>Ga0209728_1000156_pt1 | contig 62979 bp, 95 predicted proteins | sample RifGroD1_FD_183997 | JGI IMG/M metagenome (GOLD analysis project Ga0209728, IMG submission 183997) | Groundwater microbial communities from Rifle, Colorado, USA - Groundwater D1 (SPAdes) (version 2) | ecosystem: Environmental > Aquatic > Deep subsurface > Groundwater | place: Rifle, Colorado... | reverse complement strand
CTTAATAGTAAGAATAGGTAAGCCAAGGGCAGGAGAGCAAAGGCTATGTAAAGCTTATTCACAATTAGATGCCTTTAAGTGTCATCAAGAAGGGTTTAAGAATCATCAATTAAATGAACCTTATAGGGGAGGCAACTAATGGATTCTATTAAAGCTAAGTGCAATGAAGACATTATAGAACAATTTGCTATTAAGAAGTATAATGAAGGAGTAGTAGCTGAAAGGGAAAGGGTAGCTGAATTGTTAGCCAAGGATGAAAAGCTATGCAATGAAGCAATGGAAAGTGTAAACTGCTCTGAAGATAATTGCATCAAGTGTTGGGTGGACTACTTAAACAAAAGCCAGCCGGCGCTAAATGTTGACATTTCAACTAGTACAAAGAAACTAGTAGAAGAATTGCAACAAAGGGAAGGGGTATATCACAATATGCCTAATTCCACTGGGCCGGCTAAGATATTAGTAGTAACAGATTAGATGCATATTAGAAGTCATATCTATTGTTACTAGGATGCCCATGCTCAATACTTAAGTTGATTAACATATAATTATAAGGGTAGCTAATAGGCTACCTTTCCTTGTTTATAAAAATAGTTATTTACATTACACTAGCAACGTTATATAATGTATTCAGGTCAAAAATAGTGCCTAAGGGAGGCGATCAAATGAAAGAATATAGCTTGAAAGTTAAAAAGGGTGGCAAGTGGCAATCAAGTCGCAATGAATACACTTTAGAAGAAGCCCAACAAAGGGTAGCTGAATTAGCAAAAGTAAGGATAGCGGCAAAGATAGTATCAGCTAAAGTGAATAAATTGGACCTGTATGGCATTCAGTAGTTATTAGTAAGTGTTGTAATTGGATTAAATTAGCTTAAATATTAAAGTGGTGGCGGAATGAGTAGACGCTAACAAAAGGGCGTAAAGACAAGTGAGATATAAGGGGCCAGTCAACCACCCTACCCTTATACCATATAGGGTGTAAATCCCTATCCGCTTTTAAATATATTAGTTTCTTAGGTTAACTCCTGAGGGGCTAATTAAAAGCTCAAAGCAAATAATGGTGCTTTCCTCCATTGTCACCCTTTATTTGTTCGCGACCTTTGAGCTTTTAATTAGCTTATATAATAGAGGAGGCAAAAGATGCATAATGCTAGAAACTATCCTGATGTTCGTAGTGAATTGTTTTTTGATCCCACTGGTCCACATGGTGTTGCTCATTCCAAGCGTGTAATGATATTAGCTGAAACATTAGCTGCAATACATGGGTGTACTAAGCGTGAAATAGTAGCCCTTCGTAAGGCATCGGCTTATCATGACATTGGAAGGGTAGATAATAGTGCAGATACAAAGCATGGGTTCGCTAGTGCTCAAAAAGTTATATATCGTGGTCTTTTATCTAATAGTAGTGTTGACCAAGATGTTATATCCTTAATTGAGCAGCATTGTTTGGCGGACTCAAGGAAAGACCACATCTTAATCCGTATATTTAAAGATGCTGATGCCCTGGATAGGGTAAGGTTTGGTAACCAAGATTGTGGTCTTGATGTCTGGTATTTAAGAACTGGCCATGCTAAGCAGTTAGTGGGCTTTGCACATATGTTACTTAGGCAAATACCTGAAGTACCCAGGGAAATACCCAAATGTAGCCTTGATTTGAACTTGAATGATGGGTAAATATAAAAGCTACATTATCTATTGACGGTGGGTTAGCAGTAGCATCGTAGATGTATTGTGAAAGGAGTATACAATAAAGTGCCAGAAATTAGTCATGGTGAGCTAAGCTGCATATTGAAAAGGCATGGGAGCGAAGCACTTAACGAAGGAAGCGTTTCAGAAAATAACAGAGTTAAGTCAATTGTGAGAAAATTGATTAAAGAAAATAAAATGCTTCAAGAAGGCAACTATAAGAAAGGCAGGGAAGATGCTTTAGAAAAGCTGCTTTCAGAAATTAACACGTTTGAAAGGAGGAAATAATGCTAACAGATTTTAATATGATGTTAATGCAAGTAGCATTAGCTACTTGTGGAATAACTTTAATAATTAGTTTGCTTTATCTAGCGTTAACTACGGCTTTCAAAAAATAGTTTACATTCTATTCTTTTAGTGTTATTATAGTTCTTGGAGGGAGGTGTTAATAATGGTAGTAAAAGCAAAAGAAGTATTTAGTATAAAAGATGAATATGATGTAAGGGAGTTTTACAATAATAATTTGATTTATGATCGAAGTAATGAAAGTTCAAAGCATGAAGTACTTAAGAAGATAACTGTAAAAGAATCAAGGCATTTATACTCTACTTTATATGTTTCATCTATTCGGTCACAAGCAAGAAAGGTTGACTTATTAAGGGCAATTGAAATGTACTTTGATGGTATTGATAGGGCTTTAGCTATGAAACCTTAAATGTCAAAGTTATATGAGTTAGGATTAAGTGGGAATCCTGAATTAATTAAGGAGATGTATTTAGAGTATATTAAAGAAGTTAGTAATTAAGGAGGTGTAAATGTGAAAAAGTTTAGGTTTCATTGGCTCGATGGTAAAGTTGAAGAAGGAGAAGGTTTTAGTGTATCCGATGCTTTTATGAGATTAGGCTATGGAAGTGGAGCAATGAGAGCTTTGGATTGGTGGGAGGAAGTAAAATGATGTATAAGCACTTACCTAGTGGAAAATTAGTAATTGTTTTAAGTAACGATGTTACTAAGGCCACTAGAAGTGCAAATCACCGGAACATTGTAGCAGATGCAAAAGGTAATAAGTACTTAGTAGATGTTAAAGATTTAGCATTGGTAGAGGAGGAATAGTTGATGCCCAAACGTGAATCTATTATAAATAGATGCAAAGACAATCTATCTCAAATGAAGGTATGTTCAGATGAAATTGATGATTCAGATGTTTCTGTTGCCGTAGATAACTTCGATATCTTTGCTGATAGAGTGGAGTCGCTCCTGGCTAGATGGAAAGGCTTTAAAGAAAGGAACCCAGAGTATTATAGCATTGCTAATCATTGTATTCGCGGCTTCTTAAGTGAAGTAAATGATGGATTTACATCAGAGCTCTTGAAGGAGGATACAGATGCCCAAGATAATAGTAATAGAAACTAATTCTAGGCTTAAACTTATTGATTGTGGCAAAGCTGGTAGTGAACAGTTTTACAAGTCCCTGAATAGTGGAGTAAAAGGATGGATTGAAATTGTAAGACCAGTAACAGGGATACTTGAACAGGGCCATGTAATGGTAGTTAATGAAGAAGGTCGTTGCAAGGGGGTTAAACTTAGACCTGCCAGGCACTAAGATATACGGCCATGACATTATAGTTGGAAACGTAGTGATATGCAAGGAAGGGATGCATCAGGGAGAGGTTGACTTAACCCCTTTCAACGATGATGAAGTAGAAGCAGTGGTCAAAAAATTAAAAGTTAAGCTAAACCTATAGGCTCCCATCTAGGGAGCTTTTTGTTTGTGAGGTGTATCATGTCTGTTAATTCAATAAAAAATGTAGTTAAGGCAGTGCTTTTCTTTGTTGCCTTTTCACTAAAGCAAAAGAAGATTCTAACTTGGTGGACCAAAGAAAGCCCATATAAAGATTATAACGGTATTATAGCAGATGGAGCTATCAGGGCAGGCAAAACAGTGCCTATGGCTCTAACTTTTGTGTTCTGGGCAATGGATAGCTTTGTAGGTCAAAACTTTGCCATGTGTGGGAAAACGATTGGTTCATTTCATAGGAACGTCTGGTCTTGGTTGCATCCAGCCCTTATTATACGTGGCTACAAAATAAAGGAAATAAGGGCCGGTGATGATAAGCACATTCGAATAACTTATCGAGGTAAGACAAATAAGTTCTATATATTTGGCGGTAACGATGAAAGTAGCCAGAATCTTATCCAGGGCATCACGCTGGCTGGCATTCTTTTTGATGAAGTAGCACTCATGCCTGAAAGTTTTGTTAACCAGGGGACAAGCAGATGTTCTGTAGAGGATTCTAAGTATTGGTTTAACTGTAACCCTGATTCGCCTGTTCATTGGTTTAAGATTAATTGGGTTGATAAGGCAAAGGAAAAGATGTTACTCCATCTGCACTTCATGATGGATGATAACCCAAGCCTCGGTGACAAAGTAAAAGATAAGTACAAGGCAATGTATTTTGGGGTATTCTTTAAGAGATTTATTCTTGGTTTATGGGTTATAGCAGAGGGTGCTATTTATGATATGTGGGAAGAATCACAAAATACTTTTGATGATAATACAGCACCCAAAGGGTTAAAATACATTGCAAGAAGAACAATAGCTATTGACTATGGGACAACCAATCCTATGGTATTTTTAGACATATGGGATGACGGAAAGATATGTTGGCAAACTAATGAGTACTACTATGACAGCAAAGTAAAGGGTAAGCAAAAGACGGACAGTGAATATGCAGATGACCTTGTTGCTTTTGTTGGTGAAGACCTTCCTGACGATATAATCCTTGACCCTTCGGCAGCTAGCTTTAAGACTGAACTAAGGAAAAGAGGATTTATTGTAAGGGATGCCGACAATGATGTAAGGGATGGTATTTCAGTAGCATCGTCAATGTTAGGTATGAGGTTGTATAGGGTGCATAAGCATAATTGCCCAATGACATGCGATGAAATAGTGTCATATGTTTGGGATGAAAAGGCTAAGCAACGTGGTGTTGAGCAGCCACTTAAAATAAAAGATCATGCTTGTGATGCTTTTAGATATTACTGCAAGACGAAGATAAAGTCGTGGAGGTTGAAGGCGTCATAATTAGGCACTAAAGGTGGAAAATTTATGAGTAGAAAGAGCAAGTCAAGCAATAAGAAGATACAAATACCGGAGCCCAAAAGTTTTACAACTGATGCATTCCAAAATGTTTTAGCTAGGCTAGGGGTTGGGATGCCCAACATGCTTGAATCAACTAACTACCCTGTCACTAGGCTTACACAAAACTTCACATTAATGAATAGCCTCTACAGGAACCACTGGATAGCACGAAGAATTATTGATGTAGTACCCGGTGATATGGTTAAAAACTGGTATCAAATTGATACACAATTACCTCCTGATTCAATAAGTAAAGTTGTTAAGCTTGAAAGGACCACCAAAGTCAAAGCAAAAGTGCTTGAAGCCTTAAAGTGGGGAAGGCTATATGGCGGTTCGGCTGCTATTGTTCTTATTGAAGGTCATGACGGTGTTTTAGATGAACCACTTGACCTAGATATGGTATTCCCAGGTAGCTTTAAAGGCCTCCTCGTGGTTGACAGATGGTCAGGCTTGTACCCGAGTCTTGAATTGGTAACTGACATCAATGACCCTGATTTTGGGTTGCCCAGGGCCTACCAGGTAACAAATAATGTGACAAGGGAGTCAACAACAGTACACCACTCTAGGGTATTGCGATTCATAGGTCGCGATTTACCTCTATGGGAAAAGCAAGCTGAAGTTTATTGGGGTGCAGCTGAACTTGAACACGTTTATGAAGAGCTTAAGAAACGTGATAACACAAGCTACAATATAGCAAGCCTCGTGTTTAGAGCTAACTTAAATGTCCTACAAATGGAAGGAATGGATCAAGTTCTCTCTGTTGGGAGCGATAAGTCACGTGAACAGCTTTACAATACAGTGAAGGCACAAAATTGGCTAATGAACAATTTTAGCATGTTTTTGCTAGGTCAAAACGACAAGTTTGACACTAAGCAATATGCTTTTAGTGGTCTATCTGATATATATGAGAATTTTATGATGGATGTTGCCGGGGCGGCCGAAATACCTGTAACAAAGCTATTCGGTAGAAGCCCAGCTGGGATGAATGCAACCGGTGAAAGTGATATGCAAAACTACTATGAGCTTATTGAGGAAAGGCAAGAATCAATGCTAAGCCCAGTACTTGACAAGCTACTCCCAATAATGTGTATGTCAGAGTTAGGAGCTATTCCTGATGACCTTGATTACACGTTCAGCCCAGTAAGAAGTTCTAGTGATAGTGAAATGGCTGAATTAGCCTCTAAAATATCTAGTTCAGTACTTGATGTATTTAGCGGTGGTTTAATAAGCCAAAGAACAGCATTGAAGGAGCTACGTCAATCGTCTGACATAACAGGTATGTGGACAAATATCACTGACGAAGATATCGAAGCAGCTGACCCTAATGTTCAAACACCGGGTGAGCAAATGCCTGATATGGGAATGCTTGGTGGTGGTGAAGGAGATGCACAAACAAATAGTGATCGATCAAGTACAAAAGAGCATTTAGACAACATACTTTCATCATTTCAAGTTCAACAACACAAAAACAAAGTAGCCCTTGGTGACGCTTTGAGTAAGCAAGCATTTGATGAAAACAATACTTAAAAAAAAGATTCAAATAATTTTTAAAAAAGTATGTACAAGCCCTAGCATTTGTTATATAATAGACTAATGATTAAAAGAGGTGAGAAAGATAGATAAGAACAAAATCGTTATTCTCTCTTCGCTTTGCAGTGTACTAGCTGGTTTCACCCAAGTAGTAAGCGACAATAATAAGCTTACTACTGATGGCGGTGAAGGTTCAGGGAACCATGGCCATAAGGGCAGACCCGGTGAACGTGGTGGTAGTGGGAAAGGCAAAGTTAGTGAATCTGAATTAAGGGAATCAATAGTTGAAGCATTATTAGGCCATGAAGAAGCTGGTTTCACCGAATCTAAAAAATCAACTTTAGAAAAACGAACAACTATTCATCTTATGAATTCTTATGAAGAAATGATTAAGGAGCATGGTCCAAGTAAGAAAGATGAAGTTTCTAAAGTCGGTGAAATGATTAAAGAGTTCAAAGGTGAAAGTTCAGGTAGTTCAAGTCCTTCTTCAACAAAAGGTTCAAGCAAGGGGCCTTCAGGAGGTTCTGGGAAGGAATCTAAAGCACCTACTTTACCTAAGAAAATAGTATCGCTTTGGTCAAAATCAATTCCCGACCTACATAAAATTGCTGGTCATTATATTGATAACCCAGAGCACTATACGAGGCATGCATTGGCAATAAAGACTTCTATGGAAGCAATGGATGCAGGTCATAGTGATTCAGTTTATGAAGACTTGCACTCTATGTGCCCAGAGCCCCATAAAGCCCCTGATTCATTTGACAAATTTAAAGATATGCATGCTACTGAACTGGCGTACAGAGCCAAAGTAATGGCAATTAAGGACTGGGATAAGCTTACAGTCAAAGAGCTAAAAGTAGCTCTGCCTAAAGCCTATGAGATAACTCCTCCTGACTCACATGTTGTTAAAACAGTAAAGCCGGTAATAAAAGCTCCCAAAGGTGAAGAATCAGCCCCAACGAATGAACAACCTATACCCCTTCAAAACAAGCAAGTTGTTCGTGGTCAAGATTCGTTCATGTCAAGGTATGTTCCTCCGGATAAGACGGTTGAAAGCTACAGGGAAGCTGTAGTGAGGTCACTGGAATTTCATGCAGGTAAAAATAGTATGTCTGTTGAAGAGTATACAACGAAGCTTAACAAAAAATGCCAAGACCTGATTGACAAATGTGATCTTAAAATGAGGATAAGACCAGAAATACTTCTAAATTTTATTCTTCATAACGGTGGCAGGTTTAAAAATCAGTTTGAAACAATGACATCAGGCGGTTGCTTAAGTACTAATGCTAGAAGTAAATGTGAAAAATCTTATTGGGGCATTCACAAAGAAGCTGACGGTGCTACAAGGCCTATTTACGGTTACATGTACAGTGATGAATCATTTGATGGAAAAGGACCCGGGTGTGTACACCACTATGGCGGGCTATCAATTACGTTTAAGCCCGAGGTAAAGAAAAGGGCAACAGTAGGCACTGGTGATACTTTAAATAATCATAGGTTTTCTGGTGACACTGATTTCCTAGTTAAGCCTGTAACAGAGATAGATCACTCTATCATAGGTAAAGGGTCAATGAGCTCACTTTCTAAAGACCCGCTAAAAGCCAAAAGCTTAAGTGACCTGAAAGATGAATATGTTGAAGCCCAAATATTTGGCCCAACAACTGTTCATGATATTGCTCATGTATCATTTTGCGGTCAAAAGCCTGACAAAGACATTGTAGCACAACTTGGTAAGCTAGGAATACCTTGGCATACGGGTAAAGATAAAGAATAGAGGTGGAGAGACCATGGAAGGGAAAGTAGTAGCAACACAAGGTTCGGGAACATTTTTGATTGATGTAGGTAAAGGAAAAGCTAGGGTGTTTGACATAGAAAGAAAAGTGATTTATACGCCTTTCAATCTTGATTCGATTATTGCCCGCGGCTATTGGGATGAGTATGATGCAGAAGAAGAAGGTCCAATTGATGTACCTAGTCTAGTAAAAGGTGCTAAAGAGCTTGACTTGGAAGGAAACGAGACCGGTGAGGTAATGTAAATGCCAAGAGATGATTGGCAACCAAAAAGAAGATTAGAAAAGGGCTATTTTAATTCCTTAAATCAAATCATGAAGTACTTAGTTGATTTGATAAAGGATGAGGATAACCCTTTTACTATTGCTAAGCTATTAAAGCTTGCTTTTAATAATCCCGTGTTCAAACGACATGCTTATGAAACAGCAAAAAGAATGGTTACGATGCTATTTGTTTCTAATGCTACCTCTTGGAGGCATGCCGCTAGGAAAAGTAGCAAAGGAAAGATAATTTATAAAGCCCTAATGAATGAGTTAAAAGACCCAGTTATTGAGGGTGCATTTAATGACCAAATTCAAAGGAATGCCGGAATTATACAAACACTTCCTTTAGGCATCTCGGAAAAAGTAACAGATTATATTGCAAAAGAATCACTTAAAGGAAGGCGTGCTTCAGATATAGCAAAAGAGATTCAGCTAATGTTTCCGGGAAACACCAGGGCAAAAGCTACTCTGATTGCTAGGACCGAAGTAAGCAAGACAACTACAGCCTTAACAAGGTCAAGGGCTGAAAACTTAGACATGATGTGGTATGAGTGGAGAACTTCAGAGGATGAAAGAGTTAGGAAGAGCCATGACTATATACATGGTGTATTAGTTAACTGGAATAAGCCAGCTAGCCCTGAAAAGCTCATTGGTCAAAATAAGCCCAACAACCCATATCATGTGGGTGAAATATATAATTGTAGGTGCTATCCAGCGCCTTTGACTGACATTGATGATGTGTCTTGGCCCCATAAAGTATTTACTGGTGGTAAGCTAATCACGATGTCAAAAGCAAAGTTTCAAAAGCTAATGTAAGAGGAAGAAGGTGAAATAATTGCCAAACATAAATACATTTGCTCCCAATACGGGGAGGGTTATCCAAGAAGATGGTGATGTTGTAAATATTGCTGATGTGATTTATAATAGTGAAGGTAAGCCATTATTTTCTAAAGATAACCCTGGGACTGTTGATAGTAATTTTGATGGTGGTGTAGCTACAGGAGGTAGCAATACAACTATTATTGATACATTAAAGAATTTTGAAGTAAATATGTTTGCCGGGAATACTGTAAAAGTTAGAGTCGGAGACATTGACTACTATAGGGCTGTTATAAGCAACTCAATAGATACTCTAACAATATCTGAATTACCAGGTACTGCTGCATCTGCTATAATTGGTGACCTTGGTACAGCAGAAGTCACAATAATCGTTGCTGCTAAAGGTGTTGGTGGCAATGAATATTCAGTTGAAGTCGTAGAAGCACCCGGGGGCAGATGACAATTTAAGTGCATCATTGGCTGACCTTGTTCTTACTGTTTATTTAGGCAAGACTGGCGGTATACTTGATGACGCTAAAAATACAGCTACACTTGTGGCTGAAGCTATTGACCAAGTTTCTGAATTTACAGCGGTTATGACAGGTTCTGGTGGTGTTATGCTGGTAACTGTTGAGCCAGCCCAATTTACCGGTGGCATTGCTATTGTTGATGTCGTTGCTGGGTCAAGGTATGAAGTTAGTAAAAAGTTAGCTGTTGTAGATGCTCAAAATGAAGCTTTAAATGACATACTAGAGCAGCTTGAAATGGGAAATGCCCCAAGTATACTTAGAAATACTGGTAAGACACCCCCTGTAGGTGTTGTATTAGGGAGTGGAGACCTATACGAACAACCTTCTATTGATCGTCCAAATCAAAATATACCTGTTGGGCAAACTAGAATTTGGGTGTATGCAGACCAAAATGGTCTTCTAGAATTAAAGGAGTCGCATAATGGAGTAAATTGGACAACGCTATCAAGTATAAATGTTTCAGCTGGTATAACTAATATTATGGGGTGGACAAAGCTAACTAAAAGATATGTTAAAATTGCTTATACAAATGGAGCTGTAGCACAAACTGAATTTATTTTATTACAATATTTTTTAGGTGTTGGGGTTACACTTGTTAAAGTAGATGATGGTGATATAGTTAGCTTAGGAAATAAAGGTGATGCTCTAATAGTTGACCCATTATTATCTGCAAGCTTGATAGCTCTTTCAAAAGGAATAATGCAATACCTAAAAGATGGTAAATTTACACCAATTGACATAGATGGTAATGCATTTTTTACTGATTCAAAGCCAGGCAGTATGAAACTAACTGGTAGAACAGTTGCGAATGACCCTGTAGCATCAAGACTGACAAATGGTGCTGATTTTTTAGCAAGTGTATCAGGACACAATGACGGTCTTGGTCATGGTGGCGCGTTGCTAACTATTGTCACAGACAGTTATTTAAGCAACGGAGTAACATGGGATAGGCAACGTGGCAACACAGATGGCATTCTTTTAGCAAGTGCAGCAAGGACAGCAACAGCAGCTTCACCGAATCAAATTAATTATAATGCACGTGGTGTGATGGTTACGCTACGGGTAACTGCTGTAAGTGGTACTGGTTTGATACAATTAAAAATATGGGGAATAAACCCAGTTACAGGCTCTGCAACTGCTGGAGTGTTTGGAGCAACTGCTAGCATTACCACTACAGGCGATTATACGTTAGAAGTTTATCCTGGAGCAAGTGGTGGCAGTACAGCTTCTGGTATTACTTTTACAAATGCCGCATTGCCACGTTCATGGAAGGTAGAAATTTATCATTCTGATACGAGTTCTTATACGTATTCCGTTGGCTATTCACTAATTATATAAGGGGTGGAACACAAATTGACTGTTAGAATTCAGCAAGGGCAGGGTTGTTATGTTTTTACTGTTACGTTAGGAGAAAACGAAAAAGAATATCAGTTTGGAGCTACACCTCCTGATGGACAGACACTTAAACAGTATCTGGAAAACTGCAAAAAAGAAGTTTTACTGTTGGCGGAGTTGGATTTACCGGCAGTAGAAGAAAATTTCCCAGAAATTAACCTGGATGAAATGTAGTTATTGGTTCCCAACTAACGAAAATGCGTTAGTTATATTAACCATGTATAAGATTTTGTTCATATGTAAATAATACCCTTAAAATCTTAAGGGGTTGAGCATATGAATTTGTCTGAAGCTTGGAAGGCATATGTACTTGATAAAAAGCTATTTGGGTATTCTGAACACACTTTAGAGCAATATGATTTGCAGCTAAAGCTATTGATAAGATTCTTTGGTGATATTGATATTTCATCAATAACTTATTCTCAGTTAAAAGAATATCTAGTTAGTCAAACTCACTTAAAGCCTTCAAGTATTAGCCACAGGATGAAATTTATCAGATCACTATATCACTGGGCTCAAGATGAAGGTCACATTTCCTTAAATCCTTCATCAAAGCTAAAAGAACCAAAAATGGGCGAAAGAATACCCAAAGCAATTAGTGAAGAAGATATTGAGATGCTAAGGGTAAGCTGCAAGACAACAATTGAACATGCATTGGTTGAATTTTTCTATACATCAGGTTGTAGGATAGGTGAAGTACTCAAGATAAATAAACACGATCTTGACTTTATATCAAGGTCAGTAATTGTTCTTGGCAAAGGAAACAAGGAAAGGGAAGTATACTTTTCTACAAGGGCAGCTATCTGGATAAGGAAGTATCTCAGTGAAAGAAAAGATGATGATGAAGCACTGTTTGTTACGCAGAGAAAACCCATAAGGAGATTGTCCATTGGCCAAATGAGGGTCATAATCAAAGGTGTTGCAAAAAGAGCAAGGGTAGAAGCGAACGTAAGCCCTCATAGATTTAGGCATTCATATGCTACTCATTTGTTAGATAAAGGAGCACCCCTCGAAGTAATTCAAAGTCTCCTCGGTCATGTAAGGCTTGATACAACAAGGATATATGCACACCTTTCTGGTTTGAAAAGAAATGAGATTTATAGAAAGTATTTTTGAAAGAAGGTGGTGATGATGTGAAGCCAGTATTGGTTAAATTAGATGCTTCAAAAGGCTTTTATACTCGTACTTTCTTTGATGAAACGTTGCAAAAGACAATAGTCACCCCTCCAGCTGAAGTAGCATCATTTCCTGGTGATTCAGTATGGCACGCCTCTGGTGACCCTTGGGAAGTATTTGAAGATGATAAGTTAAGAATAGTATCAGATGGAGGAAGCAACTATTTATCTTGCACTTATAATTTAAAGCAAGAAGTAGGCTCTATATATCCTATCATATTTAGAATCAAAGCAAAAGGTGAAAATATATTAGGCTCAGGAAATTATTCAGACTGGGGAATTCAGTTAAGAGCTACTTTCACAGATGCTGGGCTATCTGGGGGATATGAAGAAGTACATTATGCATTTCCTTTGGGTTCGTGGGATGATACACAGTTTTCTGTATTATATACACCTACTGTCCCTGTTAGATATATTTATGCTTATGTATATACAAGAAATTATACTGGCATCATAAGTATATTTGATGCGGAGATTATTCAATTGAAGCAGGGTAAAGCTGAATATGCAATTTGGGAAAGTGAAATAATAGATTTACATAGTTTAGCAAATATACCTTTGTTAACTGGAAACTATGAATTGGACAAAATAGCATTTAAGTATGGAAGTTTGGATGATGTAGATGGTATTGATAGTTACACACATAGTAAAAATATACTCTCTAAATTCAAATATGTTGTATGTGAAGACCCTGCTAGATTAACTAGTAGAGAATTGCAACTTGCCCATGAATTAATTGCTTTAGGGATAAAAGTATTCGGCTATACTTACATTGGTTATAGTGATTATCATGTAGCGCTAACAGATACGGAATTAAGAACAGTAATTGATGCTTGCGAACAAGAAGGTTTTCATGGTGTATTTTTTGACATAGCAGGATATGATTATCACGTTAGTAGAGATAAATTAAATACTTACACAGATTATGTACATTCAAAAGGAATGTATGTAATGGCAAATGCTTGGGTTCCTATCGATTTATTGTCTAGTACCGTAAATGCTACATATAACCCCTTAAGTACACCTACACATTTAGGTGAAAATGATTGGATACTTTTAGAAAGCTTTTATTCAAGAAATGATGATACTTATGCAGACGTTGTAAGTGGTATGAGTACAATCATGAATAGATGGCTATCAAGTATTGATTTTGCTCATTCTTTAAATGTAAAGGTTGCTAGTTTGTCTTATAAGTTTAGTACAAAGACGATAAAAGAGTCTGAACAAGATATTTTAAATTCATACCTTTTAGCCTGTATGTGTGGTGTTGATGCATGGTCATTTGGCACTACAGATTATACACGCTTTAATGCCCTTAGTATAAAGATAGGAAACAATTTCATATCTGGCATAGTTCAAGGAAAAGATGGCTATTGGGAAAGAAGCACAAATCAAGGTTGTATTTGGATAGAATTTAACAGTAAATCATCGGGAGTGTTTTCAACAAATACATCACTAACTAATTTTATCATCGATAACAGGATAAAAACAAAATTAGGTAGTGATTTTACTATTGCTTATTATATTAGCGATAATAAGATCAATTGGAAAAAATGGGATGAAAAAAGTAACATTCAAGATAGATATTTAAAAGCTAAAGTAGAATTTGTTAATTAAAGTAGGTGGTGGAAGGGTGAAAGCTTTTTATGGGTCACGGATTAGCAAGAATCAAACAAGAACCCCTGAAGGCTTTTTGGTCTGCCACAATGTTCCAATAGCAAGGACAGGGTGGCAAGAATACCTGGGTCAAGAGATTGGCCTCAATGATTATTATGATCAGCCTATCAAAGTATATAGAAGCCCTGAAGAGGTATTTAGTAAAGCAGCTATGGCTTCATTTGAAGGTAAGTCTGTTACTTCAGGTCATCCTAGTACAAATGTTAGGCCTGATAACTATAATAGCTATGAAAAAGGGCAAGTAACAAACGTTAGGAAAGGCCAATACGATTTATCAGATTTGTTATTAGCAGACTTAATAATGAAAGACCCATCTATTATTTCAGATGTTGACCGTGGGAAACGTGAGGTATCATGTGGGTATGACTGCCTATATGAACCAATTGAAGATGGGTCTAATGAATTAAAATTTAAACAGGTTCAAATTCGGGGAAATCACGTTGCCGTTGTATCAAGCGGTAGGGCTGGTAGCCGAGTTTCGATACAAGATCAAAAACCACTTGAAAGGGGAAGAGGAAAAGGAATGAAGATTGATAAAAATACCCTTGTTGGGAGAATCTTAGCATCATTCGCTAAAGATGCAGACCCAGAGGAGTTGGCACAAGCATCACAGCTTGTTTCTTCTGATGGTTTTGGCGGCGGTGAACAGCAAATGCAAGGACAGCAACAACAAAATCCGGTAACTTTAGATGTACCTGAAGACAATGTTGCAATGTTAACCAGGCAAGTACAAGAGCTTACTCAAGTAGTTAAGCAGCTTGTTGAGAATGATCAACAACCGCCCAAGGTAGAGCATGATAGCTTATCCGCTTTGGAAAATAGCATTACCAAAGGTATGACGGGGCAAGATGAAGACCCTGCAGAGAATGAAGAGTCAGTAACCGTTCCGCCGGAAGAAATGGAAAGTAAAGATGCCCAGTGCGAACATGTTATCACAGATAGGAACTCTGTTTTAGCAGCTATAAGGGCAGCTAAGCCGGTAATTGCATCAATATCTGACCCTGTTGAAAGAAAGCGTGTTTCTGATGCCCTTGCAAAGTCATTTAAAGCTCAGATGGGTGTGAAAGATACATCAGGTTTCACAAATTACGCAGCTATGCAAAGCGCTATTGCTGCTAATGCCGCAAAAACAAATGATTCTCAGCCCGACCAAAGGGAGCTTGGTAGGGATTGGGCTAAGAAGCATAACCCACATTACAAAAATAGAGCTTAGAGAGGAGACAAATAACAATGCCAGGTCAAGCAATCGGAACTTCAATGTTGTATGGTTATCCTGGGGCTTATGCCCGCAATGGTGATTGTAATATCAGGAACAGGATTGTTAAGGGAACAGACATTACCGGCCCATCTTTTGGTGACCCTGTAGTATTAAACACTGATAATACCTACAGCAAGTTTGGGGCTACAGGTACTGCTGCAACATTTGCCGGTGTAGCTGTTAAGGAAGTTAAGCAAGATACTGCTTACAGCACTACTTTTGGAAGTTATTCACCAGGTCAACCATGTGATGTTATTAATAGAGGCTCAGTCATGGTTAAATGTAATGTAGGTACTCCTACCTCTGGTGGAAAAGTTTACATCAGGGTAGTAGCTAATGAATCGATCCCTGCAGGTGTTATAGGGGGATTTGAAGCTGCTGCTGACTCAACAAACACTATTGAAATAACAAATTGCAAATGGAACACCGGTAAGAAAGATGCAAATGGTGTTTGTGAGCTATCAATTCTAACCAAAGTTAATCCGTAAGATTTTTAGACTTGAAAATAAAGCTTAGCAGCTTTAAGGAGGACAGAATAAATGTCGTTAATAAGAACTTATCCAGTACGTGATGTTCAGTCAATCAGCGCTATGGCAAATATGCCCACATTCACAGCTGATGCTGCATCTTCTGGTGGAATGGCTTTCCTAGTCGGGGAGCTTGAGAAAAGGGACCCAAAAGTTCGTGAACCTTTGTCATCTGTTACCTGGGCTCGTGATATCGTGGCCAAAACAGGTGGTGGCTGGGTTGAATTTACTTCTACTATGAATGTAAGCTATGCCACTGCTGGCCCCAATGATGATGGAATTATTGGTGGTGAAACAAATGAGATTCCCATCATGCAAGCTGACATTGGTAAAGATATTTACAAAGTATTCAGCTGGGCTAACATCCTGAAAATACCGTTTGTTGACAATGAAAAGTTGCAAAATATTGGCCGAAGCCTGGACGATATTCTTGATAAGGGCATTCGACTTAATTACAATAAGACTATTGATAAGAATGTTTATGTAGGTTTTTCGGCTGCCAAAACAACTGGTTTAGTTAATGATGCTAACGTAATTGCTGCATCTGTTGCTGCCGGTGCAAGTGGCTCTACTGCCTGGAACCAAAAAACTCCTGATGAAATTTTAAATGATGTTAACCAATTAATTGTAGCAGGATGGGCTGCATCTGAATATGATTTAAACGGTATGCCGAACCACATCTTGATTCCGCCTTCTCAGTATGCTTACATAGTGTCAACTAAAGTAAGCGCTGCAGGTAATGTTTCTATTCTTCAGTTTTTACTTGAGAACAACATTGGCAAGAACCAGGGTGTTAACATTTCAATCATGCCTTCTCGGTGGTGTATTGGGGCTGGTGCTGGCTCGACTGACAGAATGGTCGTTTATGTAAATGATGAAGATATGCTTAATTTCGATCTTCCGGTTCCCCTGTCTAGGATTATGACACAGCCTGTTGTTCAGGAAGTTGCTTACTTGACTGCCTATGCAGCTCAAATGGGTCAAGTAAAGTTCTTGTACTTCCAGCCGCCCCGATATGGTGATGGAATTTAAGTTTAGTAAAAAATAGCGGGGTATAAAAGCTCCGCTTAAAATAAAAAAAAAGAGAGGATGTTACTCTTGGGTATACGTATTTTTACAAAAAAGACATTTGAGTTTTCACGCAGAGAAATGAAGGATGGGGTATCTGTTATTGCTGAAAAAGTAACTACAAGGCCTTTTGATTTCTGTGACGTTCCTGGTTGGGCAGAAAGCGACCCTATATTTGGGTGGGCAAAAAAAGACGGCGACCTTGAGGTTATCAGTGGCAAGGCTGAAGAAAAAGCAGTAGAACTAAAAGCTTCTAAGGAGCTTTCAGGTTCACAGCCAGATGCTGCTAAAGTACAACAAGGCAATCAACCGCAACAACAAAATGCCGGAAATGGAAATCAAAGGTTTCAAGGTAAAAGGTAATAAAAAATGAGTTATTTTGACTTGGAAGTTATAGCTAATGCATCAAATATTTCTACGAGTGATAACCCAGCATTTACGGTAGATGACTTTTCCCTTCTTTATCCTGGGTTTGATGAAGATGCTGAAGGAAACAGAGTTGTAGGCATAGAAATTATTGAGATGCATATAAGCTTAGCAAACGCCTGTATTAAAGAGTCGAGGTTCAATAACTATTGGAAGATGTGCATGGGATTGTTTGTGGCTCACTTTTTAACTTTATGGTTGCAAGGAGCAGTCTCTGCCGGAAGCAATGCAGCTAAAGTCGTAGAAGCAGGTAAAGCGAAAGGGCTTGTTACATCAAAATCTGTGGGTGATATAAGCCTCAGTATTGACTACAATTTGATAAGCCAAGATATTGACGGATGGGCAGCTTGGAAATTAACGATATTTGGCACTCAATTAGCTACTATTTCAAAGCTTGTTTCCAGGGGCGGGATGATGATATGGTAGCCCCTCATATTATTGTTAGGCAGAGTGGGAACCCAAATGTTCTCCAAGAGATTGTTGAAAACTTTGCTAACCTTGAGGTTCTTGTTGGTATACCAGAAGAAAAGTCTGATAGGCCAAGCTCAACAATAACCAATGCAGGGTTGGCATATGTTCATACTCATGGTATTATGGCAAAGCCTATGAGCCAATTTATTAAGGACAAAATGGGTGAAGGCAAGCCTTTTGGTAAGGCTTATAAGATGTACATCAGGGAAAAAGGATCGCCTTTGTTTCGTGTTCCCCTTAGGCCTATTATTGAACCAGCGCTAAGTGACTCAATTAATCAACAAAGGATTATAGCTGGGCTTACAGATGCTGCTAAAGCTGCACTTGATGGTGATGAACTTAAATGTAAGCAAAAATTAAAAATAACAGGGATGAGGGCCCAAAACATAGTCAGGGCCTGGTTTACAGACCCTAAAAATAATTGGGCCCCCAATACTCCTTATACAATAGCTAAAAAAGGCAGTAGTAGGCCTTTAATCGATACTGCAGAATTAAGAAAAAGCATCACATACGTTGTTCGTGAAAGGACTTAATAATCATGATAAACGTTGGAGAAATAATTTTTGACCCTGATTTTTGTCAAAATTTTGTTGTCCAAAGGAAAGTAGGAGAATGGGCAGACGGCAGGTTTGTTGAATCAACTGGATCATTTAATTTTACGGGTATAATAATTCCTGCCAGTGCCCAGGAAATTAATCAAGCTCCTGAAGGCGATAGAGTAACAGGGATGATGAAATTTTACTCTGTAAATGAAGTTTATACGACAAATGAATATGGAACATCGGATATTGTTGTTTGGAGAGGAAAGAGTTATAGAATAATAAATGTAACACCTTTTGTGGATTATGGATATTTTTTAGCATTCGGTGTTTACATGGAGAGTGTGTAATATTATGCCTGATATTATTCTAACTTTAAAACAGATAGAAGACATTTTTCAAGCCCTTACTTCAAGTATCACAGGCTTGGGGGGTGAGAAAGACGTTAGGCTATCATGGCCCACTTATGGGGCACCCGGTTGGAAAATTGACGAAGACGTAGTGTTTGTAAAAGCTTTAACTGTTCCTGATGAATATTCACAGCAAAGAGAAGAGGTCTATTATCGTGACAGCATTGAATCTGTTGAATCAATTCATGTTGAATCATTATACACAAGGGTTCATCTAGTACAATGGACTTTTTATGGGCCTAATTCATATGACTTGGCAGAAACTCTTAAAAATGGATTTTATTCACAAGGGACAAAAGAAGCTTTAATGGAAAATAATTTGTTTTTTATTCTTGATGCTCAGCAGCCCACTAGGGTCCCAGAGCTTTATAACGGTCAATGGTGGGAACGTGTAGATTTTGAAGCAAAGTTCAATGAGTTAGTTACAAGAAATTCATCTGTACCTTACTTATCAGGTTTAAATATTCAAGTGGTAACAGATAAATAAAGAGGTGATTTGAATTGGCAACTCTCCCTATCAGTGATATAGTTGATATTTCTATTGTACTTTCACTTTCAGCAACAACAAGAAGTGGATTTAATCTTGGCCTTATCGTGGGGGCTAGTACAGTTATTGGGTTGACTGAAAGAGTTAGGGAATATTTTGATACGGATTCAATGATTGTAGACGGCTTCTCCGTAGATAGCGCTGAATATAAAGCCGCAACATTATATTTTTCTGCAACAATAAGGCCCAATAGTGTCTTGATTGGTCAATGGGATTCGGCTACTGAATCAATTGTTGAAGCACTGATGGACTGTAGGTCAAAGAACACAGAATGGTATGCATGTTTAGCATGTGGTTTGCAAAAAGCCAATATTCTTCTCTTATCGGCATATGTTGAAACAGCAATTCCAAGCAGTGTTCATTTTTATACTACTGCAGATGCTGATGTCTTAACTAAAGGTGTAGGAAATGTGATGGCTACACTTCAAGGCTCTGAGTATATGAGAACAATTGGTCAATACAGTACTCACCCTGACGCTATTGCAGCCATTATGGGGTATGCAATGGGAGCCAACACAGGGATGGAAGACAGTGCATATACACTTGCATACAAGAAAGAAGTAGGGGTTATCACAGAGACTCTTTCTTTGACTCAAGTAAATAATGTCAAGTTGCAAAATGGAAACATTTATATCAATAGAGGAAATACATACAATTTATTTGAGCAAGGTGTTATGGCAAATGGCTACCCATTCGATGAAATTATCGGAATTGATATGCTTGTAAATGATATTGAGCTTTCTGCTATGGACCTTCTTGTAGGGTCTCAAAAGGTTCCGCAAACTGAAGATGGTGTAAGCATGCTTATAAGTGCTATCACAAGCCCATGTATTTCTTCAAGAGATAGAGGGTTCATCGCTCCGGGAGTATGGAGTCAGCCTTCAATATTAACCCTCAAGACAGGTGATACGTTATCACAAGGGTTTGCAATACTGTCTAAGTCAATTGCAAGTCAAAGCTCTTCGGATAGGGCACAAAGGATTGCACCCCCTATTTATGTTTGCGTGAAATTGGCTGGTGCAATAGAGTTTGTTAAGATTCAGCTAGATATAGCTAGGTAAGGGGTGAAAAGATGGCAACGACAACATATAGTTTTGATGATGTTTCATGTGTTATATCTCACCCATCACAAGGTCAATACGTCACAAACGGTAAAGGGTTGGGTGGGATTTCTATCTCAATGTCTACCGACAGGTCGGCACATGATTTATCAGCTGATGGGTCAGTAATGGTTAGTAAGATTAGAGGAAGAAATGGGATAGTTTCGATAACAGCCCAGCAAACATCTTCTCTTCACAAATGGCTCTTGAAGCTCTATAATTACCTTGAGGCAGCATCTGCAAGTGAATGGGCTGATGTTGGGATTGTAGTTAGGTCCCCCATGATGGAGGACCTAGTGACATGTTCAGGTGTTTCATTCCAAAAGATTCCTGATAAACCATACCAAGCCCAAGGTCAAAACATTAGTTGGCCTTTAATGGCTGCTGATATTCAACAGGATGCATTATAAAAAAGAAAGAGTGGTTGTTATGAATAGCAGAGTTAAAGAAATAGAGATTGCTGGAAGGCAGTTTAAGGTTAGGAAGTTTGAAGCAAGAACAGGGCTTTATGTTCTTGTTAAGGTTCTTGGAATTTTTATTCCAATGATTGAAGGTCTTGACATGAACAAGCTTATTTCGGCAAAAGCCCTTGAAAGCCCCCAGGCTATTGATTTTTCAGGTATTGATTTTACAAAAATGTTTTCAGGTTTATTGAGCCTACCAGAAAAAGAGTTCAATGAAATTCAAAACAAATGTTTATCTGTTTGCTTTGAGACACTTCCTGGTGGTGATATACCCATTCTTAACGAGAACTTAACTTTTGGGGTTATTGGGCTTGATGATGATGCAGCTACTGTTATGCTTCTTACTGCCCATTCATTATTATTCAATGTGACAAGTTTTTTCAAAGGAAGCCCCTTGACTTCAGGGTCAATGGGAATGCTGGGTATGTTCAAGCAGTATGTCAAAATGTAAATGAATTCTTATTTGCCCCTGTTGTTGAAGGGATGTGGAGGCAACATGAGCTATGGGATGGAACATATACACTTGACGACCTCCTTGACATACACGAAATATTGCTTGTAAAGTATGAGAATCAAAGACGTGCATCTGAAGCAGGTAAAGAAGGAGGATTTTAGGTGCTAAACATCATAAAAAGTTATTTAGTTTCTCTAGGCTACCATGTAGATCAAGCCTCTTTCGACAGGGCACGTGGTAGCTTAACCGAGCTTGAAAAGTTACTTAGCAATTTTACAAAATCATCTATGGTAGGTTTCGCAAAAACAGGTGCTGCTATAATTGGTTTTTCTACAGCTATAGCAGCTGTTTTGTATCAGTTAACAATTGGTGTAGCAAATGCTGATTTAAAGAATGAATTGTTTGCAAAAAGAATGTGGATGGCAAAAGAAAATGCCATGGCATATAAAAGTTCACTTGACGCCTTAGGTGCAAGTCTTCAAGACCTTTATCTGTCGCCTGAGTTAATGGAGAAATTTAATTTACTTAGAGACCAAGCAACTTCGATGGGGCCTCCTGATGGATTTACTGGCGGAATGAAAGGCATAAGGGCCATAACATTTGAATTCCAAAGGTTCAAGCTTGAAGCAACATATGCTGTATATTGGGTAGGGTTTTATTTATCCAAGTACTTATCAGGGCCTATTTTTGGATTAAAGGGCGGACTCAAAGGGCTAAATGATGAAATAACAAAAGGGATGCCAAGGTGGACACAAAAGATTGCCCAAGTAGCTAGCTGGTTCGTAAGGATGGGCAGTGCAGCAATTATAGCTGGTAAAGAGATAAAGCATATTTGGGATAGCCTAGGTTCTTCGACAAGGCAAGTAGCAAGTGCAGCCTTAGGTCTTTTCGCATTGCTCAGGATGGGTCCTTTAGGGTGGGTTATTGCTGGGCTAACAACTCTTATGCTTTTGATTGATGACTACCACACTTATTCAACAGGTGGCGAATCATTCCTTTCCGAAATGTGGAAACAGTGGGATATTTTGAAGAAATCACTTGATGATAACGGTGCTATTATAGAGTTTAAAGAAAGCCTTGACATGCTTGCAGAAAGTATAATAGGAGTCTGGGATTCGCTTAAAGGAATCCTTGGGTCACTTGCTGAGTTAATGGGGCATGAAGACATTGGGATTATGGTTATTGACAAGATGACTTCATCATTTAAGGAGTTAAGTTCTGTTCTTACAGTAATAGCAGGCACACTTAATACAATTAACGGGTATTTTACTGATGATGAATCCTTAAAGCAAAAAGGAGAAGAGCAGACCCAAAAAGGGTTTAAGGGCTTCTTAAAAGACCATTCATGGCTAGGCGGCTTTGCTGATATATTTTTAGCTCCAATGTTCACAAATGGATTTAAAGGGGTAAGTAGCAACTCAAATGGAATGAATATGCTTTCATCATTAGTGCTACGTGGTGTAAATCCTCATGTAAGCCGCTCAAGTGAAAGGAATTCCAACGTAACATTTGATTCTAAGTACTATATATACGGTGCAAGCAACCCAGAGACTGTAGCAAGGACAGTAAATAATTCTCAAACAAACTTGCTTATCAGGTCACAACAAGGGGTGATTGTATAGATGGCTTTTCCCCTTGTATTGCCTTATCAACTACCAGAATTGCAACAATTAATTTATGTAAAGACAAATATAGGTGGTTATTTTTTTGATGCTATTATAAGGTCAGAGCATACAACAAGTTTAACGATAACTGAGCACCCTGTTGAATCTGGTTCATCAGTTTCTGACCATTCATTTAGAAATCCTTCGGTACTGGTCATGGAAATTGGAATGTCTGATGTATCAAAAAGCCTTGTAAATGGCCAGTTTGAAGGTGGTTGGTCAAGGTCGGTAACTGCATATCAAACACTACTTGAGCTACAAGAACAAAGGGTTCCACTTCAAGTTTTGACCAGGCTAAAGTTATACAAAAATATGGTCATTGAAACAATAGCAGCACCAGATGACCATACAACACTTTATGGGCTAAAGGCAACAATTACATTGAGAGAACTCATAGTTGCTGTAGTAAAGACTGTAAAGATAAGCCAAAAGCCCCAGGTGACTGATAGCACAAACAAAGGTGAAGTACAACTTGTGAAGCCGAATCAGAGTGTTTTAAAGCAGTTATTTGATGGAAAATAAATTTTGAAAAGGTATGTACATTTTTTGTTGATCCTGGTATAATAGACTTAAGTTAACAAATCGGAACAAAAACTAGTACTCAAGAGGAGGGGCTTTTCATGAAAAAATGGACAACTGATGAGATAAAAGAAATGCTCAAAGGAAATCAATCTTGGCTTGAAAGAGCTATTTTGGCGATTTATAATAAGCAAACATCTTTTGAAAAAAGCGCCGGCGAAACGATAGAACATAATGGCATAGGGTTTAATGGAGTAGATGCTAAATATCTAAGCTGGGTTGCTACTTATCTTAAATCTGGCAGGCACTTATCAGGTGACCATATTGAAAAGGCCTTAAAAAGGATGCTTAAGTATTCAGGGCAACTAGCAAGAATAGCTAATAACGAAGTATAGCTATCAGCCCTTTGGGGGGCTTATTTTTTTTGAAGGAGCAACATTGATGAATTATTATCAGGTTCCCCTCACAAATGACCCGAATCAGTCATTCATTTGTACAATACCCTTAAAGGGTAAGAACATAACCCTCAGGTTTGAAGTAAGGTACAACACAATTGGTGATTTTTGGTGGGTAACAATATCGGATAAAGAAAACAACATCCTTATTGATTCACTCCCCCTCTTGGCAAGTGGCAATATCCTTGGGCAATATAAACATCTCGGTATTGGAAGTGCATTTGTTGTGAATACAGGTGATTCGACAGTAGATAGCCCTAGTCAGAACAACTTAGGCACTTCGTTTAAGTTAATATGGGGTGATGAGTAGTGGTGGATTCTAATTATATAATTAATAAGCTTGAAACGCTTGGGGTTTCAAGTGGTGATGCCGTAATTTTGGCAGCAGTTGGCTATGCCGAATCAAGCTACAGAACTGGAATCATTGGCGATCAACAGTATGGCGGGTCGGTTGGAATATTCCAAATAAACTTACCAGCACATTCAGATAAATTAGAAAGATGGACAAGTAGTACAGATAAAAATATTTGGATAACATGGCTTTCAAATCTTGATAATAACATTTATGCAGCTTCACAGGTATATTTTTCGCAAGGCTTGGGAGCTTGGGCAATGTATCGAAACAAAGTTTACCAACAATATTTAGGCTTAAATAAGGAAGTAGTTTTTACGTCTGTATCAAGCGGTTCGAGTGGATTATCTAGTAGTAGCTTAACACAGCAAACTTTTGTTTCATTTGTTAGATCGCAAGTAGGGAAACAATATATATTTGGGAATGAAGGGCCTGACACCTTTGATTGCTCTGGATTAGTTTATTTTGTTTGGAATCATTTTGGTGTTTCTATTGGGAGGTCAACTATAGACCAATGGCCAGTTTGTCAATATGTAGAAAGAAGCCAGCTTAATGTAGGAGATTTACTTTTTGCAAGGTTTAGTGAGGTTATAGATAATGCTCCAGGGCATGTAGGTATATACATAGGAGATAATAAAGTCATTCATGCTGCTGGAACTCAAAAAGGTGTTATTGAAGTAAATATAGATCAATTTCCTGAGTTTAAGGCAGCAAGGCACTCTGGAATGTCAATATTTCTAGGGTCGGCATCTTCACGAAGTCAAAATAGCATATTAAGCCCTATACAAAATATTGCAATACCTTCATCTAGCTATGAAGTGGTTAAAAGTAGTGAATCCAAAAAAGATGTCCTCTATGGAAGAAAATATAGGATTATAGTAAGTAGTTTAGATGGGCAAGCTGCTTTAGATGTTTCTGAATTAAAAGTTGAATTTAATTGTGTTAAGACAATCATGGAAGCAAGCTATTCAGAAGTAACAATTTATAACTTAGCACCAGGAAGTGAAAATACTTTAATTCAAGAAGGGTACTTAGTTTACATTGAAGCAGGATATGAGGGTGAGCAGTATGGGCTTGCTTTTCAAGGCAATATTATTCAACCCATAAGATACAAAGAGGGCGGAGTAAACTATAAACTTTCTCTTGTTTCTATGGATTCTGATACTTTTCTTATGGCTGGGACAGCTAATTTTTCTATTATGCGTGGACAAAACTCAAGGTCACTTATTAACAATTTGATGGTAAAAGCAACTACCCCTGCTAATTTGGGGAGTATCTCAAAGAATTTATCTGATTCAAGGTTGACCCGGGGAAGGGTATTTTTTGGGTTAGCAAGAGATTATTTGAGGCAAATTGCTCAAAGTGAAAATGCCTCTTTTTATCTTGACGACGGAAGTGTTAACATCATAAAAGCCCAAGATTTACCTGATGGTGAAATATTTTATCTAACACCTGAGTCAGGACTTATCGGGGTCCCTTCACAACAGGATTTCGGGGCTACAATAAAAATGCTTTTAAATCCAAGAGTTAAGCTTGGTTCGTTTATTCATGTTGACAACAGTTCGATAAGGAATCAACAATATCAGCAAGGTCAACCCTTTTATCCCCTTGACCAAGATGGAATCTACAGGGTCATTAAAATTACCCATAAGGGTGACACAAGGGGCAATGACTGGTACACAGAAGTTGAGACAGTGACACAGGCAGGTGCCGATATACCAAGTATGATGCGCAATGGAAACACTAACATGTGGAACGGATGATGAATTGATGAGGAATGTTGGTCAAAGAACAAGTAATGAATTTGAATTTTACAGGCTTTTGTCAGATAAAATAAAGAATGACATAAGGGTTTCAATGCCAGGGATAATTCAATCATTTAACCCTGATGAGCAAACTGTAACGGTTCAACTTTCGTTAAGGGAAAGAATACGTGATAAAGATGGTAATATGTCACATGTAGCTCTTCCAATTTTGCCAGATGTCCCAATTATTTTTCCAAGGGCAGGTGGATTTTCAATAACATTTCCTGTTCAAAAAGGTGATGAATGCCTTGTAATATTTGGTGATATGTGTATTGACTCGTGGTGGGCAAGCGGTGGCATTCAAAATCAAATTGAAAAAAGAAGGCATGATTTATCAGATGGATTTGCTATACTCGGGGTTGGAAGCCAGGCAAACGTAGTTTCTAACTACAATGTAAGTTCCATGGAACTTAGGTCTGATAATGGTAATGTAATCATTGAGTTATCTCAAAGTAGTGTTAAGGTTAAAGGAAGTGGAGTTAATTTTGCTACCCCTGGTGAAGGTGCTCTCTTTACCTCACCCGATGGTGAAGTAACAAAAAAACTTACTATTAATAATGACGGTGACCCAGTATGGAGTTGATGTAAATGATTTATAGACAATTGGATGTTAATGGAGATTATTCATTTGGTAAAGGGGCTCAAGATTTTTTACGTAATTCAAAAGCAGTAGCGCAGGCAATAAAAACTAATCTTAGGTTGTTAAAAGGTGAATGGTGGGAAGATATATCAAAAGGGCTTCCTTTGTTTGAAAGTATTTTAGGTCAGCCTGGGACAAATCAAAATTTAATGTCAATTGATTTAATTTTGAAAGATCAAATTTTAAGCACAAAAGAAGTTTCATCGATTAAGTCATTTAATAGTACGTATTTAGGCAGAAGATATTCTTTTTTATGTACTGTTGAAACTATATATGGTGAGATTATTTTGGAGGAAACGATATGAGTTATTTTGCACCTTACATTGATTCATCTGGTTTGCACATCCCTACATATATTGATATTTTGGAAGAACTTGTTCAACAAACGAAAAGTATTTATGGTGAAGACATTTATTTAGGGTATGATAGCCAAGATTACCAATTTATTTCAATTTTTGCTTTAAAAATTTATGATACTTTTCAAATTCTTCAGCTTGCATATCTAAATAGAGCACCTAGCACAGCTATAGGTGTTGCGCTTGATGGATTAGTTAAGTTTAATGGAATTTTGAGAAGCATAGCTACATATTCAACTTGTGTAGTTACTCTTGAAGGAGATGTAGGTGCGTTAATTCAAGGTGGGGTCATTCAAGATGTAAGTGGTTATTTATGGAATTTGCCAAGTTCAGTAACAATAGGTTCAACTGGTTCAGTTAACGCCACTGCTACTTGCCAAATACCAGGTGCAATTTCAGCAAATCCTGATGATCTTAGTAAAATTGTTACACCTACATATGGATGGAGCTCTGTAACTAATGAAGGGTATGCTTCACTAGGTGAACAAATAGAAACAGATTCACAATTGCGAGCAAGGCAAACACAAAGTACTGCAAGGCCTAGCAGATCAATACTTGAGGGAATAAAAGGTGATATAGCTTCAATTACAGGAGTTACACGGGTTGAAGTATACGAAAATGATACAAATATTGTTGATTTACTAGGCTTACCTGCTCATAGCATTACAGTTGTAGTTGAAAATGGTGATTCAAATGAAATAGCAACAGTAATATCTAGCAAAAAAGGGCCTGGTTGTTATACAGATGGTACAACTGAGGTTGTGTTAGCTGACTCTTATGGGCAATTACAAACAATTAGATTTTTTAGACCAACATATGTATACCCAGATGTTGTCATCAATGTTAAGCAACTTACTGGATATACAACGAGTATGACTCAATTGATAAAGGAAGCTGTCATAGATTATTTTGCTAGTTTGTCAATTGGTGTTGATTATACTTTATCAGTGTCAAGTTTATGGGGTGTGTCACTTTCAGTACAAAATCTCTCAAAACCTATTTTTTCAGTGACTTCGATTACTATTGCCAAGCATAATGAAGCTCAATCAACCAATGATATTATAATGTTATTTAATGAAGCAATTCAAGGTAATATTGATTATATCACTATAAACGTTACTTAAGGGGGGGCACTATTTTGCCTGATATTGAAAGATACTTAAATTTAGTGACTTCTGAGCATGCTGACAAACAAAAATTTACTTCGTGGCTTTTATCAGTATTAACACTGGTTGATAGTTCAACTGAGTTGTTTAAAAAGTTTGACACTTATTTTGATCTAGATAATGCTGTAGGAGAACAATTAGACATTATTGGTGAAATTGTTGGAGTAAGCAGAAGATTAAACTTTCAGCCAAGTATTAGTTCACCCATTCTTGATGATGAAACTTATTTGCTTATAATAAAAGCAAAAATTGCAAGAAATAAATGGGATGGAACTGTTATTCAAATTAAAGAGGTTTGGAACAGCCTTTTTCCTGAACAGCCTCTAATTTTAACAGACAATCAAGATATGAGTGTAAATGCTCTTATTTTTGGTTTTGACACAATACTTTTGAAAGAGCTCGTATCAAATAGATACATAATACCAAAACCTCAAGGTGTCAAATTTAATTATGCCTACCCTGCAGACCCAGTCTTTTCATATGGGCTGGACACGGACTCTTTTAAAGGTTATGAAGAAGGTCGTTGGTTGCAGTTTGTATAAGGAGTGATAGATATGGCAGGTAGTTCAAGCTTTTTAGTTTTTAATCAAAATTTATTAAATGCTCAAGACGACACATCATATTTGGCTGATACTTCAAGAGTAAATGGCTTGTCTGCTGGAATTGCTTCAATTTTTTTGCATAATAAATTGTTTAGGCAAGTATCAATTATGGTTGCAGCATTAGGGCAGTTCATTGCTGATCAAGGCAATGTAGCTAGTGATGAAGACCTAGCTTCTTTAGTAAGTTCTATTTCAAGCTCTTTTGTTGCAACAGGGATAGACAATAAATCAAGACAGCAAACTAAAGCACTCATATTTGGGGCTGACACACGTACTATTGCAGTATCTAGAACAAGCGGCCTAGTAACAAATGTTTATATACGTGACCCCCTAGACAATACACTTGTACAAGGAATTACAATAAATAGAACTGGCGGCCAAATTACTTCAATTGTTTCTGATCTAGGTGAGAAAACTATAACACATACCATAAATCGCACTAATGGATTGATTTCTAGCATTACAAAGGCGGTGGTTTAAATGTCTAGTGAAGCTAATTTAGCATTATTAATTGATGCACTTGATAAGTTGGGTATTAATACTGATGTATCTGGGACAAATACATTGTTTGCAAGGTTAGCTCAAATAGCGGGATATACTGAGAACAACGTTGGGATAAAATCAATACAAAAAGGTCTTTCAACTATTCCCAATAATGAACTATTTATGAATGTTCCAATATCAGCTGTTGATGTGGGCAAAGCTATACCAATAATAGTGGGGAAAAAATGGGATTTTGACACTTACACTTTGGATAGAGAAGCCTACCGATCTGATATTGCATCGGTTGAAGTACGTTGCCAACTAAGCACTCCTACTACTTTATTTTTTGATAGATTTGGGAGTATCGGTCAACTGTGGATAAATTGGTTTATTATAGAGTTTTATTAGGAGGTAGTAGTTATGCACATTTATGCTCAACTAAATGAAAATAATATTTGTATTGGAATATCACAATTAAGTGGAGAGGTAATAGCTGAAAATATGATTGAAATTGAAAGCCCTGATGCCTCTTTTTTGTGGAAAAAACATGAAAACGGTACTTGGTTAGCAGAAAAATTTGAACCACAAACTACTGCACCTCTTACAGAGTTTGAGCAAGTAAAGCAAAGGCAAGAACTTATGCAAGCGGCCTTGGATGAATTAATTTTAGGGGGTATTTAATAAATGGCCGAGTATATTGCACAGCGCATTATTGATGGCGTCTATACCTACACCTACGTTGTTGGAAAAAGACCAGACTTAAAAGCTGGAATTGACACGTACTTAATGCTTAAGGGTCAATCAGATTTGATTGTACAGGGGTAAGCCATGATAAATAAAGGGGGTGAATAAATTATGCCTTTAGTTGGAGAAACAGTTAATCTTCAATTTTTAGTTGGTGGAAGGCCAGTAGGGACAACAAATCCTTTACCTATCAAAGGTGAAGTTGATGCCAAACTAACTGGTAGTACAGTTACAGAAGCAACTCTCCAAAATAATGCTACAGCAAGTGGAAATGGTACTGCACTGCTTATTGAAGGATTAGATGTTGTAAACTTTGAAATATTAGGAACATTCGCAGGAACTATATTTTTTGAGGGATCGCCAGATAACTCAGCATGGTATCCTATTTCGTCAACATCAATAGCAGGCATATATACTGCTATTGTTTCTGGGTATAAATATGTTAGGTCAAGGTTGGTTTTCATAAGTGGTTCGGTATATGTTAAAGCTAGAGCATTAGCAGGAGATGCCCCAAATATGACTGCAACCCCAGCACAATTTACTTATGGTTATGTGCATGGTTTTGGCAGTGCTGGAATTGATGGTAATACAGACGATTGGTATGCGGTTAGAAATGCGAATGACGTTGATGCAACAGATATACTTAATACTTCTGCTAATGTATTGAAATATTTTGATTCTGACGAGGCTGCATATGATACTACACCAGTATGGATTAAAATACCAGTAATGGCTTCTGGTTGGAAATCATTTGCAATATCAGTCTACAATTCGCTAGGCATAACTTTAACGATTGATGCTTATGTCGTACCAGTTAAAGGTTTATTACGAGGTGTTTCACCAATAACAGGAAAACTTAGTTATCATCAAATTGTGTCTGGACAAGGTTTGGCACATGCTGCCGTACCGTTAAAATTCGGCCCTGGCGGTATTACTTTTACAAATTCTTCACAAATGCCTATTGGATGGGTAGTAATAAAAGCAACTACCGCAATTGACCCCCCTGCTGGTGGGCATTGGAGTCTAGTAGTTGAGAGGTCGAAATAATGTTTATCGGTGGAGGTTTTCCTACTAATCCAATTATTGGTGACTTTAGATATGGTAGCACAATAGACGCTATTGATGATTTATACGCTAAATATGCTTATTTACCAAACATTAATAATTTACCGATACTTATTTTAATGCATGGATTTCATCAGCATATAAGTGATTTTACAAATAATGATGTGTTTAATCGTTTAGCTAGATATGGTGTTTTTGTTTGTGCGGTCAGTATGAGGGGTAGTGACGATTCATCTGGTAGTCACGATTCAAGTGGTCGTGAATTATATGATATTTTAGATGCCATAAATTATGTAAAGACTAACTTTCCCAATGTTGTTGATGCCAATAGGGTTGCAATCGTTGGTTACAGTGGTGGAGGTGCAAATGCTCTTGGGTGTGCTATAAGATTCCCTGACACATTTACCGATGTAATTGCTCATTTTCCTATCAGTGATTATGGTTATAGTAACCCTGATGGATGGTGGTATCATGCAGTATCTAGTAGACCATTAATTGAAAATTCTATTGGTGGTACTCCTGCAACTGTCCCAAATAAATATCATTCAAGAGCATTTAACCTTGGCATTACTAATTACACTGGTAAATTACATCTTTATCACGATAATGACGACAGTATTGTGCCTCTTATTAATACTCAGAAAGTAGTGCAAACACTAGACTTAGCAGGTATGACTAATTATAGTGTGTCTTATACATCATCTGTAAATGTTAACAGATGGTTACATGCTTTGCCTAATGCTGTAGCTTCTGTTCGGTGGACTGAAGATTATTGGTGTCCTGTTGTGACAAAAAAAGTTAACCCCGTATGGACTATACCCGTAAGTGGTAGTATTAAGGCAATGGGTTATCTAGAAACCAAACACTTTAATATTTGGTTAGGTGATGGTACTGAACATGTTGCAGATGTGGTTTATAATACATCAACAGATTCTTATACCGTAACTCCATTGACCGGGGAAATGACTGTTACAATTGCGCAAGGAGCAAAAACAGCAACACAGACAATAAATTCTGAGGCAACTATAATAGTTACTTAACCAACTAACGAGGGTGCGTTAGTATCATAGTGAAAGGAGGGTTTTATTCCTCCTTTTTCCAATTACATAAGAAAGTTCTATATAAGAAAGGGGCCGGTCATGGATAATGAATTAAATTCAAAAATATACATGTTGCTTACTGACCTCTCGGTAAAAGTTGCTGATATTAGCGCTAGGCTTTCAGGCTTAAATTCTGTTTTCGTTGAAAAAAGTGTTTGTGAACAATACAGGGATAAGTGCTATTTAAAGCATTCTGACATAGAAAATAGAAAGAGAGACAGAATCTTTAAAGTTGCCCTAGAGGTTTTTAAGCTAGCGCTTGTAGCTATAGCAGGCGGGGTAGTAGGAAATAAAATAATGTAGAAGGAGAGGTATTTTTTTTATGGCCTATAATGTAATTAGTGATAAAATTTTTAGGGTTATTTTTGACCCTGGTCATGGAGGCCTCGATGTAGGTGCTGTTGGGACAGACCCAAATACTAAAAAGCCGGTTTATGAAAAAAATCTTAATTGGCAACTTTCGGTAGCTACAAAAGAGAGGCTTAAAAAATATCCTATTGAGGTTATCATTGTTCAGCCTTCATGCACAAATCCAAAGAGCACAGGTAAAGATGAGCTCTATAAGCCTGTGGCTGAGGCAAATAGAATTCATAAGGTTGATCATGTAGACCTGTTTCTTTCTTTTCACACAAATGCCGGGAAAGGGACAGGTACAGAGATTTTTTGTTCCAGGAATGCATCGGAAGCTTCACGAAGGTATAGGGATATTTTGCATGACCACATAGCCCCTTATATGTCGTCTTGGCATTATGTAGACAGGGGTGAAAAAGGTGCAAAGTACTATGTGCTCACTTACACAAAGATGCCTTCTGTTCTCATAGAGACTCTATTTATAGATACATCCAGAGACGTAAAGGCACTAACAAATCAAGATTTTATGGCTGGTCTTTCGAGTGTTATTGCAGCTGCTATATGTGATATGGCAGGAGTTGAATGGAAAGGATAGGTAAAAGATGATGGAAGCTAATGAAAAAGAAGTTACTAAAGTAAACGAATCAATAAAGACTGGGTTTTATAAAAATGATTTTATTGAATCAGGGGGGCTTATTTCTTTTGCTTGTGTTTTGGCCACTGTTTGCACAATGTACTACCAAGGAAAAATAGTTCCTTCAGAGCTCCTGATGATTCTAGGGATGATAGGGACAGGCCTTGGAATCTATAAAAAGTAAAGGCCCCAAACACAAAATAAGCATGCTGTAACAAATTAAAACAAGTATTTACATATTCAGCTAATTGTAGTATAATGAATATGTAAGCACAATTTAGTTTTCAAGAGGAGGAAAGTTTATGGCAAGTAATTTAGAGCAGGAGTTAGCAAAAGATGCAACTTCTGAATCATGGGATGACAATGTATTTCGTGATATTACACCAGTCAGGCAAGTGATTAATGAAGCAAATGATAACCCGGCCACAAAAAAGATGAAGTCTTCGTATGTTGATGAAATTAAAGTGAGTGACATCGTTGCTTTTAGTGTAAATTCAAAGGCTATTAGTGGTATGGTCGAAGAGATTCATGCTGATTCATTTCTTATTGCCACTAAGAATGGGGTTAAGTTCACAGTAAAGAAGCAAAATATTCTTTGGGTTAAAACAAATGCTCGGTGGCCCAGGGGTGTATGGCTAGCATTGAAAGGGGACGCTGGAATCGATGAATATAGAAGGCCTGACAAAGAAAGCGTTTGATGCAAAAAAGAAAGTTGAGAATTATTCAGCTATTTTGGCGGAAACAAAGTCAAAGCTACAAAGCTATTTTGATAAAGAGTCTGCTGCCGGAATTAATTCTATTAGCTCAGAGGGCGCTATTGCCTCTAAAAGGGAAAGGGTTAACATTACTTACTTCCCTGAGAAGCTAAGAGAAAAACTTAGTAAGAAGATGTTTGCCCGGGTTACAAAAAGGGAGTATGTCATCACTGACATTGATGGGCTTGTAGAGCTCATGAAGGAAGCAGGCATAAAGCCCGGTGAGTTCAAGTCACTCCTTGACGTCAGGATGGATGTTGACACGGAAGCACTTAAAAAGGAATTTGACATTGGTAATATTACCAAAGAAGACCTTGATGGGTGCTATGAAGCAAAAATAGTGAAATGGGTTGACATTAGAGCTTCTAAGGAGGGCTAAGGATTGAATTTAAACCAGGTGGAAAAGAGCTAGCAAAAGTTCTTCACTATTTTGGGTTACTAGAAAGTGGCCTGGATGAATTCAAGATAATTTGCCCATTTCACGAAGACATTAACCCAAGCATGATAATTAACTTGAGGCAAGGAACTTTTTATTGTTTTGGGTGCAATGAGTCTGGTGATGCATTCTCATTTGTTAAGAGGGCGTTTGATAAAGTTGATGACTTAACATGTGCAAGAAGATATTTTAGCATATTAAAAAGCAACAAGGTTAAAAAAATCAATTTTATTCGTAGCAAGATAACTAAGAGAAAGCCAGATACAGCTCAAGCCCTCATTGAGGCTGAAGATTTTTATTTTGGGTTAAAAACAATTAATTGGTTAACAAACAATAGCCCTGAAAGAAAGTACATGCAGGAGCGTGGGTTCTTATCATCATCTTTAAATATATGCAAAGCAAAACTTACATATAGCGATAATTACCCATTGGTTTTTCCACTGTTTGACATGGGTATTTTCAAAGGATGGGTTTGTAGAACAACATCTAAAAGAATTGAAGCAAAACGAAAATATCTTTACAATACAGGGTTTAGCCGCACTAATACTTTGGTTGGTGAATACAATTCAAAAACAGTTGCTTTAGTGGAAGGCTATTTTGACTGGCTTAAGATGAAGCAATATGGTGTCAACAATGTAGCTGCTATCCTTGGTTGGAAAGTAACAGAGAATCAAATAACTAAGTTAAAAACATGTGGCGTTGAGACAATAATATCTGCCCTTGATAATGACGTTTGTGGCAAGAAGGGCACAGAGTATCTTAAAAATTTTTTCAATGTAGTCACGTTCAAGTTTCCTGAAAATGTAAAAGATCCAGGTGATTTAAGCAGAGCCCAGTTTAGGGAATCGAAAAATGAAACAAATAGGGAGCTGAGGGCATACCATGGCAGGTGGATTAATAAGTTCAATAAAAGACCAGATTAAGAAATCTGGTGCAAACAAAGGGAAGTTTCTTTATTTCAAGCCCGGTATGAAAGTAAGGCTTAGGTTCTTGCAAGATATGGATGATGGAAAGAAAGTGTTATTTCATGATAGTTTTTCACTTGGTATAAACGTTCCTTGCCAAGAATTATTTGGCAGGTCTTGCAACAAATGTGAAAGTGAAGAGCTTAGGCATAGAGATTTGTACGCTTGGTCAGTTTATGACTATGATGCTAAAGAAGAAAAAATACTTATGGGTGCAGTAAACAACGTTTCTCCGGTTCCAGCACTTGTAGGTATGTATGAAGCATATGGCACTCTTACTGACAGAGACTATGTCATTACTAAGAACGGTCAAGGGACTACGGCTTCGTTTAGTATTGTCCCAATGGACAAGGTTAGGTTTAAAAATGATAAAGTCAAGCCTTTTAGTGATAAAAAGTTCTTTGAACTTCTTGATAAAGCCTTCCCGAATGATGATGAAGACGGTGATGAAGAAAAGTCTAGCAAAGGGAAAGGCAATGAACCCCTAGATTATAGCGAAATGTCAGCTAAAAAGCTGTATAGCCTTTGCCAAGAGAGGGAAATCTCCTGCAAGCCCAAGAAGGATGAAGACTACTATATTGAGCTCCTTGAAGAATGGGATGCCGAGCAAAAGGAATCAACACCCGATTACGATGAAATGTCTGCCAAGGAATTGTACAAGCTTTGCCAAGAGCGTGATATCGAATGCAAAACAAAGAAAAGTGAAGACTATTACATCGAGCTTCTCGAAGAATGGGATGCTGAAAACGGTGGCAATAGCGAAGAGGCCTGGTAGTAAATTGGACAACCTATTTAACACCCAACTAGGTTTTCAAAAGAACATTACAGGTGAAGCCCATTTGCCCAAAGATAGTATTGAATGGGCTTCATACCACCTGTTAGCTCTTCAAGAGGAAGTAGGTGAAGTCCTTAAGGCAGACAAGAGGTGGAAGACACATCGCAATGAACATTATGACCCGGAAAATAAGCTTGAAGAATTAGCAGATGTTTTTATAACAACAATGAATATTGCTATTTTTTCAGGTTTTAGTTCACAAGATGTTTATAATGAAATCATTCGCAAGATAGCAGAGAACAATGAAAAACTAAGAAGGAGCCGATTAAATGTCAGGTAAAATAGTAATAGTTGAAGGCGTTGACCAAGTAGGAAAAACTACATTATGCCGGCAACTTGAAAAGTTAGGTTTCTTTTACTTTAAGGATAGTTGGAACATGCTTGAGAAGGACCCCGAGGTTAACCAGGATTCCCAACAGCTACCTTTAATAAATTTTGAATATGTTTCCTTAGGCAAACTAGATACTTCATTGTCAATGTTAAAGTTGCTTACTTCACAGGGAATTAACGTTGTAGTTGATAGGCTCCATATTTCAGAGCTTGTTTATGGTACTTTATCAAGGGCTGCTTGCTTGCCTGATTTAGTCATGCAGGTCGATAAGATGCTTTCACAACTTGATTGTATTTTTGTCCATATGAAACCAACAAACTATCGTGAAGCTAGCAAAAGGGCAGGATATGATGTATTTGACTATGATATGGCTTTTATAAACTTCTTTCAGCAATCATTGATTCAAATGCGGTTCGTATTAAATTATACAAACATTACACAATCTCTTGTCCATGGTATGCTGAAGTTTGTTTTTAGCCATGATATTTACTTTGCATCACCTTTTTTTAATCCTGAGCAGATTGAACGTGAAGAAGCTCTTATAGGCTTGCTTAGGTCATTTGGATTTAGTGTTTTTAGCCCAAAAGAGGAATGCTTGTTAACACCCACTGCAAGTATAGCCGAGCAACAAAAAGTATTTAATGATAATCTTGATGCCATTAAAGAATCAATGTTTGTATTTGTAGTTACAGATGGCAGAGATATTGGTACAATTTGGGAAGCAGGGTATTCATCTGCCTTAAATAAGCCCATCATTTACTTTGCAGAGACATTGGGCACTAATAAGTTTAATATCATGCTTGCACAGTCAGGTAAAAGGGTGTTTCTGGGCAGGGATGAGCTTTCAAAAGACTCAATAATGGAAGTACTCATGGGTGAATCAGTTGGGTTCAAAGGATTAATTGAGTAATAAATTGTGAGGTAATAATTATGCCTTTATCATTTAGCTTTATCAAAGAAGTATATCGGCTGGCTTCAATAGTCAGATACAATACACAGCAAAGAATCAAAGATGAATCAGTGGCAACACATTCTTTCTATACATCGTTATTTACCAAGATGCTTTGTGATAGTTTAGGGGTCAGCAAGGAAGTAAAGTTAGCTGCTATAGAGCTTGCACTAGTACATGATGCTTCAGAGATAGTAACAAATGACATTACATACGACGCAAAGCAGGCTATGCCTGAAGTAGTACCTATTCTTGAAGGGTACGAAAAAAGATTTACAAATGAACACTTTCCTGATATAGTAAGTTTAATGTTTGGTGATGAAAATGCTCTAATCAGAACAATAGTCAAGGCCGCAGACATTTTATCAGTTATTCAATACTGTGGTAATGAGGTCGACCTAGGGAATGAAGGGTTCAGGAAGTTCTTAAATAGTGCTTATGAAAGATATTACGAGCAGCTTAGAAAGCTGGGAGGGATGGGTTTACATGCCAAAGAATAATAATTTAGTTCCTGTGAAATTGCCAATGAATCTGGGGTTTAATGAAAAACCTACAACAAAGTTTGTTAACAACCTTGATTCAATTAATGTTAGGCTGCTTGAGGCACCCTCAATGGATGCTCTTAGGTCATACATGGTACCTTTCCTAGAAGCCACATGGGCTTTTAACCCATTGGAGTCAATGCAACTTAGCCTTCGTGAAAAGGACAAGCTTATCCGTGAATGCCTCGAGGGTAAAGCTTTGCCTACAGCACTGGAAACAATAAACCTGGTATTCTTACTTGAAGGGATTAGTATTCAAGAGGTGACACATATTCTTAGATACAGAACAGCTAGTTTTAGTGCCGATTGTTCAGGTGACAAGTGGTGGTCCCGCAAGGATGCACTGGTTCCTAACAGTATTCAAAACAGTACAGGTTTGTTTGACCCAATAAATAGTAGCCTTGATGATGCTCTCAAATTAGACAATTTTTATCAACGTTATCAAGGGATTGTAGAAGCATCAAAACAACTTTACTGTGATATGATTGACAGTAAGAAAATATCCATTATGGATGCCAGGTCTATTTTACCTAGGTGCTTAAGTACTTTTTACTTTATGCGTATCAGCTTGAAAGATGCCCTTCACTTTATCAAGCAAAGAATTGATAAGCAAATTCAGCCAGAAACTGACAACGTTATAGCTTACCAAATGTACCTCCTCTTGCTTGAGAGGTTCCCGGTAATGAATGGTTTAATCGACATCCATGCACCTTCTTGGTTTTACTCAAATATGGCAAGGACCGGCAAGGCAACAAACTTGTACTTCCCTGATGCCGATAGTGATAACTTTGAATGGAATGAAAATGACTTTATTTATCAGTGCCGGAGAGATGAAATGAACGGAACGGATCCTGGGGCTGAAAACATGTTTAACAAAGTAATTGAGCTCTATGAAATGAAGATAGCTACTCAAGAAGCATACAATGAGTATTCATTGGGGGCAGAGTATGCTTATGAGGAGGCAAAGTAAATGCCTTTTAGCCAAATAAAAGAAGAAATCCTTAAAGAAGGCCACGAAACAGAGCTAACACATGAGCTTGTTGATGTATCTTTTAGGTTAAAGGACATAAATGTTGATTCAATGGTAAACCTTATGGCTTCTAATGAGCTTGCTTACTTTGATGATATTGTTGCTTCTGCTAAAGCAGGTATTGACATTCAAATAGGGCCTTACATCATCTCACATTATCATGATATGTTTATTCAGCTCAATGATATTCTTAATGAGGTTGAAAAAGACCCCGAGTCAAGACGGCTTGTAATTGGGTTTGGCAAACTTCATTGCTTCCAAAGCATACAGTTTTTGGCTAGGTTCAATAAGGTATACGCAATTGTTACAATGCGTAGTTGCAATTTCATAGATAATTTTATGATTGATATGTTTCTTGCCTTATATTGTGTTAGGGAAGTTGCAAAGAAAGTAAATGCTCAATTGGTTGACTTCACTATGAACATTGGAAGCCTTCATATCTTTAAAAAGGACATAGCTGAAAATGTGGTTTGAAATGCACAAACACACACAGTATAGCATGTATGATGGGTTTGATAAAATCAAGAACATTGTAGCATATGCTAAAGAGTTAGGGATGAAAGCAATTGGTATTTCAGACCACGGAAATGCTTGCGGAATTGCTCAATTATACCTAGCTTGTAAAAAGGAAGGGATAAAACCGATTATGGGCTGTGAAGTTTATTTCCAGCCCGTTTTCGGCTCAACTAAGAAAAGGTATCACTTGTGCTTATATGCAATGAACGAAATAGGCTATCGGAACTTGTCACAAATAATATCAGAAGCAAATGACGTAAACTACTACCGATATGGTCATGTAACGTTTGAAATACTCTCCAAGTACAGTGAAGGCATCATTTGTACATCAGCTTGTGTAGGTGGTTTTATCCCACAAGCAATTATTGATGGTGATAAAGCCCTAGTCATAAAGGCACTAAAAAAGTTTAAGTCAATCTTTAATGATAATTTCTACTTTGAAATAATGCCTATCAAGGTTGATGATGTAGGTACTCAAGAAAAAGTAAATGAACGCCTTATGAAGCTAGGCACCAAGTACGATGTTAAGTGTATCATGACAACAGATTCTCACTTTACTAGGGAAGATGACTTTGAATCGTACATAATGATGCACAAGATGGGCAAGATAGGCTCAAACAAAGGTGAAGATATTGACGTTTCTCACGTTGAAGAAGCTTACAAAGAACGTTACATGCATAGCAAAGATGATATAGCTGCTAAGTTTAAGAAAATGCATGGATTTTATCCCCATGCTCTGCTTGGTGCCATGAAAGAGCTTTATGGTAAAATAGATGTCAGTCTTAGCTTTGAAGACTCAATACCCACTTACGAAGGTGAAGAAGATACATACCAATTAATGAAAAAGATATGTCTTCGTAAACTTAAAAAGACAGGAAGATACACAAAGGAATACATCAACGTACTCAAGCATGAACTGACAGTAATTAAGAATCATGACCTTTGTGATTATTTCCTTATTGTTCGTGATTATGTGGTTTGGGCCCTTGAAAATTGTATTTATGTAGGCCCAGGGAGGGGCTCAGTTGGTGGTTCTCTGGCCGCTGAATTAATGGATATTACTCAACTAGACCCACTAGAGCTTGGGACTGACTTTGAACGATTCTTAAGGGCTGATAAGAAAAAGCTCCCAGATATAGATTTAGATTTTGAAAGTGGTAGACAAAAAGAAGTCATTGACTATGTTCTTAGTAAGTATCCTGAAAGGTCGACTCAAATTATCACTTTTGGGTATTATAAAGGGAAAAACCTCATTAATGACCTCTGTAAGGTTTATGAAATAGGGTCAACAGAGGTAGCAAAAATAAAGACTCTGCTTGGTCCAAAAGTGGATGACATGGCTCACTTTGAAATGGTTGATATTGATTTTGATGAACTTATGAAAGACAGAACGATTCGTGATTTAAACAAAGAGTATCCCGGCATAGTAAAGCACTTTTGCAAGCTATTTGGTCAGGTTAAATACTACGGCCAGCACCCGGCTGGTGTTTTGGTAACAAAAGATAAGATTAGCAAGTTCGTTCCCTTGGCAAAGGTAAAGGGTAAGTTAATCAGTAGCTTTGATAAATATGACATTGAAGCCCTTGACATGCTTAAGTTTGATATTCTTGCCCTAAGGACCCTCGACGTTATCAAGGAAATAGAACAAATAACTGGTGACAAATTCAACCGACTTGATTATAGTGAAGATGTCAAAGATAAGATGTATGATAAATTTTCAAAAGGTGACACTCTTGGTATATTTCAGTTAAATAAGCCTGCAGCCCAAGGCATCCTCAGGGACATAGAGGCAGATAATCTCCAGGATGTTATTGCAGCTATATCACTAAATAGACCAGGAACACTTAAGCTACGTATGCATGAACAATATGCCGAACAAAAACGTAATGTTGACGATTCAGCTATCTGGTATCCCTACACAAAAGATGCGTATGGTGCAATTATTTATCAAGAACACGTTATGCGACTATGCCAAGGTTTGGCACACATGGAGCCAGGTGATATAGATAAGCTTATGAAGTTTAAGTTCTCAGATGCCGAACGTGAAATCCTTAAGGGTAAATTCATAGAAGGGGCTAAACGTTTCTCTGGGGTCAAGCCAGAGGTTTCTAGGGGCCTATTTGAAGCCATGGCAAACTATATGTTCAACAAAGGTCATGGTGCTGGTTGTGCCCTGATTAGTGAATGGCAAATGTATCACAAGGTTAATCATCCGATAGAATTTTGGTTTAGTACCGTTAAATATGAAACTGTTGACCCACGTAAACGCGTTGAGTTCATGGTAGAGGCAGCAAAGGATGGGATAGTATTTTTTCTTCCCCACGTTAATTATACGGCTGACTTTAGTATTCGTAAGTTTGACGGTGAACGTATTATTCAAATGGGGTACAATTCAATCAAAAACGTTGGTGAGGCAGCAACTAAAGCCATAGAAGCCGAACGTATAAAGAATGGGTCTTACACTAGCTATGATGACTTTGTAGAACGTGTTCCTAAGAAATCAGTTAATTCAAGGGTAGTTGAAAGCTTATTGGCTGATGGTGCCCTAGAGTTTAATAAGAAAGTATACATTAATCGTACAATAAAGTTTAATAGCACCTTGTATATGAAGGGAGCACGATCATAGTGGACCAAGAGTCAAGCAGGGTAATAACTCTTCCTTGTGGCCAAAAAGGAGTTAATATTAGTTGTTACCATGATTGTGAAAAAGGCAAATGGGGCAATCCTGAGAAGATTGATAAATGCTATACCTTATTGAAAAAGTCAAAAATAGCTAGGAAATCTTTAAAAAAGATGTAGAAAAGTATGTACATCCATCGCAGTTTTGATATAATAGCATTAATAAATAAATAGTACTCAAGAGGAGGAGTTTCAGGTGACAAATTATGAATTGTGGTTGAAAAAGACACAAGAAAGTAGAAGTAGATGGATTCTTGACGAAGTTTCATATCATAACAAAGGTGAGGTTCTTGCTCACAAAGGTGGTACAGATGGTGTCTTTATCACAGTCCGAAATAATGTTTTGGGGGTAGGCATGTATGAAGGTGCAATTCCCCATATTGGTGAGGCATGCTTCAAGGTTACTGCAAAAAAGACATTTAGTAGCAATAATGAAGCAATTAAGAGAGCAATAGAAGCAGGAGGCTTAAGCTTTTTGCTAGATTTGATAAAACCCTCGTAAGAGGGTTTTTGATTTATGTGAGGTGAAAAATGGCTAAGACGAATAAAGAAAAAATAATGGCCCTATGTAAGCAAATAGACTCAAAGGAAGGTCAAGGAAGCATTTTTACACTTGGGTCCAAGAACTCAATCTTAAAAATAAACAGATGGTCAACTGGCATAGAAGACCTTGACTATATCTTAGGTGGTGGAATGCCGGAAGGTCGCATTATAGAGATATTTGGCCCGGAGTCTAGTGGCAAAACTAGTCTTGGCTATCATCTGTCTTCTTTGCATGAACTTTGCCTAAACATTCCCATAGAAGGGACGTTCGATGCACAAAGGGCAAAGAGCTTTGGAAATAGGCCTAAGCAAATGATTGTTTACAGGGCAAAATATGGTGAACAAGCCATGAACAAAATGATGCGGTTTGCTGAAGCAGGTATCCCACTAATAGTTCTTGATAGTATCCCTGCATGTAAGCCCAAGGAAGATAAAGAAAAGCTTAAAAAGGCTGTTAATGCTACATCTGATGAAGCAGTTAATCAAAGGATGGGTGGTGTAGCTAGGCTAATGCACCAATACCTCCCTGAACTTGAAGAGATAGTTGAGTTTACAGGCACTACTATAATTTTAATCAATCAAGTTAGGGACAAGATGGATGCGATGATGTTTGGTGAAAAGACCGATACGCCTGGCGGTAGGGCCCCTAAGTTCTATAGTTCAGTTAGGATTCAAGTAGCAAGAAGGGCTTGGATTGAAATTCCTAACAAAGACCCAAAGAACTCTGCCGCCAATCAAAAAGTCGGTATGATTATGAAGTGCAAAATAGTAAAGAGTAAGGTGTGCAATCCAATGGGGGAAGCGGAGCTCCCAATGTTTTTTGAACAAAACTTTGTTAGCTTTGATGACATTCCTATTATTAGAAAACAGTTAATGAAAAAGTCAAAGCATAGTAGCACTGATGAGGAAGGTGACGATGAATAATGTCAAAGCTAACAGATGCAATTAAGGCTTCAACAAAAGGAATCAAGGTCGACACTGAAGCTCTAGTAATAGAACAAAGGCTTAACAAGTTATTCTTTGAAAAACCTAACCTAAAAGAAGAGCTTCGGTTCTTAGAGATGAAGCGTGGTAGTGATTCAAAGGATAGATATGGCCTTCATGCTAGTGCTATCATAGTATCAGACAATGAATTCTGCCTAAGGGAACAAGCCCTCAGCCTATTTTACAAACAACTACAGAACGAAAACATCTCAGTTGGCCTTAAGCGTATATTTATGGAGGGTGATTATATCCATGAAAAGTGGCAAAGACTATTCATCAGGGGTAACCTGGGGGCACCTGAGGCCATGGATAATAGTAGGTTTAATACCGACTATGACCTAAGCTTTACCCCTGACATAGCACCTGCCAGATTTGGAAAAATAGACTATGTAGTAGAAATTAAGTCAATGAACACGTTCCTGTTTAAAAAAGCCAAGACCCACCAATCAGGTGTTAAGCAGTTAAAATTCTATATGTGGCTTACTGGTATTCATAATGGATTTGTCCTGGTGGAAGATAAGAATACTCAAGAATTCAAGGTATTTATGGTCAATTACAATGAATCAGATGTTGAAAAGTATATTGAACGCCTTGAATTAATCCAAAAAGCCAAACGTAGATTCATTGAACGTAAAAAGCCCCCTGGTCGTGATTGTGAAAGTGCTTCATGTAAACGTGCCTTAAAGTGTAACATGCGTGATGCCTGCTTTAACATAGGCATGGGAAGGGTCAAGCTTAAAAGTAAATGTGACCCGGATAAAGATTATGACCCTGATATTTGCCCTGATAAATGCCCTGACAAATATGAACAATGCCTCAAGATATGGATAGTAAGCTAACCCTGCCTATAGTACATGTTGCTACGTTTTCCATAGTGGTAGGTATAATATCAATCATAATAGCTAATACCTTATGTTGCTGTTGGGAATCGTAGTTAACATCTGATATACTTGGTATATTTCCCATGTACATTGTATATAATGCTCCTAACAATAATTTATAGGGGGTTATGTATAGTGGATAAGATAGCCAATAAAAAACGTTTAATGAAGCCTGTAATATTCAACAAGGACACTAATGAAGTTAAGTTATTTGAATATGCCTGTTCAATAGAAGATTTTAGCACCTGGGTTAAGTCAAAGTTAACAGATGAACTATTTTCATTGTCTGAATCTAATGCATGTGTTATTAAAGAACAATCTAGTCAAAAAGTAACGCAAAGCCAAAGCCAAAGCCAAAGCCAAGGTAAGACAGAAAAAGTAATTTGGAACTTCCCCAGTTAACCCACTTTATGTGGGTTTTTTATTTTACATAAATTTTTAAAAAACTATGTACAACTAGGCCTAGCTATGTTATTATAGTCTCAGGCCAGGAGCCAGCTGGTACTTTAGTATCTTAAGGGGATTTTTGAATGGATAGCAAATTAGAGCAGGAATTGGGATTGGTAAAATTGGGATTGGTAATTAGCAAATCCAGCCCAGAAGGTAACATATTTTGTATAGTGGCTTTAGCAAAGCAACTCTTGGAAGTTGAAGCCGGTAAAAAGATGCAAAATGAAGTAACAGCACAAAGGTCTTATGAAGATGCTTTGAAAGTTATCAAGAAGTATGTACCTGAAATTAGTTTTATAGATTAAAGGAGGTTAAACAATGACAGTTAGTGTTAAAGTAGATGACTTAGTAGTATTATCAAAGCAAGGTGAACTAAAATATCCGTTTTTCGCCAATATGCCTCTTTTTATAGCTTTTATCAATGGCGGTGAGGTTCATGTTAGTGATGTTTGCGGAATACCTTGCATGATTAAGCTTACCCTCAATGATGTAGTACCTTACGTCGAAGGCCAGGAGCTCTAAATAATATCGGGTTGGCAGAATCCCGCTTAAAACTGTCAACTAACACTTAAAAAAGGGGAATAAAATGTATTTAGAAATTAAAAAAAGGCAAATGTCAATTTATCCAGGGGCAAGAACAAATAAGAGTAAATGTTGTTTATGTGGTAAAAGTTTTGAAATAACAAATGATAATTTATGTTATTGTTCAGAATGCATTGATAAAGAAGAAGCTAAGCAGCTAGACGAGGATGGTTAAATGTGCCGATAATAATTAAATGCTATTCAATGAAATTCCCAACAATGAAATTAACAGTTGAAGAAGTCTCAATGCTATCAGGCATTTCAGGTGCTAGTGTAAGGCAATATATACACAAAGGACGTTTGAAAGCTACCAAAGAAGGTAATCTTAGAACTTCTCCATATTTAGTTGAGTTCCGTGAAATGTTAAGATTTATGAAAGTTCTAAAGTTTAAGCGTAATCATGGATTAATTTAGAAATGCTAGGAGGCATAATCAATGAAAATATTAGCAATAAGCCTTGATATTATCGCAGGCTATCGTTCACTAGTTGAGCATGGATATTTTGATGTAAAAGAAACAAAAATCGGATATAAAGTCACTGCTAACCAGCCTAATGATTTGCTTGTAAATTGTAAGACATTAGTCAAAAAAGATGAAGTTGATACAGTATTCTTTGATGAGTCACTTGGTGGTAAAGTTAATGAAAGACGTGCTACTAGTATCAAACTTAAAGTATGGGTTCCAATTCAAGATGATGGTGAAACCAATAATGACGAAATTCTTAAAAACTATGAACGTAAGCTAAAAATTAAAGCACTTATTGAGCTTAATGATAGAATGAAGTCGCTTAAGGAACTAATTGAAGATGTAAAGAAACTTTAATAACCCACCTCGGTGGGTTTTATTTATGTAAGGAGGTTTTTATTATGCCAGATCGCACTTGCCCTGAATGGTCACTTAAAGATAACTACCAACCCAAGCCAATGGAAAAGTCACCTACTAAGAACTGCGGTAATTGTACATATTATTGCCCTATTAATTGTTGCAATAACCCCTTGATAAAGCCATGCAAATAACAACAATTGTAAACCTACGTGACCACCCACATGACATTTACATAGGTAGAGGTAGTATATGGGGCAATCATTTCATAGAGGGTAAGCATGGGAATCGTAGTGAAGTTATTGACCTATACCGTCAATATATACTAGGCAGCCCCAACCTTTTGTCTCAAATACATACTTTAAAGGGAAAAGTCTTGGGCTGTTATTGCAAACCAGCCCCTTGCCATGGTGATGTCTTAGCAAATCTATCTAATGGGGTGTTGAAAATGTATAATCGCCTATGTATTGGTATTGACCAATCGTATACCCGTACCGGTATAAGTATAGCGGTAGATGGTAGGTTAATAAAGGTATCAAGTATGGCCTTCAGAGGTTGTACATGTAAGACAGAGAAACGTAAGTTATTAGCAAATGTATTATCCCATATCCTTGAGGTTAACAAGTGTAAGGCCTCTGATGTCATTATAGTCTGCGAACGTATACGTACTTTTAGCCATAGTGGTGGTTCAAAAGGTGAAGGCAACCCAGGGGATAGCCAAATGTTTATCAGTACTGACTATATTAAAGCTACCGGTGCTTTAATGGCCACAGTTGTCGATACTGCCTATGCCCACGGCATAAAAGTCTATTCTGCCGACACTAGGGCATGGAAGTCTAGTATTGTCGGTTCTAGTAAGTCAATAAAGGGTAACAAAAAGCTATCAACTGTTAACTTTATTATCAAAAAGGGGTTCGGCACTAGCATTGTGTCTATTAACCGCAAAGGGAATGAAGTTTATGACGATGATGCGGCTGACTCGGGTTGTATTGCTTTATATGGTTTTGTAAAAGATGCAAAACTAAAACTAGAACAATAAAACAGCAAATCTAGCATAAGAAAATAAGTCGACGACGAGTGCCCGTACGATATGTATGCTAACGTGAGGCGACCATAATACTACTTACTTATTAGTACTACTTAGTATATAATAGGAAGCTTAATAAATTTGTTGTGTATAAAATATTTGTGGTATAAATACTCTATAGTGTAATACAATGTGTAATACAACAAATACACAAAGGAGGTTATACCACAATGAAGAGGTTCCCTAAAGTAGTTAGCTTAAGGCTTACCAAAGAACAATTTAAACAATGTATTGAAAACGGTGGGGTATCTGATTATGTAAGGTTCCTTATTGACTGTGAAATGGTGAAGTTGAAAGTAGCTAATCGGGATGTAAACTGCTCAAGGCAACAGTACAGCTATTAAATGTGGTGGTACCACATTTTATTCGAATTAGTTTAAGAATATTCCTACTTGATGTAAAGAAGGAGGAAATTATTTTATGGTAATTAAAGCCAAGCTTTTAAAGGCAGGCCATTCCATTATTAACCACCTAGCCAATACATTTACTTCCCACCTAGCTAAGCCACTGGCTTCACACCTAGAAAGCAATAAAAAGCTTTACCTAGGGTTGGGATTTAGCTTAGCAACATCCTTACTGATTGACCCTTCCATAGCTTGGGCCGATATTGATAGTAGTGGTAGGAAGCTCCACATCAAGCTTGTTTCAGTTGGTAAATGGGTGATTATAGTAAAAGGTACTATTGATGCAATACAATCAGTACTGAACGGTGATATGCAAGGTGCTAAAAAGACATTTATTTCATACCTTCTTTGTTTCGCTATTATGCTAGGCTTACCTTGGTGTTTAGATGAAATTGAAGGGGTGTTTAAATAATGCCACTTATTTTACTAGCAAAAGGAGGCATCTTAGCTAGCCTTTACTTTTTGATAAAGTCACACCCAGAGAAAGTGATAGCTTTTAGCCATGAAGTAACGCTAATAGGAGGTTCACTGCTAATTATTTTATATGTAGCTGGTGTAAAAAGCGGACTACGTTGGGTAGGAATATTATTTGTGGTGAACATACTAGTTAGAACCCTAATAGGGGGTGAATAAATGAAGCTTAAGTTTATCAATGTTAGCTATCCTGAGTACGTTTATTTGAAGCTTATCCCTAACGACTCAGTTAGAAATAACACAACACATAAGCTAGCAAAAGCAATCAATTCACTTTACACACCAATCACACAGCTGATAAAAAGGGAGCAATCAAAAGTAATTAGCCTTCTTGGCAATGACTTTTTGGTAGGTTCGAATTATTCACTGCAAATAAGACCTAAAGCTTCCTATTATATACACATTGAAAATAAGCAGGTAAGCTTTTACTTAGTGGTTCCCAAAGCATCTTTAAGCATCATAAAAGAGAAACTAAACGATGTTTGGCCCACGACTACTGCTTTGGTGGTTGATTCAATACCGCTATTTAGTGATAGCTCGACAAAGCATCAGCTTGTTTATTCAAAGGAAAATGCCCTAAGCCTGGCAGTCGATAGACGTGATAATGAGCTTTTAGAAAGTAACTTAAGCATTATTGATGTGATGCAAGAAGGTGATAGGGTGGGAATATTCTACAACTTCATGCCAGCATCACAGTATGGGTGGAACAATGAACACAAGGCAACAATTAGCAAGATGTCCAGGAACCTCCCGGTTGAACGCAATAAAATAAGCCTTGTATTCTTATTAAAAGTGGTACTTAGGTTTATCAGTGACCTAGTGAATGACCTTAGTGAGGTTATTACAGGGTCACCTACAATCAAGCAAGATACACTAGGTATTTTTAAAGATAAAGAAATATCACAGCATTCTACTAGGAAATCACTTGATACGGTGATAAACATGCAAATAATAACCTTTAGTGAAAGTAAGGATAAGCTAAGGCAGCTAAACAACGCTAAGAGCTTATCACAAAGCTTTGATTCAATCACCGGTGACAACTCACTAGTCCCTAAAAGATACGTTAAGAAATTTAATCCCTTAGATTATTCAACAAAAGCTGAAATAAACAAAGTAAGCACGTTGGAATGCTCAAACTTTATCACACTACCAGGAAGGGAAATCCTTGAAAAGTACAATATTGAAAAAGTAGAAACACAAGAGACACAGGTTCCTACAGATCTCCAATATGGCATAATGTGTTTGGGTGAAAATACTTTTAGGGGAAACAAGCAACTAGCTTACCTTAGTACGGATTTTGACTACCAGATGTTAAGTTTAATCTTAATTGGGCCCAACCGGGCAGGTAAGTCAAAGTTCCTTGCAAACATAGCTAAGAACGCCATTGATGAAGGTGAATGCGTAATAATTCCAGACTATATCGGCAGTTGCCAGCTTAGCCTGGAAATAGCATCAAAGATTGATAAAAGTAAAGTGCTTGAAATAAACTGTGACAATTGGGATACGCTACAAGGACTTGGGTACAACGAAGTACCTTTTAGCAACAACCCATTTATTCAGTATAAAAATGCTAAAGAGCAAACAGCCCTTTTAATGTACCTAGTCGATAGCATCAATTCAGATGATGCCAACTTTACGGCTAGGATGGGGAGGTACTTTGAGGCAGCATCATTAGTGGTATTCCTCCAAAATGGGAGTATAAAAGATGTATTCTCGGTACTGATGAATCACAACACCAGGCATGAGTTTATCAAAAAGGTCCCTGTTTCACAAAAAGAAAACATGGTTGAATATATAGAATACCTTAATGAGCTTGATGCTGTAGAAAAGGGCATTATAATAGGAACAAGGCTACACTTTATCACAGGGGCAATTGACCGGTTACAAAAGCTCAAGGTTAATGCCTACTTGGAGCTAATGCTCAAAAAAGGGGCCAAGGGAAACATTAACTTGGTGAATGAAATCCAAAAGAACCAGTTAATAATCATCAAGATGCCCCAGAGGATGTTCCTTACCGACAATGAAAAAGATGTTTATGTTACCTATTGGTTAACTAAAATTTGGCTTTCACTTCAAATACGTGAGGAGCAAGTAAAAGACCGGGAGCAAATGGTTAAGGTCAACATGCTAATTGATGAGCTATACCAGGTCAATAGTGCTGAAAAGTTCCTTACAAAAAAATTAAGCCAGCTCCCTAAGTTCAACATAAAGCCTATCATTAGTTGCCACTACCTCAACCAAATAAAGATTATTCGTGAGGAGCTAAGGTCAGCAAACGCTTCATATATGCTAATCAGTGGGTGTGATAAAAAGAACTATGATGAACTAAAGAGTGAATTATATCCGTACACTGAAGAAGACGTGTTGAAGCTACAAAGGTACCACAGTCTTAATTTGATAAAATGCAACGATGGATATGGTAAATTCATTACACGCCTCCCCAAGCCACTTTTATAGGTGGCATATTTTTTTGTAAAAAGTATTTACATCTGTCGTAGACTTGATATAATAGATATTGTAAGGCAAATCAATCATAGTTCTTGAGAGGAGAGGTTTTATGAAAATAACACAGCATGCTCCAGGCGAGAAAACCCAACACTTTGATAGCTTAAATGAACTTTATGCGTTCACTAAAGAAACACCCGTAAATAGTGTTTTCAAAAGGGCAAGAAGTTTGAGTTCCATGAACACATCTGATATGTACAAGGAGTTCTCAGGAACAGATAGCTTTGAACAGGCAGTTGAGCTGCTTAAAAACGGTTGGAGCGAAGGGTCGAAAACGATTGTAGGAAAACTCCAGGCCAAAATAAAATGCCTCGACAGCAAGAAATCACAAAGACCCTCATATGATGTGGTTGGTGGGAATTGTTCGGTACCTAGATACTTGCAAGGGGTTCCCACAAGCATGATAAACAGAAAGCCAGTGGTTAAAAAGCAAAAGGTAATCACAATTAACAAATACATCACCTACTCAGCATACGTCACAACAGAACAAATCATTGATGAAAGTGTTAAAGCTTTCTTGATAATAAGGGAGATTGAGGCAGCAGGAACAAGGGTCAATCTAAACATTATTGATGGCCTCGAAGAAGGAAGGGAAAGGGCAATCCTCACAGTAAGAATTAAGAATGCTGGTGAAAGATTGAATATCTCAAAAATGGCATTTCCCCTGGCACATCCCAGCATGCTAAGAAGGCTAGCATTCAAATGGTTAGAGGTTACATCCATAATCACAAATCCAGGTTTCACAATGGGTTATGGAATGCCTATGGAAGTAAAAAACTTAAAGAAGTACATGGGTAAGAATGAAATACTTCTACCCAACTTTATCCCAAATATTGATGATGTTATAAATCAATTTGTATAAAACAGGTGCAAGGGGCTCATAACCCCTTATTTTTGTTTAAAGATTTTTTAAAAAAGGGTTTACAATCTTCGTAGATTTGATATAATAGACACATCAGGCAGGAACAATTACATAGCAACACAAAATTAGTTCTCAAGATGAGAAGGAGGAAAACAATATGACAATTAGCAAAACAGCAAAGATTCAAGAAATTGAAAAGTCCTGGAAGTTTGAGGGGTTCTGCTTCATAACCCTATCAAATGGTCAAATCAGAAAACGTAAGTGCTATGATAGAAAGACCGGGGACTTTGCTGGCAGGACTTTAGTCAATCTAGACACAGACATTTACAGCTTCAAATGGGACAACAGCTTCTCACCTCCTCATGGATACGATATCCAATGGGTAGGGAACTACAAATCAATAGAAGAAGCAATCAAGGCCAAAAAGAACGAATCCAAGGCTGAGGTTGAAGAAGAACAGCCCAAGAAAGAACCAGTAACCCCCGAAGCCAAGCCGATAGTAGTGGTTGAGGAGGGGGAAGTAAGGCATGAAAAATACCAGCAAATCCTAACATGCGTATCAGCTGACATACCGGTTTACTTATACGGTCCGGCTGGCTCAGGCAAGAACCACACACTCCAGCAAATAGCAGAAACATTGGGGTTAGAATTCTTCTTCACCAACTCAGTTCAGCAGGAATACAAAATAACAGGTTTCATAGATGCAGGTGGTACATTTCACGAAACAGAGTTTTACAAGGCATTCACAAGAGGGGGTTTATTCTTCCTAGATGAAATGGATGCAAGCATCCCGGAAGTACTGGTCCTCCTAAACGCAGCTCTAGCCAATAAGTACTTCGAATTCCCAAATGGCAAGGTAACAGCCCACAAAGACTTCAGGGTAGTGGCAGCCGGGAACACAGTAGGTAGTGGGGCAGATGAAAGCTACACAGGCAGGCTCCAACTGGACCAAGCAACGCTTGATAGATTCGCCCTCATAGAATTTGACTACAGTGAAAAGATTGAAATGGCTCTGGCAAAGGGGAATAAAGAGCTAGTATCATTCGTAAGGGGCCTAAGGAAGCAAGCAAAAGAAAAAGGCATCAGGGCAACATTCAGCTACAGATGTATAATCTCGGTGGTAAAGCTGGAAGGCAAGCTAACCCTCAAGGACATCATCACCATAGCAGTTATGAAGGGGTTCGATAAGGACACAATCAACACATTCAGTTCAGACTTTAGCAAGTATGGAATAGCATTAGCAGATGTAAAGAGGGGAGCCTAAGGGCTCCTTTTTATTTGGTTAATCTAATGGCCTTGTATGTTGCCAGGATTGGTCAGGTTGGTAGTAAATTAACTACTAATAAGAATATATGTTCAAGCCCAGGGTCAAAGATATTTTTTTTAAAAAAGATGTACTTTCCTCGTGGTCTTGATATAATATACTTAATAAAACAAATAGTTCTTGAGAGGGGAGTTATTGTGGGTGCATTAGTTTCCATTGATTGGGATTTTTTTATTAAAGAGGACTTAATGATGGACTTTGGCCATTCTGAGTCTATGAACAATGATTTTTTATGGGGCACAAGGGTTACTGGTTTTGCAGCTCAAGGAAACAACCTTTTAAAGATGCTCCAAACTAATGGTAAGGAAAGGGAATTTTGGAATAGACTAAGGGGCATGGGTTTTAATTTTAATGATCAAACACATTTAATTATTACTGAATCTCATGCAGATGCCTATGATTTAGTTGAATATTTTACTCCAACTAGCATCATTAATTTTGACAGCCATTCAGATTTAGGGTATAAAGGGTTAAAATCCTTATACAATGAAAGTGTATCTTGTGAAAACTGGCTAGGGAAAAGTATGATAGACTTTGGCCCATACTACGTTGATGATGTGACATTAGTTTATAGCAATCATACCCTTGAAAAGAATGACACAAGGTTTGATGAGATTATTAAAAAGCTAAGCGTTGATGTTAAATACGAAGATGACTTCTTTAGTGATAAACCCATTGAACCTGATATTGATGTGATACATGTTTGTAGGTCAGGAGCATGGGCACCTCCCTGGTTGGATTCAAAACTATTCTCTTTTATTAAGAGAAGTGGATGTAATATCTTTAATGAGTATGTTAAGCCAAGGAAACTGGATTATAGGTCATTATATTTTCAAGGCAAAGAGCAAGCAAAGATTTTTGAAGCATTTTTACAAAATTATGATTTACTAAAAACAGCTAGCTTAGAATAAACCCTCTTATGAGGGTTTTATTTATTTGGTGGTTTTATTCATAAGCTATTAAAAGTATTGCTGTTGCTTATCCTGGTTAATCTTAGATATATGGTGGTGCTAAGGTATGAAGTTTAGGAACCCATATTGGTCACCAAAAACAAAGCTTCAGATGCTTGAACGGTGGATAATAATTCATAGCATTATTTACTATGTCTATGACACTAACATAGTCCCTGACAGTATGTTTGATAATAATTGCAATCAGCTTGTTAAAGGGGCAGCCAAATATCCTGAAGATTTCAAGCAAACTAAGTATTTCTATTGCTTTGAAGGGTTTGATGGAAGTACTGGGTTCCATTTGTACAACAGCTTAAACATTGTGGACAAGCTATGCTTTGAGAAGCAAGCACAATACCTAGTAAAGAAATATGGGGGTTGAAAATAGTGGCCAAGAGAACTGGTAAGTTTTATTTTAAGAACGAAAAAGAAGTAATGGCTAGTCTAGGGCTCCAACCTACAAAGGGGTCAGGTTCTGGGTGGATTGAAAAAGAAGACGGCCAAAATGAACACATCATAGCCCAGCTTAAAAGTACAGATGCAAAAAGCATTAAAGTATCTTTGCTGGACGTAGAAAAGCTTGAGTATCATGCAAGCACAGCGCATAAGGTGCCTATCTTTGTTGTTCAGTTCCTGGAGTCAAATGATATTTTCATATTATCAAGACCCATGGACCTTCCCGCAATAGCCAAGTATATTGAATGTGGTGTTTGTGAACAACCAGCAAGCCAATTAATTATTGATAGTACACCCGAAACAAGCCCAGATAGCAAAAAGAAAGTCATACAGTCTGGGGGTAAGAAGCGAGACAAGTTTTGGGATTCAAAACAAAGGGAGAGGGAAGCATGGCAAAAGACAGTGAAGGAAAGCAAAAGGAAGTAGTAATAAAGTCCATTTGTTCGTACAATGGGCACAACATCAAGCCCAATTCATCGGTTGATATTTCTTTTAAGTTTAAGTATGATGAGCTAGTAAGCTACATCAGGCTGGTTCAACTACTAAATGAAAATATCAACATAGCTACAAAGATTGGTGAGGAAAAACCCAAGAAGCTAGGCATGTTCAGGCTTAAGGAAATCAAGATAGATGGTGATGGTGAAGCAGTCATTAAGTTTAATTCATCACTTGACTATGTTGAGGCTGATAATCTCAATGGCCTGGTCAACGAAATCCTTAAGGTTGCATTCAAGGCCAACATAGAGGTTGAAGGAGAGGGATAGTAGATGAGAATTATTAAGCCTTCAGTGGAGATTGAATATCTCAATCCCAAAAGAATTATTAAGAACCTTGAGAAGTACGGTAGAAAGTGCTATTTATCAGAACCAAAGGGTGATCCTAATAAGTTCGTAGCTGACAAAATTAAACTTGGTCATGAATCAATAATTGAGCATGAAAAGGCAACAGTCATAGTTGTTTGTGACCGTGGTGTAACACATGAAATTGTAAGGCACCGGGTAGCAAGTTATAGTCAGGAATCAACCAGATATTGTAATTATGCTCAAGAAAAGTTCGGTAGTGAAATAACAGTTGTTGATCCTTTCTTTTTTGATTTTGATAAAAAGCTAACCTGGAAGAATGCATGTGAAGATGCTGAAAAAGCTTATTTCGAATTAATGTCTAACAATTGGCCACAGTTTGAAAAATCGGTTACACCTCAAGAAGCCCGCTCTGTTTTACCTAACAGTTTAAAAACTGAAATAGTAGTGACATTTAATATGAGAGAATGGCGGCATTTTTTCAAGCTTCGTTGTTCAGCCAAAGCCCACCCTCAAATGAGGCAAGTGGCAATACCGCTATTAATTGAATTTAAGTTGTTAATGCCGGCACTGTTTGGGGACATTGAGTATGACAGGGAATTCCCGGCTGAACACTATGCCAAAGTTATTATGAAAAGTGAGTAGGCGTAAATATGCTTCGTGACAGTGGGAAAAGGGAAGAGATGGAAACAGGGGCCCAAAGGGAGCCTCAGGATGAGAGAGGTAGATATGATCTAATCACCCCTCACGCTTTAAGAAGGCTTGCAATACTTTATGAAAAAGGGTCCAAGAAATATTCAGACAGAAACTGGGAAAAAGGAATTCCTGCCTCTAGGATGTTTAGCAGTGCAGTAAGGCATCTATTCCAATGGGTTGCAGGTAATAGAGATGAAGATCACTTGGCGGCTGCAGCCTGGAATATATTTTGCATCATGCATTATGAAGAAGTTTTACCTAATATGATTGACACTCCAACAAATCATGATTAGTTATTCAATAAATTAATTATTGTTTAACGGCGACAAGCCTGATGAATCGTAGTTATATTACAGAATCATTAAAAATGTAAATTAGTCAAGTTATTAAAGATTTTAAAAAAAAGTGTTTACATCTCTCGTGGATTTGTTATAATAGCATTAGTTAAATAAACCGCCCGGAAGAACCTTCAAAGTGAAAGTTGGGTTTTAATCGGATAAGGTTTTAAAATTAAATTAAAAATTAGAGGAGGTCATTTTAACATGGCTAAAAATTGGAAAGTAGGAGAGGCTGCAGGGGCAGTTAAATCCGGTAACGTAGCAGATATTATTGATATTGGAAGAAGGTTCCCTGTATTCACAGCAACAATTGCAGCAGCAGCAGCCGGTGATGTAGACAGCTTACTTAAGATTCTTAACGCACTCCCGGAATATTGCACAGCCCGTAAGCTTGAATCAGTTCTCAAAGGTGATGCCCCTGATTCCGATGGTGATGGAGATGGCGGCGGCGATGATGGTGATGGCGAAGATAAGCCCAAGGACAAAGGTAAAGAAAAAGACAAGCCGACTAAGCTGACCAAGGCTGGTTTAAACAAAATGGCCCCGAAAGAACTGATGGCCATATCCAAGGAAATGGAGCTTGACATTGTTGGTTCAAAGAAGTTCAAGGAAATGGAAGGCAGTGAGAAGAAGGAAGCTCTCGTGGCTGCTATCCTCAAAGCTCAAGCCAAAGCCGAAGAAAAGCCCAAGGAAGATGACGATTGGGGCGATGATGAGCCCAAAGGAAAGAAAGAGGCCAAGAAAGATGACGATGACTGGGACATCTAATCCCTAGCATGTCTGGGTTATGTAATCTAAAGCTAGCCTGCAGCAATAGCCAGGCTAGCTTTAATGCTACATATGGAGGGTGGTAATAAGTGTCAAATCAAAAGTTAACTATTGAAAAAATAGTAATACTTGATGCACGAATTCCAGAGAATCTTGACTTAATTAAGCTAGCTTTATCTAAGACAAAATGGCTTGAAAAGTATAGCCAGGATATTGAGAAAATAACACTTAGTGTACTAGAGAGGCTTTATGAAAAGATAGTTGAAAAGTATGATGCTCAGATAGCCTATATACAGCCTGCAGGTGATAACAGCTGGGTTATTATGATAAAAAATAATAAGACTCATGCTTGGATTACAACTGTTTATTCGAAGACTTTGTTTGAAGGTATGGCAAAAGCTATCTTAGCCTTATATGGGTATTTAGTTAAAGGAATAAATTTTAAAAAATAGTGAGGTGTGGACATGCCTATTTTAAGGATATACACTGATGGTGCCTGTAGCGGTAACCCTGGCCCCGGCGGTTGGGCGGCAGTATTATTGCTTGAAGAAGGACATCAAGAAATTGCAGGGTTTGACTCAGACACAACAAATAATAGGATGGAATTAAAGGCAGCAATAGAAGGGCTTAAGCTTGCAATAAGCCTTGGTTATACAAAAATCCATTTATACACAGACAGTGCCTACATCACCAATCCTGTTCTGCGGGGACATATTAAGAAGTGGGCATCAAATGGGTGGAAGACAACTAAAGGATCTGAGATAAAAAATAAAGACCTTTGGGTAAGAATGAGGAACATATTGCTAAGGCACAGGGGTATTAATTTTATCAAGGTCAAAGGTCATTCGGGAAATAAATACAATGAAAGGGTTGACTTTCTTGCTAGGAAGCAAATAGTCAAGGAAGGATAAGGTTATGGCTATTACTAACTGGTGGGGAATGTTTTCTATTTTAAGTATTGTTCTCATGGTTATTGGTACTTTTGCTTATTGCCATTTTGATGAGTCAAGAGGTTTGTAATAAGGAGGCCAAAGGAGTTGAACATAACTGAGAAATTCTTTGAAATAAACTTTTCACATGAAGAGTCCAAGAAAGCTTACCTGGCGGCTTGTAAGTGGATAGCAGTAAATATTATTAGTAAAGTTGAAGTTAGCGAAAGCGTAACATTTAGCATTAAGAAAGACAGCAATGCTGACTTACCAACTTTCAAGGTAGAGCTATATTGCTCAATTAACGAAAGTGATTTGCAAAAGAAGTTTTGTGACAGATGTAAAGAGTATCATAAGTCATTTTTTATCAATCAGGAGTACAATTGCGGTACTTGTAAGGCAAGGGCTTATATCGATGGTGTTAAACAAAAAATAAACACTAAGAAAAGTTATAGAAAAGAGAGGCTAGACTACTTGTTAAATGATTAAATAATTAATGAGGCATAGCAAATCTAGCCTGGCTATAAAGGGGTGAGCAATGCTATGCCCACTGTACATCGTAAGATATTTACCGAGGAAACAGAAGATGAGCTACTGCATTTAACTCGTGATGAAGTTACTCTGTACTTAACTGATAAGCAACGTACATTTTGTGAACACTACATCAAGAACCATAACATCAAGATAGCTGCCATTAATGCAGGTTATTCAACTAGGTCAGCACATATCGTCGGCTGGAAGTTAAGGCAGGATGAAAACGTTAACAGATATATAGCATGGTTGAAATTATTGGTTGGGCGTGAATGCCACATTCGGGCTGTTGACTTTATTGACCAATATATCAGGATAGCGTTTTCAGACATAACTGACTTTGTTACGGTAGAAGAAGGAAAGCTAAGGCTAACTGACTCTTCAAAGGTTGATGGGCAGCTTATTTCAAAGATACGTAGCGGTAAAGACGGAATATCGGTTGAGCTTGTTGACAAACTAAAAGCCCTTGAGAAACTTGAACATTATTTTGATGTCATGCCAAAGGATTGGCGCCAAAGGATTGAGGAAAGAAAGCTTGAGCTTGCATCGCAGAAACTTGAACTTGAAAAACTAAGGGCTGGCCAAGGTATTGATGAAGAAGTTGATGATGGCTTTATCGAGGCCCTTAAAGAATCAGCACAACAAGTATGGGGTGAAGAAGAAGGCTTAGTAGATATATCGGATGAACCTGCTGAATAAAATTTGCCACCTGGGTGATGCACTTATCAGTAGGGCTTCTTTTATAATATAATGGCCCTGTAAACATCCACGATTCCCACAGTTGAACTTAAATCTTACCTAAATACATTCATAGGTAAGGTCATTATACTATCCTTTAGGGGTTTAAGGGCAAATATGCAGGAAGGAAGTGATTAAAATGTGAACTTAGAGGCTTTTTGTAGTAAGTATTTCAGCTTATGCTGGCTATTACTGAATTAAAGGCCTAAACAGGAAATCTTAATTTAATAGTGAATCCATGTTTTCCTCAAAAAAGTATTTTTTATATGCTACTGCCACACAGTAGCACTTCTTAGGCCTGAGGGGTTAAATTCCCCTCGTAGCCTGCCAACCCTTAGAGGAAGGGGAGAATATCAATGTTTAGTAATTGTAAGCATAGGTGGTCTAAGCACAGCCCTAAAGCAACTTACTCAATATGTGAACATTGTGGGAAGTATAAAAACAGTAAAGGACAAATAGTAAATGACAGGCCTAGGAAGAATCAATTTCAACGTCAAACTAATCAGTATACATAGATTTTAAGTAATTCAACCAAGCCGATTGGTTATTGTGAAGAGGTGGCATAGATGATACAATGTCCCCATTGCGGAAATATAGATAGAGACAGATTCCGCATAAAAGAAAAAATGACTTATAGCATGGTTTCAGATACTGAAAAAGATAGGCTTATATCTGAAAGTCTTTCACTCTATTGTACAAAATGTAGGCGTACAGCGGCAAGATGGAGTTTTGCTAAGAAAGTATGGATGTTCTTAGCTTCAGGAAGTACAGACAAGAAAGCCAAGGTTAAGAAAAATGGGTGACAGGGCAATAGTAAAGAAAGCAAAGTATTTCTATGCTGGAACCAACATCAAAATACCCATTAATAGTGAAGGAGAAATACGAAGCATAACTAAAGGGTTTGCTTATGTATATTTTGGCGTTGGATTACAAGGCTATATAAAACTTAGCCACTTAAAGTTAGTAAAGGAGGGTAAAATTAGTGGAAGATAAGAAAAGTATACATGAACAACCCTCTATGAAAGTTCTACCAGCGCATACATGCTTCAATATCCCTAGGCTTAATAAAGATAAAAGTAAATGTTGCTTAGGTTGCCACTATTGGGATGCATGTAGATACTATAAACGCTCTGAGGATGGTAACTAATGAAGGAAAGCAAGGAGGATAATCATTAAATGGATTTACCGAATGATTTACGGATACCAATACCATTTGAAGTATATAAACACTTCAAGCAGGGAAATAAGTACATGGTTATTGGAGTATTTATCAGCCATCAAAGAGTGGCTATGGTGTCTTACATCAGCATGTATGAGCCATATGAAAAATGGGAAAGATCATTGGAGGAATGGATGGAAAAAGCTAATGGCCAACTTAGGTATATGAGAGTTTCAAACGTAGATAAGGCTAAGAAATGTACTTTATGTATGAATTGTTTTAATAATCCTAGCCTAGCTTGTGGAGAAAAATCAAATGAATAAATTACAAGGATTTAAGGCTTTGCGGGAATTAGGGATACCGGCAGCCCCCTGGTCATTTATGGACAGCAATACAAAGCTTGATAAAAGTGTCTTATGGACAGTTAGAACAGCAGTTGAAATTGGAGATGACTACAATTTACCAAAAGCTGTCGGTGTTAATGCAATAGTAGCTAAGCAAAAGCATAAAGAATTTAGTAATCAGGGGTTAAAAGTTATTTATTATCCATACTTTGTAGCCAAAGTAAGTGGTGTATTAGACATTTCATCACTTAACGGCATAGTGCTAGAGTATTGCATAGGTGATTTATGGAATTTAGTAACATATGATAAACCACAAGGTAGATATATAAAGCCATTGAGTACTGATTGCTCTGGAATAGGCTATTTTAACAGATTATTTATGTATGCTAAGCATGTACACAGTAAAATGAAGGTATTTGTTGAAGATGGATTGCACATTTACTTAGAATGGTCTATAGCTCATAAATGCAATCTAAAAGGAAATCCAGTAGGAAAGCCTTATATAGTGTTTTATGAATTCAGAGTAATTGACTAAGGAGGGGCTTATGAGAATAGCTAGTATAGCTCAGCCAAGTATAGTTGATGGGATAGGGCTAAGGCTTCCTATATTCTTTCAGGGATGCAAACACAACTGCAAAGGATGTCATAATCTTAGCACTCATGATATAAACAAAGGATATGAAATAGACACTATATCATTAGTTAACATAATTAGAATGCACCTTGATAGTAACCCACTAATCCAAGGAATAACATACACAGGTGGTGAGCCACTTTTACAAGCATATCAGTTAAACCTACTAACTAAATTAATCAAACTATCAAATCCGGAAGTAAATTTCACATTATACACAGGGTTTAAGATTAAAGATGTTATTGAACTATTTGATAAGATAGTCAGTAAAATTGATTATATCATTGATGGTAGATATATTGAAGAGCTCCGTAATATTGGGTTAAAATTCAGAGGTAGCTCTAATCAAAGAATCTATCAAAATATTAACGGTCAATTCGTAGATATAACAGATATTATATAGTGAGGAGAGGTAGAGATGGGACTATTTAGTATTATGGTAGGTCTCCCTTTAAGTGGGAAGTCTACATATTGCAAAGAGTTGCAAAATAAAGGGAATGTTATAGTTTGCCCTGATACAGTAAGACTATCAACACATGGTGAACAGTTTATCCCAATAGCAGAGCCTACAATTTGGGCAACAACACAAATAATGGTAAGGGCACTGCTCAAAGAGGGTCACAATGTTGTAGTAGACGCCACTAATACCACTAAAGAAAGACGCAAGATGTGGCTGTATATGGCAAAGGAATTCGGAATCCCACTACATTGCCACTGGATTAAGACTTCAAGCAATGAATGTCATGTAAGGAGCAACAAGCTTCAAAGGCTCGATAGAAGTATAATTGACCGGATGACTAGGCAATTTGAAGAACCCACTGAAAGCGAAGGCCTCATTATGGTTGATACGAGTAAAGTACTCAATGCTACATGGCTAAGAAATGATTTGCAATCTATCTCTTCGATGGAGCTATCACTAATGCTTACTTATGATAACATGCTTCAATCAGAGCCCAGCTCAATTATTTTTGGGCCTAAGGAAAAAGTAATAAGATTGGCTGAAGAATATATCCTTGTTGGCGGTTTTAAGATTGAAAAAGCTAACAAGCTCTCTATTGATACTCTAATGCCTGAAGGAATAGTAGTAGCTAATGTACAAGCTATCATATCTTCTACTGTCAATGAAATAGTAATAAAGACGGCTAAAAATAGGGTCGATATGGAGTTTTAACACACGTATGCAACGTACGTAGCAGCATAAAGCAGTACAGCGCCAGACCTATTAGCTAAGAAACAAAGTAAAAATGGGGTTCTGGCACTACTGCAAACAAAACTGAAAGGAATTATACAAAAATGAAGGATTGTGAAAATTGTAAAAAAAGAAGTCTATATGTAGATAATGGTTCTAGCTTAATAGTAAGAATAGGTAAGCCAAGGGCAGGAGAGCAAAGGCTATGTAAAGCTTATTCACAATTAGATGCCTTTAAGTGTCATCAAGAAGGGTTTAAGAATCATCAATTAAATGAACCTTATAGG
>Ga0209728_1000154_pt1 | contig 63043 bp, 85 predicted proteins | sample RifGroD1_FD_183997 | JGI IMG/M metagenome (GOLD analysis project Ga0209728, IMG submission 183997) | Groundwater microbial communities from Rifle, Colorado, USA - Groundwater D1 (SPAdes) (version 2) | ecosystem: Environmental > Aquatic > Deep subsurface > Groundwater | place: Rifle, Colorado... | reverse complement strand
TGAACTGTCCCCGGTGTTGGTCGCGGCTGACCTGTTCCCGGTGTTGGTCGCGGCTGACCTGTCCCCGGTGTTGGTCGCGGCTGACCTGTACCCGGTGTTGGTCGCGGCTGAACTGTCCCCGGTGTTGGTCGCGGCAGCATCCTTGAAATCTATTTTATCCATTATGAACTTAACGCCAGCCCCGATAAGACCGATTAGGCCAATTTCGCACTTGATGTGCAGCTTAGATACGGCGACCTTGGAATCATTTTCGTCACTACTGACTTCTCCGTCTCCCTCAACTTCGCAAAACCTGCTATCGGCAGGCGGATAGTAGCCAAAAACATCTAACGGGTTCTCGCAGAAGTGAAACCCGTTTTCTGTGCACCTGATAGGCTTCTTTTCGGTTTCATATTCTTTGCCGATTTCGTATCGGTGCCCACGGCACCGAAGGTTTTTATCCATGCCCTTGTAGCCTTTTATCATTTGCTTTCCCTCCTTAATTCTCCATGTTAGCACATGGTTTTACTCCTTGTTCAGCGAGGTTATTGCGGCGCAAACGACCGGCTTGTACAGCGCCCAAAATACTTCGGCATCGTGCGCCATATGTTTTACGTCGGTAGGCTCCCATTTCTGCCATTCCTCGTTTTTGTGGTATTCGCAGCCGATGCGCGTAAATTCTTTTTGGACAAAAACCTGATATTGATTTAGCTGCATGACAATTAGGTTGGCCCCGCTCAGGTCGGCCCCGCTCAGGTCGGCCCCGCGCAGGTCGGCCCCGCGCAGGTTGGCCCCGCCCAGGTCGGCCCGGCTCAGGTCGGCCCCGCTCAGGTCGGCCCCGCTCAGGTCGGCCCCGCGCAGGTCGGCCCGGCGAAGGTTGGCCCCGCTCAGGTCGGCCCCGCGCAGGTCGGCCCAGCTCAGGTCGGCCCAGCTCAGGTCGGCCCAGCGAAGGTTGGCCCGGCTACCACCATCACCTTGCATCCACATTTTATGCTGCCCCAAAATCTCTTTAAGCTCTTTTCCGTTAATCATTGCACCCCTCCTAAATTATCCAGTTGCCTTTCAGTTTTTGCCTCCATAAAGTTGGTTAAACCGGCGCGCCCTTTCTTCCTTGTCCATCGCGCTCAGTTTCTTGATACTTGTTTTGAACGCCTTGGAAAGCCGGATGGTGGTAACGGCCCAAGGGTTTTTGATGTGATCGACACCCTGTAAAAACCGATTTAATGTGGCCGGATCAAGCCCGAACCGTCTTGCTATCTCTCGTTGACTTGCCATTTTCTAATCACCCCCTTTTGATCGCAATGTAATTTAGTGTTGAGGACTTGTCAATATTAAAATTGATGGTTGCTAAATATTTTTCTTGATTGTTTAGCGGCGGCATGGTAGGGTGAACTAAAATCAGGGGAGGGGCCAATGAAACCACCGATTGAGGGAATGAAAACCGTACCATACTTCTGTGAGCACCCATACCAATTCAGCATGTGGTACAACTTCATAGTTTTTATGTCTGAGTATCCAGAAGCCAAGGAAGCATTCAAGAAAGATACCGAATACGACCTTGACGATATACTGAAAAGCCGTGGCATTAATTCAATGATCGATAAGCAAACTGGATACCAACAGTCTGTCTTGGCGGCTTGGTGCGATTGGGTTACTGAGAACCATTGGGGAGGGAATCTATACCAAGCCGACGCACAATAGCATAGGCGTGGTAGGATTGGGGAAACTAACGTAACGATAGGGGCTTCGAGCCCAAGGAGGAAAACATGATTTGCGAGTGCGCCACATGGGCGAGGACCGAGCCGCCGATGTTTTCGGAACATCATCCAAAATGCCCGAAATTCGAGAAACCCAAAATTAAGGTTTTCAAGCTTAACTATTGCGACTGGTGGGCAGACTATAGCCTTGAGCAGGCAATAGAGAATTATCTCAATGAAACCGGAGTGTCATACGAAGATGGCATAGAAGATCCGCGCGAACTATCGGACGATGAAATGAAGTTCCTGATTCACTCCGGGGAAGATGGGCTTGGTCCCAAAATGTCCTTCATCGACAGGTTGCTGCTCGATATTCGTGGTGGAGATGAGTTCCCTTGCCTGTTTGCATCGACTGAATTTTAGGCTCGTAACGACACGGAGAAAGGGCCGCCCGCAAGGATGGCCCTTTAATCATATCATCAACCAGATGCTACCGCATAGCCCCGACGAACGCTTCGGCCACACTCCGAACGCCATCAATATCAAACTGCTGCAACCACGCCAGGTCGATGCCCGCCGCCGCGGTCGGGATCGGAACTCCGAACAGCCCCAGGATGTCTCTGGCATCGGCTAAAAGCAAGTCTGAATCTTGGACCCCCTTATCCATGAGCATCTGGCTAAGGATAGACTCTACACTTATCAGGTAGGGCTCACCGGTGGCTTTCTCGATCGCGTCATAGGATACGATCACCATGGTGGCCAGCTCAGGATTATTGGCCGCTACGTGCGCCCCCGCGTGCCTTGCGATAATCCTTGCGGCGGCTATTTTGGCGTCGGATTCAACGGCAATAGTAGCGCATCCGTTAAAGGCGAACACGCACCAGAAAGCGATCAGCACTGCGGCCAGCGCCCAAAGAATAGCGGATTGGACCGTTCCTGAATTTCCGAGGATGGAGGGCGGCTCTTTTGAGATCCTTGCCTTTTTCCATTCTCGGTACTTTGACAGGCAGATAAGGAAAACGCTTAGCACTGCCGAAACGCCTGCCATTATCTGTGATGTTTCGGCATCGGTGAAGGTGATACCCCACTTGCCGAGGACCAGGGCCACGATACCCCAAATGGCCGCGCCGTATCTGCCGATGATCAAGGAAACCAAAGTGCTGTCTTGTTGCATAAAACCCCCTTTAATAAATTCTGATTCGTTCTTTTGCGTAAATTCCAAGCCGGTGCAATTCACCCGGCACAACACCCATGCCATCGTTTGCGCTGGACGGTATTATCCCGGCATCAACCGCCGCTTGCTGGATCATTTCCGAGCAATACAAAAACGATCCGTCCAGGGGCACGCGCGGGTGAAACAAAAGGCTTGCCAGCGACAGGTAATCATATCGGACTTTCTTTTGGCCTTCCTCACCCTCAAATCGAAGGGCAGCTTTCGCCAGTTTTAAGCGGTCTGGCAAGCTCAACAGGCAGCGCACCAAATAGACCTTGCCCTTGTACCCATCCATAACTGTCGATAGGAACCTGGGCTCAACGCCGCCTTCCACGGCTTCGGAAATACTGATGCGCGGTTCGGTATCCCCGGCCAGGATGTAGCGGAAAGCCATAGACGAATGGTTTACCTGCATCCCGGTGCGCCAGCGTATGGCATGGGCAACCGGACTCGTCCCGGAAAACTCAATGGCATCGGCGGTCTGGATGTGGTATCGGAGCAGCTTGTAGCGCATCAGGCCGGTGATATTTTCATTGATGTATGGAATCACCGCATCCCCCGAAACTCAAAGCTGTAATGGTTGAAGTCGTTCGGTATTCTCTTCGCCCCGCCCCACGATTCCCACAAATCATGGAACTGCTCATGGTCTTTCCCATCCCTCAAAAACACACCGTCACGGAAAAGGTTAATGTCCATAGCCAATCCCAAATAGTGGCAACTTCCCTTCCTGTGGTGTCCCGGTAGCGCACAACGAGCGCAACCCAAGGTGTAGGTATAGCCGCGCTCTAACATGGCGCCCAGGAGCCTGGGAAGCAGCCGACCGAAGTCAAATTGCTTTTCGAGTAGTTCGCTCATTCGATTTCCTTTATCCGTTTTTCGATCCCACAAAGGATTCGTTCGCGCTCCTGGATATCCTTCAAAACTTCAGCCGTGAGCTCAGGCTTTTTCCCTTCGTACCTGAGCGTTGACAGGTATAGGTGGATCGGCACGAGTTGGCGCTTTAGGTAGTCTGCTTTGAGTTTCATCCTGGTGACTTTGCTTTTTCTCAGGTAGCTGAATGGGAACATAGGGGCCCCTTAATCTGCGTCCTTTTCGCCGTCCCACTCAATACGCTCTGGTATCGTTTTTGTTGATTCAGGAAAGTGCCTTCCTGTCTTCTCTTCTTTAAGATAAATCTTCCCGTCTTTAGCGGTGTAGATATATTTGGTTGCGGTCCCAGGGGGGCTCCCGCCCTCTGGATACATATACGGCGACGGGCAAATTTTAGTTACCTCAAGAGTTCCGTCATCTTTAAGAGCAACATCGGTAAACGAGCAGTTCTCGCCCCAAGGAAATGGGTCAGGGTGTGTAGTAAGTGGAAACATTGGAAGGTACGTAATCCCGTCATCGGCTCTTGTGCCTGAATACACACCGAATATGGCAAGAGCAAATAAAGCTGCATAAAACATATTTTTCATATAATCCTCCTTATCCGTCAGTCTCTCCACGCGCAATGGCGTCCAAGTATGCAACGCCTTCAAAATGAACATCGTCGTAACGTGGCGGCGTGTACCGCTTGCGACTTTCTTCGGAGCACAGCGGGCATTTGCATTGAGTGCCATATTTAATGGCTTGAATCTTTTCTATGAGTTTAGCCTTGGCTTTATAGAGACCATCTTTCTGGTCGCTTGTCATTTCATCGCCTCGCAATCTGAGCATACCAATTTCGCATCTCCTCCGCATCCTCCTCCGGTTCCTGGTAGATCACAGGGGCCTGGGAGATCGGCGGCGAGATAACAGCATACGGGCATCGGTCTGTTGACTTGTCCGGGTGGTGGCACGTCCAGGGGCGGCCGGCCGGGTCGAACGTTCGGCCGTAATATGGGCAATCTGGCTTTTCGCATCCGTTCCCCTGCATGGTGGTCCTTTTCTGAAGGGTTCGGCACTTGACTTAAAAATGCCTCGAATCGATCTTTGTGTCAATAAAATTACCCACCCGCCTTTCTCAGGTATTCTGCGACCGCCGCAACGATATAATCTCTGGCAGCCAGCCAAATGGCGTAAAGCGCAACCGCCCCGCCAGTCATGCCGCCGCTAACTTGCATGGCGGCGTTCTTTATCCGGCTTCGCTTTCGCTCTGATTGGCAAGCATCAAGCCTACATTCGCATTGCCTTTGTTGAAGGATCTGGTTGTAGAGCAACAGGGCCAGAACAACTTCAGCGTCGTTGTCACGAACAAACCTTTCAGCGTCTTCCTTTGTCGTAATCTCTACGGTCAGTCCAGTCATTAAGTATCCTATTCTTCCGTTACAATGTGAATTCCGCTTGCGTCAAATAGAAAAGTTCTGCCGTTTTCGTCTTGTACCATAACACGCATCGTAGAAGCCGCTGGTGCCGCTGGTGGGCTGTAAACGATGGTCAGTGTGTCAGTCGAGGTATTTGCCGAAGTATCGGTTGCCGTGACGGTGATTACGTTCGCGCCGGTCACTTTCTTTACCACTATGTCGTCAAAATACGCTCCGTAAACGTCTTCACTGTGCAGCCTGATTGTCATTGAAGTACCAGATGCGCGAACAACTCCCGCGATATTCGCCCATGTGTTTTGTACGCCTGTCCCCAATACTTGTGCATCGCCCCAGGTGTCGGTTCGTGCCGCTGCGTGGTCAATGAGGATCGACCCGTTCTCTGCGAGGTCTGTATCAACCGAATAGGCTTTTGCCGTGATGAGGTAGAGTTCGCCGTTCTCGACTGTTAGCGTCTGGCTCAGTTCAGACCATGCGCCATTGTCCGCGATTGAAACAGAGTTTGCCAGATCTCCATTGGTGCCTTGGCTTACGATTGCGTTATTTGCGGTCCAGCTTGAATAGTCTGAGGCGAAAAACCCGTTCGTTACCACTGTTGCGCCAAGCGTGGATTCCGCCAAGGGTAGGACATCGACCGCCCAGGTATCGGTTCCAGAGGCCGTTCCAGATCCGCCTTGAGAGTTTGCCCATGTGACCGAGGTCAAGCCCACATTATCAGATGCCGTGCCCCCGAATGTCGTGGCTGAATCGTCTGTGTAATAGTAGTTTTGGCTTGTCGGGCTGGTGATCGTCACCACCGGGTCGGTTTCGTCCGTCCCTGCCGCCGTGGTCGTGAACGAGTACGAGTCCGTGGTCATCGTATTACCATCGAGGTCGGCAGAGTATATATCTACATCAACGGTCTGAGAATTATCAAAAGTATTGCCTGATTTTGTGAGCGTAAGAGCTGCAACGGTCCCGGTGCAAGTCAAGTCTTTTGTCCCGGCTCCAACACAGGTTCCCGTCATCGACGTACAACAATGGCTCGCTCCCTCTATGTAGACGTAGGTTCCGTTTATGTTAACTCCAGAACCGGAATCAGAAATGGTGAAGCTGATGTCGGTATCAACCGGGACATCCGTTGCGGATTTTGCGGGGGAATAGCCGGAGACGGTCGGTGCCGTGGTGTCAACCGAAGTCCCGCCGATGGTTACGGCATAACCGGGAGAAGCAACATTGCTTGAATCCACCACAACCAAATACCCGACTTGCCCAACAGCGAAAGAACCGCGATTGACCGTGACTGTTACTGAGCCATCGGCCCATGCGGTAGGGATTTGCAACTCTCTGTGGGTTGAGGTTGCAAGCGTCGAATTGCTGCACAGGTATACCCTCGCCCATGAATTATCAACGTAGATATCGTCGAAATAATTTGTGACCGTTCCGTTTGAATCCTGAATGTACTCACCAAACCTAACCCCGTTTGGTTCGCATGAAGCGCTTGTGAAAAGCAGGTAATTGGTCTTGCCGCCCTGGTCTATTCCGTTGTGGTAAACACGCACCGATCCGTTCGCGGACCCGGCAGTTCCGAGATCACCGATCATTTCTATAAACTGCCATGACCCAAGGTTGGTATTTTCTACGTTATCATACCAAGTCGATCCGGCGGTGGTGCAGGTACTTCCGCTTGGATTCGTCCACTGATAGCGCGGCCATCCGTCAGTTCGGAAGAAGGAATATGTCGGGTATCGCGTGGAGCCAGCCGAAGCCAAGCGCCAATACTTGACCTGATTGCCAGCGGCGTAAGAAGCAAACCGCCCCCAAAATCCGATATAAAATTTCGGGTTAATGTCAAGGCTGCCGACGTACATTAGGTCGTGATAATTGCCGTCGATGTTGATTCCTGAAACAATAGCCTTAGCGTTCCTGGACCCGGCTACGCCCGATCGGTTTTCATCGGTAGAGATTTTAGGCGAAGTCCCATCAGTAAGCCAAGTGGTCCCGGTTGAGGCCGTCACCGCCTGACCCACACTTCCACCGGCCTCTAAGTTATCCCATACAAGCGGGGTTGCGGTCGATTTGGTCCCGAAGTCGGACCCGCTCAAAGTGATGCTTGAGCCGTGAGAAAGCGTTCCGCTGTAGCTTGAAATGGCAGGCGCACCATATACCAAAAAAGGTATATTAAGAACGAGCATAACTGTAAAAAATAGTTTTTTCAATTTATTCTCCTGCTGAGAAGTCATCAGTCCATCCGGTAGCAGCGCCACCTCTTGATTGCATTATGCCGATGTCGCCGCTTTCTTCGCTGAAAGACCCGTTGTGCGTTATGTAATCGGTCGAATCAATGTTCACGACAACCGATGTCGGACCGAAGGTAATGAGCATCGTGTAAGTGGTATTCACGCCAGCCGTGAAAGCCGCGTCAGCAACTTCTGTATCAACATCAGCGACCACTTGATGAAGTTCTATGTCGTTGCCTGCGCCGTCGTCTGGATCGAGGCAGGCGTACCAATAGTTGGATGTGTCGACAAGCCAAAACACTTTACCGGGCTGAGAGTACGCTGACCCCTCCGCGTTCAAACCAGACTGAAACCATCCGGCAGCAAGGTCAACGCCGATTGTGGCTATCGCAGTTCCGGCAGTCCCGAGGCCCGCCCTATTTGTTTCAATGTCAATGTCTCCGTATTCGGTCCATGTATGGACGCCATCGGAAAGCGCCCCGAGCGTGTTTGAATCTTCGCGGTTGAAATCGTCGGAAGCCGTGAAGGGCGTCGGCGTTGGTGTCGGCGTTGGGGTCGGCGCAGGCGTAGGGGTCGCAGTCGGGGTAGGGGTAGGCGCTCCAGAATACCCCTTGACGCCAGGACCAGGCCCCATGCCCTGCATGGCAAATGCGTTTGAATATAACCCGATGATTGAGATCGCTATGATTGCTGTAAGTTTCATCTTTCAATTCGCCAATTTAGAATAATTGCCCCCGGCGTAATTGCGCTCGCCGTGTTGTTGCAAACAAGATAATTGACGTTTCCAGAACTTGGGTAAGCGATAATGGTCAACATCCCGTTTGCCGATGCCGCATATCCGGTTACTCCGGTAGGATCGCCGTTAAAGCCCCAATCTATTACGTCTGTCGTGGCCGCTCCGGTGGCCGTTGTGGTCACTACTGAAGCGCAAGCACCCGAAGCGATTTCGGCGGTTCCAAGGGATGAGGTCCCGCTGGCTACCGTATAAGCCAAGGTGATATTAGCATCTCCGGGCACCGTAACTGTCCGTGCCGCGCTGGTAGCAAAGGCCCAAGCTATTGACCCGGTTCCGTCGCCGTCTGCCCATACGATGCCCTCTTGGAGGCTTACAGTTCCGATTGAAGACGGCCAGAAAAGGAGATGCCATTGGCTATCAACGGTGGAATAAACGCCCATTACAAGGTCGCCGCTTGCCGCTGTGTAGTCCCTACCGCCGACCCCTTCAAGGCCTGAAGAGGTAAGGTCAAACGTGGTCAGAGCGTCGTTTACAATGATCCAAATCGGTTGCCCATTGACCAAGCTGGTATCAAAATCGGTGATCGTGGTTGCCCCGGTATTGGCCGTGATGAACACATTGCCCGCTGAAACGTCCGGGGTAGCGTCTCCGTCGCCCATTACAATGGCAGCTTGATAAAGCCGCGTAGCTGCTCCGCTCGTAACGTCCCACACGCTCGAAATGTCACCGCCGAAACTAAGGCTTTCAAGTTTATCCCTGATGTCGTTCTTCATCGCGGCCCCGGTGTCGCCATCCCATCCTGTGGCATCGTATGTCTCTGCTACTGGGAGAGTCGATTCGTAGGCCGTTTCAAGGTCTTCAAAGGCATCGTAGATTGTGGCGTTGTCGTCAATTGTTGAGCCTGCGAACGTACCAAGATGCGTTGAGTCTTCCGCTACTCCAGAAAGCGTTACAAGATCGGATATGTCTAAAGTCAGGCTTTCTATCTTATCGCGGATATCGTTCTTTTGCGCGGCCCCGGTGTCGCCATCCCAATCGGTAGCGTCGTAGGCTTCGGCAACCGGAAGGGTAGCCTCGTAGGCTGTCTCTATGGCTTGCAATGCCTCTGCGATGGTGGACGAATCAGGGATTGTGGTTCCGGTGAAGGTGCCGAGATGAGTGGCATTCGCGGCCTTTCCCGAAAGAGTGACGATATCTGCGATATCTGCGGCGTTGTCGTCGTTGGCGTTTGCTATGGCGTTTGCAGAGGTATGCGGAAACACATCGCCGGCAGAGAAGGGGGAGGGGCCGAGGCCCGTGGTGCCCGCGTAAGCCGTGCCGAACAAAAGCAAGGCCGCTATGAGGATGATTATGGTTTGTTTCATATTTGGTCCCTTTCGGTTATCTGCCTAATCCGCTTATTCCGCTCATCGTTACGCCGGAGACTGTTGGGGTCTGTACGCTACTGTTATAAATTTCCAACTCATCAATCCACATACTTTGAGTGGCCGGTGATGTGGTTCCCATCTCGGGCGCAAGTACAACTTGCATCCATTTTATATCTGGATCAGCGCCGGTTCTCATCAGGACATTGTTCAGATCGTGGACAAGCACTCCGTCAACCCATTGCTTTATGACTCCATCCGGTTGACCGATACCACCAACGATGGTGTTGGCCCGCATATAGGTGTCTACTAAGTGCCATGCATCCTTAGTGATCTCAAACGACGTGTTTTTAAAAATACCGGCAGAGTAGTAATAACTGCCAGAAATATTATAACAAACCTCTGTGTCCGGAGCGTCGGCCCCTGTCCTGATGCCATTACACGCTACAGTGGAAATATCCTCATAGTCATCTGCGATTTCGTTCGGTGGCGTGCCGTGGTCGATGTTGACCCGCTGGCCGTCCTGTACTGCGATCCACGATTTAATGGCGTATGGAGATGAAGTGTCAGAATGAAATTCTGGATACATGTTCAAGTAGTTATACGCCAACCCGGTCCACTCAGAATCCATATCCGAAACGATATGAAACATGTGCGGGTGAGTAGTAATTCCAGAACCTACCCAATTTGACGGAAACTTAATCCTGAAACGAATCAAGAACTCATCAAAAGCGGGCGTTATCAGCCGACGCATAGCCCCGCCATTTGCGGGGTACTGTTGCCCGGATGTCCATGCCCACTCCAAGCAGTTGCCGGCATAACACCCTTCTGTTTCTGCTGTCCCGTGGGTAGTATTGTCGTACCACCCTCTTGATGCGTAATCATCATCATCAAACGGTTCGTAAAATAGCCTATTTGCTGGCGGTGTTGGTGTTGGAGTAGGGGTAGGGGTTCCATAGTTCACAACGATGTTTGACGCCCCCCAATTACCTGCGGCGTCACCCGCTCCGACATAGAGAGTATTTGATCCAGAAGCATACCCACTTGTCGAACATGACCAAGAGGTTGTCCCGGTGCATGCCGTACCGTTCGATGCGTCAGGAGCCGATCCGACTCGATATTTTACCGACGACACCCCAACTGCGTCGGAAGCTGAGCCGGTGACGGTCAGGGCGTCAGATACGATGCTGGATGGGTTAGCGGTAGCAACCGAAACCGATGGAGATATGGTATCGGCCTCGCCTCCCAGAGTCCCGATCCATCCGGTAGTTGAGAATGCTACGTCATCTACATCTACGTATCCAAGGGCATTGCTAGTGTTCACATACCCGGCATTTGACATAATTTTAATGGTGTTGAAGCGAACGGATGCGCTACCATAGTTAACGCTATTTGTTGACTGGTAAACATTCCCGCCGTTCACCCGCCCCTCAAATAGACCAGTGCTGATCCTAATATGAACCTCGAAGCAGTACCATGATAGGTCATCGCTGGTATTAGAAAAAGTTATTTGGGAGATGTGATGATTTGGGTCGGCCTCTCCAGCGCCTTGCGTTGTTATGCCAAGATAATCACTGTGCCACTTTACTATCGCCTGGATGTTGCGTGAAGTGTCATACATGTAAAATAGTTTTTGATCGGCAGACGCAAACATATCGCTTGAATATTTCATATACCAACGAATATATAAATCATCTCCAGAATTCGTGAAAGAAACCGCTGTCCCTTGGCCGGTAGCACTAAACCAAGTTCCATCTCCGCACATCGTATGTCTGAGGCCATTTCCACCACCGCCGCCAGAATGATTTGCAGCGGAGGCAATAGAATCGTTGTAATTAGAGCAAGTGCAAGACCCATAAGAGCAATAATTTTCAGGGTTCGTTAAGCCCCACGCTTGGCTGTCGCACGAAAATGCACTCGGTGCCGTAACGGTAGAGCAGTCAAACGTGGTGTTCCACGGCAGAGTAGCGGCTGCAACTGTCGAACAGCATAACATTGGCAGAAAAAGTAACGCCACCAAAAATCTTTTAATCATGATGGGTCACCAGGAGTATTATTCCAAATAATGGTTATCGGGCTGGCAAAGCCCCATCCCGTACTCCATGTCTGTGTAACTGTGCAGTTATTCCCTGAATAAGAGGTATTGGCTGACCCGCCCTTACCGAGCGTGACAGTCGTTCCATAAGGAGATGACACCGTAAGCCTGTATTCTGTTAAGGCTACGAGAGTATAGGAAGATCCCGCATCGACATTAACCCAACCCGCAGAATTATCAGCCCTGGTTCCACCGCCATAGAGCAGCACAGAGCCATCGGAAGCGAGATTTAGACTGACGCAAACCGCCGTTGCGCCGTTACTATCCTCCACCCACACGTGGCCGTACCTAACTTCGCCAGCGGTGGTTGGTGTCGTCGTCGCCTCGTTTGTTATCGATGTGGTTGAGATAGTGTCGAAAGTTCCGGTGTGTGATGTCGTGCCAATCACACCTTCTGGTGTTGGTGTCGGTGTCGCGCCGCCAGAACCTTTAGGCAATGCTATTTGTGTCGCAGACCACCAAGCATTAGCCGTAAGCGGTATCACTACGCAAAGAAGCATAAAGCATATAATGTCGATGTATCTTTTCATTAGTCTGCCGCTCCTCCATCGGCACAAGCCGCAGTTTCAGAGAATACGCGCCACTCGTTTTCAGCGGTACACATCAATGTTACTTTGGTTCCAGCGGTTGCTGCGATGTCCAACTCATCGTTTGCGCCGATTCCGGTTCCATCGAAGAGATAGAACTGATCTCCGGAAGCAGGAACGACTTCGATCTTTTCGGCGTCCCTTGCCCACATAGTAACAAAATTCCCAACCGTTGATGTAGTACAGTCCCACATGGTGACTTCGTCAGCCGTGGTCATCTGGATAATTCCGCCGTTATTATCAGCCTGTGTTGCGGTTCTGGCTGCTACGTAGGAGTTGAACTTAGCACTCCCCTGGATAGTCCCGGTGGTCGAAAGGTTAAAAGCCCCGAAGTCCATAGCCGTGATCCCGGTTGATCCTGTGGTCTTGTTCTTCCACGCCACCTGGTTAGCCGTCCCAGTGTCAAGGTCAAGCGCCAGCGCCTCTGTCCCTCCGAAAGCAATTTCGGTATCGTCGCCGTTTCCGATTGTCTCGCTGTTCGGCAGGGTGATCGTGCCGTCCAAAATGACCGTGCCGCCATCGGCTACGAAGGTATGGTCCGTCACATCAGCAGAGCCATAATCCATATCCACCGCGCCGGTTGCGTCGATTGAATTTACTCCGGTAAGTGCTCCGACGGTCGCGCCTGTAACCGTTAGATTTCCGGTGGTGGCATCGTAAGTGATTCCAGTATCCGTCTTGGCCGATAGACTTCCAGTAGCGGAATCAAAAATTGCCACATAGGAAGTTGCATCAGTGGAGTCGGCAACTGTCAAGGCAGTCACGCCGGAAGAGTTGATCGTAATAGCCCCGGTAACTTCCTTGGGGTCGTAGCTGTCTGTACCGTCGCCAACCAATAGGTAGCCCGCCGTGTAAACATCTCCCCCGCCTACGTCAGAAAGAGAAACCAGCGTTCCAGCAGAAACACCGGATGCCCAAGTATTGATCGCTGCAAATAGTTCATTGACTGTATCATGCGCCGCGTTGTTGCTGATCGTCGTGTAACTCGCGCCATTGGTTACAGTACCAGCCCCAATATTCTGAAGTGTGGCGCTGGCCATATTAATCGTCCCGGTCGGTGTCCAGTTGCCACCAGCGCCGAGGTTTCCAATGTTGATCTGTGTCCCGTTGATTCGATAAACGTGGCCTGTGGAAATATCAATGTCACCAGCATAGTAGAGCTCATCGGCGTCAAAGTATCCAAGTTCGGTGAAGTTCGCAGCCATGGCATCGGTAGTGGTTCCAATGGCAAGATGGTCAACCGTGGTATCGATTGAACGAATGGCGAACTCGGTAGCCATATCGTTGTCATTAAAGTAAATGTATGGGTCGGCTACCGCACCGCTTGCCATCCCGCCGTCAGAGTTTACAGAGAAGACTTCAACACCGCCTGAGTCTTGAATGGAGAACTTGTTTGACCCGGCAGCATCACCAAGCTGCAAAACGATGTTGCCGGTGCTCTGAATCTCGTTGGCGTTCAGGTTAAAGTCCGCGCCCATCGTGATTTCGCCGTTAAAGCCTGAAGTTCCGGCGAAGGTGTTGTTGCCGGTGAATGCTTGGTTAGTGGCAAGGGTCGCCAAAGTCCTTGAAGCGGTCCCGTCGTAGAAAGAAACCACATTGGAGGCGTAGCCGATTTCGCCAGCGGCATCCGGCGTAGAGTCTCCGAAGATCAACCCGCCATATCCAGACCCGCCCGAATACATCGTGGTTGCTGGCAGATAATTTGCATCTAAATCAACCGTGCTCCATGTGGTCCCGTCTGCCGTCGCAAGGACGTTGTATTGAGTTGTCGGGGTTACGAAGTCGGCAAGGGTCACGTCTGAGAAGTCAATAGAATCGTCGTCAATGGTGTCGTCCGCGATCTGCTCACCATCAATCTTATCGGCTCCGTTATCCCATTGAGATGTCCCAAGGGTAAGGTGGTCGGTGGTTTGTAGGGTAACTCCACCGTTAGCCGTCAAAGCACCTGTCACTGTTAGGACAGAGGCCGTGATAGAACCGTTCCCGAAAGCTATTGTTGGGTCAGTACCCGCCGAAGCGTCAAACGTCCAAGTAATGCCAGCACCAGCGCCCCATGTCTCTGTACCGATTTCGGTAGCATCCACCGTGATAGTAAGAGCACCATTTGCGCCTGCGTCGGTGAAGTCTATACCGTCTGATCCAGCGGTCAGAACACGTTCAGCCGATAGCGTAGCGTCAAGGGCCAAGGTGAGATATTGCGCGTCGGTCGGTGCGGCTGTAGCCCCGATAGTCACCCATCCACCATTATATAGTTTAAGGTTGCTGCCGTCAGCGGCGAGAAACTTCTTGTTGCTTGTTGGTACGACATTTGCCCAGGCGGGAAGCGCAAGCCCTTCGTCGGCGTCTCCTGTGTGCGTGATTCCAGATAGGTCAATCAGGTCGCCGTCTGCAAAGGTCAAAACAGGGTCAAGCTGCGTGGCTGTGATGCTTGCTAAAAGCGCGGCGTCAATCAGGTTATCGTCAACCGAGTCACCTGGCAGGTCGTCAAGGTCCGAGAGAGCCGAGCCAGTAGCCGTGATAGTATTCGAGGCTTGGTCGTAGGAAAGACCTGTCCCTATCGTAATCGGTCGGTAAATGTTTCCGGTATTGTCGAATCCAAACAGGGTATGCGCTGCGGGATCGGCTGGCCATTGGGCCACGTTGGTAGCGGCATTGCCCAAGGTAAGGGCTGAGATATTACCTCCCGTCGCCCTTCCAACCACCCGTTGTTCGTCAACCGTCAAAGCTGCCGGCGTGTTGTCTGTCGTGGCGTAAACAACAGTATGGGCATTAAAAAGAGATTCAAGCAAGTATCCGGTGTGCGGGTCGGCTAAAGCCGCGTGATCCGAAACAGCCGTTGAAACCTCCGTATCGGTTGCGGCAGTAGAGGCGTCCTGCTTGGTCGCCCATACCGTAGCGTCAATTACGTCTACGTCACCGTCCAAGTCAGTATCGAACTGGATTGCCCAATCGTGCATAGAGTCTTGAGACGGTGCGTGGGTCGCGTCACCGGAGGCGTTGCCTACGCTGAAGGCTTCGTTCTGGACTTCAATCGAACCTTCCCCGGCAACCGCTGCCGCTATATCGTAGATCGCATCCGGGTTCACGATAACCCACGATGTATCACCGCTTGGAGATGCAACCTGAGCCGCTGTAATCTTTGGAGGTAACGGCGGCGACGGGGGGGCAGCAAAAGCACTCGAAGCCGCCAACAATACCATTAAGGCAATCCATTTTTTCATTTAAGTAAACCCTCTTTTGGTTAAACAAAAAAGCCGCTAACCTCTTTAAGGGTAGCGGCTTTCCGATACTGATTCCAGTCGGTAAGAGGCCGATGGAACGCTATGTTACTTCTTGGAAATAACTATTTCCACATCGACCGTGCCCGAAGCGATGGCTGAAAGGGTTATGGTCAATTCGTTGTTCGTGGTGTAGCGGTCGCCTATTGCCGCAAATTCCCCGGCGATAGCCGCTGTCGTGGTGTGATTTACCAGATTACCAAGGGCATCCGATACAACCACGGTAACGGCATCATCGGCAGAGGCTTTGATTCGCACGGTGAAAAGATACCCGCCCACCATATTGTCACTCAATACCTGCGCGCCGTCCTCTGCAAACTGCCACTGCTGAGAAATGTACTGAGTTTCGCCGTTGACCTTGTGAACTACTTGTTTTATAAGGGTTGCCATCGTTTGCTCCTTTGAGTTAGGCTATAATATCTTTGATTTTTTTTCAATCAATATCTGCTTTTTTCGGCGTTGTATCTCTTATTAAATTCGATGTAATGGCGTTTAATCTTGGCGTCGATTTCTTTTACCCTGGCCTTATCGCCCTGGGCCTCTGCCGCTTTTCGATCTTTCTTCAATCTTTTCAGGGCGTATTCAGTGCGTTTGGCGTTTCCGATAACCGCCTGCTCTGGCCTGGTGCTCATTGAAATATATCTGTGGTATTTGGTCCCTTCATAAGCGGCGAGCTGTTCCTTGACTGTCAAAACATCCTCAAGGTTTCTAAAGTACTGAGTCCTATCGGCCCATTCTGACTTTTCGCCAAAGACCCTTCGGACGAAAGGAACTCTTTGAAGTTCGACTTCCTCGCCGCCTACCGACCTTGACGCGACCGCCCCGATGTCCGTAAAGAATCTGAGCATTGACCCGCCAGCGGTATCGATTACCAAGTCAAGCGTTTCAGGCGAAACATCGATAGCGCCCTTTTTGACTTTATCACCTCCAGTCATCCTATTTAGCATTGAGGCGACCCACACCGAAGGCTTTCTTGCCGACTTCCAGTAACGCTCGGAATCAGGGTCAGGGGTCTTATCAAAGACGTTCTTTTCCGGCATCAAAGGCCCGCCGAACCAGTTCTTGTTTTCGGCTACCATGGCGAAAGGATCGGCAATCGTGGGAGCCAGGGTTTGCAATAGAGTACCAGATTGAAGCGGGTTAAATGCATTGGCGAAAGTCGAGGCCAATCTTGCTGCTCCTTGAAGCGGCTTATAGTTCTTTGATGCAATGGCTGCCGCCGCTTCGTTACCGATATTCCAGAAAAGGTTATAACCCCATGGAAGAGGAATCTTGGCGTATTTTCCCTTGGTCCCTGGAATCATGAAGATAGCGTTGCGCTCTTTGATGTGGTCCTCGATCTTGCTGTAATAATCTTCGCCGTCGTCATCGACCCCACCCATAAGAATATTTGCCATACCAATAGTGAACCCGGCCCCTACAACGCCAGCGAGAGACTTGCGAACCGCTGAACTTTTCGATGCCGCCCGAATGATCCGGTAAGAGCCCTGAATGCCGGCGTTGGCAAACAGATAAAGAGAGTTAATAATGGGGCCAGCCGCGCCTTTCTTGGTGAAATCTACCGTGATATCCGAAGCGATTTGCGCCGCCTTGGAATCAGATAAACCCTGTTCGGTAGCGAGCTTAAATACGTGCAGCCTGATACCGTTTTCAATCGATGTGTTTGCAGCTTCAACCGTATCGACAAAAGATCGGAACGCTTTCAAGGATGGTCTTTTTCCTTGAAGCATCTCGATCTCTCTGGATATTTTCTTGCCCAATTTTTCAACGCTTCCGTGAACATCGGACCAACTGATTTTACCGCCTGCGTCCTTAAACCGTCCATAGAGCGCTTCCAGTGGATCGCCCTTAGATTTGCCTTTCTCAACTCTCCAAATCGCTTTAATGGCTTTCCCGGCGCCAGAGAGCATGCTTTTTCCTTTTACCCCGGTGTCCTGAATGTTGATCCCTGCGGTTTGAATATCGCGGGCAAAGTTGGAAATGACAAACTCAGGCGACCACGACGTATTGATCCGCGCAAGCCACTGGTTAGCCTTTGACAGCGCACTCAAAATAGGTCCGTGTTGAGCGTCGGCCGCCTTTAGATTTCGGATCATGAGCATCATGTCTTTATTGTCGCGGTTCGCTTCAAGGATGTATTGCTCCTGATCGGCCATGAACCTAAACTCGTTGTCCGCGATATTGAAAAGGTCGGGGTACATTCTGACGTTTCCGTATTGATCCAGGCGCGGGGATTTCTTTTCCTTTTTCAGGGTCCACAGTTCCGGATCTGGATTGGCCTTGACCAAATCCCTCAAGGTTCTGGTTGACCGCGCTTTTTCGGCAAGGTTGATTGCCTTTTCATATGAGGCGATTGAGTTTCCAACAATATCCACCACGGCCCGCTTGGACCCTCCGCGCGTCTTGATTGGCTTACCGGTGGGATTTAAGCCCCTGGACGATCCGAATAAAGAATCCTCGTATCCTTCACGGTGAAGTGGAACGTAAAACTTGAACTTGTCTTGAATGGCTTCGTATTCTTCTTGTGGGATCAACCCAGCGTCGTACAAAAGGTCTATCCGGTTTGCGTTGATCTGGGAAAGCATCTTCCGTAAGGATTCCATTTCAGGGTCGGCTTTAGCCGTGATCGCCATGGCTTCAGCGTTTGACATGCCGGAAAGTTTCCCAACATCATCCTTGGTTTCGTCCATGCCGGTGAAGGATTCCCACTTTTTGAGATAGGACTGTGTTTCCTTTTCGGCTGCGAAGTCGGTAAATGCTTTCTGAAGGAAGTTGTAGTTGTCTTCGGGGGTCAATCCGATACCTCCGAACACGCCTTTGATCTTTGCGGACTTGCGTTTCTTTTCGGTCAACTCTGCCATTTCAGCGCGTAGGCTTCGCGTGAGTTTGGCGGGCAGGGCTTCTATCAGTTGGTCAAGGTAGCGCTTGGCGTTCTTGTCTCTTGCGTCAATGTTGGCTTCAGGGGCGTGTTTGGCGTGGGCGTATTCCTCAAAGGCCTTGAGGGTCTTGCCTGATTTGGCAATGGCAACCATGAAGGGCTTGGCTTGCTCGTCCCAAAAGCCTTTGACCCTGGACGCGGTTACTTTAGGCCGTTGGGTTTCCTTCAGAAAAAGGTCTATGTCTTCTGTGACTAGATCGAGTTTTTCCTGAACCGCCTGGATGGTGTGGTTTTTGTCCACTATCCAATACATAAAATCGTTTAATGGGCGCTCTATGGCGGCTCTGGCTTCATCGTATTTGGCAGATAGATTGGCTTTGTGGCCGCCTTGTTCTTTGGGGGTTAGGGTGGAATAGCGGGTTGGTTCAGTGCCAACCTTGCCCGGTTGGCTTGTGGGGTTAGGGATAGATTCAAGCGCCTCTGTGATACCATCAAACGTGCTTTTAGCGTTCGGTCTCGCAAGTTCCTTGGGGGCATAGAAGAACTCGTTTTCATCAGTTCCGGCCCAAACCACATCCTCTCGCGGGACTTCAAGTTCAAGAATCTTTGCGCCGCTTCTGCCCTGAGTGTGACCCTTGGCATACGACCTTGTAAGGGTCACCCAATCTCCGGGACGAACGGAATTGAATTGCCCCTCAACCGCCCTGTAAATCTTGACCCTCTTGGACTTGCTTTTGAGTTGCGGGGTCATCCTATCGGGCGGGATCATGTTGCCAAGATTCGGAAGTCGGTAGTCCTCTTCAGCGTAGACAACCCGGCTTAAAGCCTCTTTTAAGTTGCTACCTACCCGCTGTTCGGTCTTGTCGAAGTCGTCCTTAGACATGCCATTGAGTTGGGATCTGATGTCTTCGTATTTCCCACCCTTCGGGCCTTGCGGAGTTTCTTTGGTGGCTATGTCGCCCGCCCCGCGCTTGGAGGTCACAGGCTGATTTAAGGCATTTTCGGCATCCGTGTCAAGCTTGCGGCCCGCTTCGGCCAACCCGCCTTCTTCCGTCAAATCCTCACCCAGATAAGATTCCCGGCCCAAAAACTCGCCGCTCTCCATCCCACGAACAATCCCACGCTCGGTCACCGCCACCAGATTAGCAAAGGCATCCAGCCAATCGGCCACCTTCTGAATCAACCGGGCGATGATCCCTTTTTCACTCCCGCGCTCACGGAGCTTCCCTTCGATCCATCGGGCCTGCGCTTCTTCGCCCGGACCTGCTGCTTTCTTGAGCGTGGCAAGCTCAAGGGGGTTGAAGATTCCAGCGGCCTTGAGATGGTGAAAGGTTTCATGGGATAGGGTGTATTCGTCGGCAAGGTTTCGTTTAAGCCGGATGGTTCCGGTGCCGTCGAAGTTCTGATAGGAGCCCGCCACCTTCTCGCCGGGGTCCGCGGAACGACCGTAACCGATCTTGATGGCTTCGGCGTCGTTTTCTACGACCATATCGGTAACGTCAACGTAAAGGTTGCCAGAGGGGGTTTTGACGCGGATCAGGTTCCCTATCCGTTCGGTTTTAAAGCCTTTTTGCTCGAAGGCTTTCTGGACTTGGCGGGGGGTGATGGAGCCGGTGGCCGTCGTCGAGGATAGTTCAGTGCCAACCTTGCCCGGTTGGCTTGAGTCTATGAGAGATGCAGGGGCATACCAAAATTCCTTTGGGCCATCAGCGGGATAGATATCATCGAGGGTGGCATCTATTTCGGCTATTTTGCCTTTTCCGCCCAGGTTGTTTTTTATATGGTCAAGCGCGTACTGTTTAGAATTTGTAACATAATCACCAGGCTTAATTGGTGCGCCCTCTGGTGTCGCCCTGTATAGTTTTAGTTTTCCATTTGCCGGGGGTGGTGCCGCAAGCCATTCCTTTTTGCTTTGGTCGTCGTAGTTTGCGAGGCTCCCGTTCGGGTCGCTTTCCCGCATTTCTATAGCTGATTTGTTCCCCCTCGGATTGTATGCCTTGCCCGGTTGGCTTGTGGGGTTAGGGTCGGAAAGTTTGCTGACATCCACCGAGTCAATATATGCGATAACTCTTGCATTTCCGAATACGGCTTCGCCTATATCGTTACTAATTTCGTTTTTACGCAAGTCTCCGCTAACTATAGCAAACCCACTGTCGCCATATTTTTGGACCCTATCCCAAGCCTTGCGGAGATTTTCAATCAACAAATCTTTTGGTATGCTATCCCAATCTCCAGCGATCTCAATAACAGACGTTCCCGACAACCACCCTTTCCTTGTTGTTCCATCAGGCATTTCAACAGAATCAAGGGATCGCTTTAGTTTTTTCTTGCCGACCTCATGGCGATATATTCCGCGAATCCCAATAGAACCCCCGGTTTTGTCTTTCTCTATGTGGTCTATGAAGTTGTCCAGCGTGGCTTCGTCTACGATTGACAGCCTTTTGATTTTCCCACCTTCGGGCTTCTCGGGTTGATTCTCGGTGGTTATGCCCGCCCCGCGCTTGGAGGTCACAGGCTGATTTAAGGCATTTTCGGCGGAAAGGTCAATAGGGGATAACGCCCCCGATCCCGCGCCGGCCAAGGAGGGGGAGGTTCCCACTACGCGGGACCGGGCAGCGTCAAGAAGGTTCCTTATTTCGGCATCTGAAAATTTGAGATTCGGAGCAATCCTTCGAACAAATGACCGGATGGCAGAGATGATCTTGTCGATCCAAGTAGATTGCTCGTTCTCCGAAACATGCCGGGAAAGCCACTCATCGGCGGCAAGGGCTTGGCCGTTAGCCCTGCGCGTGTCAAAGCCATACTCTTTGCCTATCGCGTCAATCTCTGACTTTTTAGAGTTGTAGACTTGCCGTAAAATCTGGCCGAAGCGAGGGCCTAAAAGTTCCCGAAGCCCGTAATGTCCGAAGGATTCGTGGAGTAGCGTTTGAATTGCGGCCTTTTCGGAAGCGAGGTTATCCGCTACGAGGTAAACAGTTCCTTGGTAGAAGGTGCCGTCAACTACGTCGGTTTCCGCGCCGATGGCTTTTAAGTGGTTGAGGATGTCGCCGGGCAGGTCGGATTGGGATTGGACTACTTCGACCGTTGGTGCGTTCTGCCATGCGGATGTCACGCGGTTTATTTTGCGGGTTATGTCTTTGGCTTTTTGGGTGCCGTGCTCTTGGGGGGTGCGCTTCTGGAATAGCGGCACTCTCGGGTTACGATACATGCCCGGAGGTAACGTAAAATCTTTATTTCGCCCGGTGTTTCTGACAAAGCCGAACCTACTATAAAACCTGAGTAAGCGAGCGTGGGACGTAGTGCCGTGCGCGTCGTCTTTCTGTGCCGGGTTAACGAATATCCTTTTGCCTGCAATATCGGCGTATTCGGCCAGAGCACGAACGGCGTCCGATCCCTTACCTTTTTTTCTTTCACCTTTCGGAACCACCAGGAGACTTAGCTCGATGTCTCCATTATTCCTTTCGTAGACATCGAATTGACTTAACCCCAAATCTTCTTTTATGCGGCCCGAGAACTCCTTGAGGCTTTCTGTCTGCTGGTTTCTCCGCGAAAAGATGGGCTTGTCATCCTTGCCCTTCTGGTTCGTTGCGCTCGTATTCTGTTCACCTTCCGGCGCTGTTCGCCTTTCCTGAACGGGTGCCGGTTGCTGAACGGGGCTTTCCTTACCGCTCGGCTCGGTTAAGGTTGGGGGCGTTGCCTTAACTTGCTGCCCTTGAACCGACCTAAAAGCCTCACGATTCTCAGCAATCTTTCCAGCTATCTGGTCAACTGAATCAACCAGATTCCCGCTTGATCCAGTCTCGTTATCGTGCAGCCAATACTTTCCATTTTCGTAGCCGATCAACTTTGCGTTGTGCTTGGCTGATTCGGACTGCATGGCTTGTCGGGTTTCTGTTGGGATTCTCATTACCGAAGCTCGTTGGCTTGGCTGAAGGCTGTTAAGGTATTCGTCATCGCCGTTGCGCCGTTCCTCTATCTTTTCACCTATCGCTGGCTTGCGGTTGTCTGCTATTACGGACGGTTCGCCACCAGGGGAAGAAACTATTGCTCGGCGGCCTGATTTGCCGTTTTGGTTGATGGGGGCTGAACTCGCCATCTCTGACGAGTTCGTTACCGCTTCTACACTTGGCAGATCGGCTTTAGGGGTGCCTTCCCCGGCGTCAACCTGGGAGGAGGCAGGCTGCGCCGGGGAAGGCTGTACCTGCCGGGAGGGGTCGGCAGGGGGGTGAGACTCGATTACACCCTGTCCGGTGGTGGGCTCAACTTGCTGCTCACCACTCGAGCGCAGGGCCTCTTGTGTACTTGGTTTGTATTGGTAGCCGGAAGGATCGGATGAACCGGGAACGAAAGCGGGCTTGAACCTGCGTTTCATTTCTGCGGCTATGGCTTGACGTGCTGCCTTGTCTTCAGAACTTGCCAAGATGTCGGCAAGCAACTCAACTTCCTGTTGTTGCTTTTGCCGGTCAACGGGAGGCTGCCCAACGGGGGCCTGGTCAATCTCAGGTTCGACTCTGGCGGGCGCAGCGGGCGCTTCCTCAACCACGGCATCAGCAATATTTTGCAGTTGCGGGGGCTTTTTGCCGGTGAACGATTGCTTGACCTTTTCGACCTCTGCGGCCATTTGCTCGGCACGGTCGGCGGCCTCAATAGACTTTTGGCGTTCCTGTTGGGTAAGACCTACGCGGTCAACAGCGTCAAGTTTCTCTTGGTTCTTTCTCCGGTTTTCAGCGACCCGTTGAAGGATCGTTTGCATTCCGACTTGATTTTGCTGCTGCTTTGCGCGTTCGGCCGCGGCCTTGTTCGATGCTTGAAATTCTGATGCAATCGCATCCCGGTCGGCTTTGGTCTGTCGCGGGAATTTAACCGTCTCGCTGTTGGGTGACATCGGGTCCATGAGTTTTTGGCCAGGTGGCAATACCTTGATGTCGGGGGGCGTCAACCGGTTGGCCGCGTTGTCTTTTATTTTCTGTAATGGCGTGGGCGCTGTATCCTGGGCGGCTTGGTCCTGGGCTACTTGTACTTTACCGTCAAAGGTGGGCTGAGATTCTATCTCTTCAGCCTTGCCCTTGAATGGGGTAGACGCCACTTGACCAGCACCAGCCATCATAGCCCCGCCTACCGCGCCAACGACTGCGGATTGCTTGGCCTCTTCTTTAATCCTCGGCAATTCTTGAATAACAAGGTTCGCAAGTTCTGCCGGGGGCTTATCTGGATTTGTCGCCCACAGAGTTGAAATCTCGTCAGGGTACTGCTGAAGGTATTCCTCAATGCCTTCTGCCGCGCTGCTCTTTAACAGAGCGCCTACGAACTGCCTTGCCTTAGCGCCGAACCCCTTAGCGCTTGACTTGAACAGGTTTTTTAGCGCGCCCAACTCAACTACTGTTCCGGCCTGCTCAATCGGCGTCATTATGGCGGCACTGATCATGGCGGCTTCGTTTGCCCGCTGGTCGTCAACGCCTTTCTTTTTCAGTTCATCAAATTTTGAACCGTGAAGCTGGCTGAATGTCAGAGCTGTGCCAGCGGGGAGATTCAAGGCGCTAACGGCCATTGACGGAGCAAAGCGAGCCATGCCGCCTGCGGCTTGCTCTACAATGCCAAGTAGCCCATCTGGAGATCCCCCAAGCGGTTCAGGCATGGACGCCGCTAACGCTTCCCACGGCTTGGCTTTTTCCCTGGTCTCTTCGGCATGGGCTGTGGTCTGTTGGGATGGTTGGAATTTAAAGCCTGTTTTGAGGATTTGTTCGGCGTCTCCCCTTGAAAGTTCGCCACGTTCAAATGCATCTCCTACTTGCTCGCGGGTTTCAAAAAGGCCCTGGGTTGGGACGCTTTCTTCGTAACGGCCCTTGGTTTCTATTCCGGCTGCATCGGTTCTGCGGGCTGCTCCGGTGGCTCTTGCGACATCAGCAACGCCTTGTGCTGCGTTACGGTACATCTGCTTTCCAAGGCGCCCAAGACTAAAGTCTGGATTATCCGGCTTGGACCCTTCCTCGGCGCTCGGCGGTTCCGGTGATCCGTATTTTGCCCACGGCCCATCGGGGGTAGCAGAATACTTTTCCCAAGGCATCATTTAAATCTTCTCCCAATTTTTTGGGTCTGCCGGGTCGCCGCCCTTGAATTTGTATCCACTATCCACCGTTCCAGCTTTCGGGGCGCCGGAAAGCGAAGTAGGCAAACCAGACCCCTTGCGGCGCATCCCTGTAACGGGGGGCTCGTCAGAAAATAGCCCTTTTTTGCCTGGGACCATTTCATATTCTTCCATGGTTGGTAGCCCGGCTGCTTCCAGGGGGGCGTTGATCTCGTCAATTGAACCGCCCATCTCTGTTATTTTCCTGGATTCCTCTATAGCCTTAATTCTGGCCTGAAGGTTTCTTGCGTAGGCGTCGTCTTTGTCGGCCTTGTTCTTTTCGGCCTGAAGATCGTTTTCCATCTTGGCGAGTCTTTCGGTCATTGCGTTTCTCGCCCCTGCCATCCCTTCGGCTGACGCCCTATCAGCGGCGGCTTGGGTTTCCTTGAATTTTATCTCGTCGCCAAAAAGCCCCTTATCGAAGTCTCTTTTTTCCTTGTTCTGGCCCGCTTCAAAGGTCTGACGTTCGCCCTGAAGCTCTTTGTCGTACCCGAACCGCCGCTCATCTGTTTTTTGATTGATCTCGGCCATGGCCTTCATTTCAAGGTGCCTGGCAAGCTCATGGATTTTGTCGTCACCAATCTCCGCAACGGCTTGACCGCCACCAGCCACACCACCCAATAACCCAGAAAGGAAATCAACCATTTTGAACCTCCATCTGATCGGGGGGCGCTTGCGCCGGTGGTGCCATCAACCCTTCGTCTTCGTGGGGCGATTCTTCCGGGGCTTGGGCTTGGGCCTGTTGCGCCAGTTCAATGACTTGCTGTTCGGTCATCTTTCCCGACTTGATTGCGGACTGAAGGTATTTTCCTACCGCGATCCCGACAACGGACTTAATACCCTCTTCGCCCATCTGCTCAACGTCAACTCCGGTTCGGTCGATGAGAAAAGCCAGAATCTCCTGTGAGCCTTTCATCATCAGGTTCAAATCGAACTTGACGCCGTGCTTGAGCCCGCCGTCTTCTACCTTGGTCACGATCCCAAATAGAGCGTTCCCAAGAGTGTCAACACTGGCTTTCCCTGCGATGGTCGGGGCGATCTTGGAGGCCATCAAAATGCCCTGAGACACGAAGATATTGTATCGGTCCTGGGTAGGATTTGACTTCTCTTTAGGCTGCTGCGGTTTCGGTTTCATCGAATAACCCCACTCCTGTTTTATTACGCCAAGATGGCGTAGAAGTAAAGCCGCTAATCGTCGGCAGCGTGGTCTTCAATTGAATATTTGTAAGGCCCTTAATTTTGATGGCGTCTCTTCCGAGCCGGTCCCTTTCCATAAGGGCGTCGATTTCCTTTTGGGAAGTCCGGGCGTCCAGCATCGATTTAGCCGCACCGCCGATGCCTTGCCCTGCAATCTTTGCCATTTCTGGATTTTTGTTGATCCAGCTTGCGGCACCGTCAAAAAGCCCTCCAGATTGGGGAGCCTGGGCAACGGTGGGGGCTACCGTGTTCGCTGCGCCCACGGCCCCGGCAGCGGTTCCACCGGAAGCGGCGATAGTCGGCCCTGCCTGCGAAGCGGTTCCGGCTGCTGCGCCCTCAAGGGCCATAAGCCCTTCAGTGCTTTGAACCCCTGCCGTGGCTACACCTGCTTCGGTTCCAGCTACTCCAGCGGCAGCGGGTGTTGTCGCTACCGAAAGAGCACCACCGATGCCACCGGCTACGGCTCCTGTGACAGCTCCGGTTAAAGCACCCTTCAACGGGTCTCCGCCCGTTATGATGCTTGCCGCAAAGCCCACCGCCGCTCCAATGTACGCTGCTGTGACCGCCGCCGTGATAACCGCTGCTGTGGCCGCTGAGGCCCCTATGGCCCCTGCTACCGCTGCGCCAACTGCTACTGGTGCCATACCATTTCCTTTCCGGCATATCGCTTTTACAGATGCCAAAAACAAGTAAATCGTGAAGTTTCATTCTTTTCAAAAAAGCTCTTTCTATTCTGCCTTCCTCTTTTAAACCGCATTGCAAAAGGCATTGCCTCATCAAGCGGTTAAACTCTGGTATGATAGCGACGATCTTTAAGCAGGGAGTGCCAGAGAACAGCGCACGGCCAAGACAATCGCAAACGTCGAAACCCTTCCCCCAATACTCAGGATGGACACCGCCGTGGATTTCATAGCATTGCTCGGTCCACTTTCGGATGGAGAACGCCCCGGCCATTTCTTTGCCGTCAAAGACTCCCACACAAATATCATAGGTTCTTAAACCTCCATTATCGTCTTCCATGAAGGTCTTGATTTTATCCCAAACAGGATATGGGTTGTCTATGTATTGTGCTTTCATACTAGATTTACATTTCCGGTTTGTTGCGTATCTTGGTTTCCAAGATAGCTACCATTTGAATCGAACACGTTGCCTTCACCATCTACATATGAACCACCTAGAACATACCCATCATCCCCGGGACTAATATTGCTCCATGTACCTGGAGGATCAAACTCGCCGGCTTGCGTTGGTTCGTTAACATCGTACTCTGTGGTCGGCGTTTCCCATTCTAATTCATACCCCGCGAGTTCTGCGGCCATCTGATATCGCTGGTTGTATGTCTCGGTGAGAATATCAATAGCTTTTTGTCTATCTGCATCCGTATCGAAGTTAGGGTTGACCGCCAGTTCCATGAAGTCATTCATGTAATCTTCGCCAATCTGGTTTACCAGCGTGTTGAAGTTCTCCTTGGCAGTCTCTTCCATCTGGTCGTATTCGAGATCGATCCTTTGTTGTAGATCAAGCTTATTCCACTCCATTTCTATCGCCTGAGTCTCTAGAGCTTGTGCATGCTCTTGTGCCGAAAGCTGCGAAGAAATATCGCCTTGCGTCTGGTAAAGCTCTTTCTGGTTTGCTGTGGTTTGCTCATTTAGCCCTTGCTGCTGGTAATAACTCGCGTCTTGGGTCGCTATTGGCAGGGCTGATTCGATAGCGGCCTTTTCGCCAGCGGTCGCGGCGATAGACGAGTTTTGAAGACCCCTTGAAGCCGATGCTCTTTGCGAGCTTTCCCTTGCAGCAACCAGATAGGGGTTATTTGTTTCCAGCAGCGCGTTGAGTTGCTGCGCTACCGTGTCGGCTTGCGTCTGCGACGCGGTTGTCGTCTCAGCAGCTTGGGCGTCAGATAATAGCCCCGATTCTTGCGCGGGAGCCGTCGTTGCCGCTGTCGTGGTTTCCGATGTCGCCGGCGCTGTGGAAAATAACCCGGTCTGCGCTGGAGTGATGGCCGATTGCACCTGATAGTCAGTGCTGGCCGTGGTCTCTGGTTGTAGCGCGGTCAGGTCTGCGGTCTTAAACAATTCGTCGGCCATTATTTCACCTTTTCCTCTTGACAGTATGCCTGATGTATGCCTATCATATCACAACTCAACCCAACGAAAGGATTATAGCCATGAAAAACGCCATTAGATTCAGCATGTTTATCCCGAAATCTTTTCTTTTGGCACTTCAGAGCCTTTCCGAAAAAAGAGGATCGTCGGTAGCTCAGTTGATCCGCGATGCCATCCACGAGTTTCTGAAAGCTGCCGGTGCGTTGTGCATCGTTCTCATGGTCGGCTGTGCGTCCGTTCCGTTCGAAGGATGGACTAAGGCCGATACCGCCCGCCAGGTCACTTATACCGCGTTGCATATCGCGGACTGGGCGCAAACTGTCGATATTTCCAAAAGCAACGGGGAATACTACGAATCCGGTCTTGCCGGTATCGTTATCGGTGAGTATCCCGAAGAGTCCGATGTCCATCTTTACTTTGCGTCCACCCTTATCCTTCATACCGCGATCAGCGCCATGCTCTCTCCGAAATATAGATCGGCTTGGCAGTATGTTTGGATAGGGGCTGAGGGTGTTACGGCTGCTCATAATTATTCCATCGGACTTAGGTTTGGGTTTTAGGGGATAACCCAAGAAACTGTCCCAGGGCCAGTTCCGGTTGCCGTGAATAAAGACCCGTCCCAATCAATGTACTCAAACTCAAATGCCCCGCTGGTGAAGACAACGATCAAAGCTGTCCCAAAGCTGTACGCTGTGTAAACGCTATCGCATGATGCAACCGGCCTATACGCAGCAGGTATGACGCCTGCTGCGCTTGACGGATTGTTAGAACTGCTGTGCGTTAGATGCCCCCATGTCATGGAAACTATCTTCCCAGATCGCGCTATATAGACGGTTCCGGTTAGGTCGCCACCCGCCAAAAAAGATGTATTCTCTCTTTGCGAATCGACATACGCCTTAATACTCTGCTGAGTGGCAAGCCGCGTGGCTGAGTTTGAGGTCATGGCGTCTTCGTCAAGTACGGCCGTGCCGGAAACTCCTGTATTTAAAACCGGGCTTGTAAGCGTTTTTGACGATAGCGTTTGAGTCGAGGTCGTATCGGCTATGGCAGTTCCCGCAACTGCATGCAGTTTGGCAAAGTCGGCGGCAACGGCACCCTGAGAATGGAGCTCTGATAACTCTGCTGCCGTGGCCGTGTTGCCGTCGCAAACTTGCGTAATTTCTGCTGCCGTGGCCGTGTTGCCGTCACACGTCGCGTTGACTTCGGAAGCGTTTGCTGTAAGACCAAGATTAGAAAGTGCGCCTGAAGCCGTAGACGCCCCGGTCCCGCCATCGTCCACCGCAAGGTCCGTAATCCCTGCAATAGATCCTCCCGTGATAGCAACCGCGCTTGCGTTCTGAGAGGCCATGGTACCGGTGCCAGAACCGATCAGGCCTCCTTGAATCTCAAAATAATCAGATGTAGAATTGAACCGCAGAACGACGATTTTGCTCTCTGGGATGTCACCGGCAGACAATACCCCGCCGTCGCCTCTTCGGATGGCCTTGATCCCAAGGGCGTTTACATTGATCGTAGAAGCCCCGGTGTTTACGGCTGAAGCCTTGAAGATCACTTCCATGCCGTCTGTGTACGAAGTGGGGGCGTATGTCAGAGACACGACATAAGCGTCTGCGGCTCCGGTGTCTTCGGCATAGTTTACCGTGCCGCGCTTTAATCGTGTCTCTGACGGAAGCTTTGCAAGCCCGGTGTCTATCTCGTCGAAAATAGTATTCAACTGGCCGGACCTTGCGGTCGTTCCGGCTGTCAATCTGCCGTCGCTATAATCGAAATAATCACTTCCGATGGCATACCCTGAAAGAACAATTAAGACGGCTGCAATTATGGCGACATATCTTTTCATCATCTGTTCAACCCCCTTACATCATAGTGAACAATTACCCCTTGGATGGTATGGGGCGAATCGTAAATTCCGGTATGATAAAAGTCCAATCCAATACTTAGTCCGCTTCCGTCAATCCTTGCTTCTCCTGTCGAAACAGACGGACCGTCCCAAACAAAAGACTCCCACGCATCGATGTCCCAACTACCACCGGAAGCGGCGATAGACAAATCTTGTCCTGAAGGGCTTTCATCGGTACCGTAGGAATAATCAGGACTAACGCTCAACGTGATATTGTTCGGAGCGTCAAGTTCTACGGTCAGCTTCCTGAACCTCTTTTTATAGGTCGGGGTTTTTAAATGATTGGCGTGGACCTTCAGATAGCTTTCTATCGCCCCGCCGTCGAACGAAGTCCCTTTATCCATCTGGTAGACGAACCCATCGGTTGACCCGAAGAACAACTCTTCGTTTCCGCTGGTGTCTTCCACCGAACAACAACAAGCCACCGGGTCATCATAATATGCCCTGGTGTAGCCTACGATTGTATCTCCGTTGATGGTAAGAATAAGAACATGGCCGTCTGTGAAAAACAGCCTGTATTGGTTCTTTTTTCTAACCTTTACCGACGCGATCTCAAGCCCACGCATTGAATTAAGGAACGGCTGGACATCGGTTGAGATTGTGTTTGAATCAAAATCCCCATAGGTATCGGTGGCTGAAAGGGTGGTGATCCCCCTATCATCAAGATAGACTACATTCCCGCCGATCCTCTGGATAGTCCATTCAATGGCCCCGGATTCGTTTGAGTGGGTCCGCAAATCCCAATCGTCAATGGTCGTTCCGTAAAGCAGTTTAGTGGAGTTTCTCCCGAAGATCGCCAGAACATCTCCCGGTATAACCGCCATACCTACACCTTCGTCACCGATTGCAAGCTCTGCCGCCCCCGTAATCGCGCTCCACTCGTAGGGATCGAGGAAAGAACTGTGCTGAATCGAGCCGCCTGAAAATATCAGGAATAAATGCCCCTTATGGCATTTCAAATGCTTGGGTGTATCGGTGGTCATCCCGGTAATGATAGGAACAAAAACAGTCCCGTCCCATTCAAAAGCGGTTCCAACTCCATTGCAGGCGTACATTCTTCTGGTGTTGGAATGGCCACCGAAATTATAGTTCTCAAATTCGTACCGACCACCCAAGGGCAGGGCGTTGGCGGTTGAGTTTCCTCCAATGGTAGCAAGATTGGTTACGGCGCCGACATTCAGATTTTCAGATTGCAGTGTCCCCGTTTGGGTTGTGAAGATAAACCTTCCAGCAGCGTCACCACCGGCCCATGTTCCGCTGGTCAATATCACCCTGCCGACAACCGCCGTAGCGCCTGACGTTGCCCCCGTGACTGTGTTTCCGGCTACGATTTCAGTAGTTCCCCCACTGGTAAAATCAACACTCCTACCGAGCGTGCAAAGAACCCATCCAGCCGCAGAGGACTTATACATAGCGCCGGCTGTCCCCCCGGCATTGTTCCTGAAGGCGTATTTGACCCCGCTGTATTGCCATGCCCCGAGTAGACTGCCGGAGCCCGGAACGGCGGCAATATCTAACCGTGCCGCTTCGATAGCGGCTTGCGCCCAGGCCGCGTTATCGGTGTCGTTATCTGCACCGTTTTCGGAAGCGGCGCTGCTTGTCGTCGCAACTGCTGAAGCTGAAACAAGGATCGGTTCGTCGTTTACGAAAGTCCCTGTGACATTGTAAAGGATGAGATACCCGACAGCATCCCCCACGGCCCACGACCCAGACTCAACGGCAACAGTGAGGACTTTCCCGGTAGCCCCGGAGGTATCCCCTTCAACCGTGTCGTCAACTTCGATTTCGGTCCAGCCGGCGTCAAAATTCAGAATCCAATAGGAAGCGTCGGAAGGTTTCGGCTGGCCGTCGAATCTTTCGTAGCCGTCTATCCTTCTTGGTCTACCTGAGATGTCGCATTCATAGTTTCTGGAAAACCTAAATCTTCCCGGTTTTACCGAAAGAGTTGGAGACACAAGATCTTCCCCTCCACGAAGGGGATAGTATGCTACTAAATTCTTATAGTCGTTATTATTATAGTTGCTCGTCATTCTGGCACGATTACCATGTGAGAGTGTCCCATCGTGTTGGGCTCCTGGCCTCTGAGGTAAAGTGATTCAAGCCGTCCCATCAGTTCCTTATATTCGACAACTGCGCCCTGCATGACTTCGGGGGCATTTTCGTGCTCGGCGTACCACATTTTAGCCCTTGCGATTATCAGGCGGTCAAACTTTGTGGGAATCAACGAAACGCTGGTGTTGGCGGTCATCTTGGTTGCCGTCTTGTAATAGTCCGCGGTCAGGGTGTATTCGATGTCAGGGGGCGGCTCAAGGATCAAGTCTTTGTTCGGCTTGATAATTATCTCTGTGGGCTTTTGATTGGATTTGACTCCGTTTCGGTAGGAGCTTCGCCATTCAAAGTAATCCAACTTGGAAAGTTTTTGATACGCGCTGGTGGTGTAGTTGAGGAAAAAACTATCCTCATCCCACAGGCCAAAGTCAGAAGGGGCCGAAACGTCCTTTGTGCCGGCGACCGTGGGACGTGAAAACTCGGCATGGAGAAATCCCCAATCGAGATACTTTGTGCAAATATCGATATCGGCGTCGGCTACCCATGAAACGAGTTTAGCGAGCATCCCGGTTTGCCCGGTTACAGTGGGCGGCCCGCTCCCGCCAACGCCGCACTCTTGACGCATCAACTGACAGAGTTCTAAAAAGGTGCTGCTCATGGTTAGTCTTTCTGAAATTTCATTTGTGGCCTTTTAACCGGGAATGTCTCTTTCGCTTTCAACGCGGCCTTTATAAATTCCCTTTCGGCGTAGTTTGGCGCTCCGATGGTGAACAATACCTCAGCGATTCTGTTTCTTCCGTCCACCTTGCCGTTGAATCTTTTACGAGTTGCCTTTACCGTCAGCTTGGGGCTTATGTACTTTACCGCTTTATACGCTCCAGCCTCGAAGATACACTTTGAAAGTTCCGCGAAAACTGCCGAGTGACCGCTAAAATCTTTTGCCATTTAAATCTCCTTTAAGGCGTCACTGACGCCGCTATTAGGATAAACCGCCAACGACCGCTTGATAGACTTCATTAGGATCTGTTTTAGCCATGCAAAGCGCTCCGCCTGTCTCTTTGTCGTAGTGGCAGGTTGACCACCCGTAATGAAGAACATGACACGGATAACAGGGGCAATCCTTCGGAGTGATAACAGCGGTATTTCTCCAACTCCCGCCCAGATTTTTAGGCGAGGAATGGGACAGCATGATAACCTTTTTCATCGGCCCAAAGGATGCCCCGTTCATGACTCCGGTTTCTGTTCCCACCACAACGTCGCACTGCTGCATGAAGGCAAGGGTTTCCCTGATCGACCATTTACCCGATTTTCGAATGACCCTTTTTTCGTTGATCCATGCAGACTCCAAGAGAATACAGGACTTATCCCCCACCATGACGATAGGGGCATCCGTATTGAGCATCAACCGGGCGATAACCTCATCCATCCGCTGATAGTACTTGTGGACCGCCGACCCAGACAGCGCCCACATTATGACCTTACCTTTGAATTTTCGCCGGTATTCCTTTGCCCACTTCTTTTCACCGTCAGTCGGATAAAATTTGGGTCTTTTAGGGTAATTCTCACAGTCGGCTATCGCGTGGGTTGCGTCCAGGTAATCAACGCCCATAACCATGTCCCTGAATTTTGGATGCCAGTTAAAGGATTTTTCACCTTCGACCGCAAGTAGTGATCTTTCGATAGATTCTGAAAGGTTGACGAACTTATCGAAAGGCTTTGATAGCGCTTCCCAATACTGAGGGAGGCCTTGATTCGGGACTTGATCGTTTTCTTGGATGAACACGCAATCCACATGCGGGTCGGAACGAATGACCCTTTCGCCGTAAGGGGTCACGTTGACCGTGATATGATACCCTTGCTCTTTTAAGGCCGGAAGAATCGAAGACGTTTGGATCATATCTCCAAACGCCCCGTAGCGAACGACACAGACGGACTTTCCAGGACCCTTTAACCGTGAAAAGTCGTACTTATCCCACGGCGATGTCAGTTTGAGCGTTCGCATCCTTGATGATCTTCCCGACGGTTTTGTGGTGGATGCCGGTTTCCTTGGCTATTTCCTTTACCGAAAGCCCTGCCCGGTAGCGCGAAAGCACCGTTTCCTCTTCGGATACGGGAACGTCTGGCGGCAGCAGGGGCCGGCCGGGAGGTAGCCCTTCGGGGATCACGATCTCAACCGCATTCAGGGCTTCGCCTTTCGCATCGAACAAAACGCCGTCTTGCTCGTACCTTGCACCGGACTGTGAAGCCCCACAGACTTCCCCAAAGGGTTTTGATTTATCGAGTGTTCGCATCCCGTTTCTCCCTTTCGGTTCTGCGCCGATGGTTGGCGGCGGTCTGGCTCCGATCTTTGGGGGGCCAATCCGGCATGATGTATAAATCGTCGGGCTCTTCGTACATCGGCGTTTGAACGTAGCCCTTTTCTTTTTCGTCCATAAGCTCCTTTGTGCCGGGGGCTATTCACCCCCGGCCCTTGGTTACGAAATTTTAAAGGACTTACCGCCCTTTGAGGCCTTTTCGACGGGCTTTTTGGTCGGAATCTGACCGGGGTTTTCCCGTGTCATGCCGAACTTGCTGTCGCTTTCCTTGATCTCTTTTTTCTCGCTCAGACCTTCTTTCACGTTTTCCATGATTAACTCCTTTTTCGGTAGATTTCTCTTACCGCGTTCTTGATTTTTTCAGGGTCCATAAACTTTGACATGCACACCGGAAGACCAAAAACATCGTCCAGGGGACATTCGTGCAGTTCGTGAATCATCCTATGGCATGGGCTACAGGGGGCATCGGATTGAATCGAATAATCGTTTGTGAAATACTTGGTCAGGTTCTCTTTCGAAGAGTGGGTCAATAGCCCGATCTTGGGGGTATCGAAAGCGCCGGCAGCATTGAGCGTTCCGGTTTCAGGGGAGATTACGCAGTCCATGAACTTAGTTAAAACCATCGTCTGACGCATGTCCCATTGCCCGATCCGGTTGTGAAGCCTCGGCCGGGTCCAGTTCAATAAAGAGGCGTTGCTCCCGCCCGTCAAAAAAACCTGCATGTCCTTGAACTCGTCTAACAGATCGTCAACTACATCGCTCGCATGGGGATAAAGTTTGTGCCAAGAAGACCCCGATACTTGAAACATGACGTTGAAAAAGCCCCTATGTTTCTGCTTGAACACATTGCAAAGGACTTCCTCGGTCTGGGTCAAATAAAGCTCTGGCTTGGCTCCACCGCTTAACCCGGCGAGCTCCATGGTTGCTTCGGAATAGTTCCGGTTGAACCTTTTGTGGCGTTCCTCGTGGGGAAGATAGAACAGGTCTGGGTCTTTTTCGCGCTCTACAAGCAGGGTTCTTTCCATGCTTTCGCATAGATTGATGACCTGCCCGTATTGCTGGCTGAGAACCTCAAAGTATTCTTTGAGTTGAGTTGACGGGATGGTGTACCGGCTTTGAATCAAAAACTCGTCAATGTACGGGTTTCCATCAAGAACGAATTTTGAATCCGCCGAAACATTGGCGATAACGTATTTCCCCTGTTCTTTGAGTCTTTTAAAGATTGGGGCCGCTATCACCATGTCACCGAACCCGCCGTACCTTACGACAACAACGGTATTCGCCCTGCCGTACTCTTTGATGGAATACGGCAGTCTCATCGGCGCAAGATCGGAAACCTTTTCAACGATCAACTCAAAGGAATACTCGTCGTTTTCATCATGAACAACAGACCGTTTGACGAGAAACACCCCGGGCATTGCATCGATAATATCCGATGGTATAAAGTCATGCTTGTGATTCTGGTTGGCCCCTTCTTGTCCCACGTTCGGATATAAATCCTTGTGGGGTAGATACAGAATGATGTGGCCACCAGGCTTGCAAATCCTAAAGAACTCGTGGAGCATACCCACGTAATCAATGCAGTCCTCAAGGAAATGCGAAGAGAACACAACGTCAGCGCTGTTTGAGCCGAAAAGCCGCAAGGACTCAGGATGGGTCAGGTCGCATTGAATATTGGCCGCTTTTGACATATAATCAATGCCGATGGCCTCAACACAAACCTTTTCAGGGCCACAACCTACGTCGAGAATCACCCCTCGAAGATAGGATGCAACCCTGTCCCGAACTTTTCTGACTTCGTACCCTTGCGACTTTTCAGGGCTCCACATTAACTGAACGTCTCCTGATAGGTGATACCGATTTGCCCGGTGGCCGCGTTCGCAGCGCTGGCTGTCGTGGTGGATTTGGCGAGGACCCGAATGTAGCTGGTAGCTGCCACGGCCACATCAAGATCGGCAGAAGACTGGACAATACCAAGCGCTGCCGTTGTAGAAACGGCAAGGCTGCCTACCGAAGTGGTCCCGCTGTAGATGTCCAGGGCGAGAGAATTCCCGGTGCCGGTGGCAGCGGTCTTGACCTGGTACTGAATCTTCTTCAGCGTAATGGCGCGCCCGGGAGCCCACGGATCACAAGTCGTGGTGTGGGTCTTGGTTTCCGCGCCCGTTCCAGCCTGGGGGGTAAAAAGCATGGTGGTGGCGTCGTTTCCGGTCAGCATGTGCTGATGGGAGACACCATATTTAGGATCTGCGTAGCTGCTCATGTTTTATCTCCTTGGGGGCCTTTCAGCCCCATATCGTTGTTAAGGACTAAGCGGCCGAGTCCCACATAATGATGCGGGCTTGATCAACGTCCGTGTGGGAAATCCCAAAGCCGCCCAAATAGTACCAGGCGACGCCCTTGTCGCGACCGTAATCGCCAGGGAGTTTGCCGCGGATTTCTTCGGGAACCGCCACGGCCTCGGCCACGGTATCGGAGCCGAAGAAAAAGGCCCAGTTCGACTTGGCCTGTGCCCAGGCAGCGGCGGCCGTGCCCATAGCGGTCTTGGCGACGTTGGTCTGCTCAACAAACCGGCAGTTTTCATAACGGCCGATCTCGCCGCGCATGATGTGCCCGAACCCGGTGTCGGTGTACTGCTTGATGGATTCCAGGTCGTCCTTGAAGGCGCGGAAAGTGGTCGGCCACGCGATGCAGTAATAGTCGTCATCGGTATAGGCCGGGATGTTTCTTTCCTTCATGAGGTCCACAATGGACTTAACATGAAGGTTGCCCAGGGCAATGGTGTTGGTGAGCGTGCAAACGCTGTTGGTAGTCAGGGTCACTGCGGACGTATCGGTGCCGGAAGTTGGGCACACCCGAAGCGGGGTCTTGTTGAACTCGGCGGCCGCGGCACGGTCCAGGGCTTCTTTGCAGTCGCGCTTGAGGACGTTGTGGATGATCTCTTTGACGGGCTGCTCGGACAGGTCGTCCAGAAGGCCGGTGTAGGGGGCCTCGATGCCGTGCTCGGTGATCGTCATGGTCCCTTGGGTGATCGTGTAACGACCCTTGGGCATGGTGTTGGTTTCGGTCAAGGTCCGCGTGGTGGACCCGCTGTCTGCGGTCAGGGTGGAAAACACGTTCCAGTGGAAGGTGGCGCCTTTGTGCCGGCTCTGATGCTCCGGGTCTTTGATGTCTGCGAATTGGCGAAAGCGCACGGCGGGCGCGACACCCATGCGAAGTTCTTTGCTCAGGTTGTCGGAATACATATATCCGCCCAAGCTGTTTACGCTCCAAAGTTGAGTCATGGCCTATCTCCTTAGACGGGTTGTCCCCGTTGTTTTTTCATTTCTTTGATGGTTGATTCTCTGGTTACTGGTTCAGGGTCTTTTCCGATGCTGGCCCTTCCGGTGGCAACTCTGGGGATAGGAGCCGGCTTGGGATTGGGCTTCGGTTCTTCTTTGGCCTTTGCGGGCATCTTTTTACGAACCTCATTTCCCACTTCGCTTGCGATTTCCCAGGGATCGGCATCGGGGCGGGCCTGCCATTTTTTCTTGGCGAGGTCTTTTGCGGCGTCGTAGTAGAACGAATCCTCGATAACATCGCTGTATTCGTTCGCAAACCGCTGGTTGGCCTCTGATGCCTTTTTGGCCCGTTCCGCTGCTTTGGCCTGCGCTGCCTTTGATTCGCGCTCTTGTTCGCGCTTATCGATTTCGGCGAGGGCTTCCTGTTTGGCTTTGGCGGCGATCTCTTCGTAATTGACCGCCTGTTGGGGCGTGAGGCCCCTTAGGACTTCTGCCAGAGCCTTATCGGCGTTATTCTCGTCTGTCAGCGCTTCGATCATTTTACCGGCAAGGGCAAGATAGGTGTCATCCGTCTTGACTTGCTTTCCGGCCTGCTCGTCTTTGGCCTTCATTTTTTCAGCCATCGATTCTTCTTGGGCCGTTAACGACTTGCGCCTTTCATTGATTTCTTTTTCTCTGGCTTCAACCTCACGCTCTTTTTTCGTGGCCCGCTCTAACCTTTGATCGGCAGCAGCGCCAACTTGGTAGCTCCTGGTGATCTTGTCGAACGGAACCTCAACTTCTTGACCGTCGATCTTGGCTCGGTAACGAGCTGACGCCGGGACTTTTATGGTGTTGCCTTTGGCGTCCACAAGGTCGATGGTCAACTCTTCGGGCTCTACGATGGGCTCAGGTTCAGGTTCTGGTTCGGTCTTGACCTGTTCCGCTTGCCGTCTTGCCAGAAGGGCCTCATAATCCGTGTCGTGCTTGGTCTTTACATCGCTTTGGGGGGCGTCTGTTACGATAGCTTCCATTCGCGTTTTTCCTTTGGTTGTTGTGTTAATAAAAAAAGCCGCTGCCCCGATTTCTCGGAAGTAGCGGCTTTCAGTTACCTTTCGGTCTGCAAGAGGCCGTTTAGATGCTTAGTGTTTCTCTTTTTTCGATCTTACATAGGCACCCTTTATTGAAGTGGATTGTTATGTGCCCCGTATAGCATTGCTGTATCAATGTCCTTAGTAAATCCACAATCTTTGCTATCTTATCCATTGGCACACTTCCGCATGAAAGTCAATGTTATTCTTCAATTTCAGATAGCTGGAACCTTGCCACTTCTCCGCGTTCGATAGCCTCTTCGATCCATTCCAAAATCTTTCCGGGGATCATGGATTCTTTTTGAAGTTCGATGATTCGCGTCGTGTCGGTCGGGGAAACGCCGGCCAGGTCTTTTAGGACTTGGACTTCGTACTGTTCAGCCCGCCCGATTATGTACCTTCCAATGTCTGATTGGCACCACACCGTGAATAGATCCGATACGGCTACGTCGGCTTGAAGGGCTTGAACGTCTGGGACTTCGCGGCCAAATAGTTTATCGAGAAAACTCATATACCCTCTCCCGTCTTGAGGCGCAGGGCCATTTCCTCACGCTTGGTTGCTATATCCTCCCTGCGGCTCATCTCCTTCATGATGTCAAGATTATGCTTGCGCTCGTCGAGGTCGAGTTTCGCGTAGAGTTGATCCTGGGTCATATTGTACTGCATTGCCAGCTTCGACATTTCCACATCATAATCGGCTTTGATTCGAGCCATTTCAATTTGAGACTTCATCTCAAGCTCTTGTTTCTTTAATCCGATCATGGGGTCTTCCGGTTGCTGCGGTGGTCCGTCCGGTAGATTGGAAAAGAACTTTGACCCGTCCCGGTATCCCACGGTCCCGAACATTTCCTTCGACAGCCGTTTGACATCAAGGCCGGCCATGGCCCATGGAGCCATCTTCCCCAAAGCCATAAGCACCTGGGTAACAGTCTGTGTCCTGGCCTTCGGGTCCAGCGAACCAAAGCCCACGGATACCGCAACGCTCATCCGCTTCATGAACTGTTTTCGATCTCCAATTTGAACACTGGCTGTCTTTGCGAATCGCTGTAGGATTTCGTCGGATTCGTAAAGCTGAATCAGCTTGATTAGATCGGAAAGGACCGGCTCAACCCAGGTTTCAACGAAAGTCCTTGCACCGTACTCAGCAACCGAGTTGCCGCTTTGATTTATCAGGTTCATGCCGCCCACGGTCTCATTCAGGGCGCGATTGGACATCACTGAACCACCAGCAAAGCCTCCAAGCAAATCGTCCATATCGGCGTTTACGCGGTCTTGCTCTTGGTAGGCTGACCCGGTTACGTCTTGGACTACCTCTTCTTTGATTGAGTTGATATCATCGGTCATGACTATTCGACCTGGGTATGACCGCTTGAGGGTGGTAAGGTCGGTGCCGCTGTTTCGCTTGGCGTACTTCCCACGGTTCAACACGATCTTGACGTTATCAAGGCGCTGGTTAACGATTTCGTTGGCTTCGGCTTGCAACCCTGCCCCTAACTCAGCATCGCCGGCAGGGATAGCTCTGTGGGCCTCAATCGCTGAGATTCCTACCCGGTATGGTCTTCCCAATGGAGAGGTGGAAGGAACCGGATCGGTCAACAGGGCCATATCGGTCAGGGTGTAAAACTCGTAATCGGTGCCGTCTTTCTTGACGAAGTTCCGATGGACCCAAACGATCTCAAACTCTCTGGCTTTTTGCTCGTTGCCTTTGGGGTCGGTCTTGTTTCCTTCCCGGGCTTGCCCGGTGGTGTCGGATTTTCCGGTTACTCTCTGACCGTAGGCCAAGACTTCGCCCCGGTCGTATTCTTTCCATACGGGCCTTCCGGTCTTGGGGTCTTGCTTTTTCATCATTTCAAGAACGTCACCCACATACATCGGCATTAATTCGATGAAATAGGGGCTTGTGTTGACCGGATCATAGAATTTTGCTGCCGGATCAAACCGGATGTTTTCAATCTCGATCAGTTCGCAGCAGGGGCGGTCTTCGATGACCTTTTTGACAGGCGTTCGGACTTCGGCTTGGGTGATGGGATCGGTTGAGACTTGCTCTTCCTCGATTTCCTCGTAAACCCATTCTTGCCTGGAAACCACAATGCCGTAAATCTTGGACTCTTGAAACGCCCCTACACAGGTCAGGAACCACGGGACCGAGTGCCGCAACCGATAGTTGAGGACAGCCTGCCATACCTCGGCCTGCTTGTCCTCTTCGGCGTCCATCTGGTCAATCGGGTCAACCGTGATAACATCCGATGTCGAAAACATCGCCGCTGCGAACTGCGCCTCAGACCGCTTGATGGCCGAGCGGGTCTTTGGCCGGAACATTCTTGACCGGAACTTATAGGCGTCAGTGTAATACTTTGAGCCTGAAGGGTGCCGGTTCTGGAAATTTGAGACGTTCTTTTCCCATTGCTTTCGATAGTTGGCGTCAAGATAGTCGGTGCCGGTCTTGTACGCTTCCTTGGCAATCGACAGCCAATCGATTTCCTCTTGTTCGGTCCCGGCGTACTCGTCGCCTTCCATGGGGGCTTCTTCGGTTAGCATGCTCCAGCCTTGATCCTTTCGACCAGCTCTTGGCCCTTTCGGGCAAGTATTGAGTAGCCCTTATTGAGTTGTGCAGCCGTCATGCGATACCCGAACGTGGGGTGCAGGCCACACCAAAACAGGATAGAACCGGATTGAATCTCAAGCTCCCATGACATGGATGGAACAGCACGATGCAAAACCAGCAGCATTTGCTTGGCCCATGTCTCATCGGTTGGGTGGGACCTGCCGGTCAGTAAGACTCCGTCAACAAGGCCGCAGAACTCTCGCCTTTCGGTAATTGATTGGACTGATTGCATTTGCATGGTGTATATTCCTTTTTGACGATTTCCTACCCAGCCGCCGCGTTTTGTTGCAAGCCGCGTTTTCAGATCACTTACCCAATAAAATCAATGACAATGTTTTTGCTCATTCTTGCCATACTATATCGCCACTTGGCGATTTATGCTACTCAAATACCAACGGGAATGTATATGGGAACACGCTGCCCACAGACACCTCCGAATCGTCATACGGGTTTTCGGAATGATAAAACTTTCGCCCATTGGAAAACTCATAGGCGATTGATGGCTCTTTCGGTCTGCTGCGCTCTATAGCATCAACGAGTGCTCTTGCGTCAATTACGGTTGCCATTAGTATGCCTCCTCGTAGTCTGGCATGATGTCGGATTGCCTGAACTGATCAACCGAACATCCGTATTTTTTGAATCCCCTGGCCAATGTTTCGAAGGCGTCATAAGGGTGCATGGCCCAATTATGAAGAGGTTTGTTTTTCCAATCACCCATAGCTTCGTCCCACTCGCGCCGAAAGTTATCCAACCCTTTGATGCCTTCGGCGCACTCTTTGGCGTCAATGTAACACATGGGGAGAAACAGCTTCGTCTCTTGAATGGCTGTCCACTTGTCTTCTACCTTGGGAACCACTCTAATGTTCCGCATCCCGGATTCTTTTAGAATATCCTCGATTGTGCGTGGAGCTTCGTCTGCGGTTTTAGCCGTTCCGATCCTTCTTGTTTTTGCGTCGTGCGGAAGGTAGTGAACGCCCCATATATAATCCTTGCGCTTCAACTCACGCCAGTAATATAAAACGTCGTCATCCGTCCCTGTAATATAGCCTATTACCCTATGCTGAAGGCCTCCGTATTGGTGAAGCCAGATGCACATTCTGTCGTTGAGGCCAAAGTCCCACGCGGTATTAACAGGCAATGATGGATCATGAGGGACAACACCGATTTTGCCGGCGAGTCTGAGTTTTGACATTTGCTTGGCAAGGTAGGCACCTGAAATGGCGGCCTCGAAAGCCTCATCGACCGTCGATGGGTGTTCTCGCTTTATATCATCTTCGAGGGTTTCCGCCTTGGTTTGATACCACGCCTTTTGGGATTGATCCAAGGCTATCCCGTGTTCGGTTTCGAGCTTCTTGAAATATTTATCGTATTCTGGAGTTATGAAAACATCAGCGTCAAGGCGGTTTCCGGGGTCTTGATACCAGGCGAAAAAATGCATTTTAAATTGCAGCTTGTTCGGCTTTTGTTTTACCTCGTGCCTTTTTTGGGCTTCTTGGACATACCTGAAAAAGTACCCCTCTCGTCCTTCTGCTGTTGACTCAACAAACAAATACGATCCAGGGTGAACGGTTTCAAATGTTCCGGTTACAATCTCTTTTGATTTCTCAGGATACTTGGCGCAGATTTTGCCGAACTCTGACACATGAACGTATTGATATGTCCCAGAGCGCAACGAGGTTGCAACTTCGATTGACGATCCATTCGGAAATGCCATCATCTTGGCCGTGTCGGTGTTGGCTGGTCTTGCTGATTTGATTCCTTCGGGTAGGTTGTCGTATGGGAACTTTACCTTGGTGCGGAAAATCTTTTCAACGTCTTCTCTGGTATGAGCGCATATTCCAACCGAAAAGTTGTCATTAAACAGGGCTTGATCTAATCCCATTATGTCAACCATCGTCGTCATGCCGTGCTGCCTGCTTTTCAGAATCAGGTTGAAAAACCACAAGTCTTGAAACAGCTTCGATTGAACCCCGTTTAAACGGAATGGAACCTTTTTGCCTTCTTTATCAACTATCCAGTAAAGATTGTTCAACCGCCATAACGGGTCTGCCAGGTTATCTATCACCTGAACCTTACTCATCCCTGCTCACCAACGGCGCCGCTCGCCTTGCGACCTCATCCAAAATCGCGGATATGGGGTCTTCGGCCTTGCCGCTCTTGTCGTCTATGTTGAAGGCTTGGCGCTCCAACTGGATGCGCTTGTGCTGAACGGCGGCCAGGGCTTGCAGGGCCGATGCGCGTTCGGTGACAGCAATTCCGACCTTGTGCTCGATTACTTGGCCCTGGTACTGACCTACCCATAGTTTGGTCGGGCTGTCTCCGAGTTCGGCAAGCAGGCGCTGTTCCTCTTCACGTAGGGCCTTGATGTCTGAGCGGTGGAGCATGACAACATCAAGCCGGACTTCAGCGGCCCTATCGACCTCTGACTCGTCGGCCTTTGCATTGTCGGATGCTACCTTGCTTGCTACCTTTGCATCCCCTGCTACCATCTTAGCGTTAAAAGCCTGCTTAACGGCCAACGATAGATCGCGGGTCCAACCATCCTTTTCGATCCTCTTTTGGATTGCCCTTCGGCTGCAACCATGACGCCTGGATAACTCTGCGTCCGAATACGTTCCTGAACGGTATTCGTTTTTGATTGTGGGCCAATCGTATTTAAGCGGTGCGGCCATCTGGCAGACAATACTCCATGAGTTCTGCGCCCCGGGCAGCTATGCACTCTGCGGCGCACTTCTCCCACAAAGACATGATTTCCGGTATACTCCCGGCAGGCGCAAACAAAACACCTGCGGCGGTGCAGGTATCGTCAATAAGCAGGGCCTCCGGTGCTGGCTTCTTGGTATCGGTCATTCGTCCCACCATAGCCTACCGTCGAGCAGTTCATAGGCGACCTTGACGTTGCCTTCCTTCTGGTCGCAAAGCAGAACGCGCCCTTGACTGTGATTGCCTACAACGGTGGCAAGGCATCCCTCGTATGGGCCGTTCATGCAAAAGTAGTGGTTGACCATGCGGGTTTCATAAAAGCGGGGGCCTCCGACAGGCCCCGGGGACATCTGCCGGAGGCCCCCTTCCTGTGGGTTTTCTTGGTTGGTGGGGGTCATTCTTTCGGCTCCCAATGGGTACCGCCCAATCCACAAAGTGCGGGGTTGCTGCGGGCATCTGAGCAAGCCGCTGGAGTCTCATCAACGACATTGAGCGCTATCATGCAGAAGTGCTTGTTTGGGCCAACGTCATACTCGCTGTGCTTACACTCGTTGCAGGGCTTTATCAGTGCTCCGTTCGGGAGCCGCATTCGGATAGGTTCGATCATTTCGCCCCCACCACGCAACCAGGGTGTTGATTTCCAACGGCCCAGCAGCGTATCCGGTCGTTTTCCGTTCGCTCGATCACGCGGCACGTTCGGCCCGGTGCGCGATTGATCCGTTTGGCCTCTTTGTGCAGCCAGTCGCGGTAGGGCATTTCGCCGTGGATGGTCTGGATGGGTTCGTTCGGTGCGCCTGGAAGGAACAGCGTGATCTCTTTTGACATGCGGGCCTCGCTGGTTGGTTTTAAACTGCTCCGCTCCCTCGCTTACAATGGGAGTGGTCCAGCCCCCGGGAGAATAGGGGCTGGACCGGAGGGAAAGGAGTGTGCGCTGATGAACTCTATATCAAGATATTGTTTAGGATGCAAGTGGTTTACTGTGTTTTTGCTATGGTAGGTGAAAACTATCAGTCTTGACCCTTGCAATCTTATTGCGGCGTAAGTATATTGCGGCTAACAATCAAACAGGGGGAGGCGCAACAATGTCGATCAATCGCTTAGATTCAGAGTCCTTTTTCGGTAAGGCTCAACCGGCCCAAAAGTGGGACGCCATGACCAGGGATCAGCGCATCGCGGCAATCAGAAAATACCAACCGGATGGATCGTGGGATTTTTACGCTGATTCCACATGGAGCAATCTGTTCGGTGGTGTTCAGGACCGTCTCGAAAAATATGTGGATTAAACCGGCCCTCGGGCCAGAAAGGAACGACCGATGAAAAAGCAGACAATCGACGTAACGACCGGAATCTATGACACAGAGTACACCATGCGCGACTACGGCGGCAAGATAACCATCACCGCGCCTTTTGTGAGGTGGGTAAACAACTCAGGATCGTTGGACTTCCGCAAAACAACCGTTACAAACGCTAAAACAATGGATGTCATCCGTCAAATGTTCAACGGTGGCGAGATGGTGAACGACGACCAGGACAACCTACAAGACATCCTGGACGGAAACTATCGGCATTTGCCGCTACATGTTTGAGATTCTTTAACCCCAAGGCCCGGGCAGCCGGGCCAGACAAGGAGGATTCTATGGCCAGAATATCCGAACTTATCCGCGCATGGTGGAGAAGGCACGTAATATCCGATTACACCGGGCCGGCGCAGTGTTTCGACTGCAACCGTGGATCTTGCGACGGATGCCGGATGAGGGGGATGATATGACCCTCAAAAACCCTCTGGAAGACTATCTCTCAACAATGCAGGCCGCAAAACAAGCCGGTATCTCCGACGCGAGAATCCGGCAGATGATCAACTCTGAAAAGGTTCAGGCCATCAAGATCGGATCGTCTTGGATGATCCATGTCGATGATGTGGCCGCGATGCTGGAACGGAAGGATGGAAGGATGAAGGAGGAAGGCATGAAAAAACAACTGCAAGACGAATATGTCCAAAAAATGCAGGGGTGCGTTGATAACGGAGACACCGAAGTAGCCCACGGCGATGCCGACGACCTTCTTTGTGAATTGCTTCGTAAACTCGGTTACAATGAGGTTGTTGCCCGATATTATGATGTCAAGAAGTGGTACGCTTAGACCGCACCCCTGAAAAACGAAACGCCCCACCGATAGCGCGGTGGGGCTTTGTATTTGTCCTATGGTGTTTCGGTTAGACGCGCATGGTTGGGCCTCCTTTCTCCTGGTCATTGCGGACCGTTAAGGGGTAAGCTGTTTAAAGCCGCCATCGCTTATCAGCTCGTACAGTGTTTTCCCGGCGTTGTTCTGAGCGTAAGGAAGAAAAACCTCTTTGATGTCGGCCATTTCAGCCTCAACAATTGCAAGTTGAGCCTCGACCCAATCTTTCAGGATGCGCCACGCAACCCTGGCGGCCTGGTCCCTGGTTTTCAATCCCTTGGTGATGTTTCGATCGTTACAGATGGCTCGATAAACCCCATCTATGTTAGCCGGAAGGCGAAACGATATAGGGCCTTGCGGAGTCATTATCCTAAACGACATGGCGCACATAACGCCGTTTGCATCGTACTCGCACAGAACAGCTTGGGCCTTTGCATCGGCCAATTTGCGTTGGATCTCGGACGCTGTTTTTTCGGTCTTTATCTGTGTCGTGTAATTTAAGATCCCCATTCTCCCCTCCCATTGGGGCTGTAGCCCCTATCCCTGCGGCCCCAAAGCCCGCTGTAAAATCATCATAGCCTGCGCCTGAACCGTTCGAAACTCAGACTTGGCCTGCTTCGCAAGTTCGGTCATAAGTTCTGGATAATCATCGAACCGCAACTCCAGGGACTTCCCTGAACGCGCCTTTAGCCCCACCCGATCAACGGCCTGTATCCGGTAACACACTTTGCACAGGTGCATATACCCGTCTGGGCTCATCTTGGATCGCATAAAGTTTTCGATAGGCTGCGCTTCTCCCGCGTGGGCGCAGCGGTCGCTCCTGCAAATCTTTTCGGTGATTTCCTGTTTTTGTTCCATGGTTTTCGCTTTCCCCTCCTGTGGTGGTTTCTCGATGGCGTTGACAGGGTACGACTTGACGGCGATAGCCAGCAGGTCCCTCCGCTTCTGGTCATAGACTTTTTGCTTTCGGATCATGCAGGCCTTGCAAAAATAGGCTTTGCCATCGGTTGTGTTCTTGTTGTTGTAAAAATTGTCGAGTGGTTGTGGTGACCTACCGTATACGCAATTCGGTTCCGGGCATATCTTCGCGGGTATCGCGCTTGGATCATCCTGTTTCTCGGCGAGCTGCTCCTGGGTAACTCCGGCCGCCCGGTCCAGTCGTTCGCGCAAATCCGCTTTCAGGTCAGCGAGTTTCTTTTTGCGTTCTTCGGCCAGGTCGCGCTGGCAGTCCTTGCAATAGCCGCACAGGCCATCCGCACGGCTGCCCTTGTGGAAGTTGTCGGCGGCCTGGGGCCGGCCTTCGTGCTTGCACTCTTTGCGGCTGCACACCTTCCCGGCCGGTTCAGGCAATGGTTCCGTGATCTGCCCGGGCTTTGCCATGGCCTTCTTGTCCCATTTCCTGGACCCTCCCACGCGCATCTGGTAGGCCTTGACCTGCCCGGGGGATACCTCTTTGGCGATCTGTTTTCCCTGCTCACAATCCCGGCAGCCGGTATCTTGGGCGCCCGGCTTGTTGGACGATGCGCTGCTGCCGGCTATCCATCCGGTGAGTGCATTGCGGCGCCGGATGACGCAGGCTGCTTTTTCCATGCGGACGCCCTTGAGTTGGCAGGTAAAGAAGGAATCACTGTTGAGCATGGCTTCTATGGCGGTTTCGGTGGTCATTGGCATACCTCGCGGAAGTGGCGTGCGGCTTTTTTTGGAAGCAGATCAACACTTTGCCGGTCTAGAAGCACCGAAAGGCACAGCGCAAGTTCGTGGACCGTGATATCGTCCTTTGGCGCGAAAACCTGGTAGCAGGTTGTGAAGGTTGTCGCACTACCGGCTTTCACAAGAAGCTCCTCAATCTGCTCCTTGGTGAAAGATGAAGCCGCGATACCTTCAAGGCCGTCACCAGCTATCGCTTGGCCCGAAAACATAAAGGCAATGGCTATGATCGTGAGTACGGTTTTCATTTGGATACCTCGATTCTCTTAAATTCGATTACCCAAACATAAGGGTTACTTTCCCATGGATATGACTTCCCGTTGATCGTATCCCAAAGACCATGAAACCACTCTATCGGCTCGTTGAGCGGGGGGCATCCTTCGGCGCATGCCGACCCCTGGCCGATGTCTTGTAGTCGCTCAACGCGAACGCCTGTAACTTCCAGCGTGATGCGGCTTGCCCATCGCGGCATGTGTATTGACGGATAAACCTTGAGAAGTCCCGCATCGTGCCGATCGTCGATAGTTGGCATTTGTCCGTCTGCTAGATAATGTGGGGTGCAAATGCCGCCGTGCTCGTACCGAGCGTGCTTCTCTCGCACCCAAACATGGCACCCTGGAAACCCGTATGGGCATTTATGGGCCGAAACCATCGCGCAGCTTTTATTCCAATTCATAACGCCGTCCGGTGTTACCCATTCTGGCTGCGGCTTCATCACCCGGCGCGTCTGTGTCTTTCTCCCTCCGAGTATCGCTTTGATCATTTGCCCGCTGAACAAAATAGGCCTTTCTTTCATTGCGCTTCCCCCTTTCACCCATACAATCGTTTCAAAACCTCTACCGCCTGGTCCGATCCGTGGCATACGTGTGTATCCCATCCGCAAACCTCAAGCCGCGCGAGCCACTTGATTTGAGATTCTTGCAGCTTGCCGCCGTCCCTACGTTTCAACTCAATAGCGGCGCCCACATAGCCGTTGTTGGTCGGCGTGAAAATCAGGATATCCGGCACACCGGCCTTTACGCCTTGCGCCTTGAGCTTTCCCCCCTCGGCTTTGTTGCGCATGCCGCCATTTCCGACATGACACCATAGCAGGTCGCGGCGCATATCGAGGTATTGGGCGACGGCGCGCTGTTCGTCTTCTTCTGGCCTGGGTGGCAGTTTCATGGGACCTTCCTCCTTAATGCCCGTTTACTGGTGATCTCTTTTTGCCCGTTCTCGAACTCGATTAGCGCCGATCCCATTTTGCCGGTTGCCAAAACGCGGCATGTTCTGCCGTACATTGAGGCCCGCTTTGGATTGTTTTTCCATGCGTAGCGGTAGGTCATGGGGCTTTCCTTTCTGGGGTCGTTTGCGGGGTCGTTACGGACCTTGCCTATGATATTATTTCGCAATGTAGCGGCGAAGGGAACGCGTCCCGCTCTCTTTCCTTCTCACGCACGATTAGAAACCCTGTGAACTTTATTGAGTGTCTATAATCGTTGCCTTCAAGCCTGTCTTCTATTAGCGCTTGGTTAGTCGTGGACCCTACAACGACACCAAAATAAGGCCCAAGAAGTGGCGATGGTCGCGTTTTTGAAAGGGCATCGATCTCGTAAAATCGGACCTTGCGCCCAAGCCAAGCGGCCTCGATTTCTTTTAACTCTTTACTTTTACGCAGCATAATGAAGATTCCCTAATCTTTCGACGCTCGAAATCCCTATCTTCGCGGCCCCGGCGAACCAGGGGCCGCACGGTTTATCTTACTTTGCAGACATCGGCCCAATCTGCCGTTTAAGTTCGTCGTTCCAATCTCCATACTGAGGTATCTGAACTTCCACGATCAATTCAAACGGCTTGTTATAAAGTTTTTTCGCTAACTTATAAGCAGCGCATTGACCGGCAAAGTTTGAATCGCAATCTCCGAAAACTATAACCTTCCGCGCTTCTTTAGGAGGAACGAACGCCTCAAGCAACGATGTCCCTGTTGTCGCCCATGTTGGAATGTCAAACAGTTGCCTGCAAGCTATGGCCGTTTCAACTCCCTCGCATACCCCGAGAGTGTCCCCGGTAAGCTCGGCAAGCCGAATGGCTCCACCTGCAAGCGGCTCGGTTCCAGGCATCATTTTCTTAACCGTTGGCACATCTGCCTTTTTTATCCCGTCCAGGTAAGTTCGGTGGATTGAAACGGCTTTTCCGTCTTTATTTGAGAACGTCGCAAGCATGGCCGGCATTTCTTTTTTTAAATCTGAGTTGTAACAGGTAGGGCAAAAACGGACGTTTTCAGGAGTAAGAACAAGGCCCCTTGCGTGAAGGTATAACGACACCATATCCGATCCGGCGATAGGTTTTGATTTTGTGTAGAGGTCGATCAGGTCTTTTTTTGGGTCGCGTTGCGGTGCTCCTGGCGCTGGTTTGGAAAATTCAGCTATTCCGAGAACTGATTCGACACGCTCTTTCGTTTCGACAAACGAAAGCCCGAGAGCCATTTGAACCAGCGCCAACCCGTCATTTGATCCGCATTGAGTGCAAATCCACCCGCCGTTTCCGTCTTTGTCGTCGAACCTGAACCGATGACCGTTGTTGCCTGGTCCGCATACCGGGCAAGGTCCGTGCTTTTTTGGATCGTCTGGAACCTCAATTCCGAGGCTTGCAAGGATACTTCTCCATTTTCCTTGAGATTGTTTTTTTAGTTCATCTGTTTCCATTCGCGGCCTCCGCTTTTTGTCTCCCCTTAATGTATTTTATGCGTTGCCATTTCAATAAATTGAGGCACTTTTGATCTGGTTTGATAGGACCGATGTCATCCATTCCTCTGGGCCATACACCTGTGATAGATTTGTATTGAGCAAGCTGCCACTTGTCTTCTTTGCATAATCTTCGTCGCTCGTAATCTAACATCCCCCAAAGCTGACGTTTTGATGCGGTGTCCCATTTTTCTTTTTTATCTTTTGGCTTTTTAAGTTCTATTAGGTCGGCTTGAAGGGCATTTACCTTTTTCCCAAAATTCTGTATTTCATGGCCGCAACGAACACAGCGGCCATTTTTAATTTCTGCTTCGGTCCATTCGTTTAATTCATTAAACCCGGCGCACTTGTCGCATATTATTATTTTACGTTCCTTGTGCTTGCGCGGTGCCCGGTTCGAATCTGGCTTTCCGTCAAGAGTCCACTCTATTTCGTCTTCGTAGAAACCGAGCCGCTTACAATTACCTCCGTGATCAAGGACCATGAAATTCTGTTTTACCTTGCACGGCCTTGCACCCCTTCCCAAAATCTGCCTATGGAGCCCCAGGCTTCGCGTAGGACGCGCAACCACAAGGCATTGTAGCCAAGGCAAATCCGATCCTTCGGTGTAAAGACCTATCTGGCAAATTACCATCGTGTCGCCGTTCTTTGATCGTTCTAAAACCTCGCTTCGTTCTTCGTCCTCGTTGTTTGCGTCCAGGTATTCAGCGGTGATCCCTCTACGGATAAACTCGTTGCATAGAGCCATGGCGTGTTTTCGATTGATTGCAAAAACCATCGTCAGTTTATCGCCAGCGTATTTTATCCAGTTATCAACCACGTTTCCGACTATTTCGGGCCGGTTTATTTTCTCGTCCAAACCCTTCTTGTCATAGTCACCTTGCACAATTTTTAGCTTGGCTAAGTCCGGTTCTGAGGGACCATAGTAAACCCCAGGGACAAGGAAACCACCGGCCAATAGTTCGCTCATCGAAACGACGTTAACCATGCAATCAAAATAATTCCCCAAACCAGCTCCCGTTGAAAGCGTTGGTGTAGCCGTGAAACCAACAACAAAAGCGTTCGGATACTCTGATAAAACTTTTTGATATGTGGCGTTCAAAATGTGATGGGCCTCGTCTATCAGGACAACAGGCGCGTTTACCCAAAACCTATTAAAATCTTTTTCAGCCAACTGTATGCGGCGCTTATATGTCCAGATCGATGCAACTTGACATTGCCTATCAAGAGCCGAATCAACGCCGGCCATAATACATCCGGGTTCAATTCCGCACTCATTGAACCGTTCAATCATCTGCTCAACCAACCCCCTGCGGTGCATCATAGCTAAAACACGGTTTCCTTTTTGCATTGACGACATGGCTATCTCACCCATACACGCACTTTTGCCTGCCCCTGTCGGCAAAACCGCTAATATCCTTTTATGCCCAAGCAAGGCTTGCTTCCTGACGGCATCAACAAGCCTTGTTTGGTATTCTCTAAGTTTAAAATCTCGCATTTCTGGCCTTCTTATCGTATTCATTCTGACACTCCCGATGGTACACGTTCCAGCCGTGATGCTTCGATTGGTTGACATACATATTTTTTATGTCGTCGTATTCGTGACAAAATTTGCATTTTCTGAAATCAGGATTGCCGCAAGCTTCAATAGCTCGTTCTCTTAGATGCAGCAAATAGTGGTATTCTTGATTTTCGCAGATTATAATTTTTGAATTATCAGAAACGTGGCCATAGTGGTGAACTTGCGCACTATCAGGAAGCGGCCTGCCAATAGCAGCTTCAGAAATTAGAATGTGCTCACGAACATATCCGTTCGACTGCGCTCTTTTATGCGAGGGCATATACACCATCACATAACCTGAATCGTTTATATATCTCCCACCTTTCCAGTGAGGATTTTTAGATAATGTTTTTGACCTCGAAACATCAGACTTAAGACAACCGCAACTTTTAGAACCGCCACTTCTCAATATTTGACCATTTACTGATTTTTTTACGCCGCAATCGCAAACGCAATTATAAACGATCGCCCTGTTTATATTTTTATGCGAGAAAGAAAGCACGGTCCATCTTCCGAACTTTCTGCCGACCATGGCCGATATGTATTCCCTGAGTTCCATGTTCCCCCTACTCCATACTAATTAAGTTACTTTATACTTACCTGGTAAGCAGAAATCAGATGACAGAATACAGATTACAGAGCGAAAACGGACACGTTTCAGACATTGTCCGGATATTGTCCGGACTTTTTGTCTATCTTGCGGTTGTATTCGTCCCTAAATTTCAGCAACTTATCGCAAGTCACTGTCACTAATTTTTCAGAAATTTCAACTGAAATTTTATTTTTTTCGGATAAAAACCGCGCAATTTTCATCCATTTTTTGTCGGAAATTGCGGAATTTTTCCAAGATTTTAACGGAAGGGTTAGCTTGGTTGTTTGGCCGCCGTTTAGATTTTCTGACAGCGTTTCGAGTATGGCCCAATATACCCCGTAACCCTCGTAGCCATACTCTGATATAAGGAGTTGCATGTCGGGGTCCCTTTGCGCCAAAGCAAGATGCTTAAACCATCTCATTTGGCTTCACCATAAAAGGAAATCGCCCGACTGTATGCGCTGCTACGGCACGATCCAGAGGAAAAGGAGGGTGACACGCATACAATCGGGCGAAAATTGGCATTAGAATTTCCTCTATCTCAGTACCGCAGCACCTCAACTATCTCACGCAATGAACTTAAAGTCAATAGTTTGCCGCACGGTTAAACTTTCCCCGTAATCTCCAAGGACCGCCTCTTCAAAGCCCCCTGGACCTCCTCGTAAGCCTCGCGGTACTTTTCATCGTCGCGGTACTTGCGGAGTCTGCGGAGCTGCTTGCTGAGGTTTTGTAGGCGCTTTTTGGTTTCTGGGTCCATGATTCACCACCCACAATCTATGATTTGCCTGTCAACGCTCGGATTGCCTTCAAACAAAACGCGGACCTTGCCATAAGCAACATGGCATTGATACTCGCACTCTGGGCATGTATAAATCACGGCATCGCCCAGGCAACCTGAATCGCGCTTGTAAGTGCATGGCTCCGGGTCCATCTTTGTTTGGCAGTTGGGGCATTGCATGGCCGGTTCCTTTCGCTATTCCGTTTTCTCAGACCATTTTACGTTATGCTCATTTCCGAAGGCATACGACAGCTCGATCATATCAATCATTTCTGGTATGGACATCTTGGAAGTTCTCGCTCCAAGGACCACAAATCCGCCGTCTATCCCTGGCACGGCCTTCTGCTTTTTCAGCGACGCCGATAAAACGTCCTTCCAATCTTCTTTTGTTAGTTTGGTGCCATACCAAACAACTTGTTTTGATATATCTCCAAGCATGGCCCACATTTTTTTATTTTGGTCTATGGTCCTTTGGTCAACCTTTTTGCGCGTGATCTTTGCCCGCAGCAGAACGCCTTCTTCGATGTCTTGCGATAGTTGGCGGTCATCCTCGGTCATAGGGATGAATATGTCGCGCTTACGATAGATGATTACTTCGATCATTTGGCCCTCATGTTACATACCATCCAGGTCTTCAAGGTCCAGCAGGTAGGCGATGTCGTTTGCAAGGCAATACCCGTCGCAATCTGTTTCGTCATAGAAGACGGTTTCGGCCAGTAGGTTCAGAACATAGCCCGACTTAACCTGCTTTTTGAGCAACTCATAGGCAGCTTTAAGTAATACATCGCGCCGGTCAAGATCGCTAAAAACCTTGACATACTCTCCCGACATATCCCCAGGCTTATTACAAGAATAGGCCGGGGCGCTATTGCCGTGGCATGTGAACTTTACGGTTTCCATATTTTCTACTTTACCTTCTCTCTCATCCCTCTTGCCACGGTCAAGACGCGCTCCCAGCACCGTGGCCCCATCTGCCGTGTTACGCTCTGGTGATCCTTCAGGGGCCGGCCGCATAGGGCGCATAGGACCGGCTTTTGGGGGCTTTCGTGGAAGATTGGGAGTTGGTTCATTCGCTTATTCTGTTTGCCTCCATTCTTTTTCACCGCTCCAGATTCTTACCTTGCCTGTCTTTGTAACGTAGATGTCGAGTACAGCCTTGGCGGTTCTTACGCCTACGACAACCCAACCTTTTTTATCGTCTGAACAACAGCGGGTAACTTCTGCCGCTCCATACTTAAATCCATAGGTTGTTTCTTCGTACTTTTCCATTTCAAATCTCCAATGCCTCGAAAACCACCGCCGCCCGATACCCATCCGGCGCTGAATACTCGCAAGCCGGATCGAAGCAGACCATAAGATTTTCCGTTTCGTGCAATAGCTTTTCAAAGGCCCGTTGCTTGGCTCCCGGCTTCATAAAAGATAGCTGGTCAACTATTAAGCAAATGAGCATCGAAAGCGGTTCCTCTGCCGTGAACTCTCCGCCAGGGAAACACCGATCATGGAATAGGTCTATCGCCCGCTTGATGCGCACAATATCCCTGTCTGATAGTCTGCCATTGGGTTCTGCCCTGAGCAGCTCCACGGCCTCGTCACATGCCTTAATCGCGTCGGTTCTCAGGGTTTTGAACATTTCGCTTTTGTCTGCGCCTTGATCAGACATCATGTTAAGGAACCCCTCTAACAAGGCGCATATGGTTGATTGGCGTCTTATCGATTGGCTTGCCATGGTTACTCCTGAACCTCGCCGCGAAGTACCGCTTGCTTTAGAACCTTAACAACGCGCAGTGCGTCCCCTGAGCTTAAAAGCACGCCGATCTCATAATTCCAACTTGCATCGTCGGGGTCCTCTCCAATCCTATCGGATAAAGCTATTTGCTCTTCGAGGTCTTCTATAATTCGATTAATGCCCATTGGCTACCCAGATATATAACGGATTAAATGTTTTTCCAGTATATCCACAAGGTGAAGGTCTTCGTCCCAATCAAGATCACCAAATTCTTCACACGCCACCTTGAGATATTTTATGGTGTCCTTGCGCTCTTTTTGCCATTGTTTTTCGGTTTGTTCTGACATGGTTACTCCCACAAATTAATCGCCACACTCTTCTACTGGTTCAAATTAATCGTAACATTCTTTACATGCTGTTTTCCCGTTACCCCAAGTGATTACGACGGTATAAAGATTTTCTCCTTGGTTGATGTGCGCTCCGCAAAAAGAGCACTTGTGCGTCGGCACCTCAAAAGCGAGCTCTTTACAAAAGCATTTCATGGTGATCCCCTCCCCAGGCCCGCCCCGCGATGAGCCACGGCGGGCCATCAGAATATTAGTTACCGTTTCTTTTTCTTTGAAACCAATACAGGTTGAGCCTTGGGATGCTCTTCATATTTTCCGATAAACTCATCGATGGCAGCAACCGGATCGGATAGCTTTTCTAAAACAAAGGCATCCATAAGTTTACCGGCTTCACGTTCAGCCTCGCGGCGCTTCTTTTCGGCAGCGACCACGGCGGCGGCATTGCGTGATTTGATCTCGTCGGCCCCCTCAAAATCGAAAAACTTGAAAAGCTTCTCGGCATCATACGGGCAATCTTCGCCGGCAAACGCCTCAACTTTAAAGCGGGCTTTGCTGGCCATAATCTGCGCCACCTTCTGGCCGGATGTGATTTCCTCCGATACCACCGAATCGTCTATTGATCGTTTGGCAGCGCGCAATGCGGTTTCGATCTTTCTTTCGAAGTACGCTATCTGTGTCTGATTCATGTGATTACCTCCACGGTTGTTTATTTATTCGGGCTTTGCTGGCCCGTTCAGCATCAATTACCGTTTTACCTCCGGTGGATAGGTGCTCTGATCGGTTTCTTCGGCGTAATCGCAACCGCATTTTGAGCAAATGTATCGGTCATAATCCCATCCGCAGCCATACATAAAGAGCATGGGGCTTTGGCATTTGGGGCAGTGCCTTCCTTTGTTGGGCTTCGGTTCGGGTTTGGATGCGCTCATTCGATCCCCCTTAGGATGGCCGGATCGGGCGATCTCCCCGGCGTTTGTCCCATCGTTGCAACCGCCTGCGATTCTCGATGGGTTGGGCGCGTTAGGTTACGCGCTGGGTGGGTATCCATCCATCCTCGATAAGGCACTGCTCAAGGGCCTCTACCGCTTTTTCTCCGTATGCGATGCATGGGCACGTGTACGGCACACGTTCGTTATGTGGTAGATTAGTGAACATGGTGCCGCACAAATCGGAGCAAGCCTTTACTGAACAGTATTCTCCTGGGCACTCAGAACAAGGCTTTTCTATGGAATCTTCGCCCCATGCGGTCGGAACAGCCTGGCCGGCAAAAAACTTGGTGGCCAGCCAGAACTCGAAAAACCCCATTTTCGCTTCTTCAGATAGTGCGTTCCAGTTTGTTTTGGGCTTTCTCATTTATTCCCCCTTGACCACTTCGGGCCGTGCTCTCCCTCAAGATGGCATTTTGCACAAAGCCAGCGTACATTGTCGATAGTATCCCCGCCTCCAGAACCATGGCTTTTAATGTGTGCTACATGCCCACAAAGCCGAAGATCAAACAGGCCGCTTATTCCCAATGGCGCGTATTGGCCGCACTCAGCGCATTTGCCAAGGCAATCCTCGTACACTTGGCGGCGGAACTCGGCGTAGGCTTTGCCTTTGAGCCGAACCGGTGCGGTTTTAGGTTGCGGGCTGAAATCCATCATCCCCTCCGTTGCATCCGTGCCTTAGCCTCTTTTATCAACTCTTCAACGCTGATACCCAATAGATCGGCGCATAACTCAAACGACCTATCGAAGATTCGCAATCTCTCCATATTTTTCAGTTCCTTGAAACTGAAACTACGATAAGAAAATTGCACCGTGCCATCCTTGCGAACCGCCACGAGGTCTTCATGAACGAAATGGAGCGCCACCTTAATGTGGAACTTGACCTGCTCCTTGGTCTTCAATTTCGGGTGGTTGTCGGCTACCAACTGGAAGCAGGCATGAAGAGTATTATTTTGATCAACGCTTGGCTCCATACCCTTAGACACCGCATACGTTTGGCATCTGACGAGCTGGTTCTCTTTGTAATTCTCCGATAAAACCTCGTGGTCTGAAAATGACGATGGGCGAAGGCAGCCGCTTTTGTATTGGGTGATGATCTCTTTCAATTCTGGCTACCCTTCAATTTTTCTGTATCCCACCAGGCCGATTTACAGTGCGGGCAAATTCTGACCTCGGTTTTGCGAGGATTCCACTTGTGCCCGCACCGCTTGCATTTTAGCTGCGTTTTGAGTTTTATTTTCATGTCTCAATATTACCTTGTGGGTTTACCTATATCAAGCGGTTTTTTATGGCGTGCCGGAACCTCTGCGTATGGCCAATCGACTTTGGGCTTCATGCTGCTGGGTGCTCCTTTCTTGTCGTTACGGACCAACTTTGTGGCCTATGCCGACCACATACAGTCCCGATACTTTTCTATCATCCGTGATTATATACTTAGCTGTTTTATTACCAAAAATTCCGATGCTTCGCAGGAACGGAATTGCCGAAAAATTTACAAGGCCGCCATCTCTGAAATTAATCGGTATGGATTCGGTGATAATGTTTGTAGGATTGAGCCCGATAAGCCTTTTTTGGTGGTCAAAATATAACTCTATGTGGCTGTAATCTTTTAGATGAAGACTTTCAGCGGCTACGGTATTAAAAGAGATCTGACCCCTTGTCCAAATTGAGATCATGGGCAAACTCGCGCCCCTCTTTTTTGTGTCTATAAATTTTCGAAAACCCATAAGCCATATTCTCCCTATTATCTCACCCCCCAGGAAGGCGCGGGGCCGAACAGCACCCCGCGCTTGGGGTGGTGGTTAATTGTCTGTCCTCAAAGTAATCGAAGGGCTGCCATCGTAAACAATAAAACCACCATCCTTCGGCAGCATTTCCTTTTTAATCTCCAGTTTGCAGGGCTTCCTTTTCAGGCTGTCCAGGTACTTTTCGATCTCCGCGAATTGCTCCATAGTGATCGAATTGAACCGGATTTCAATGTTGATCTCGTACTTTTTGGGGCCTTCGTGATCTTCTTTCGGCGGCGCGGACATGGCCGGTGAAACGAGTGCCAATAGGATCATGATTGCGAATAGTCTCTTCATTGTGCGCTCCTTATTTGCTAAGTTTTAAAAGATACTCTTGCTCCTTCTGGATAGCCTTTAACTTCTTCCATTCCGGGGTGGCCTCAACCACCTTAGCCGCTGCGTCCGACTCCTTGCGCTGGACTTCGTAGGCCGACCACTGAGGAGTTTTCTTGACGGCTTCGAGGGCTTCCTTGGCCAGAGGTTCGAGCACTTTTAGTCGGGACTGAATCTTGTCAGGGGCGGGCGCCTGCCCGGTTGCGGTTGCCTTTGCGGGTTGCGGTTCCTGTGTCTGCAAGGTGGCGCAGGCGGTGAGTAGGGCGATGGTTGCGAGTAGCATGATTGTCTTTTTCAATTTTGATCCTCCTTGTTAATATTGGATCTTGACGTTTCTGATTTTACCGCTTGCGATAGCCACAACGATAGCCTTTGACCTCTCATCATCGAAACCGATGGAGATGAAATCGGCCATAGCTTCCTTGTTGATTTTGGCCTGATGCGCCCTATTCGATGCGATGCGCTCAGCCTCAGCCTTAGCCTTAGCTTCGGCCGATAGTCGTTCGCGTTCTTTCCTGTCGGCCTCTTCCTTAGCCCTTGCCTCAGCGGCTTTGACGGCTGCTTCCTGGTCAGACTTGGCTTTTTCGATGGCCGCAATGCGGTCGCGTTCTGCCTTTGCCGCCGCTTCGCTGGCTTCGCGTTCCTTGCGTTGGGCCTCATCAATGATAGCTTGGGCCTTGGCGGCTGCTTCGATACGGGCCTTCTCTGCTGCCTGTTCGGCTTCGCGGGTGGCGCGTTCGGCTGCTTCCTTGGCCGCTTTTTCTTGAGCCTCTTTCTGTTCTTTGGCGATACGTTCGGCCTCTTCCTTGGCCTTCTGCTCGGCCTCTTTGCGGGCCATTTCAGCTTTAAGGGCGTCAAGTTCTTTGGCCTTGAGCCATAGGGTGTGTTCGGCGTGGGCATCGCACCACGCCTGGGCAAATTCAGCGTCGGCCTTTTCTTTGGCGATACGAGCATCCTCTGCCGCTTCCCAATCGGTAAGCGGTTTGCGCTTTTCTGACTGCAACTTTTCGCATCGCTCCCAAAGTAGGTTCCGGTTCACATCGTTCTTTTTGATTTGGCGCTTTTGCTCAATGGTTAATTCTTTACCCATGTCGTCCAGAAGGGTTTTTGACCGGGCGATTTTGTAGGCTACCGATGCGTAAATTTTGCGCCCCCTGGCCGTTTCCAGCGTGGCGTCTTTTAATTCTTCTTCGGCTCTTTTAGATATGGTTTCGATGACACTATCAAGGCCGCCTTTGACGAAGATTTCGATAGGGTCAAGTTTATCGACTACTATCAGAGCGTTGTTCTCGGCCATGCTACCCTCCTATTTTTGATTTAAACCTATTAACCAGCGCCCTAAACTCTTTTAACCTGCTGTCTATTGCGGAGAACTCTTGCTGAACATCTTGAGACTTTATTCGGCACACAAAAAGCCTTGAATCCTGTGGAAATGTGGAGCAGTACGAAACGTAATCTGTCCAATTTCTCTTCGATTCTTTCAGTTCAAAAATGAGCTGCCACTTATAAGACGGATCGAAAGATTTTCGCGCAACGCACTCATAATGCCTGGAATTGATAACGCTTTTTATTTGAACCAAACCATCATTGTAAACCAGACCATCAGGAGAACACCCGGTAAAACCGTTGTCGTAAAATCCACCTTCTAAAACTTCGCTGAAATACTCTTCCGCGTACAGTTGACGGGCTATCGGTTCTTGTTCGTGTCCGCGCTCCATATGGCCGTTTTTGTAGTCGTTAGGAGTCGGTAAGCCGCCAAGCTCTACCACTGCGATATCGACTGCCAACCTTTTTGCCGGGTCGCCAAAATCCTTGCCAATATTGGCCATCACGCAACCGATGGTTGAACCTGTAACTTTCCCTGCCCTTAATTGCATCCAAGTTTTACCGCAGCAAGGGCATGGGTCGTCACTATTCTGCTTGACCGGGTGCCACATTTTTCGACTCCTCTATGATCTTGGCTTTCATTTCGGCGCTGACCGTGACGTGCTTTTCAATGGAATTAAAGTTTCCATCGCGCTTGTAGGCGGCTATTGCGTTCGCCCAATGCTTTTTATGGGCAGGCGTCAAAATTGGTTTGGAAACCTTGGGGTGTTCGGTGCTGATCCGCAAACCGTCAACGGTGTCTCCCCTGAATTTAACGCCGTTATCAACATAGACCGTCACATGAACATCATTCCAATCATCGATGAAGGCCGATCCGGTCAGGTTTTTCATGGTGCGCGAGTTGGTAGCGTTCAGGATCATGGGCTTGAGTGCTTCGCCGGGGCGAATTTCCTTATCTGAAAAGTATGCCGTATTGAAAAGGTCTTTGGTTTTCTTGGTCTTGTCCGGTTCAAGCGTTACGCATTTAATCTTCAAAACGGTAGGCTCAACTATGTCCGCGCTTGAAAGGTACGGAGAGTTGAACGCTTTACGGTAATGGGTCTTGTCCTTGTTTTCCATTTTCCCCTCCCTATGCTTCGGTGATTAAAACTTGTTCGGAAAAATCCTTGTCCTGAGAATGAACATAGGCTTTCAGCTCGGCCCAGGAATCGAACTCCTTTGAGATCATCCCAGGAGTGTGGATGTACAGTCTCCATATGGTCTTGTGTTCTTTTTTGTCGAAAACGTAATAGTTGTGAAGGTGTTCGATGAATACGGAAACATTGCCGAACATATCGCTGATGCATTCGGCCATGTCCTCTCTGTCTTGGTTAGTAACTTGCATTTTGCACACTCCCCTTTTGGCTTCGATCATTCGCGGTGGTCGGAGCCCCGTTATTCAGCTTGCCTGAATCCGAGTTCTTCAAACAAAATGATTACCTTTTGCTCGAATGTGAGTTCGGCAGGAGCGGTTGACTTTTCTTCTTTGTTTGGTTCGCACATTCCTAACGATATAACACATTGCCTGCACCACATTTTGCTCCGCATGATGGACGGTCTACAGTTGTATGGAGGGTCAGTTTTGCCAAAATCGAACCCGATTGAAACGGCAACCGGATGCTCTCCACTTGCTCCTGGAATCCATTCCTTGCCGCACTTGTCGCATTTGTAGGTGGTGATGATTGCCATGGTTAATCCTCCTTTTTTGCCCTGACCATCTGGATCAGTTCAAAGTTATCCAACATCTGAGCGCCTTCCTTCTGCCGTGCGTTCCGTTCGGCTTTGCGATTCGTCCAAACATCGTAGGGTATAAAGATTGGCGCGAAGACCAGCACGATAACGGTCAAGCGGAACCAGGTCATGCCGTCGGTTATGCAGGTTAGTAAGTCCATTCCAGCCTCCATTATTTAATCAATATTGATGCCGTAAATAAGAACACTGCTGCCGAAATGTGAATTTTGTTCTCCCAATACTCCATTTCCAGCCCAATAAATACGTTTACGGCTACGAGTGAAGCAATGAAAATTGACGTACCGAAGTCCATTACCTTCTCCTTTCTATGAATCCGTCGCACATATCCGCTTTGTCTGGAAAATACGGTTCATCGTGTTCGCACTCTGCGTCTTCAGGAAACGATCCGGCGTCGCCTGTTTTTCCGTAGTGGTATAGGGCACGCGAAGATAGGTGTGAGTGACAGCAGTTGCGGCAATCTCTACCCATGGCTATCTCCTTCCCACCCTGATGGCTCTGATCGCATGAATTTCGGCCAGCTCGTCCTTTGCGTTTTCTACAAGCAGGCGCATGTCCGTGTTGGCTTCGAGTGCTTTGCCGTAGAGCTTCGATAATTCGATGCCGAGTTCAAAGGCGGCAGTTTCCAACTCCCGGTCGTAAAGGTCTGGATCGTCGGTGCCTTGCCGAAGCTGCTTGGCGAGGGCGTTGACTTCGGCCAGCAGAACCTTGATGCCGCCGAGCTTGCTTTCGATTTGTTCCATCGGGGTGTTCATTGGGGGCCTCCTTTATTTGTATCTGGTGGCAGTAGATCGTTGTGCAGGTCGCGCCATCCGAGAACCCAAAATGGTACATACTCGCTCAATATGTTCGGTACGCTGTTTGCTGATTCAAGGACGCTATCGGACAGCTCGTGTATGCCCCCGGTGTAGATTCCTCCACACGTTGTTTTTATGCGCGTTCCCTTTGGTAGTTTTTTGTTGTCTGCGAAAAGATTCCATATCTTTTCATCCATGTTTCCCCTACCTTTCCATCCCGCCCAACACTCAGGCATACCCGGGTCAATACCGGCAGCAACGCACAGGTGCACACGGCACTTGGTACGCCACCTGGCCATGACCTCGCGGCACTCCGCCCCCATGGTGTCCTCGCCTTCGCCCATGAGTCGCAGGGCCATCGTGAGGGCGTCGCTTTCGAGCTTTTTGCATTGTTCGCACATAATTCACTCCTTATCGTCTTTAACAAACTTGCCGCCAGATAGCATATAAAACACGCCGGCTTTAATCTTTTTGCCGTCAACAAAGGCGCATTTCATAGTTTTTATATGATATCCGTCTATCCTCTTCTCCCATTCTGAAAGCACTATCCAACACCCGAGAGCACCTGCCGCCTTACTTTCATAGCCTATGGCCATGGCCACGGACTCTTTACCGCTCACCTCGGCGGCTGACCTGTCCCCGGTGTTGGTCGCGGCTGAACTGTCCCCGGTGTTGGTCGCGGCTGACATGTCCCCGGTGTTGGTCGCGGCTGACCTGTACCCGGTGTTGGTCGCGGCTGAACT
>Ga0209728_1000152_pt1 | contig 63345 bp, 51 predicted proteins | sample RifGroD1_FD_183997 | JGI IMG/M metagenome (GOLD analysis project Ga0209728, IMG submission 183997) | Groundwater microbial communities from Rifle, Colorado, USA - Groundwater D1 (SPAdes) (version 2) | ecosystem: Environmental > Aquatic > Deep subsurface > Groundwater | place: Rifle, Colorado... | reverse complement strand
GCGCGAGCCAGCGGATCCGGGAGGAGGGCCGCAAGGCGTTCGACGCCAAGCTGGCCAGCCTCGACGAGCAAATCGCGGTCAAGCGGGCCGCGCTGATCAAGATCGGCAAGGAGATCGACGATCTCCGCGACGCGGCCGGCGACGACCCGGAGCTCCTCGAGATCGCTCACCAGGAGCTGGAGGATCTCAACGAGAAGTCCGACGATCTGCTCCGGCAGGTCCAAGACCTCAACGCCGAGCGCGCATCGATCGATGCGGCCGGCCCGCGCGCCTTCCGCGCGAAGCCCACCCGCCGCCCCCAGCAGGCTATCCAGACCAAGGGTAGCAAGAGCAACAAGAAGGACAAGAAGAAGAACGGCAACTCCAAGGCTGCCTGAAATCCTATTGTCCTCGTGACGCCCTGCCCAGTGGAACTCCACTGCGTGCAGGGCGTCTTTGCATCCGCGTTCTCCCCATCTCGAGGAACGAAGTGACGAGAGATCTTCTCGAAAAGATCTCTCCTGGGCGTCGAGATGGGGATAAGGGAGTCGGAATAGGATAAAAATACATTTGCCCCGACAGGCCTTGACAAACTTTGCTCCTTTCTTTAAACTACTACCTACTATCTACTAACTAACCAACCTATGTTAACTATTCGCCTTTCACGAATTGGAAAAAAGAAACAACCGCATTACCGTATTGTTTTGCAAGAAAGTCACCGTGACCCATGGTCACCGGCCAAGGAAATTCTTGGACAATACGATCCTCGAGCAAAAAAAGATGGAATCACTCTTAATGAGGATCGAATTAATTACTGGCTTTCAGTTGGAGTTCAACCATCAACCACAGTTCACAATATGCTAGTAAACGCTGGAATTATCAAAGCAGACAAGCAATCAGCGATTACTATTTCAAAAAAACGCACAAAAAAGATAGGAGACAAAAAGCAAGCTGAAGAGTCAGAAAAGGTAGCAAAAGCTGAAGCTGCAAAAGCAAAAGAAGATAAAGAAGCTCAAGACGCCAAGGAAGCTGAAGAAGCAAAGAAAGCAGAGGAAGCAGAGGCCGCAAAGGTAGAAGAGGTAAAGGTAAAAGAGGAAAAGAAAGAAGAAGCTCCTATTGCGGAAACTTCTGTCGAAGAGGTCAAAGAAGAAACTCCTGCTAAATAATCAAAATAAAAATCGCCCTCGATATCTCGTGGGCGATTTTTTCTTATGTATAATTGCCCCATCTCGACGCCCAGTCCAACTTCGCTTTAAGCAAGCTTCGATGGACCCTTCGAAACTTTAGCGAAGAAGGGGAAAGATCTTCTCGAGAAGATTTCTCACCCCGCCTCTGGTGGGGTTCGAAATGGGAACTGAAGCTAATACAATCTTCAATCTATTACTTTCCTGATCTCTTCTTTGACTGCTCTTGTTTCCAAGCCTCAATCTTAACATGATCACCTGAAAGCAGGACTTTGGGCACCTTTAATTCTTTTTTCTTCAGCCCAGATCGAAACCTGTAGATCTCTGGTTTAGTGTACTGAGGATACTCAAGTATGCCTGTCTGATTATATGATTCTGATTCTAGGGATGACTCTGCACCTAAAACTCCTGACACATTACGCGCAATCGCATCGGTCATAATTAAGGCTGGAAGCTCGCCACCGGTCAAAACATACTCCCCTACTGAAAAAACCTCATCAGCGATACTTTCTTCAACTCGATGATCAATCCCCTCATAACGACCGCAAATAAAAATCAATTGATCATATTTTGCCAATCGTTTAGCATCAAACTGATTGAACATCCGGCCATTGGCAGCTGTTAAAATCACTCGCGTTTTCTTTTTTACCAGCTTATTTCGCACCTTACGCACAGCATTATCGATCGGCTGAACTGTCATTAACATCCCCGGTCCCCCACCGTATGGAGTGTCGTCCACTTTTTTATGCTTATCCTTTGAGAACCTACGAAGATTATGCGCTTTTATCTTAATCAGCTTTTTCTTCTGAGCGCGACCAAGAATCGATGCTTTAGCATAAGGCTCAATAACATCTGGGAATAAAGTAATAATGTCGAATTTTTTCATAAACAAAATCGTGATACCTGTATAGTATCACGATTTTGATTTCTCTTAGAATGTAAGATCGTCGACTTCTGATGTGTCTGTGTCATCTGCAACTACTGGTGCTGGACTTGCCACGCCAGCAGATGCGGCAGCTGCTTTGTTTTCAAAGTGCTGTTGTCGTGAACCTTCTGGTTCATAGATCTTTAGGTTAACGCGAGCATTTTCGCGTGCTCCAATCTTCTTTAGCAATGTGCGGATTGCACGAGCTGTTTGACCTTGTCGGCCAACCACATAACCCATATCTTCTGGGTTAATATGAAGGGTGATAAGTACACCTCGTTCATCAACAGTGCGCTCAGCTCGAACGTCGTCTGGGTGATTAACGATCGCCTTCACAATGAATTCTGTAAACTCCTGATCAAACTCCTTAGACATATTGTCTTGTCGGTCAATTATTAATGATCGAGTATCGATCGCGATGAATATCGCTCCAAAATAATAGTAAAATAACATGATTTTGTCAAAACAAATCTGGGTAAAACATGCCCATAGATTCTCTTGACACATTTTCGCCAGTTTAGTACAATGCCCGCGCTACCTCAAAAAGGAGCAACAATATCGAACATTCACAATTGTACGATTACAACGTCCTCGAAGCTTACGAGCTTCGAGTATCGATTTTTAAATCGATTATTCCAATAAATACCAATCAGCAGAGATCTAGCTTAGCTAGAAACTATATATGAGAGTTTGATCCTGGCTCAGGTCGAACGCTGGCGGTGTGTCTAAGGCATGCAAGTTGAGCGAACTTTATTTCTTCGGAAGTTAAGTTAGCGGCAAACGGGAGAGTAACGCATTAGTAATTCACCTTGTACTCGTGAATAGCCCAGAGAAATCTGGAGTAATACACGATATGATGGGGGGACAAAAGTCATTCCCATTGAAAGTTCCGACGGTGCAAGAGAAGCTTATGTTCTATCAGCTAGTTGGTGAGGTAAAGGCTCACCAAGGCTACGACGGATACCGGGCGTGAGAGCGTGACCCGGCTCACTGGGACTGAGACACGGCCCAGACACCTACGGGTGGCTGCAGTCAAGAATCTTCCGCAATGCACGAAAGTGTGACGGAGCGACACCGCGTGTCGGATGAAGGCCTTCGGGTCGTAAACGACTGTTCTGAGGGACGAACTTTGACGGTACCTCAGCAGAAAGGGGTTGCTAACTCTGTGCCAGCAGCAGCGGTAATACAGAGACCCCGAGCGTTGACCGGATTTATTGGGCGTAAAGCGTGCGCAGGCGGCTTTGTAAGTCATTTGTTAAATCTTCAGGCTTAACCTGGAGGCTGCAGGTGATACTGCAAGGCTAGAGAGTGGGAGAGGTAGATGGAATGCCCGGTGTAGGGGTTAAATCCGTTAATATCGGGTAGAACACCAAAAGCGAAAGCAATCTACTGGAACACTTCTGACGCTGATGCACGAAAGCGTGGGTAGCGAATGGGATTAGATACCCCAGTAGTCCACGCCGTAAACGATGAGTGCTAGGTATTGGCAGTATCGACCCTGCCAGTGCCGTTTAACCAAGCTAACGCGTTAAGCACTCCGCCTGTGTAGTACGGCCGCAAGGCTAAAACATAAAGGAATAGACGGGGACCCGCACAAGCGGTGGATCATGTGGTTTAATTCGATGGTACGCGAGAAACCTCACCTGGGCTCAACTACTAGCTGCAAGCTTTAGAGATAAAGTCGCTTTTGAAGGTGCTAGATAGGTGCTGCATGGTCGTCGTCAGCTCGTGCCGTGAGGTGTACCCTTAAGTGGGGTAACGAGCGCAACCCCTGTCGTGTGTTATACTTTCACACGAGACTGCCTTCGTAAGAAGGAGGAAGGAGGGGATGACGTCAGATCAGCATGGCCCTTACGTCCAGGGCAACACACATGATACAATGGCCGGTACAGCGAGATGCCAAGTCGCGAGACGGAGCAAACCTCTAAAAACCGGTCCCAGTTCGAATTGGAGTCTGAAACTCGACTCCATGAAGCCGGAATCGCTAGTAAAGGCGGATCATAACGCCGCCTTGAATACGTTCTCGGGTCTTGTACTCACCGCCCGTCACGTCAAGAGAGTTGGTGGTGCCCGAAGGTCGTTGTAGGACGGCCGAAGGCAAAATCAGCAATAGGGACGAAGTCGTAACAAGGCATCCGTAGCGGAAGCTGTGGATGGATCACCTCCTTTCTAGGGATAGAAAGATGTCGAGATTTGTCTTTCTTAGACAGATCGCTCGAAATTCGAGCAAAATTACTTTGGAATGACGTTGTAATCGTACAGTTTGTGAAGCAAATCAGCCTCATCATGAGGCTGATTTTGTTTTCAAAAAAAGACAAGTTAGGTAAAATAACAACATATGAACAAAAAATTTCAAGGTTTGCGAGCAATGGACCGATCCAGGGCCATGGAATCTGACGAAGAGCGTGAGGATCGTATTGTTCATGAACGATTAAAGAAAACTCATGAACAAATTGTGAGCCAGCTTGAATGCGCGCCAGGAGCAATGCAATTTTTTCAACAACATGAATCTGACTTTTTACATAGTTTCAAACTAGGTGATATTTTAATGAAATACGATTTGCTTGCATGCGGACCAATTTTGCCGGGTTATTTTGAAGATGTACCGCTTACTGGTGATCTGGATGCTTCAGTTGCAAAACTTGAAGCTCTTGGGCAAGAAGAGATTAATGCACGCTGGCAAAAATTTCTTAAACAGGCTCGAAGATTACGTGAGGAAGCGCGCGCGGCAGGAATGTCAGACACAGCGTCTTGGATAATTGGACATGATACAAGCCCATACCCTACTCCTTTGGATCCAGACGCTAAAAAACCTGATCCTATTATTCTTGAAACATCGATCCCTTCTGACCTTAAAGTTCTAGCTTTGTTTATGACACAGGAAAAAGTAGGAAAACAAATTCAGTCAGAAAGTGTTGAACAATGGCTTTCAAACGACCGCGAACCAACAGAAATAGACGACGATGTGAATCAAAAAGAAATTGAACGAATATTTGGTGAAAAAGGACCTAATACACTGTATGATTTATTACCCGAAGAATTGCACGGCATAATATCAAAAATAAAACTCGTTGGACCTAGAAAATCACAAAGAATCACAGCGCATGGTGAAGAACATCAGATCCAATTTCATGGTGGGTTTGATAAAGACGACGCGACGATGATCCTAATAATCTCGCCAGAACAAAATATTCAAACAATTCTCGAAACCTGGTTTCATGAACTTGGTCATGCAATGATCACAAGAAGCACTGAAGTTGATAGAGATATTCGGAAACGGTTTGCACAAGCTGTCGCAATATCAGATCATCTTCAATCCGGATATGCGAGTGGAATTTATGATACTGAAGGGATTGAACGCGGATTAGAAGAAGATTTTGCAGAATCAATTCGCCAATTTTTCATTTACCCACGCGAATTTGAACAAGAAGAGCCAAAGCGATTCAATGCTTTGAAGCTTATATTTAGACAATATGTAAAAGGATTTAGTATCCCTGAAATGCAAAGGCGATTATCTGTCTTTATGGAAAAAATCAAAACCCGCAAAGCAGCTTAAAACTTAACTATTTTTACTTTTTTGCCAGTTAAATTAGGATAAGATTTCGGAAATGACGCTACTCGTACCTTCATACCTTTAAGCGATTTCCTCGTAATATTCCCAGACACTAGCATGTCATCTACTATATACGGAGTTAGATTTAATTTTTTAAATATATCTAGTACGGGTAGGACCATCCACTGGCCATGTTTCCAGGATAATTTATCCAACATTAGAAGCACTAAAAGCAATAATATAATTGATGTACCTAGTATTGGGATGAAAATAACCATTATCCACGAACCATCATTTAGAGCAACGAGACAATATAATGAAATTAAGGCTAAGATAATTAAACTCGCCCACTCATAGACTGCCATTCTGTTCAAAATATTGTATTTTACATTCCTCTCGTATTCAGATACTTTCTCAAGACTCATCAATGCATGATCAATTATAAGATTTTGTCTTGCATTTTTATTTGGCAACTTCCAAAAAAACTCTTGCATACCTCGGATATCGTCAGATAAATGATCAAAATCATCAACCTTATAATCAAACTGGCGCATCAAAAACTGATCTAATAGTTTTTTGTATTGTTCCTGCACTTTCTTTCCTAATGCACCTGAAGCGTAATAACTATTCAAAATCAAACCATCAATGGAAGAAAAAATTTGCTTTAAAGAACTAAAACGCGAATGTCGTTCTGCCATTGAAAATCCAAGAATGATTGCAAAAATGAATGTAGTAATTGAAATCACTATTGTAACTACTTCAGTATTTTCGATCGGCTGAACATTACAAACTAGCGCAGTCAAGACAAAATATGAAACTAACAAATATTTAAACATACCTCCTTATTATTTTGTCTCTATTATACACTATTTAAGTGTACACAAGATAAGTTTTCCACGGACTCCGTCGAATTTGGTACATGGCACAAGACCGCAGGTGTACCTGGCACTTTCAAATGTTTCTTGAATGTCAGTTTGTGATGGATCTAAGTATGAGAAATTCGCAAAAGCAATTTCACATTCCCAAAGCACAGATGTGACTGCTAAATTTTCATCAAATTTGCCAGGCATTGGATAGCATGAATAGCCTTGCAACTCCCAATCTTTTACCTCCGAGGGAACCCGATTTATGTCCCAATCATAACGAGGCGTTATAGTTGCATCCAAATAAGACTCATCTTGAATGTATTGATAAGAAGCTAATGGCTCAATATTTCCATTCATCATCAGCTCGCAGGAATCATATGATCTATCATTTAAATTTAGAACATATCCTGATCGATAAGATGTATGCATTAGTAAAAATCCAGCAACAACTATCACCAAGGCTATAACGATTATTGAGATGATGACTGGTTTCTTCATAAAAATTACTTAGAATATTTTTTAACAAATTTTTTAAACAAATCCCCTTTTTCCTCAAAATTTTTCCAAATGCTATAACTTGGTGATGCTGTCGATAATAAACAGGTCGATCCCTCAGGCGTGACTTTATACGCAAACTTTACTGCTATCTCCATGTTTTTTGTTTTAAGAATCTTCAATCCTTTTGTCGACGACAAGATACGCTTGCCAGTGTCTGGGAACAAAACAATATTTTCCACACCGATTGATCGAAGCTCGCGCTCAAGTTCTTTAAAATCATAGCCACGGTCTTCCCCGCCCAAAAATATTGTCTTCACATTTTTCAAAGCTCGCAACGCCTCAATGGTCGATTCTGGCGTTGTGGAAATAGCGTCATCGATAAACTTAATTCCCTTAAACTCCCCCACCTCCTCCAGCCGATGTGGTAGTGACTTGAACTTCTTGATCGCTTCGATGATTGAAGAGTCAGACACACCAATCTCTTTTACAACATTAATAGCGGCTTTAATATTTTTCCGATTATGCTCTCCTAAAAGTGGGATATCTTTATCAGACACTGGGATCTTGGCCTTAAATTCAGGTCGCAAAGCAATGTCGCCCAATGTCTGAAAAGCAAATATCTGCTTCTTGGCTTTATAATACTCATCAACTCCCCCGTGATAGTCCATGTGCTCCGGGAACAAGTTCAAAAGCACAGCAATGTTCGGAGAATATTCAATGTCATCAAGCATATAGCTTGAAAGTTCAAGAACAAAAATCTCAGCCGGATCGATCTTTGCTAAAAGTGACGCCAACATTGGATTGCCAATATTTCCCAGCAGTCGAACCTTACGGCCATCAGCTTTTAACATTTCATAAATCAAACTCGCAGTTGTGCTCTTGCCCTTACTGCCGGTCACACCAATGGTCAAATTTTTAACACTGGAGAAAAACAAATTTGTGGCAGTCACATAAGGAATTGTTACTTTTGACTTTTGAATGCCTGGAGTCTTTATAGCGAGATCAAAATTAGCTTGATGCTCAAGATATTTTTTATCAGTCGTTTGATCTAAGACACCTACCTTGATCTTTGGATAAAACTTTTTTAGATATTTCTGGGTTACACTTCCCTCTTTGCCAAAGCCAAGAATGCAGACCGACTCAATTCCCAAAAATCTAAACTGCGTTGGCGAGGTAGGCGCCGGAACCGTACGCAAAACCTGAGCCTGAAGCTTTTTTCCGTCCTTGACACTTGGTAAAAGCTTTTTAACTACTGCGTCCTTTCGATATTTATCAGACGCCATACTAAAGGCAGCTCTAGACTCTTCAAAAGTACCCACACAATCAAAAGGCTTGAGGTTTCCCATGCCAAGAAGGTCACGGTACAAGGGAATCAAACTCTCATCAGCAAGCAGGTTTTTGCCAAAGGTCGAGGCAAGCTCTGTTTTTGGTAAAAATGGCGCCAGCATCAAAAATGTAAACGCACATTTTGGACACTCACCACACCAAAGTGTATGAGTTCGCTCTTTATGAACCTTGAAACTGCGATTACAACTCGTGAATAAATGATGATATTTTGTGTATTTTGCAAACATCATGGCAATTCTAAGCTCATAGAATTGACGCAAGGCAGAAGTATAAACAATGTCTGGCGTAATATACTTACGCGTATAATCCTGCAACATTGCTTCAAACTCTGAGGTTTTACTCCATTGATGATTGATCGTCTGACCCTTATATGTCAGATTACCAAAGTTACTGCTGTACTCATTGCCAACCAAAACAAATCGATAATCATAGAGCGCTGCTGACAAAAGTCCGAGCAAGGCAAAGATAGCTGAGATTGGAATATGGCCGTTATAACTGTCTGTGTGAGGCTCGAATAGTTTTGGATCAAGAACTCGCTTAATTTTGATACTTGGCTTACCAATCGTCTTGATAACTTTTTCACAGATTGGATCCTGGCGCTGGGTCTCAACTAAGAATGATGAAAAGTCATGCTTGTTTTCTTTAAGAAGTTCCGCTGCCACGATTGAATCCTTACCTCCCCCAATTCCCAGCAAGCATCGATCTTGCACTGGAATCAAAACCGGGCATGGTTTAATGTTGGAGGCTGGAAACTTGGCAATAATTTTTGGATCAAGCTTATTTCTATACAAAAACTCACCTAAACCTTTTTTGTAAACCGTATGCCAAAACTCTGCCTGCTCTTTTGATAACTTAAATCCTAGCTTAATCTTTGGCGGACAATAAAGTTTGTAATAACTTATTCCTAAAATCAAATGCAATGGCTCCAAAAAAACCCGTAGTGACTCTTGGGTAACACCTTTTGGCAACCGGGGTAAAATAATTGTTTCAGTAAAATTAAGGGATTCCTGATTGGAAAATGCGATTGAATAATCAAAAGTAATCTGCTTATTCTTTGTATTTAATGCATAACCCTTAAACTCAAAAACAGTTGATTTTGGTTTCATAGAATAACCTCATTCTACAAGATTTGATGGCAAAATCCAACTATGTAAAGTAAAATGTGATTATATGACAAAAGCTAAAGGACACGCTCACCAACCAAGTGGTAAAAGCGCGTTTATCTGCGGAACAACTGCTGCTCTAATCGCGCAAGGTTGCGCACAAGATTTAAGGGCACCAACAGACGACGAATTATTTAATTTACGCGAGATAGCGCAGGACGGAAGAGAAAGTCTACTGCCTGTAATCAAAGACCTGGCCCAAGCAGCAAATCCAGATCTGATTTATGGATACGACGGCGAAGGATCTTATGCTGAATTTTCTATAGCGATAGACGGATCGGCTGATAGATTAGATGAGCTGATTGAGGGCGGACAAATAAATGTATTTAATGACCCGGACTATCCTGCTTTTGCATTCTTTTTGGACCATGACGCTGGAGGTGATAGCTTCAATAAACGCGACTTCATTGCATATAACCTTGCCCATCTTAATATAGTGTCCCCATATGAAAACTATCAAAGCTCCGCTGGGTTTGGTCGAGTATATTATGGAATTTCATTACACGAAGCATCGCACGAGGTAACAAAACATTCCGACACTGTTAATGAATATGAAACCTACATGATTGAAGAAAGACCTGACTTGGAAGAGCAGGCAGACGCATTAGTAGCGCAAGAAAAAGACTTTGCTTTTCTACTATCACTCATGGCTGAGCCATTAGAAACATTTAGAGAAACATTCTATATTAGCGATATGGAAATTGAGTATGCACAACAATGGCTCAATGGTGCAAAACAAACTTTAGCGCTCTATGAAAACGGCAATTACAGCCAGAGAGATATAGATGAATTTAGAAGACAATGTGCCGAGCACTTGGAAGAGTATTCTTCTTCTGAAGGATTTGCCAGACGAGTTATTGGGTCACACAGCATATCTTTTGTTGGAGATTATTGGGACATACCACTTGAAAGACAGGTGAGAATAATCAGCAACTCAAATTGGTATGATAAATTTGTAGGTGAAGAAATGCAGGAAATAGTATCAGAGGCAAGGTGGGAGCTTGGATTGGAATTTATTGAAGCTGAGCCAAGAGAGATCGATCGGGGTTCGATGTGGGAATTGCACAAGCAACATCAGCAAGAAATGGATGGATACGAACACGAAAAACACGAAAAAATAAATTTAAAAGGTTAATCTTACTTTTTTATATAGACAAATAAGGTTTCGAAATCTAGGGTCTTGGAGGGTTTGGGGTAAGTTATGATTTTTTCTTCCAGCTTCCAGTTTTGAAGATGTGATGTGTTTGTAATAATTACTGCGCCTTTTTTTAACTCTTGTTGCAATTTTTCTTCCAAGATTGGCATGGTGTCATACCATAGATATGTATACACCAGGTCAGCATTACGCAAATCAGTATGAAAAATATCTTGCTTTTGAAAATTTATCTTTCGTCTTAAAGCCACATTCTTTAGTTTAGCAAAGAAAATCCTAATAGCGCTGTTATCTATAGCGTAAATTTTAAGGCGTGGGATTTTTTTCTTTAATCTTAATGCTAATGACCCACGACCACATCCCAGGTCATAAAAGGTTTTGGCGTCTGGGTTATATTTTTGGATTGTTTCGGCCAGTGCACTTAGTGCTTCTTTACCCGTAGATATGTCATGTCCTTTGATGAGAGATTCAATTACAAGTACCAGAAGCAGTGCTAGGGCCGTTCCCAGAAAAATATATATAAATAACAACAAAATACTAGTTAAAAATATCACAAATAGTATTTAAAGAAGGCGTCAACAAGAGCACAAGCTACATCTTTGGGCATGCCTGACGATGGGAAATGGTGCATTTCAATACAGGGGCAACTATTTAATTCCAAAATCGCACAATTCTGCTTTTGCCAGGAGCTGGCAATATCTGGAATGAGAAAATCCATACCAACCAAACGAATATCAAAAAACCTGGCAATGTCCTTAAAAAGCTTGATATTATCCTGACAAACCTGCTCGGTCACTTCAACAAGATCACCACCTAATTTTAGAAATGGATTTTTTTGTAAATATACAATCTCATTTTTCTTTGGAATTGTTTGTAAAGTGTAATTTTTCTTAGCAAGTAAACCTGTTGTTACTTCATTAACAACAATCTTACAAAGAGTAAAATCTTTTTGGTGCGGTTCGCCTCGTCTTTTGTCACTATTTTTATCTTCTACTAACTGCTCTATTGTTAAGACGCCGTCACCGATGATGTTAGCTGGGACTTGTTTGACCACAGCTACAAAATCAAAATCAACCACTGTAGCTCGATAAACAAATGAATTTTCAATGAATTTTTCAATAATAAACGCTGGTGAATAAATAATTGACTTGGCAATTGCTTTGGACAATTCCTCCGTATTTCTAATATTTGTTGTGACATGTCTTGATACTGAACCATTACGGGGTTTGATAACTAAAGGAAATCCGAGCTTATCAGCCCCATGTTTTAAGGCCTGATTTTTTTGCCAAAACCAAAAAGATCTTCCAGCCGCAACCGGAAAATCCCTTTTTTTAAGATAGTTCTTTGTTCTTTTTTTACAATCAACTAGTGAAGTATTATTTTTTCCAATATGATCGGCAACTGGCAAATTATCAAATCTAATTTTCCGACCATCAACCTGGGCATAAAAATGATCTGTATATCCAAACGGGCCTTTGATGACTGTAAATTTTACTCCTCGTTTTCTTGCTTCTGTAATAAAACAAGCAGTGCGCATTTGAATTTCTGAGAGTAAAAAATTATCTTCCATTTTTATCAAACCAAGCAGTTGAAAAAAATTCTCCAACAGAATATCAAAAAAATACGATATTCTCTTGGAAAACTTTAATCGTAACATTATTGTACTGATTATTTCATCAAGCCATGTTTGTACATGGCTAACAGCCGGCAAATTACACTCCTGACAATGTTTATTTAGCATAATCTTATTTTAGAGAACCGCGCCCTTGATCGTTTATTATAAGCTTTATCAAATCTGAAAATTGCTACACTTACATCTTATCAACTGTCTACTGATTTATCCATAAAGCGTAGAGATGCGCACATTTAAAAAATCATAAAATTGCTCAGGTATCTTAGCCCCCTATCTTAGCCCCCTTGTCTTATTACGGTATTTTTGGTATATTTGCCCAAGCAAAAGCGGGGATTAGCTCAATAGGTTAGAGCGCTTGGTTTGGGACCAAGAGGTTGTGAGTTCGAGTCCCACATCCCCGACCATAAAAACACCAGAATTCTGGTGTTTTTATATTGACTTTGCCTGTTTTTGAGATACAATGTCAGATGTTCCTGACATACATCTGTAACATTTAAAACACAAATGCGGCAGTAGTTTCCCGCCTATGGCGGGCCCCCGCCAAAGCAAAGCGTCGGCGGGGCAGTGGAGCAAGCGCATCAAAATGCGGCAGTAGTTCAGCGGTAGAATGTCTCCTTCCCAAGGAGAAGGTCGCCGGTTCGAGCCCGGTCTGCCGCTCCATTTCACTTTCAGTGAAATGCCCTTCGTAGCCTTGGCGAAGAAGGGCTAAAACGGGCTTGTAGCTTCCTCCTTCGTACAGCTTTGCTGTACTTCGTAGGACAGGCAGTTGAATCACACCAACTTCGCTACAAGTGAAATAACAGGGGCTTGTAGCTCAGTTGGTAGAGCGCTGCATTCGCATTGCAGAGGTCAGGAGTTCGACTCTCCTCAAGTCCACCATTAAACCTACTTGACGAAATCATGCTTTTTCCGTATGATTACCTCGCTTTTTGAAGCATTCATATACGACAATAAGGGTGTGTAGCTCAGGTGGTTAGAGCGCAGTCCTGATAAGACTGAGGTCGATGGTTCGAGTCCATCCACACCCACCAAGGGGAATATATAAATAAAATGCTGGAGTAGCTCAGGGGTAGAGCGAGGGCCTGAAGAGCCCTGCGTCGGGGGTTCAAATCCCTCCTCCAGCACCATGCGGGTATCGTATAATGGCTATTATGTCAGCCTTCCAAGCTGAAGATGAGGGTTCGATTCTCTCTACCCGCTCCAAGAAAAAATCCGACTTTAGTCGGGTTTTTTCTTTGGCTAATGATAATACAACAACACCCCGCCGGAGAGCGATGTGTGAGAAGTAAACAGGTCGACTAATGGATGTCTGCGAAGAACCGCACCTTACAGGGATTGCCGTTGGTGTCGATCCACGCGACAAAGCAGGTGTAGCATTTTGGGTCGAGCAACGAGGGCTCGAGAACTTCAGCCTTGATCTGCTTGTAGCCATGCTCCGTGAGGAAGATCTCGGCAGCTCGTTGAGCAGCCACACAGAGAACCGGCGAATCCTTGATGATCGGGTTGTTGTCGCCCAAATTCAGCTTCACGGCAATGACAATACTCACAGCGCCCGGGAGGTCACGAACGGCTTCTTGATAAGTACTACGAGCACTCATACTGTCTCCTTTGCATGACATTGTCATGACTGGTGTTCGCACCTATCTATCCCCATCTATCTCCAGCTGTCAATTTTAAAAACCCCGTAAACATTGATCAATTCCCTCCAAGACTTAGACAAAATGTCTAAGTCTCTATGTCTAAGTCTCTATGTCTAAGTCGTTCTGACTAAGTCACAAATTAAAAAACCCACGCGATTTGCGCAGGTTTTTTAATTTCAATATTTGAATCTTACTGAATCACACCTCCCCATTCTACTACTGAGAATCCAGTACGGTTGAATGGAACAATTGTGCCAGGGTTTGATGGAGCCGGAGCATTGAGCTCTTGGAAATCCATCAAAATTCTTAAAACACTATCTGGTTGTTGCGACAATGTCATTGGCGCCAAAACATTCATTACTTCTGTTCCATGGAATCCAATCTGGTAATAGGCTGCGTCTTGCATGCGTGGATACCAGAACTCCATAAAGTCAGCTGTCTCCTGTCGGTTTAGTCCCATCTTGCCCAAAGTCTTAACCAAGAATCTTTCAACATTTGGCTGAGCCACGACCCAATAATTTTCTGGAGCCTGATACATTCCTCCTTTTCCTTCCCAGAAAAGATATGGATAAACTTGTCCGTCTTTGATGTTCACTAATGTTCCGTCAGGCGACGCAATCACTGACCAACCATTTTCATAAGCTGGCTCTGTATATGAGAATCCACCAGCAAGATCTAAGGTCACATCAATCTGAGTCTCAACTTCAGGATATAGATAGATAACTGGCTTACCACATTCAGCTTGAGGTAGAACATCGATATTTGAGAATTGAATCCATCGTCCAAGTTCGTCTTGATAGTACAGGAATGGATGAACGGCCAGAAAATCCGGCAATGATCCACCCTCGTGCCAATTTAGCCATGTATTATAATCATCAAGATATATTTCCATTGAATAATTCTGTGGCTCATAAATATCATACTTTACTCCACCATCTGTAATATATCCCAACCATGAAAGCGGACTAATCTGTGCCTCATCAACCACATTGGTTATAGAAGTCCATCCGCATCCACCACCTAAAGCTTTAGTGTAAGTTCCAGTGACAGTGGTATCACCAACAACCTTTAGCTCGTTTTGGAAAGACATATCTTCGTAATCCCAAAATGGAATATACGAATCGTAAATAACCACTCGTCCACCATCGTCAACATTTATAAATAAGTTTTTCAATGATGCCATCTGCCCTTCGTCTCCTAAAACCTGATATAAAGACGAGCCATTCATCGAAGAGACCACAGAGAAACTAGAGATATCTATTTCTATCGGATATACAGCAAGATTTGATGGCCCTAGCAATTTATATGAGTTACCCAATGAATCGGTAGCCATGTCTTCGTACTCAAACTCAGGAATAGTTGATTCAGTGTCAAAGACAACTTCTTGAACAAATTGACTGTATTTTGAAAGATCATCTTCTGACCAAGACTGCATTCCATCTGATTGTCGAACAAGGAATGACCCAAACTCTGACCAAAGACGAAAGAATGATGTACCGTCAATCGCATATTTATCAAGAAGAACCGGCTTAACACCCTCATCTTCTGAAATTAATAAGTAATGTGATTTGTAATAATCTCCCATGCCCAAGTAGGTCACAATTTGAACTGTAAGAGTCATGCCTTGATAATCTCCAGACGCTACTGTTCCCAGCTCATAGGCCTTAACCTCACCAGTTGTTTCACTCATGAGCGTAGCCATCACAATTGCCTGAGGATCAGTCTCTCGAGGTTCTGAGAGCCAATTAATTGATAATTCTCCTTGCGACTCAGAAATTTCAGGCTCTGTCATTTCAACAAATTCCTCATCAGTTTCATCTTCGACCACAACCTCATCTTCTTGCTCTGTCGGTATGTAGTAAACTTCTCCCCCACCTGAAAGCCAGTAACCAGCACCAAAGGCCACAAAGGCCAAAAGGATTGCTGCAATCAGCAAGACCGCATAAATCCCTGTAAACCCGTTTTCTTGTTTTTTCTTCATATTGTTTTATTATTTTTTGAATTGAATTTGATTTTGTCATTCCCGCGAAGCAGGAATCCAGCGAGTGATATGTCGATGTATCCTCTGGTCAAGCCAGAGAATGACATATATGTCTATTCCCCCTTCTTTTCCACCGTTATAACACCATTTTGCACTTCTGTCATTATTGATTCTGATGAATAAACTGCTAAGTCTAATAGGAGATCAATCGACTCTTGGTCTGACATTGGGGTTGGCTGGCTGGCTTGAGTCCAGACTGGAAGAAGGTGAATCTCAATGGAGTCTTGATCGATTATCACCCCAGCTGTTAAAGCTGGGAATGTGGCTGGATCGATTTGATCGAAAATAAAATTACCCAATGAATAGACTACAGGCACGCCATCGATAACTTCAATCCCCTGCGCAACATGCGGATGACTGCCAATAATCAAATCTGCGCCAGCATCAATCATTGTTTGCGCTAATGATCGTTGAGTCGTGCTTGGAGTAACCTGATACTCATTTCCCCAGTGCGGATAAACAATCACAAATCGTCCTTTTGAATATCCTTCTTCAATCAACTCAACCACCTCATCGATGTCTGATGCAAACTGATGGTATCCAATAAATGTAAGCTCCATGCCGTTGATATTGGTCTCAAGCGATGGCACTGGCGTGCTATAAGATCCAAACCACGGAATCCCCATCTCATCCAACCGATCTTTTGTTTCCTGCACGCCAGATGTTCCCACATCACTGGCATGGTTATTTGCCAAACTGACAATGTCGATATACTCATTCATTTTCGCAACTGACTCTGGAGAAAAAACAAAACGAAACGGTGGATTGACTGTGTAAGTACTGGCCTGTTCATTAACTGTACCCTCAAGATTACCAATAGTCAGGTTAACTCCATCCAAAAATCGACTCATCTGCTTCCAAGGATAATCCTGTCCATATTCATCAATCTTAGATCGAACTGCCCGGTCAAGCATGATGTCGCCAACAAAGTGCAATGAAGCAAATTGATCAGACTCTGACTCGCCAGAAGCAAAATAGCCAAGAATATGACTGGTGTTCTCCAGCCAATTAGCAGTTAAACCTGATCCTAAACTTGAATCATGATAGGTAAGGTTCCAAGCTTGATCCTCGCGCAAGGTATTAATTTCAAACAACACATCAAGCACAGCATTGGCATCAATTTCTGGATCGATATTCTCCGCCCTTCCCTGCTCAAGAATCAGTAAGGTTATTTCATCATGAAAATCTGACACTAGCTCTGGAAGATTGTGAGACATATCCATGCTGGCAACAACAAGAGCATTGGGCGCGTATTTGACGATAGAGTTAGCCAAAGCCTGTCGCTCCTCATCTGACAAAGACTCATGAATCACGATTGGCACGATCTTTGCGTTTGGAAATGATCGCGCTACAAACGGCAACAAAGTCGAAACTCCATGCTCGTTTTCAAAAGTTTGATCCTCAAGTGTCAAACCATCCAACTCATCGGTCAGATCATCGATGACCGATGCGTCAGCTTCAACAATTCCATAATAAGTTTCCCAACTTCCCAGCGTGGTCTGTATAGCTGATCGGCCAGCGTCAAAGTGATTTGGACTAAGGATAATAACAGTGTCGACTTTATTGCTCGACGCCATAGAAAAAAGCTCAGCAATCTTATCAGCCACAACCAAGTGATGGGCGCTGATAATCGACGAAATTCCATCAACAGCATCTGCCTCTCCTCGCTCATAAGCACTGTCATAGTAATTCTGACTTGGTGATTGAATTGAGAATATTACTGCGAACGATGATCTCTTAAAAACATCTAAAAACAAAAAATCAGGCTCACCACCCGACCGCCCAACCACCAACCCAATCGCAAACAAAGCTTCAATAACAACAAGGATCACGACAACCACAGCAACTCGATTAATATATGACTTTTCCATGCCCACAGTATAACACTAACTTTAGCCCTAAATCAAGGGTACCACCCCGCCCGGACCCCCTCGTCCTCGCACTTGTGGAGGTTCTTCTTTTATTTATCGTCTAGATCGGAGTTTGCGGTGGTAAGCTACTGCGAATCGGTGGGCTTCGTCGCGGGCTTTTTGAAATAATTCTTTGCCAGCTACTGCCACTCGCGCTAGCTCGATGTTTGCATGATCAAAAATTAGCTCATCTTGTTTACGATCAAATCCTTTGGCAATGCCGATAACAGGTATGTTAAATCCAAATTCTTTGAGCACCATCTTGATTCTGTTTACCTGTGGCTTTCCGCCATCAATAATCATCACCTGTGGTAATTCCCAGGATTTCTGATGCATCTGCGCCCGACGCAAACGCCTGCGAACAACCTCTTCCATCATGGCTACATCGTTTGCTCCCACAACCGTCTTTATTTTGAACTTACGGTACTTATCTTTTGCTGGCTGGCCGTTTTCAAACACAACCATTGATCCAACGGATGATGTGCCCGAAATATTACTTATGTCATAGGCCTCAATCCGTCCATCAAGATCAAAAATAAACTTGTCAGATACAGAAAACGGCAATTGAAAATCTTCTTTGGTTATGAGGGCAATGTCTTGAATATGCTCCAGGGCAAATACTTTTTTGCGCACAACTTCTGCCTCTTCAAAACGCTCTGTGCGCGCCTGCTCTGTCATCTGACGCTTCATCTGCCTAAGGATTTGTGTTTTTTTACCAGCAAAAAATAGCATGAGTTGCTTGATTGTCTGGCGATATTCTTGTGGACTAATCGCGCCAGTACAAACTCCTGGACAAAGATTAATATGAGCATTAAAACAAGGTTTGCTTTTTTGTGTTTTCTCTGGTGAATCGCACACGCTCCACGGAATTGCCTTACGAACTAAATCAAGCGCTCGTTTGAGTGAACTACCGCTTGTGTACGGACCATACACGGCCAAATATTTCTTTTTAGCTTTTGCTGAAAGCTCTTTTTGAAATGGCTTAATCCCCTCCCGCTCAAGCTCAAGCCCACGGCAAAGCAGTGGCTTGGGATAAAGCTCGTTTGTTATCACTAAATACAAAAAACTTTTATCGTCCTTGAGCAAAATATTAAAGTAAGGCCGATACTCTCTTATTTTGTTTGCCTCCAACACCAGCGCTTCGATAACCGAACTGGTCTGGATGTAATCGATTCGTTTAATCTTGGATACAAGTTGAGAAATGCGGTCACCATGTGCTTTATTAAAATATGAAGCAACGCGTTTTTTTAATGAAGTCGCCTTGCCAATGTAAAGAATCTTGCCCTCTGCATCAAAAAACAAATAAACTCCCGGTGCGTCAGGTAAACTACTATTTTGAATTTTAATCTCAGACGGAATCATAATTTAGTCCCTGTCCCGATCAAGGACCTTGCTTAGATACTTACCAGTATAACTGATTTTTTTACGGGCAATGTCCTCTGGCGTCCCTTCGGCTACGATTTGCCCTCCTCTGTCTCCACCTTCTGGACCAAGATCAATCACCCAGTCTGCAGTTTTTATAACATCCAGATTATGCTCAATCACAACAACGCTATTCCCGCGGTCGACCAATCTATGCAAAACCGCCAGTAATTGTTTAACATCTTCAAAATGCAAACCGGTGGTTGGCTCATCTAAAACATAAAGTGTTCTACCGGTCTGACGCCTGGCCAGCTCGGCGGCCAGCTTTACTCTTTGTGCTTCACCACCAGAAAGCGTGTTAGCTGACTGACCAATTTTTAAATATCCCAGCCCGACCTCATTGAGCATTTTTAATTTTTCATGCACAACTGGAACATCCTTAAAAAATTTCTGACCTTCCTCAACCGTCATATCCAAAACTTCCCACACATTTTTCCCATTCCACAAAACCTCTAATGTCTCGCGATTAAACCGTCTGCCCTTACAAACATCACAATTCACATAAACGGTTGGCAAAAAATGCATTTCAATGCCAATCTCCCCCAAGCCCTCGCAATTTTCACACCGGCCACCGTGTGCTCCCCTCACATTAAAACTAAATCTTCCAGGCTTGTAGCCACGAAATCGCGCCTCTTCGGTTGCAGAAAATAAATCCCGGATTGGGCCCCAGGCACCAGTATATGTAGCCGGATTAGAGCGTGATGTTCGCCCGATTGCCGACTGATCAATCATAACCATCTTGTCGATATACTCAACGCCAAGAAGTTGTTTGTGCTTGCCAGGCATGGATTTGCTCTTATAAAGACGCTTGGAAATCGACTTATAAAGAACATCATGAATAAGTGTTGATTTTCCTGAACCAGAAACTCCAGTCACACAAACAAAGCGACGCAGTGGAATTTCCACAGTTAAATCCTTCAGATTATTTTCTTCTGCGCCAATAATCTTGATTCTGTCAGGCCCTACTTTTCTTCTTTTTTTCGGAATGCCTACCTTACAATCACCTCGCAAATAGGCAGAAGTAATTGATTTTTTATCATTAAATATTTCCGGAACTGTGCCATTGGCGACTACTTCCCCACCGTGAACACCAGCGCCAGGACCAATCTCAACCATCACATCACTATTTCTAATTGTTTCCTCATCATGCTCAACCACAATTACCGTATTACCAATATCGCGCAGATTTTTAAGTGTAGCAATTAGCTGATCATTGTCCCGCTGGTGCAGTCCAATGGTTGGTTCATCAAGCACATAAAGTGCGCCAACTAATCTTGATCCAATTTGTGAGGCAAGCCTAATTCTCTGTGCCTCACCACCCGAGAGCGATCCTGCCCTACGATTCAATGTTAAGTAATGCAAACCAACATCCAGCATAAAGGTCAATCTTTGCTCAATCTCTTTAAGTATTCCGCCAGCGATCTCACGCTGACGGTCAGATAGCTCAAGTCCAAGAATGAACTCGGCCGTATTGTCCACGGACATTGCCGTAAGCTCTGCAATATTTTTTCCACCCACCAAAACATGCAAAGCTTCTTGGCGAAGTCGATCTCCATGGCAAACCATGCAGATATCTTCGGAAAATAGCTCTGTGGTTCCCAACCCATCACACGCCTGGCAGGCACCATACGGACTATTAAAAGAAAAAAGTCTTGGTTCAATTTCAGGAAAAGAGAACCCGCACTCGGCACAAGAAAATTGCGTAGAGTACAACTGTTCATTGTCTTTTGAGTAAGCGATTCGCACCAAATTTCCACCGCGATCAACCCCAATCTCAACCGCTTCTGTTAGGCGCTGTCTTTGATCCTTAGTGATGTCGTTAACACTAAGCGCCACCTCATCAATAACAATTTCAATCTCATGCAGTTTGTAACGAGATAGCGAGATCTTCTCGCTAAGCTTGTGCATCTTGCCATTGATGCGCACATTGGCAAAGCCAGCGTTATAAAGATCATACAAAAGTTGGTAATACTCACCTTTTCTACCGCGTACCACTGGAGCCATAATCGTGACCGTAGCAGTTTCTTTTTGACCAAGCTTTACCGTGCCAACAACATGGTCCACAATCTCATCAATACTCAGCTTGGAAATTGATTTTTGACACTTTGGACAATGCGCCACTCCAATTCTGGCATACAAAACTCGCAGATAATCATAAATCTCAGTCACAGTGGCCACAGTTGAGCGTGGGTTACGAGAATGGGCTTTTTGATCAATCGAAATAGCTGGCGACAAGCCTTCGATTTCGTCTACATCCGGCTTTTGCATCTGACCTAAAAATTGTCTGGCATAAGCCGAAAGAGATTCCACATATCGGCGTTGGCCTTCAGCAAAAATGGTATCAAAAGCAAGTGATGACTTTCCCGAACCAGAAAGTCCAGTAATGCAAATGAGTTTATTACGAGGAATCTCCAGACTGATATTCTTAAGATTATGCTCCCGCGCACCCTTGATTGTAATCTTATCTTGCATACTTTTTTTCTAACTCTTTTTCTAATTCTTTAATCTCATCGCGCAAAAGTGCGGCGGTTTCAAATAGCAGATTGGCTGACGCCTTTTTCATCTCCTTCTTTTTTTGCAAAATAACTTTTTTGATCTCATGTGGCTCGGCTGTCATTTCTATTTTGAGTATGGACTTGATGTCAGCATCGCTTGGTACCCCGGCAATCATGGCCCGAATGTCTTGGATTTCCTTGTGAATTGTTTTTGGAGTTATGCCATGTTCTTTATTGTAGGCAATTTGAATTTTTCGACGACGATCAGTTTCCCTGATGGCTCTTTTGATTGATCCGGTCATGATGTCCGCGTACAAAATTACCTCGCCGTCGATATTGCGGGCAGCCCGACCAATGGTCTGGACAAGTGATGTTTCTGATCGCAAAAATCCTTCTTTATCAGCGTCCAATATTGCCACCAATGAAACTTCTGGCAAATCCAAGCCTTCTCGCAAGAGGTTAACGCCAATCACCACATCATAAGTTCCCCGTCGCAATTCTGTTAAAATCTCAATACGATCTAATGTTTCAACATCTGAATGAAGATAACTTACTTTTATGCCATGTTCCTTTAAGTATTCTGTTAAATCCTCGGCCATCTTTTTGGTTAGAGTGGTAACAAGCGTCCGTTCGCTCTTCTTGATCCGATCTTCAATACGCACAATAAGATCATCAACCTGACTTGGCGTTCCATCCTTCTTTTCTGTCACAGGACAAATAGTAACCTTTGGATCAATTAGGCCTGTCGGACGCACGATTTGCTCAACAATATCGTCTGAAACCTCACGCTCAAAATCTCCAGGCGTAGCAGAAACATAAATAGTTTGCCCTGAGCGATCTTCAAATTCTTCAAAACTAAGCGGACGGTTATCTTTGGCAGACGACAAACGAAACCCGTGTTCAACCAGCGTTTCCTTGCGGGCTTTGTCTCCGTGGGACATACCACGAACCTGTGGAATTGTGACATGCGACTCATCAATAACTATCAAAAAATCCTTGGGAAAATAATCCACCAGGGTTTGAGGTGAAGAGCCGGGCGCCCGGCCTTCAAATTGGGCAGAATAATTTTCAATGCCACTACAATAACCAACATTTTTAATCATCTGCAAATCATAATTTGTGCGTTGTTTTAGTCGCTCATACTCCAGCACCTTACCGCTCTTCTCAAACTCGGCTAATCTGTTAGACAACTCTTTTTCTATATTTGTTATTGCCTGATTGATTGTGGCTTTCTCCACAACATAGTGTCTGGCTGGAAAAATCCAAGCGTCAGACGCAGTATTTTGGATTCTGCGCGTAATCGGGTCAAGTAAAAATATCTCGGTTATCACTTCACTGGTAAATAATATCCGGAACAAAAATGAAGTATCAGAAGCACTCATCAGCTCCATAACATCACCATGCACGCGGAACTTACCACGCTTAACATCCGCATTTGTCCGCTCATACTGCATAGAAATAAGCTCGCGCATAAGCCCACTGCGATCAACTCTGTCGCCAACTCGCAAATGCTTTACTTCATTTTTGTACTGCTTAGCGGAACCAAGGTTATAAATGCAGGAAACCGATGCCACAATGATGACATCTTTGCGTGAAAGCAATGCCTGAGTTGCAGCATGACGAAGACGGTCTATTTCATCATTAATCTGCGACTCTTTTTCGATATAAGTGTCGGTGCGAGGCATGTATGCCTCTGGCTGATAATAGTCATAATAAGAAACAAAATACTCCACCGCGTTTTCTGGAAAAAACTGACGAAACTCATTACAAAGCTGAGCCGCGAGCGTTTTGTTGTGAGCAATTACCAGCGTTGGTCGTTGAACCTTTTGGATAACATTAGCAATCGTAAAAGTCTTTCCAGACCCGGTAACGCCAAGCAAGGTTTGCTTTGGCAAACCAATTTGCAAATTATCCACCAGCTTTTTAATAGCCTCAGGCTGATCGCCAGTTGGTTTGTAGTTTGAATGCAATTTAAAATTCATATGCAAAATTACCAGATTCCATGTTTACCAGGGGTCACTGCTTTTGCTTTGACCTTGGAGACTTGGGATCTGGTTGTGAGCCCATGCTATCACGAAACCCAAAACTGTCAATCCAGTGGCTAATAATAGCCAATAAATATATACCAGCAATTGACAAAAACGCTTTTTTGAGGCATTGTGATGTGTACTTTATCAATTCTCATACCAGACACTTCAGGGGTGGAAGCCAATGACAGTGCGTATGCGGGACACAAAATCGGTGGCCAGTCTCAATCGCGGGGCTGGACAATGGCAAGGCGTGATCCTTGCCCAAGTTCAGATAGACATAAAAGTCTTGAAGTCGGAACCGAAAGTAATCGACACAAATATCGGTGAATTAAATAACCCCCTGCATACTAGCCTGTAGGGTCTGTTCCCAAATACCGTCTTTGCCCCATTATGTCTGTAATGCGCCTGCGCCTTGATTCGAAAAGCTCACAATAGCTCCACTATTGTTCACCTTTCTCACCTTCGGCTCGGCAGCATTGCAGTCAAATGTGTCTAAAGCGGTATTCGGGAACAGACCCTGTAGTAAGAAGTACAAACCGAGCCCTGTTGCACAGGGTATGAGAAAGAACTTTTTTCGGACGCGGAAATGACACGTTTGAGTGCGAGAACTGCCACACCCAAGTGGAGCCTCTCGTTGTGGGTGGATATCGGAACCATTGTCCAACATGTCTTTATTCAAAGCATGTTGACATTATTCCAGGCGATCGAGCAAATCCTTGCCAAGGACTCATGCAACCAATCGCTGTTGAATATCTCCCGCAAAAAGGATGGATGATAGTTTGCAGATGTACAAAGTGTGGTCACCAAGGTCGCAACAAAGCAACCTTAAGCGACAGTCAACCTGACAACCTTGATCGCATCATCGAACTCTCAGCAAATCCATAACAAATCCCCCAAGACCAAGTCTTGGGGGATTTTATTTTAAAAAAACCATAAATCTTGACTTATTCCTTAAAAATAGTATGATAATATCATACTTAACTATCATATATGTCTACACTATCAATACCACTCCCAGCTCATCTCGAAACCTTTGTGGAAACCATGGTTAAACGCGGAATTGCACCAAATAAGGCAGAGGTTGTCCGCCAAGCCCTTATTAGCTATGCGGAAGAGCAGGCTGTTGCATCTGTATTACGAGCAGAACAGGAAATTAAGGATGGTAAAATACTTCGTGGTGATTTGCCTGAAATTATGAAAATGATGGCCTAACTCTAGTATGCAAGTTTCATTCACGCCCGCTTTTGTCAGGCAATTAAAATCCTTGCCCAAGAAGCTACAAGATGAAGTATTTGAAAAAACTGAGCTACTAGGCAACTCGGAAAATCATGAAAAGCTAAAGGTACATAAACTAAAAGGAAGATTGTCTGGCCGTTATAGTTTTTCAGTCGACTATGCCACACGAATTGTGTTCTGCTATTTAAAAACAAAACCAAAAGAAGCTTGTTTGCTTGCAATCGGCGATCATGAAGTTTACGAAAAATAAAATATAACTCAAATCCCCCAAGACCAAGTCCTGGGGGATTTTGTTTTTCAAAATCAATGGTTCGATACGCTTTTTCAGAAACCCTGTAAACATTAATCAATTCCCTTCAAGACTTAGACAAAATGTCTAAGTCATTCTGACTAAGTCTTAGTCCTTAACAAAGCAAGTCGTATTGAACCGCAAGCTGATAATTTTGATCGCAACATTGAACTTTCAATCAATCAATCAATCAATCAATCAATCAATCAATAGCAAATCCCCCAAGATCAAGTCCTGGGGGATTTTGTTTTTATACATTCTAGATTCTATTCCACAAATGTCGAAACCGTGTAAAACGAACAGTTGATTCCGTCGTCAAAACAGACATCAAATGCTCCTTTCCAATTTCCACTTTCCAGCGCGACCGCATGAAATACAATATCTACTCCATCGCCCGCAGGAACATCAGTCAAAAAAGTATGCGTATACGTGCCGTCATCAAGGTAATATGACTGGGAAAAATCAGGAATTGAGGATGTAACAGCAATGCCTTCCAAATACGATCCTCCAATATCAATACTATGCAAAAGCTGTGTCTCGTCTGAGTTATGAGTAACATGAGCCATAATGTCAAAGCTCTCTCCAACAGTAACGCTCACTGGCACTGTTAGCTTTGCAGAAGGAATTGAGTCATAATCTCCCCAAGCATAATCATCATACTGATAATCAGAATCTCCAAAGTCCCAATCAAACGAACGATCACAACCAGCACCAACAAGCACTAGGGCAAATAAACTCATCAAAAACAATGTTTTTTTCATAATAATTGCTTAAATTATTTTTTATCAAAGTATAACAATACTCGAGAATCACTAAAACCTTAATTTCTGTGCGCCGGTCCAGGCTATGGCTAGGGCGTCGGCGGCGTCGTCTGGCTTGGGGACTTCGGACAGGTGGAATATTGCCTTGATCATTTCCTGCATTTGAGGTTTGTCAGCTCGACCATAACCTGTCACCGCCAACTTAATCTCATTGGGCTTAACTCCGATCACCTCCAGACCTTTGACTGCAGCCAGGTATTGAATCACACCCCTCACCTCAGCAACCTGCAAGGCTGTGGTCGTGCTTTTAGCAAAAAACAATTCCTCAAGCACAACTGCTTGAGGTTTTAGTTGTTCAATAAGAGCATCGATATCGCGTCCGATCTCTAATAATCGAACTTCAAAGTCCAAACCAGCTTCTGTTGTAATTACTCCGTGACGCTCACATTGCCAATCACGCCCATCAAACGCAATCATGCCAAATCCACAGCGGCCAAACCCAGGATCTATCCCAAGCACACGCTTATTCATATTTCACTTTGCCAGTATTGATAATGAGTTTTTTCTCTTCCTGAGGAACCTCATCACGCATTTGCAAAAGCATAGCCAGTCCGGCAATTCCAGAAGGTTCACAAACAAGATCGTTCATATTCGCAATTGTCATTGCCTCTTGCAAAAACTCCTCTCGCACAATGCCAACACGAGATTTTGCCCCAATATGACCCTTTCGCTTAGCTAGATTGATCCAGTGTGGATCAAGATGAACAAATGGAAGATGCGGCGAATAAAGCTTATCAGCAATGCTAGTCGGATTATTTGTGGTTGCTCCAATAAAATGACATTGGCCTATTTTTTTTGCATCACCCTGAAATCGACGATCATGGAAAACAAATGAGGCTGCCTCGCGCTGAGCTATGTTGATGATATTCTCGTACAAATGTCCTGTGCCATAGGGTACAAATACCCAATCAGCATTCTTATTTAAAATATCATAACTCATCCAGTCATAAAAAACATCAAATGGTCCAAGGGCTTCATCAGATGTAATATCAATCCCACCTGTATTATCGGTTAGATGCAGGATATTTTCTGTAAGAAGTACTCTTTTACTCAAATCAGTTTCATAAATCTCACAACCGATTTGCTTGAGATATTCCTTAATATTATTCAACAGCCCAAAATGTACCAAAACTTTTAAATTTGGCAGGTCATATCTTCTTAACATCTTCTGCACAGCAACCGCTGCTGAACCAGAAGAGATAATCGACATCTGTGGCAGATGATCTGTGATACCATCTTTCTTTGCCAGTAAAAGATTTTTATAGGTCACAACCATTTCCCAAGCCATGCGGTCTTTGTGTGTTCCGGTTGGATTTACGCTCTCATCCTTGACCCAAACATTACTCACGCCTGGGACTTGGATTTCAAAAGTTGGCGTTGCTGGATAACGAGGATTTTCCGGTGGAAACTCTGGCTTTTTTGGGTCATTCTCAGACGGAACATGAATAGAATCCAGTATCGCCTGTTCCTTTGGTGTCAGTGCCATAGGCCAAGGGTTAGTTGATTAAGCAACATTTGTGAAGATTGAATCAACATCTTCGTCTTCTTCTAGTATATCAGTAAACCTCTCAAGTTTCTCCAAATCTTCACCAGAAAATTCCATTGGATCAGTGGCAATATACTCAAGTCCAGCGTCAGCGATTGTTAGACCTGAGGCAGAAACAGCATCAGATACTTTTTTAAAATCTTGAACAGCACAGGTCACGGTTAATAAATCTTGGTCATAACTGATATCTTCTGCTCCGGCATCGATCAATGTCAATTCCAAACCTTCCTTTTCTTCTTGAGTTTGAAGTGCTAACAAATCCTCAACTCGAATCACTCCTTTTTGCTCAAATTGCCACATCACTTTTGCTTCGATGTTTCCGCCATGCTTGTTAAAAATGGTTTTAATGTTTGTTCTAGCCCGATTAGTATTATCAGTCACGGCAATCACAAGAATTGATGCACCACCCGGGGCCATACCTTCATAAATAACAGTTTCAAGTTCATTGCCCTCTCCTCCAGTCCCGGCTCCACGAGCCACTGCACGCTCAATATTTTCTTTTGGCATGTTAACTGCCTTGGCTTTATCTATTGCAAGGCGCAAAGTAAAATTCATCTCCGAATCAGCGCCTTCCCGCGCTGCCACTGAGATTAATTTTGCTAGCTTGGAAAAAGCTTTACCCTTTTTGGCATCCACTGCGCCTTTTCTGTGTTTGGTCGTGGCCCATTTGCTGTGTCCTGACATAGATTGAAAATTAGAGTTAAAAGTTGAAAGTTTAAACTAACAAGTATGAAGAAAGTAAACGACGCCCCCTAAGAGGCGCCGTTTTGTTTATTCGACTATTTCTTGGTCGTCTCCATCCCCTCCTTGCACATCTGGCTCAATTATTTCTCCGCCAGAATCTTCATCTAATTCTTTTTCCGGCGAATCAATCTCTACTTGTACTTTGCCAGCTTCTGTTTCCTCCTCAAGGAATGACTTTATTTCCTCATCTGCTTCTTCTTCGACAATCTCCTCAACTACTTCTGGCATATCAATATAGTCCTTATTATATCCAGTTCCAGCTGGAATTAATCGTCCAATAATCACATTCTCCTTTAATCCAGCAAGTGTATCAACTTTTCCAGTTACAGCTGCACCGATTAAGACTCGAGCTGTTTCTTGGAAGGAAGCGGCTGAAAGCCATGACTCAGTTGAAAGTGAAATTTTAGTAATTCCCAAGAACAAATCCTCATATACAGCTGGTTTTTGTTTGTTTGCTTTTAGGCGGGCATTTTCACGCATGAGCGTTACTCGCTCAAGAACTTCACCTGGTAGGAAATCAGAATCATTGGCATCAATAATGCGAATACGACTAAACATTTGTCGGCTGATGATCTCAATGTGCTTACTGTTAAGCTTCTGTCCTTGAGATGCGTACACTTCTGTAATTTGATTTAAGATATATTCTTCAACAGCCTCACGACCTTTGTACTTAAACAAAGCCTGCAAGTCCAAATGTCCTTCTGTAAGAGCGTCTCCGGCCAAAACCTCATCATTATCTTTTACATAAAGGGTGTATCCCTGAGGGATAACATACTCACGAACCTTTGGTGCATCGTGGGTAACACTTAATGTTGTCTTTTTCGCTACCACTGTACCATCAACATCGCTAAGAATCTTTTCTCCAGTTACTGTCTGACCAAGCACATCACCAGCTTTAACTGCATCACCATCTTTAACCATTAATTTTCCACCGCGTCCAACTGCAAATCGTTTTTCTTCTAAAGCTGCGTAACGAATTCGAATAATTGTTTGGCCAGGTCGAGCATCAACAATCTTTTTACCAGTTCCGACCTGTTCAATAGTTCGCTCAGCTCGTTCAATCTGCACTTTTCCAGAGACCTCAGTCATAATGGCTTTTTGTTTTGGCATTCGTGCTTCAAAAAGTTCTTCAACCCGAGGAAGTCCTGAAGTAATATCTTTTCCAGCTACGCCTCCAGTATGGAAGGTACGCATGGTTAGCTGTGTTCCAGGCTCTCCGATTGATTGAGCGGCGATAATTCCAACTGATGTTCCCATTTTCACTGGCTTGTTATGAGCCAAGTCATAACCATAACACTTTTTACAAACTCCACCATATTCCTTACAGGTCAAAATATATCGAATGTGTGCTTCTTCAAGCTCCTTTTTGGCACTTTGTAATTCACGAATATGATCCTCAGTAATCAACTGGCCAGCTTCCACAACAACCTTGCGTCCGCCAGGCATAATGATTGGCTTAAGAGCAGTTCTTCCTAAAATTCTAGTATAAATTGTTTCCCCTAATTCCTGAGCTTGCTTGGCAGTAATCACCATTCCTTCTTCATCTCCACAATCTTCAGTTCGGACAACCACATCTTGAGCAACATCAACCAAACGACGAGTAAGATATCCAGCGTTAGCAGTTTTCAAAGCAGTGTCAGTAAGTCCTTTTCGTTGACCGTGACTGGAGATAAAGAACTCAAGCACATCAACACCTTCCTTGAAGGAAGATTTTACTGGCAACTCAATAGTCTCACCAGAGGCAGAAGCTTTAAGTCCAATCATACCAATCATCTGTGTCATCTGGCCCCATGATCCACGAGCACCAGAATCAATCATTGTGTAGGCTGAGCTTCCAGCTGGCAAAGCTTTCTTTGCTAAATCAGCAATCTTATCTTTTACCTCGGCCCAAACCTTAACAATCTGAGTTTTTCGTTCGCTTTGGGTAAGAAGACCCTGAGCATAAAACTGCTCAATCTCTATAACTCGCGCATTGCCATCAGCAATAATTGCATGTTTTTCTTTAATCTCTGGCAACTCACTCATTCCCCAAGAATATCCTGACTTTTGTGCGTAATAAAATCCCATTTCCTTCAAATCATCCAAAAGTATGGCTGTAAATTCTGATCCATGACGCTCCAAAGTTTCTCGAACAACATCAGCCAAAATCTTTTTACCAACAGTGGTATTTTGGTACTCTGCAAACTCTGGCAATCTTTCATTAAGAATAATTCGTCCAACTGTGGTGATTAATAGCTGACCATTAAGACGAACCCGAATCCATTGATGCAATTTGATCTTTCGATCATAGTAAGCATATTTTGCTTGGGTAGCATCAGGAAAACTCTTCAAATTTGTTTCGTCTGGCTCATCTTCAACCATGGTCAAATAATATGCTCCCCAGGCAATGTCTTTTCCAGGAGTAGCAACTGGACCACCGTGTGATGGTTTGAGCAAGTTATGAGTTGCGAGCATTAATTCTTCTGCTTCTCTATTTGCTTCTTTGGTTAAAGGAACATGGACAGCCATTTGGTCTCCGTCAAAGTCAGCGTTAAAAGCGTCACAAACCATTGGATGAACTTGGATAGCTTTTCCTTCAATTAAGACTGGTCGGAAAGCTTGAATACCAAGTCTGTGCAAGGTTGGAGCACGGTTTAGCATCACAAAGGCATGGGAAACAACTTCTTCTAAAATATCCCAGACCTCTGGTCTATCTGATTCAATAAATCGGTTGGCACTGCGGATGTTGTGAACATATTCTCGTCCAATCAGCTTTGAAATAACAAACGGACGGAACAATTCCAATGCCATTTTCTTTGGAATTCCACATTGATCAATACGCAAGTGCGGTCCAACCACAATTACTGATCGTCCAGAATAATCAATACGCTTTCCCAACAAGTTCTGGCGGAAACGACCTTGCTTTCCCTTTAAAATGTCAGCCAAAGACTTTAACTGACGCTTTCGTCCAGTGGCGGCAATAACTGTTTTTGAACTTCGAGCCGAGTTATCAATCAAGGAATCAACTGCTTCTTGCAACATTCGCTTTTCATTGCGAGTAATAACTTCAGGAGCACTTAGAGCGTGCAAACGCTTTAGACGATTATTTCTGTTAATTACCCGACGATAAAGATCGTTTAAGTCGCTGGTGGCAAAACGACCTCCGTCAAGCGCCACCATTGGACGCAAGTCAGCTGGAATAATTGGCAATGCTCGAAGCACCATCCAATCAGGTTTTAGATTATTCTTCTTTAAACTCTTAAGTAGCTTTAATCGTCGAATAATCCGATCATGCTTTGTACGAGATTTGGTTGCCTCAAGCTCATCATCAAGTATATTAATAGTGGCATCAACATCCATTCTTTCCAAAAGTTTTAGAACTGCCTCAGCCCCAATGCCGGCGTCGAAAATATGGCCAAATCTAATGGACCAATCTTGATAAACTACCTCTGGAATAACTTTCATCACCTTCATCTCTTTCAAATCCTGATCAACCTGCAAAAAGTCTTCCTCAAGTTCTGCTAATTTTTTATCAGAAATGTCATTAATGCGAGCTTTTTCAGCTTCGATTGCCTTAACATCGTCCTGAAACTTTTCTACCACTCGACCGATATCTCGGTTACGCTCTCCGTCAATCATTTTCTTCTTTGACTTGTACTCAGCTCGAACCTGCTCAATAGTTTGTTCAAGCGCTACCTGATTGATGTCAGTGATGACAAAGCTTGAGAAGTAAATAACTCTTTCCAATGCTTGCACGCTCATGTCCAAGATTGTTCCAATCTTGGAAGGCACACCTCGCAAAAACCAAATATGAGTGACCGGTGAGCAAAGATCAACATGACCCATACGCTCTCGTCGAACAACTGCTTGAGTTACCTCAACTCCACATTTATCACAGATAATTCCTTTGTATCGGATCTTCTTGTATTTTCCACAATAACATTCCCAGTCTTTTGAAGGTCCAAAGATTTCCTCAGCAAACAAACCATGCTTTTCTGGTTTTTGAGTACGGTAGTTTATGGTTTCAGGTTTTGAAACCTCACCATAAGACCAGGCGCGGATAGACTCTGGAGATGCAAGTCGCAGACGAATTGAGTCAAAGTCTGTAACTTTTAATGCATTTATTTGATGTAATGCCATATATAACGCTTAACGATTTGTTTGTGATTTTGTATCAACATCAACAGTTTCTCCGTCTTTTAGTAGCTCAACATCCAAACACAATCCTTTTAGCTCACGGATAAGAACATTGAAAGATTCTGGAACATTAACCTTGTGAATTGGTTCGCCCTTAATAATTGCTTCATAAGCTTTTGAGCGTCCTTGCACATCGTCTGATTTGATTGTCAAAATCTCTTGCAAAGTATGAGCAGCTCCATAGGCTTCCAGTGCCCAAACTTCCATTTCTCCAAATCTTTGTCCACCAAACTGAGCTTTACCACCCAGCGGCTGGTTTGTGATCAAGGAATATGGACCAATTGATCGCTGGTGCATCTTGTCCTCAACCATGTGGTTTAATTTAAGCATGTACATGACTCCAACTGTAATCTTATTATCAAATTGATCACCTGATCGACCGTCATGCAAAAGCATTTGTCCGCTTTCATCAAAACCTGCTTTGGCAAGCTCCTCGCGAATTGTTGCTTCTGAAATTCCAGCAAAAATCGGTGAGGCCACATGATATCCAATGGCGTCAGCTGCCAAACCAAGATGGACTTCCAAAATCTGACCAAGGTTCATACGAGAAACAACACCAAGCGGAGTTAAAATAACATCAATTGATCGACCTGCTGGTGTAAATGGCATGTCTTCAACCGGAACTACTTTTGAGACAACACCTTTGTTTCCGTGTCGTCCGGCCATTTTGTCTCCAACCTGCATTTTTCGCAGATCAGCAATAGTCACTTGAATGGATTTTACAACTCCGGCAGGCAAATTATCACCTTCTTCTCGGGTAAACACTCGGATATCAACTACCTTTCCTTTATTGCCGTGTTGTAGGTACATTGAAGAATCACGAACATCGCGCGCTTTTTCTCCAAAGATAGCTCGCAAGAGTTTTTCTTCAGCCGAAAGCTCTGTTTCACCTTTTGGTGTAATTTTTCCCACAAGAATGTCTCCTGATTTTACTTCTGCACCAATTCGGATAATACCTTCAGCATCAAGGTTCTTTAATTTTTCCTCAGAAACATTTGGAATATCTGATGTTACTACCTCTGGTCCAAGTTTTGTATCACGAACATCAAGTGTGTGATATTCAAGATGGATTGTTGTGTATCTGTCAGCCTGTACTACTCGCTCGGAAAGAATAATCGCATCTTCATAGTTGTAGCCATCCCAACTCATAAAAGCTACTAGCATGTTTTGTCCCAGCGCCAACTCACCTTGGTCTACTGAAGGACCATCTGCCAAAATATCGCCTGCTTCAACAATGTCGCCAGCATTTACTACTGGTCTTTGGTTTATTGAAGTTGAGTGGTTTGATCGTTGGAATTTATTTAGGAAATAGGTGACTTCCCCGGCTTTCTTATAATTAACGGCGATTTTAGCTCCGTCTGAATATGTTACTTCGCCATTTTCTTGCGCTACCAATACATGTCCAGAGTCAACTGCTGCTCTGCGCTCTCGCCCTGTTCCAATACGAGGAGCTTCAGGTTTAATTGGTGGCACTGCCTGGCGTTGCATGTTTGATCCCATCAAAGCTCGAGTCGCGTCATCATGTTCCAAGAATGGAATAAGTGATGTACCAATCGAAACAATCTGAGCAGATGACACATCAACATAATTTACTTCTGTGGCATTAACTAAGCGGGCTTCACCATGTTTTCTAGCTTCCAAAGTTGCATCCACTATATAACCATCTTCGGTCATCTTAATTGTTGACGGACAAGTAACTGATTTTTCTTCGCGGAAAGCATTTAAATATTCGATTTGGTCAGTAACTTTCATTCTGCCATCTTCATTAACTACCTTTCTATAAGGAGTTTCAATAAATCCATATTTATTGATTCGGGCATAACTGGCAAGTTGTCCAACCAATCCAATGTTTGGTCCTTCTGGAGTTTGCACCGGACAAATACGGCCATAGTGAGTAGTGTGAACATCGCGAACTTCAAACCCAGCGCGTTCACGAGAAAGTCCACCTTGTCCTAAAGCTGACAAACGGCGCTTGTGCTCAAGCTCGGCCAAAGGATTTGTTTGATCCATGAACTGAGAAAGCTGTGAACTCATGAAAAATTCTCGAATTGATCCAATGACTGGTCGAGCGTTAATTAAACGACCCGGAGTTATAGCTTCAATATCTTGGGTACTCATGCGGTCGCGAACAATACGCTCCATTCGCGCCATACCAATACGGAAACGGCCTTGTAATAGCTCACCAACAGCTCGAACTCGTCGATTTCCCAAGTGATCAACATCATCTGGCTCACCCTGGGTAATATTTAATGTAATAATTTCACTAATGATATCTACCAAATCCTCCTTTTTCAGAATTCGATTGGCCTCATCCTGAGCTCCATCCTCGGGATTATCCTTATTAAACCTGGTGTTAAACTTAAATCGACCGACTGGACCCAAATCATATCTATCAAACTTGAAAAACATGGAATGGATCAACTGGCGCGCATTATCTGCGGTTGCCAAATCTCCAGGTCTGATTCTTTTATATACTTCTTTTAGACCTTCTTCTTCATTAGTGGAAGCATCTTTAGCAATAGTTGATTCTATGTACTTATTTAAAGGGTGAGTATCAATATCTTTAAATAGTCCGAGAATTTCCTCATCAGTAAAATATCCAAATGATCGCAAAAGAGCAGTCACGGCTACTTTTCTCTTTCTATCAATTTTCACCCAAATAACATTTTTAGCATCTGTTTCAAACTCAAGCCAAGCACCGCGGTTTGGGATAATCTTTGCTCCATAATATCTACGACCACGCACAACCTCGGCAGTGAAGAATGCTCCAGCTGAACGAACAAGCTGTGAAACAACAACTCGCTCAGCACCGTTGATTATGAATGTTCCCCTATCGGTCATGACTGGCAAATCACCTAAGAAAATCTCCTGTTCTTTAACATCTTTTGTGCGGAGATTTTTCAAAATCGCCTTCACGCGTAATGGCGCTTCAAACGTGATGTTCTTATTTTTTGATGTTTGCTCATCAAATTTCGGTTCGTCTACAAAGTATTCACCAAAGGAAAGCTCAAGATCACGGCCAATGAAGTCTCCGATTGGAGAAACCTCACTTAAAAGCTCAGCAATCCCTTCTTTTAAGAACCAATCATATGAGGATTTTTGCACCTCAATAAGATCAGGTAGATCCATGGCGTCACGGACAGGAGTAAAGTACTTGCGCTCGCGCACATTTGTTGCATTTTTTTCCATAGGTTTTGAGAAACAAAATCGGCTTCATTAAATTAATGAAGCGTCGTTATTGGTTTGAATTGTTCATCTGCAAACACAGCACCACACAGATAGCTGAGTTTGAAGGAAGGTGTTTGGGGATCACCTGCTCGAATTTATGGATGAATTTCGGCAATGTTAGCCCCTTTATCTTCGTGATATGGGCTATTTATTACCTTGCCATAAAGCGCCGCAAGTATAACAAAGCTACTGATTTTCGTCAAATTATTCGTTGCAGACAATAAATAATGTTACCCAAACCCTCTCGGGTAGATAATAAATGGGTTACCGTGTCGTCATATGAATATGGCGACAAAAAACTGTATATTTCAAAGGTATTTGGAAGAATATCTTAAGGCAGATAAACACCATAAAGGTGAAATACTAGATCATGTCTGTGATGTAATAAAAATACACCGTAAAGCGGCAATAAGGCGTTTTTGTGTTTTACAGATGAAAGATTCAACTTTGGTTGAAGCTCGTGGTCGCCCTGTTATATACGGATCTGATGTTACTTCCGCTCTTAAAGATCTTTGGGATACTGCTAGTGAGCCATGTGGAGAAAACCTGTATGGTGTTATTGCTGAATATGTAGCTATCCTTGAGCGCGATAAAATGTGGAAACATAATCCCGAAACAACACAAAAGCTTTTATCTATGAGCCAAGGGACAGTGAAAAAGCGTGTCGCACATTTCACACGTCGACAGTTCTCTTCAAACCATGGAAAAAGCACAACAACACCTGGTAGCACAATGTCTGTTATACCAATACGCATGGACGGATGGCGTGAATCCGGTGTAGGAACTATGCAATTAGATACTGTTGCTCATTGCGGTGGTTCTGTTGCTGGAGACTTCATATACACTGTAAATGCGACAGATACAACAACATTGTGGGGGCAACGTCGAGCACAATGGAATAAAGGAAAGATCGCGACAGTGGATAATATGAAGTACATTGATAATATACTTCCATTCCCAGTTATTGAATGGCACCCAGATTCAGGCAGTGAGTTTATTAACTGGCATTGTTATAATATATACAAAGATAAACTTACACGCTCAAGACCAAATCATAAGAATGATAATTGTTTTGTAGAAGAAAGAAATGGCCACATCATTCGTCGATGGGTTGGATACGAAAGACTAGATGATATAAAGCTTGTTAAAGCATTAAACTCACTCTATGATATTCTTGATCCTTATCTAAATCACTTTGTTGCCAACAAGCGCATTGTGTCAAAAAAGCGTGTCGGTGCACGCTGGGTGATTACTAGAGAAAAGACAGCCAAGACTCCGTATGAACGTTTACTTCAAAAAGATGATATATCCCAAGAAACAAAAGACAAGATTCAACAGGAACATGATAAACTTAATCCAGCCATTCTTAAACAGGAAATTGATAAACTAAGAAAACAGCTATTTAATATCTTAAAAACGACACGAATAATATAATCTATTTCGGTAACACTTATTTATTATCTACTGCGGATCTGATTGACAAAAGTGCTGTTTGCGCCTACTCTTTTTAGCCAGTCCTTTTCACTTCAACATAGATTTCGCATCTCGCGCAACAAAACCCCAGCCAGGAGACAGCAATGTCCATCATCCTCGTACTCATCGTCCTCATCGGCTCCGTGTTCGCACAGGAGCCGATGATCGCAGTCCACAAGACTTACGGGCTCTTGGTTGCCACCGAGAGCTTTGCCGATTCGGAGCTGTCGCGCCCTGGCGCGACAGCTCTCTGTTCCAAGAATGTGCTGGCTCTCTATGAGTCCATGCCGTTCTCGCAAATCAGCAATTTGTGCAAGGAGCAAGACGCCACCCGCGCCAACATCCTGGCCTCGGCCAGGCAGATCCAAGAGTGCGCCCAGGAAGGCGACACCATCCTGTTCTCATTCACCGGATTGGGCGTGGGGGGCGATTTCGGAGATCCGATGTTGCTCACCTATGATTCCTCCTTCACCGTAAACGCCCTGGCAGACACATCGATTCGGATTGACGAGCTCTCGTCAGTCCTGTCCAAGAACGGCGTGCAGGTCGTCATGTTGCTCGATGCGTCACTCAACATTAAGCTCGACCTCGTGTCTGATAGCGATCCGCAATCGATGACGACCGCGGGCCCAATCGCATCAGATGTGCCAGGGAAATACCTGTCGCTCTCCTATGCTCCCATCGTCGGGGTTTGGCCACAGAACCCGAACCTGTTTGGCAACACGCTTGCCCGTGCGCTGGGCGGTGCGGCTGACGACAACGGTGACGGTGCGATCACGCCTGGCGAGATCAACCGCTACATGGTCGCACAGATCAATGCCGAGGCTGGAACACCTCCCGGTGCACGCGGCGAGTGGAAGTCGGCGGCCGAACCGATTCTCACACTCAAGCGTCAAGGGGTTGCTGTGCTTCTGCCAGAGCCAAGCTCATGGCGACCGACAACTTCGCCGGCACTCAAGCGCACCGCCATCATCGGCGGAGCCTCGATGCTCGCCATGAGTGGAGTGAGTTACGCGCTTTCGTGGCGCGCGCAAAAATGCCTGGAAGAGGTCTGCTACCAGGATCGCGACGAGTATGACTCCGCGATCTTGGTGCGCAACACCTTCTTGTGGGTAACCCGGGGGTCAAGCGCCCTGGGCGTTATCGGACTAGGCGGAGGCCTGATCCTATCGCCCAAAAATACCAGCTTGAGCCTCACGGCTCGCTGGTAAAATCTAAAATACAACTACGCCCGATCTCCAAAGGAGGCCGGGCGGTCGTGTTTTAAACTTTTTATTTCTTATTACTCAACTAAATCTAAAGTCTCAATTTCCTCAAGGGGAACAAGTTCTTCTTCTGTCACCAATCCTGCCTGCAAACGCTCAAGTCTTTCTGTGATTAGCACATTATCAGGATTAAGTTCTAATACTTTCTGTACCTCCTCAATTGCTCCCTCTATATTTCCTTGCTGTTCGTAAACAGATGATAAAAACCAACGAGCGTTACTATAATCTGGCGATAAATTAACAACATACTCGAGCTCTGTTTGGGCGTCATCTAATTTTCCTTGCTGTAAATACAAAAATCCAAGCTGGAGCACTAGGTTAGCATCATATGGGTTATCGGCTTGTAATGACTTTATTCGAGCGATTGCTTCGGAAAGATTACCTTGACGCTCATAGGCAAGTGCTAAATAGTATTGAGCTGGCGCATAGTCGCTCTTTAAGGAAAGCGCAGTATTCATGGCCTCAATCGCATTTGTTAATGCGAGCAGTCTGGCCTGTATTGACGAATCGGCTAAAGTCTCATCATCGCCACCGATGATTGAGGCAAGGGCATCAGCCTGTGCCAAATATCCCTGTCCAAGCGCCAAGTAATACTTTGGATTTGTCGGGGCCAGCAATATGGCTGACTGATAAGCTAATATAGCAAACTCGTCTGCTCCTAAAACAAAGGGTGTGATTTCTCGATATACGTCTGCGAGCATTAACTGATTTTCAATAACATTAGGTGCTAGTTGCACTGCTTTGATTGCATTACTGGTGCCTTGGTCAATATAACTAAAAACGATTTCTGGGTTTACTGATGTGTCTGAGAGCAACTCCCCGCTTTTATACAAATACGCAAATGCTAAATTCCTAGCATACACATCGTTCCACTTATTTAATGATTGAGCTGTTATTAACTGTTTTATAACCTCGTCTGTTGAGCCTCCTGACCTACTGTTTGTTATGGCTTTAGCATAAGCAATGTCAGACCCATACCTAGAGGCTGTTAGAAAACCAACGATCAAAATAGTTAAAGCGCAAACGATACCAATAAAAATGGCAAAAAATAAATGCACTTGTGACTTATCAAAGGCAATTCCTTTTTCCTCTTTATAGCTAATCCCTAAGATCATTGCACTAAGCAACCAAAATACTGTCTGCAATGTCATGTCTGAGGAATAGAATAATTGTGATATTGCCAAACATAGCCATGCCAATAAGAGCCCTAGATATAACTGATGTTCAGCCCCGCGACTATTTAAAACTATCTTAAATCCGTTAACCAGAATTGAAATAACCAGTAATAAATACAAGAATACAGTTGCCCAGCCCATGGTTGTTAGCATTGTCAGAGCATGGCTTGATGAGCGATTAAAGACTGTATCCCACAAAACTGAATTATTTAAGACCTCGGGCTTATATTTTTGAAAATTAATTTCATATGTGCCAGGACCTGACCCAAATAACCATGAATTTTCTGACAATGTTTTTTGGGAAATTTGCCAACTTGTTAAGGTCGTTGGTGCCAACTCTGGTGGACTACTAATTTTTCCAGGCGTTGAAACAAAGATAAATATCAAACAGGCGACAAGCAGTGCTACTAACAAAAATAGCTTTTTCCCTTTAATGGCTGTTATGCGATTTGAAAAAGAGCTAACAAAGAAGGCGCAGATTACAATTACAAATAGCGCCCAGAGCAACCAGTAATCAAGAGCGTAAAGAATAAAAATGGAAAATGGAATTATGGCGTAACTGGAAACTCGAGTTGCAAAACCGGCCACTCCCGTAAATAAACTCTTTGGCAATTCCCTAATGTTAAATAATAGTGAAAAAGAAAGAGCAGACATGACAGTGCTATAAACCCCAAGTGCGTTTGGAGCACCAATAAAATTCTGCTGTAAAATGACAATGTTGAAAATAGCTAATACTTGCAAAAGCAATATTACTGAGGCTGGGATAATCAATGCTTGAATAAACTTCGGTAGTGTTTCTTGGCTAACAACATTTAACCCAACAAGCAAAAGAACCATGCATGAAAGCCAGGTCAACAAACTGGTGTATTCCTGCCCTGAGGATCCAAACCAGCTTTGATATTGGAATAGAGAAAAAATTGTAGAAATTAAAATACTTGCAAAAAAGGCAAGCAACAAACCATAAACCCAGGTTTTTTTTACAACTAATGCTTTTTGAATAATAAGCGAGCTGACCCATGCTAGAAAAGCGATAATAGAGCAAAGAACCAATAATGTTTGCTTATTAATCTCCAATGCTTCTGATGTCCATGGAAGGTAAGCGATCGGGACTAGCACGACTGCCAGCAAAAAGAAAAATCGAGCTATGGATTGCGAGAATAAAACGAGACGATGTTCTCGCCTATGCAAGAGATCATTTATAATCATAAAATTTACTCAATTGATTCAGTGACTTGTTCTGGAACTATTTGCTCAATCGGCTCAGTAGCGTCATCTTCGATAACATCTTCTCCCGCAACCTCATCATCAATAACCTCGATGACATCCTGACCCTCGACCTCTTCTCCGATTCCTTCATCAACAACTTCTTGGTCCTTAACCTCCTCAACCTCTTCATCGATAACCTCTTCAACAATAACCTCCCCAACTTCTTCGTCCTCAACCTCATCATCAATAACCTCGATGACATCCTGACCCTCAACCTCTTCTCCGATTCCTTCATCAACAACCTCTTGGTCCTCAACCTCCTCAACCTCCAAAATATTATCCTTCTCCACTTCCGCGTCAGGTGCGTAATCCTTGTGATAAGCAATCACTAGCCAATCAACATTTGCGCCATTACTTTCCTCATTATCTCTAATGATAAAACCGTCAGTATCTCTATTTATAGCGTAGAGTGACCCGGTTTGGGCGTCAGCTGTCAAAAATACGCGGTAGGTGGAAAGATTATCAATTATTTTTTCAAAATTAGGGTCAACATCCGCAAAGATTACATGCGCTCGACCATTTTGGAGCTTGATGGTACCAGAAAGCTCGATGGTTGTTTGTGGCGAAACAACCGCATAGGCTTCGATTTGCTCTCCACCGTATGACTTTATACTTTCCACAAACCTGCCACCGGTCTTGATTGTTCCGTCTTCAGAAATTGACCAAACATTCCCAATTCCTGCAATTGATCCAACTGAAAGCAAACTACCTCCACTTAGATTCACAATTCCGGAAAGGTCCAATGTGCTTGATGAGGCCACCTGGGTAATCGAATTATCAGAAAGATCAGCGCCTTGACCATCAAAGTAAGAAGGACGGACAAAAACGGAAATCGAACCGACTGCTCCAGAGAATGCTTCCATAGCATAACCAACGATTGGACCAGCTTGAGTCGCCTTCATGGCATAACCTGGCTTTGACGATGTTGTTAGCGGATCACCAATTGAAACCGATCCGTTCTCATTACTTACATATGTTGGCACCCGACCAGAAAGCGCAATTGGAACATGACCATCGATATTATTTCCTGCTAAAAATCCTGGTTGAGTGGAGACAATACCCGCAATTTTTGCATCATAAGTAGTACCGGTTGATCGTTTTACCGAATCCTTACTGTTTGCAAACACGACAACTTCACCTGGCGCCACCGGTTCGGCGACCGGGAACATCTCGGCAAAGTCATACGAGCCTGATCCCCAACCAGATGCATTGGTACGCATAAAATCTCCACCAAGCCCTGAGGAACCATCGTAATAAATATACTTATCAGTCTGCAAAGCGCCACGATCTGATGGATACAAACGACCTGATATTGCCATGTCACCATCTTGATTGATAAATCCAACTTCGGTCTGGTCTGTATTTCTAAATGATAATTGATAGTTTGACGCGTCAGTAACACTATTTACCAAGCCCATGGAAATGTCCTGAGCTGATGCTCCGTCCCAGCCTGACCCGCGAAGCATTAGTCCATAAGAATCAAGTCCTGGCGTAACCGCGTCGGCCGTGCCAACTAAATCAAGTACTAAATCAGTTCCAACTGATGTCATACTGCCGTCTTGTGCTAAAACATTTATTGCTTGCCACTTTGGCTGAACATAGACATTGATCATTCCACTGCCGGTTAGGTGTGATTCAAGCGCCCTACCTATAACATATCCAACTCCGGTTGCTTTTCGAGCTGTGCCAGAAACTGATGAAAGAGTTAGATAATCCCCTGCAGAAATTGCACCACCTTCGTCATTTACCTTCACCGGAACTTGTCCCAAAAGAGCAACCGGAACATATGCTCCTGTCTCTTTCCAGCCATCAAACCAATTTCCCAGCGTATTTGGTGCGATTGAATATACACCAATCATCTTATTAGCATCTGATGCTAGTATCGCATTTCCTGACAAATCAAGTCCGATCACATCACCTTGAGTAAAGCTAGGTAATGAACCGGAAAAAAGCTCTGCATAATCGCTTCCTGCTGATGCATTTGTGACTCCGCCGGCGCCGTTTCCTTCCACGGCACCAAGGACTGTTCCATTTCCATCCTTGAACATGAGATAGTCACACGCAGCTGTCGGATTTAAATCTAAACAAGCCTGTATGCTGATGCCCATATTTGTATCGGCATTCCCATCATTAAAGAAACTGGCAATGTAATCTGTTGTTCCAAATGCAGTAACATACATTGCTTGCTGATCCCCAATTTGATTAACATATAACGAATAGCCTGTCCCAGCATTTGTTGTATAAAGCGTATTCCCTGTTGATGCGCTATCACCCATACTCAAGCTTACTAATCCTGCACTGGTGTTAATATAATCGGTCACGCTATCATCACGCGAAATATATAGTGCAGATCCTGTTGTTAGTGAGGAGTTAACAATTGATGTGATAAAACCACCTGTTGCACCAGTTCCATCAACTTCAAGCTGATCATAGATGTAAAGATCACCAGCTCCTTGTGCATAGGTTGCAGAAGAAGGAGTGGAAGTGTTATCAATATGAACAGCTGAGCCATAGAAATAGCCAGCATAATTCGAAGCTCCTCCTGATGCTGTCGCGTAAATACCATGACGGGTTGTTCCATTGCTGGTATTAGAAAAATAACCTGCGTAAGAACGAGTTAATGTGCCAGCGCCAGCTGTTATGCTTCCATAAACACCGACAGCGTCAGTTATAGTTCCAGCATTTCCTTGTACTTCTCCGTATGTACCGATTGCTAGTGGGATAGTTGTTCCTGCGCCTACATTTATACTTAACCCATGCAAGCCATACATTGCAGTGTCAACTGGTAGTGCTGCCGTTGAGTTATTATATGCAATTCCTTGAGTACCAATAAGCCTTTCGACTACTCCTAATGTATTATTTATCGCTTTACCGCCTATACCTGTCGGAACTAACAGATTCCCAGCAACTTCAACAGATGAATTAGTTACTTGTCCATAAATTTGATACGCCTGATAAGTACCAGCGCCTCCATTAGCGCTAGTAGATATTGTTGCTGTTGACTTCATTGAATATGTATCTAATGGTGTTGCACCATATACCAAATCTCCTGAATGAATGATATCTCCACCAGAAAATTCCCAATTATCTGCATTAAATGTTATATCTCCTTGACCCGCTGTTGAATCTTTGAAATTAATTATCGGATTTGTAGCGCCATCTCCTAAATACATTGTCCCTGTTGATGGAACAAAACCAAATTCTGAAGCAGCAGCTGTAGCACCGCCTATTGCTATATCATCTGTTGATGTTGTTGTGTAAACCGTTGACCCACTATCTGTCCAGCCAATATCATTTAAAAATGCAACTGTGCCTGATGCATCTTGAAAAGTGATTGTTTTATCAGAAACTGTCGGATCAGTTATAGCAAAAGTTGTTTCAAAAGCATCAACAGTTGCACCTTCAAAAACAAGTGGCAAAGCTCCAGAGAAAGTCGAACCAGTAAAATCGTTAGCACCAGTTATGGAATTATCTGACCCAAGACCAAAGAAATTGGTTGAATCAAGGCCATCAAGCATATCAGCATTCATGGCATACGGACTTGCTACTAAGCGTTTTCGTGGAGTAAGTAGCTCGCCGTCAATTGTAACTTGTAAATAGACAGAAGCATCATCAAAAACTGTTGTGGGAATTGCGGCAAACGAGTCACCTGTATCACCGAGATTCTGTGTAAATAACCCGTCTGTTAAAGTGACAGTTTTTGCTGTGGCAGTTACACAATTCGAATCAGAATTTGACCAAAGACAATCTGCGCCAGCTAAAGAACCATAAAGTTCAAATATCATGTCAATTGTTGCGTCAGAAATTGGAACACTGTTTGCGTTTAAGATTCGCCCCTGATAAGAAATCATGCGTGGAGGTTCAGCAGCGGCAAATATTTGTTTTATAAAGATTGCATGGCTTGAAAAAATAGCAAACAAAATCAACAAAAGCATTGCGGCTTGACGACCGTTTAGAAATAATTTTGTTTTCTCCTTCATACTTCCACAGCTATACACAATGGTTATGCACAGATGCGGTATTACGATGGAAACATTATACCTTAATTACCAACTTTTTTCAGTGACACATCCACAGAAATTACATCTGGTTCTTTATTTGATGAAAAATCAATTGGACGCACCTCTTGTTTTTCATATCCAGGTCTTTCAAAAGTCATAAAATACTGATTTGGTCCGGCCATAAATGCATAACGACCTTTAGCGTCAGTAACGGTAGACTCAATCAAACGATTAAATGCTGGCTCAAACAAACGAACAACTGTATTTGCTAGTAATTTAGATTTTGATGCATCGGCAACAATTCCCCATCCTTTCTTTTTGTGCCAATGAGTAAGAATAGCAACAACCAAATATACCAGACTATGTAAAACAACAAAGGCAAGAGTTGTTATTGATGGTTGAATAATGAAAATTACTATTGAAACTACCAAGCCAAAAATTGCTAAAGAATGTAAGAATAATCTTAAAAATCTCTTTAAAATCAGCTTCTTTGGCGTATGAAAAGCATCGGCGTCAGATGGATCGATGGGAATATTTGCAGCAATCAGTACATTATCTTCTTTTACTTCAATAACTCCATTGGTGTAGATATCTGTAAATAAAACATCCGTGATTTTACCTTGCAGGTAAGTGCTAGGAAAAACAAACCCAGCCTTCTTAACTTCGATTGTATAAATTCCAGGATGCGCTTTAAAAATATAATGTCCTTGGCGATCCGATACTGTTGTTTTGATAAGTTTTTTATTTTGATCAAAAAGACGGATGGTTGCCAAATCAATCGGTATTTTTGTTATGGCATTGTAGATTGTGCCAATACGCTTCTTCTTTCTACGAGCAAAGAAAAGAGCAGGTGAACTAAAAAGATATCGCAAGAATGTAAGTAAATTAAATGATGACGAAAGAATTCCTACTGCAGTGATTACAGACGCTATTGCTACTGGTTTGGAAATATCGGCTACCGCTTGGACTAATGGTAAATTACGAACATCATCAATGGTCTCAACAATATTTACTATGGTACCTATCGCTGGCTGAATCACTTCGTCAACTGCTCCGCTTGGTTCTTCAACAACTATCTCTGCTGGTAGCCGAATCAACTCTATTGATGCTCGTAAAATATTATTTGAAACATTAACTACAACATCTGCATCGCCATATCCACTTTTCCCAACATGGATTGTATAAATGTTGTTTGGTACATAAAAAGCAAACGCTCCAGATGAAGATGTAATAATAGGATTTACCTGTCCATAACTCATCGCGCCCCATTGAACACGGTCACTTCCCTGTCCTTCGTAGACGATAATCACTGCGCCTTCAATCGGGGTTTGTTGATTATCAATTTTCTCGAAGACTAAACCACGAGAAATACCTGAAAATTCTCTTACCAGGGTTTCTGTCTGTCCGTCAGTATAACTAACTACTATTGTTAAAGGTTGAGTTGCGTCAGATAAATCAACTAATCCTTCATACTTTCCATCACCAATACCAATTAACCCATAGGAAATATCATCAACTATAGCTACCACTGATTCAACAATTGAGGAATCTCCAACTGTAACAATTATGTCGACGACTGAATCGGGAATGACCTGATCGTCAGCGAGAACTATTTGTTTATCACCAACTCTGATCTCTGTTTGAATTGATCTATCAATTTGTTCAACTTCGCTTCCTGACCCTAAGTCAGAAGAAGTGGTGCCATCATCAGATCCAGGCGCTGGTGATGGTTCAGGTTCTGGACTTGGTTCAGGCTCAGGTTCAGGCTCAGGTTCAGGCTCAGGTTCTGGACTTGGTTCTGGACTTGGTTCAGGCTCAGGTTCAGGTTCTGGGGATGGTTCTGGTTGAGGTTCGGGAGATGGCTCGGGCTCTGGACTTGGGTCATCGCCACCTCCACCAGGACTACTACCACCACTCGATGCTGGGATTGATAAGCTTACATTGCCATCATCGTCAGACACAATTGGGAGAGGGACTGATCCAAATAGATCGTTGGTCGATGAGGTCAACCAAATAAAATATGTAGCTGCACCAGCAGGATTAGTAATTCTATTTGTGCCCGATCCATATGCCGAAGCATTTGTACCTATCTCTATGATCACCTCACTACCAAGTACTATTGATCCACCATCACCAGCACAAATTTCAAATATCAAGCTCTGAGATGATACAGAAAAACCTACTTGATCAACGCCAGTACAATCTGATGCAGTTGTTAAATCAATGCCGTCATCTGAAATGTCTACATCATCTTCGATAATTGAAGTGAGATCAAAACCAGATGGAAATGTGATTGTAATCATGTCAGCCGCAGGTATTGCTACCGAGGTTGTAAAAACGAAACGATGATTTGATGATGTACTTACTTTCAAGGAACTAGGTTGATCATAAACATCAGTCACCGTAGTACTGGCAAACACAAAATTAGCTGGGAGCAAAAGCACAGCGGAAATAAATAGAATACTAAGTTTAAGCGCGACGCGCATAGCTCCAGATAAGAATAAACAATAATAAAATTGCACTAATTACGGAAATAACTCTCCACGAACAGAACCAAACTGTTTTAGAAACTGTAAAAACCTCGGCGTTTTGCCATGGTTGAACATATAAACTCAATTTGTAGGGACCGACTGCCCAGGGAAGAAATTGGTTTACTGGTAAGGTACGAACTTGATCTTCCGGAATCCGTTTTAGTTCTGGATTTAAAATTGATTCATCGCTAATACGACCAAAAATGTTCTTTACCTGGATAACTCCGTCCGGTTGTAAAGTTCCTTTATCAATATTCTTAATTGTCAAATAGGAATTTACTTCGCCTGTAAATATATCTGATGATATCTGAAAATCAGTCCACTGAACATCGTATGGCACATCATCACCCAAGGTAATAAAGATAAGTGACATAATTCCAGTTCGTACAGATATCTGATCTTGATCCACTGGTTCTTCGATAATTTGGACACCAACAACAAATGTTTCCGAAAATGCATCTTGGCTTGGCAAAAATTCAATATCCACTGTCCGCTCTTCCTGAGAAACAAGGGAAAACTGCGAATCAACTATTGAAAACCAAGACCTTTTATTTTCATCAAGATTATAAAACGAATAATCACCTTCTTCTTGACCTAGATCAACTCCTACTATTTCTACTGTATATGAACGATCAGTAACTTCTGTATTTTTTACACCTATCTCAATCTGCTTTGACTCTCCTGGCATCACCTGGACATCGACTGCTGACGGGAAAACAACCGACGCGTGTGCCGGTAAAGCAAAAAATATAATCAAAAATGAGAAAAAAACTCTAGTAATCACCCACATATATAAAAGTCAATGTTTGGGAATACAACCCATCACTTTCAAAACCATCTATCGATGTTTTCACAGTTAGATAGTCTCTGGAATCAAAGCTTACCGCGCTACGACTACCTATCTGTTGTAATGCTGTGGTGAAAGCTGAATCTTGAGTGTCAAATGTTGATAATGCAAGACTAGAATCAGATGAATGTGCTCCATATTCACGACTCCCAGCTGAAACAGTACCATCAGAAACATCTGTAATTGTATCTATCCCATTTGTCAGGTCTTGATTTTCATAAACATATACAGAATATCCATCACTAACCTCGGCTGACACTTCCCAAGCGATTATTGATGTTGTAACAGTTAGGTCAGATATGGTCCCAAATGAAACCGATGATGCATCAAGCTCATAGACATAATCATTATTTCCATCAACCGACGGCATGCCACCGCTACCATAATTCCAAGCATCAACTGTGATTTGGCTGAGTCCTGAGTTGATACTCAATATTTTTCCTGTTGCGTCAATTTGTCCATCACCTTCGCTTTGTACTAAAGCAATCATTTGTCCGGTTGAAAATGAAGATGTTGATGTAACTGTAACAACTGTACTTGTAACTATCGTAGCTGATACTTGTGATGATCGATCTTGAAGAAATATTTCAAAATCTGCAACCCGATCATATATTCCTGCTCGATACCCTGAGTCAAGATCATAATTTGTTCCATCGCTCCTCGTCGCGGCAGCTGAAGAAACCGAATCTCTAAGCTGATAGGATGCTGAGGACGATCCTTCCCCGCCACCAGCATTTATTTCATCCCATTGAATCTCGTAATTTGTCGATGTCATTGTGGCAAAAACAGAAAATGACAATCCAAAAATTGTAGTCAAAGCAAGTAATCCGATACCAATGCCTCGAAGTTTCATACACAGCTATTATAGAATGAACACAAATTTGCGTCAAAGATAGATTTGGCTAACCTTAGCCCAATACTTAATGATAGCTGTGGATAAACACAAAAAAATTTTAATTTTTTATTATCTCACTGTGCATAACTTTAAATTAATTTGTCTACCTTAGCGTAGACAAGTTCCCTATGAAACTTTTTTGACATTTTAAATAAATTTTTATCTTTGATCCTTTATTAACCCCAACATTTTAAATTTGGTCATTTATATAAAATAATCTTAATTCATTACTCAGCAATATCGCAAACAAAAATATCACAAATTACTTTATAAGATATCTATTACTCCCCCACTAATTAATGCTTATTATTAATAATCGACAATTCTAATCAAATACGAATATTTTTTTGATAAATCTGATTGAAAACAATGCTGATTAGTATTCAATAAATACTTATAGGTATAAATAAAATTAATAACATATATTTTTTGATACAAAAAAACTCAGTTATAAAATATACTGAGTTTTAATTATTTATTCTTTTGATTAGCCAAGTAAAAAATCTCCTTTTTGACTGCTTACTTATCTTCAATGAAAAAGCTCAGCTTTTTCTTCATCTCGTTACAACCGAGCTAAGCTCGGTGGTGACCTCGGCAGGAATCGAACCTGCAACCTTATCCTTAGGACGGATCTGCTCTATCCAATTGAGCTACGAGGCCTTGTTTCACATGGACCTAGCGTCGTAAAACTAATGTACGAGCTAAATTCAAGATAGTGGTATAATAACACAAAATAAAATTATGACTACAGAAACCAATATTATTTTAGCGATCGGAATAGTGACTATCTTTTTCTTGATATATATAACTTTAAAAATCACAGCTGGTAGTAAGATGCAAGCGTCGCAAAATAACCTAGACCAACTTCTGCAAATTGCAAAGGAGGACATACACCGCAGTGCTAGTGAAAATAAAAATGACCTTTTGGTTCAGATTCAGCATTTGAAGGAGCAGATGGATCAAAGCATGCGCCATTCACATTCGTCTTTGCAAAAACAATTTGAACAAACAACAAATATTGTCCAGGATGTGACAAAACGCTTAACCGATCTTGATCGAACAAATAAACAGGTACTTGATTTCTCGTCGCAATTACAGGATTTACAAAATATTCTAAAAAATCCAAAGCAAAGAGGCGTACTTGGTGAATATTGGCTTGAAACTCTTTTACAAAATGTTTTACCTCAGGAAAGCTACAAAATGCAGTATAAAATCGGCTCAGATGAAAAAACCGGTCAGGTACAAATTGCCGACGCTGCTATATTTGTTAGAGATCAGATAATCCCAATTGATGCAAAATTTAGTTTAGAGAATTACAATAGAATGATGGAAGCAAATGAAACTGGAGAACGAGACAAAATCGAAAAATTATTTAAAGCTGATGTAAAACGAAGAATCGACGAGACCAGCAAATACATTCAACCAGAAAAGGGAACTATGAATTTTGCATTCATGTTCATCCCAGCCGAAGGAATTTACTATAATCTACTTAATGCCGAGGTCGGATCTGGAGTAAATAGCAATAATTTGGTTGATTATGCAAACGCAAAGCATGTTATGCTCGTTTCTCCAACATCTTTCTACGCATATTTACAGACAGTCTTAATGGGACTTCGCGAGCTACAACTAGAAAAATCAACTCAAGAAATTCTCAAACGCGTAGCTGAACTTGGCAAGCACATGGCTAGCTATGCCAACTACCATGATCGATTGGGAAAGAACTTGAGCACAACAGTAAATCAATTCAACCAATCAAGTGGGGAATTAAAGAAAATGGGAAAAGATATTGGTAAAATAACATCGGGCGAATCGGAAATCGTTATTGATGCTGAAGAAATAATCCGACCATTAATTGATTAATTTCAATAAAAAAACAGAGCCATGCAATTACGGCTCTGTTTTTTTATTGTGCTTTCTTTGAAACCATTGCTGATCTTGCTTTTATCCTGGCAGCCTTATTCTTTTTGATGATATTTTTATTTACCATCTTGTCAGCCAATTTATAGATCTTAGGAAGGGTTGCTTGAACTTCTTCAATTTTCTTGGCAGTAGCAGCTTTTCTAAGCAATCGTCTTAGTGATTCAAGTTCAGCTTTTTGAACTTTGTTAAGTTCTGCGCGCTTTTGACTTTGTCTAAGCGCCTTTTTTGCATTTGCTAGATTTGGCATAATATTATTTTGAGCATGATGTTATCAAGGACAACGCAATGATAATGAAATTAGGCTTTTTTGTCAATTCTGTCACTAGCAAGACAAAATGCCGATATATCAGTACTTTGTTTAGATGTTAATTTACTGGTCTTTACTGCAAAATCCATTTCCAGCATCTTTTTCTGTAAATTGATAAGACCGCCTAGCTCAAACCTGCCAACCTGACTAAAAAGCTTTTGCGCTACAAAGGGGTGAATGCCCAATTCTCTTGAAATATCTTGTTTCGTGGTATTTCGATGCTCGTGCAACAAACTAGCAGTTGCTATTAAAAGTCGGACTTGTCTGACAAGCAGTGCAAATAACTGCGCATCAGGCGTGCCAAAATCTCTCTGATTTTCAAAAAGCAAATACATTTTTTTAAGATCACCGTTCACGCAGGCATCAAGACAGGCAAAAATCTGATCATCAGCAGTAGACCTAACAAGAAGATCTATGTCAGACCTAGTTACAGCCCGACCCTGACAATATGCTACCAGCTTGCTAATTTCGCCAGCCAACAACCACAAATCAGTCCCAGCGACTTGCACAATATCCTGTGCCATAGCTTGGTTCAAATCCAGTGATTTTTGTTTTGCTTCTTGCAACAACCACTTACTTGCTTCAGAAACAGACAGAGGGCTGTGTTCATAAACATGGCTGCCTGATGCTAGCGAACTGCTAACAATCTTCATCTTCCTAGCCTTTTGCGCATCAATTTCATCAAGAACAATAACTATTGTTGATTCTGGAATTTTATCAAAAAGTTCTATCCATTGTTTTTCTTCTGCTTTTTTTAAACCAGAAAGAAGATTTTTGATTATTACCATGCGCTTTGGTGCTAAAAATGCTGGCGACTCAACTGCCTGAGCCACAGCTCCAAACTCAAGTCCAGAGTTGCTCACATTAAAAATGCTCAAATTTGTGCCAAGCGCATCAAACTTTTCCAAAAATCGTTCTTTCATTGCCAAAACCTGATTTTTCGAAGAGTATGAATCACTTCCAAAAATAAAAATCAACATAGTAGACACATCTTATCACATTTCAAGGTAGCTTTCCGACCTTTCTTATTGATTTAATTAAAAGCAAAATAACACAACACCCCGGCCATTGGCGACGCGGGGTGAGATGACGAAAATTACACAATTTCCAGCTATAGGTGATTAACAAATTCCAGAAAAATGTGATTTGCACTAATCTGGGCAATCTCATGTGCCTGAGACATATCGAGTAACTCAAGACTAATTGCTAAAGCAAGCATCAATGCCTCGTCATATAACTCACCCAATCCAGAAAATGCTAGAACATGATCACGGGCTGAAATAGCGCCTCCAAACATATTCTCTTGCACATTCCGAGTCTGCCAACTGGAAGACTTTTTGAGCGCATATCTTTGAAATCGAGCCAGCCTGCTGGCCATCTCTTGGGATAATCCGCTATTTCGCCAGGCGCACTGTGGCCCTGACAAACCAATGCGGACAGTGAGAAGATAAGGGCCGTTTTGACCATCGTACTGATACACCGTGAGGAATCCACCTCTACGAGTAGCGCCAATTTTTCTGGTTTTAAGCATGAGATCAAGCAGTCTTTCAGTTTCTTGGATAAAACGAACTGACGGAATAGAGCTCACAGACACCTCCTGACTATTGGGTAACATTTTCGATTACAGTGTGATATGCAATCGACAAAAATCATCTTTTCATGGAATAGACAAACAATCAACAATTTCACTAGCTAAATTGATTAACTCAATAAATTACTTGTTCAATAATTGACAAAAACTCAATTTTTCACTATATTTCCACCTTGCTTAACCTTTGGAGGCATCGTGGCAAGAGGAAGAAAAAAACTGGCATGTACGATTACGGAATTTATGTGGATGTTTCCAACATCCTCATCAACTACCCGGACAGAGTCAGCTTGATGGTCCTGCAATGGAAGTTACAAAAGTACTTCAATGCCAGGGTCATCACTTATCATCTATTTATCTCGCTACCTGGCGACAGGCCATGCAGAGAACGCCGTATCGCCGATGCTGCTCGCCGCCAACCCTGGTATGTTGTCCACGACGAACACAGGCAAGTTGAGATGCGTGACGGCCGGCGCACGGAAAAAGGCGTTGATGTTGACTTGGCTTGCCAGGTTATGGAAGACGCAATGCGCGACAAACACGATTTTTATGTGATTGTCAGCGCTGACAGCGACTTTCTACCGTTAGCAAGACGCCTGCGAAAGCTTGGAAGGCAAATAAAGATCGTGGGTCCTTACCATGCGACAACGCACGAAGTAAGAGATGACCCGAATTTTACCAATATCTTTGATGTTTACCCTCCGCCTCAGGTGGAACAAACTTTCAATGATAACCTTGATGACGACGACCCGCCTCTTGGTCTATCGTCAGACGAGGAATGATACGCGTAGAGCTGCCCTGATAGGCAGCTCATTGGTTTTTATTTTTCTAGTTGTTTTAATCCTTCTCCCCAATTATTCCCAACTTCCACATCAACCAACAATGGAATTTCGCTTTTCCAAACGCCTTCCATAATCTCACGAATATTTGGCAAAACACGATCCAAATCCTGATTCTTGATTTCAAACACCAATTCATCGTGAACCTGTAGCAACATTTTAATGTCAAAATCATTTTTTTCCATCCATTCCTGAACTTTAATCATCGCAATCTTAACCAAATCCGCTTGCGTTCCTTGAATTGGCATATTCACTGCCATGCGTTCAGCCGAAGCACGCAACTGCTGAATTCCAGAATTTATATCATGTAAATATCGGCGACGACCAAACAAGGTTTCCACATATCCATGCTTGTGCGCACTAGCTTTTGTTTCTTCAATATAGTTAGTAATGCCTGGGTGAAGTTCAAAATATCGGTCCAGGAAAACCTGAGCCGCTTCTTTGGAAAGTCCACTTGACCTAGCTAAATTATGAGTCCCCATACCATAGAGAATTCCAAAATTGATTGCCTTGGCTGCTCGGCGCTCTTCTTTGGTAACCTTATCTTCATTTTTTTCTAAAATCTCAGCTGCGGTTCGGCGATGAATATCTGCTCCGTCTTGAAATGCCTTAACAAAATTCTTGTCCTTTGACATAACCGAGGCCAGGCGAAGCTCAAACTGAGAATAATCGCAGGCTGCCAAAGTATATCCATGCTTGGCTACAAATGCATCACGAATGGCTCGTCCAAGCTCTGTACGAACTGGAATATTTTGTAAATTTGGGTCAGATGAAGACAGTCGACCAGTTGCAGTCACGGTTTGATTAAACGATGTATGAACTCTGCCATCCTTGGCTATCAACCTTGGCAATGAATCAACATAGGTTGATTTTAATTTGGCAAACTCACGATACTGAGAAATTAAAGGAATTATCTCATGAGTTTCCCAAAGCTTTTCCAACTCACTAGCAGCAGTTGAAAATCCTGTTTTTGTTTTTTTAATTTTTTTAGTTGGCAAATGAAGTGTTTCAAATAAAATATCAGCTAGTTGAGAAGGGGACTGAATATTAAATTCCTGACCCGCCAGCTTGTAGATTTTTTTCTCAAGCTTACCTAACTCTACGCCAAATAATATTGAAAGATTATCAAGATGTTTTTTGTCTACTTCAATGCCCTCATGTTCCATAAGATACAAAATTCTTACAAGTGGCATCTCAATTTCCTTAGCTAGCTTGGAAACTTTATCTTTTTCCAAGAGTTTTGCCAGCTTCTTATAAAGCTTGATGATCGCCTCCACCTGATCCTTTGCTTTGGATGTTTCCGACAAACCAATATCAACATACCGTTTAGCACAGGAGCTAAGATCAAAATAACGCTCATGGGAGGCGTGTAAATAAGCGGCAATCATTGTGTCAAAAATAGGTGCAGTAATCGCCTCATCAAACAAATGCATAACTTGCTTTAAGTCATGCCCAACCACAAATTTTGCCTTTTTAATCAATGACTTGGCTTGTTTAATATCGTCTTTGGACTTGGCTATAGCAATTTTTTTACCATCAGAAATTGCGATTTCTAACTCACCTTGACCAAAAAGAGTTTCCAAAGAGCGAACTGCTTGGACAAAAAGCATATCAGTATCAAGCACATCAACTGCTACTAATTTTATTTTTGTGTCTTTTGATAATTCTTGCTCAAAGTCTTGTTTTTCACCACTATACTTAGTAAGCAGGTGACGAAATCCGTAATGCTCAAATAAAGGAATTAATTTTTCAACATTTGGTTCTGACACTTTAGCATCAGACAGTTTAAAACCAGGCAATTTTACAGTTCTAACCAAACGAACAAGCACCTGCAAATCCTTTAGCTCTTTCTGCCTACCTTCAAGTTTACGAGCAAACTTTGCCTCCAGCTGGCCATCTTTTAATGCCCGCCAAATTCCATTAATTGACTCATGAGCTTGCAAAAGTTCAACTGCTGTTTTCTTACCAATCCCAGCAATTCCCGGAATGTTATCTGATGGATCACCCATCAAGGCTTTAAGATCAACCAATTGCTCTGGCACCAAGCCATATCTTTCTTTCACAGCCTTGGGATCATATTCCTTTGTTTCTGAAATACCTTTAATAAAGGTAATAACATGAATCTTATCATTTACTAACTGCAGTAAATCCATATCTCCACTCATAGCAATCACATCAGTGCCTTCCTTTGCATAACGCTCGGCTAGTGTGGCAATAATGTCGTCTGCCTCATAACCTTTTGCACTTAGGCTGGGAACACCGTAGCAAGCTAGCAATTCCTGAATCATGGGAATCTGGGCATAAAGCTCATCGGCTTTTTTTTCTCTTTGCGCTTTGTATGCAATATAGGCTTCATGACGAAATGTTGGGCCTTTCAAGTCCCAGGCAACTGCCATGTAATCTGGCTTGAACTGCTCGCGCATTTTTTCAATAATATTTCCAAATCCATAAACTGCGTTGACCACTGTTCCGTCAACAGCAGTGAGTGGTGGGATAGCGTGCCAAGCGCGATGCAATAATGCATTGCCGTCCAAAATAAGAAAGCGTTTTTGAGATTTCATACCCATACAGTGTACTAAATTTTACATAAAAAAGAGAGCCGCCCAGCAGTTCTTGCCAAAGCGGATGACAAAGGTTGGAGACTGGTCGTAAAAGGGGACAGACCCCTTAGAGTTGCCAGCGTTCTCGCCGCCTGCACCAGCGACTATAAATCCCGACTAAATTTTTAAGTTGCTCAAAAATAGTGCTATTTTAATTTGAGATAGATAAATATGAACCAAAGCCCGACCAGTTGGTCGGGCAAGACGATTGACTCGCAAACACTTAGACGAACCCGAGCAAAATCAGGCCAGCGTCCACGGCAACATGGCAAAACTGATCCATCTTGATACTCTTGAGCACATAGAACCTGGCCTTGAGAGCATCAATCAGCGCGTGAGACACAATTCTGATCACCAGCCCAAGAGCGCTCAGGCTAAAAGCGATCTCGATGGCAAATCCCGGCACGATGTTCATGTCCATCTCAGGGATTGCCCACAGAAGCATGATCGGCGCGTTGGCAGTGACTGCATGGTAGAACAAAACTTCGTAGCTCTTGCCCTTTTCCATGGCCATCCACGCGCTCTGCAGTCCGAAGTCCCCCCAGACAAACAAGAGGTACATAACCGCAAGCTTGATAACAACGAGCATTGCGTAGTCCATAGAACCTCCGGTTAAGAGCGCACGCCATTGTGCACTTTTAGAATCCCATATATTTACTCCACAGCCCAGATCCTCTGTCGTCTTTTTGGACACTTTTTGACGTGCGCTTGCATATCAACTATTCTTATAATATATGCGTATGGGACACTTAGATCATCTTCTTTCTGGGCTTGAAGCTTATGGTCTGTCCAAAAAAGAGGCAGAAATTTATTTAGCCCTTTTACAAAAAGGGCCATCAACAATCCTTGAAATTGCTAAAAAAACTCATCAGCCGAGAACAACTCTTTACCCAATGCTTGATAAACTCGTAAATGCGGGCATTATAAAGTCTGGCAAGGATAAGAAAAAAACTGTTTTCACAATCGAACACCCGCGTTCATTAAAACGAAAACTTGAGGAAAGAAACAAAACCCTTGATGAAATTTCCCCAGAACTCACAGTCTTATACGAAAATATCACCTCAAGCCCTGATGTTGTGTTTTATGAAGGGACCGAAGGATTTAAACGACTTTGGCAAAGAATTTACAATTCAGGGGTGAAAGAATATAGAATCCTGACAAATGAAAAAGGCATGCTTGAATATGTTAAAGAACCATATCTTGTCGAAAGCATTATTGCCAGACGAATTGAACTTGGTATTAAAAGCTATCAGATTATCGTAGAGGGCGATAAAACTAAAATTATTATTGATTCTGATAAAGAACAATTGCGTGAATCTCGACTACTTCCCAAAGACGCACTTATTCCGGCAACCCTAATCCAATTCGGCACAGAGGTCGCCTTCATGACAACTCGGCGTGAAAACGCTATGATAATCATGACTAGCGGGGATGTTGCCATCACCTTTAAAACAATGTTCGACCTTCTTTGGAAATGCTCAAAGAACCCGTACGGGAATGTTTAAAGTGTGAAAATTGTTTAAACTGTTTATTCCGGAGTCAACAACTTAAATCACATTATTCCCACCCCAACGACAGGAAGGATCTTCTCGAAAAGATCTCTCCTATCGTCGAGATGGAACAAGGCCTTTTCTACCACTTCTACCTCATTAAGCCCTGCAAACTTTTAAACCCTTTTTATGACCCCTACTCAAAAATCACTTGAACAATACTTTGCCGAGTATGGCGTCACTGACGCTGACAAAAAAGCTAAGCTCTTGCCCCTTATTACTGATCTGATTTATGACCGCAACATGCATGTTGTAAATCTGGAAACTGAGGCTGATGAATATAGAAAACATCAAATAGAAGAAGGAATTGCAGAACTTGAGGACGAAATAAAACGACAATTTGAATCTTGCCTATGAAACCTACAGCTTTAATCATTCTTGATGGTTTTGGTATTGCTCCACCCTCTGACTCAAACGCGATTTGGACTGCACAAACTCCATTTATTGATTCGCTAATCAATATATATCCGACGCACTTGCTCTATGCCTCAGGAATTAATGTTGGACTGCCAGAAGGCGAAGTAGGGAACTCGGAAGTCGGACATCTAACTATTGGCTCGGGAATTTTAAGTTATCAAAGCCTGCCCCGGATTGATCAAGCGATTGAGTCTGGAGCTTTTTTTGCATCTGAAAAACTAAAGGCAGTTAAAAATCATTTAAAAGAAACTGGCGGAAAACTTCATGTATTGGGACTTATTGGAAATGGCGGAGTTCACTCCCACAGTCGACATCTAGACGCAGTTCTAGAGTGGTCGCACAAAAATAAACTTCACAAAAAAACTTATATCCATGCATTTTTGGATGGTCGTGATACGCAAAAAGATCTAGGAGCGCAATTTCTAACAGAACTCCTGGCAACTTGTGAAAAACAAAAAATTGCCGGAGTAGCCACGGTTTGTGGCCGTAAGTTAGCCATGGATCGAAATAATAATTGGGACAGAATTGCTCAAGCCTACAATGCCATCGCCCTGGGCCAGGCGTCGAGCGTCACTCAGAGTCCGATAGAAGCAGTCCAGGCTTCATATGCAAATCAAATTTTTGATGAAGAGCTTGAACCAATCGTTGTGTCTGACAAAAAGGGAAGTCCTTTGGCAATTTTTGAAAAAGGGGACGCGATCATCTTTTTTAACTTCCGCGCCGACCGCGCCCGAGAGCTTACTCACGCCATTGTTGACACTCAATTTGACAAATTCAATCGCGTTCAACAGGAGAATCTTCATGTTCTGACATTTACTGAGTATGAAAAAGGATTGTCAGTAGATGTGCTGTTTGATCCTGAGTTGATAGCTAATCCACTAGCAAAAGTTGTTTCTGATGCTGGGCTAAAACAATTGCACATTGCCGAAACCGAGAAATACGCGCATGTCACATTTTTCATCAATGGCATGACCGAAGCTCCGTTTACTCTTGAAGATCGTGAGCTTATTCCGTCACCATCAGTTGTCAGCTATGACGCCCAACCAGCCATGTCAGCCCAGCTTGTTACTGATAAAATTCTTGAGTCGCTGGAGGGTCAAAAACACGACTTTTACATTATTAACTACGCCAACCCCGACATGGTTGGCCACACCGGAAACCTGGAAGCATCAAAAAAAGCAGTTGAGGCAACAGACAGCGCCCTTAAACAAGTTGTTGATAAAATTCTCGAGCTTGGCGGACAAGCCTTTGTAGTAGGGGATCATGGAAACGCTGAAGAACTTGTGCACCCAGTAACAGGACGGGTTGATAAAGAACACAACAACTACCCAGTGCCTTTTATCTTAATTGGCGAACGATTCAAAGAACTTCGCAATACGGAAGTGACCCACGAAAACCTACACCTGCAAGCACCAATCGGAATTTTGGCAGATGTGGCACCGACAGTCCTCAAAGCCGTAACGCTTTCAATCCCAGAGGAGATGACAGGAACGCCACTTATTTAACCTTGTTTCCAAAAAACTAATCCCGCAACATCAAACCCCGAGTCACAGACCCGGGGTTTTATGCATTTATCTTACCAGTCCTACCAGTCTTATAGGTGCTACAACCTCGCATCAATCTTAATCGCAATAGGGCAATGGTCTGACCCGAGAACATCTGACATAACCATCGCATCTTTGATTTTTAATTTTAGTCGCTTATCTGCCCAGAAATAATCTATTCTCCAACCAACATTTCGCTCACGGGCGTGGGTGATTACATCCCACCAGGAATAGATATCACGCTTCTTTGGATACTTGAATCGAAATGTGTCGATGTAGCCTTTGTCTTCCAGTTTATCAAGCCACTTGCGTTCCATTGGCAAAAAGCCTGATCGAGTCTCGTTTGCTTTTGGCCGAGCAATGTCAATTTCGTGATGAGCAGTATTGAAATCTCCACAAATCATGACTGGCTTCTTGCCCGCATACTCATCGAGCAACTCATAAAAGCGTTTGTAAAACTTAATCTTATAATCAAGTCGCCCAGCGTCGCGCGCGCCGTTTGGAAAATAAACATTAAATAAATAAAAATCTTTGTGTTCTGTTAAAATAATCCGACCTTCCTCATCCAAAATCTTTTCTCCAAAATTTGAGATTTGCATAAGCGGTTTGCCCTTAACCAAAGTCGCAACTCCACTATAACCTTTTCGATCCGCACTATTCCAAATCCCAGTATAACCGTCTGGATGCAAAATCTCATCAGTTAATTGACCAGGCTTGGCCTTGATCTCTTGCAAACAAACAATATCTGGCTTAGCTTTATTCAACCAATCCAAAAACCCCTTTTTCATAACCGACCGAATTCCGTTAACATTCCAAGAAACAAGCAAGGGATATTTTTTAGACATATCAAAATCGATCTTTATAATTTTCAAAAAATGTTCCAAGTTGTGAATGTATGGGATTCGGAATCGAATCCATGGTAAACCAACCAAGCTCCTGTATCTTTTCTGGTTCGGCATTCTTTACTCTCAAAGGATCAACGAGAACTTTGAAATCAAGTGCAATCCAATGGGTTTGCTCACCCTTATGTTCTCGATGCACATCGCGATATCCAAGATGTTCAATCTCAATCGGTTCTGCGCCATACTCTTCAACAATTTCCCTGCGCACGCTATCAAGAATCTTCTCACCAAACTCTGCCCCACCTCCACCAATATCCCAACACCCATGCTCATCACGACACTTGTTTGATCGCTTGTGCATCAGGACTTTTCCCTGGCCATCATGGCAATAAAACACCACACACACCCCAGTATAATCAACACCTTTTTTCATATATCAATATTGTACTGCAAAAGCTAGTATACGCCCATATATGTATACGCCCATATATTGACTAATTGTTAAAAATATGGCACTGTCCGCTGACCTGCATCCCGCAGGCGACATCAGTTCGTCGAAGGAGGATACTCGCCGTGCAGAACATCGGTCCATTCATCAAAAGCATGACTCAGTTCCAGCTCCGCGACTACGCGGAGGAGAGCCCGGACAAGGTGATCGTCATCATCCTGGTGACGCCGGCGGAGGCAGCGATCCTGCTGCTCGCCAACGGCGTGCGCCAGGGCATCGGCGTCGGCAAGGTCAACGCACTGGTGATGCACACGCTCAAGCGACTCAAGTTCCTCGTGAACATCGGTGGCAAGGCTGGTCGCACGGCCCGTCACCAGTTCACCCCCAAGGCGATCTTTCGCCTGCGCTTCGCCAAGCGAGAGTTCGACGAGGTCTGGATCGCTCTGGAGGAGAGCGACAACACCCTCGAGAGCTCGCAGTGGCGCTCCGACCTTGAGCTCATCGCCGGTGAGCTCGCTTACGCCGAAAATGAACGCTATGAGGCCGAACAAGCCGACTGGCTCGCCAGCCGGCGCCACTAGAACCCCCTCTACTGGAACGATCGACATCGATCGCCCCAGCGCCCTCCAGCCGTTCTCCCTAGCAAGACGGCTGGTTCTGTTTTTAAAACAAAAAAACCTCCGCTAGGGAGATTTTTTCATGGGGCGGCCAACGGGAATCGAACCCGTAATAGAGGTACCACAAACCCCTGTGATAACCGTTTCACCATGGCCGCCATATTTTAAAGATCGTCTGGTACCCCCGGCAGGAATTGAACCTACATCAAGGCCTTAGAAGAGCCCTGCTTTATCCATTAAGCTACGGGGGCGATATTGCGAAAAGAATATATCCTAAATCTGGAGAAAAATCAAGAGACGGTCAATGAAACCGCCTCTTTTCTTAATAAAATTCAATTACTCCTTACTCTTCCCCTTATCAGCCATCCCATCAAATGCGCGCAAGATTTCAAGTGGAACTGCAAAAATTACTGTGTTTGATTGGTCTGATGAAAGGTCGTTAAGTGTGCTTAGTGTTCGCAAGTGCAAAGCTCCTGGATTTGCCGAAAGCATAGCAGCCGCCTGACTAAGGTTGGTAGCTGCCTCAACCTCACCTTGAGCTTTGATCACAACCGATCGTCGCTCACGCTCTGCTTCTGCCTGTTTTCCAATTACGCGCTTCATCTCTTCTGGCAAAGTAATATCCTTAAGCTCAACATTTTCTACCTTAATTCCCCAAGGATCTGTTAGCTGATCAACAATGTCACGAATTCTGGAACTAGCTGACTCACGCTCTGAGAGCAACTGATCAAGCTCAAGCTCTCCAACCACATTTCGCATTGTTGTCTGCGCCAACTGACTAACCGCATAGCGGAAATCCTCAACAATGTTAACTGCTTTGTCAGCGTCCGATACTCGGTAATAGATAACGGCATTAATGCGAGCACTGATATTGTCCTTGGTGATTGCTTCTTGATCAGGCACATCAACTGCTTTAACACGAATGTCGACTTTTTTCATGCTCTCAAAAACAGGAATCACAATCCGCCAACCTGGCTGACGCATGCCAATGTACTTACCAAGACGATACTTCACACCAATGTGTCCCTGGTTAACCTGTCGAATGCAGACAATAAGAATAAACAGAACAATGACAAAAATTGGATATCCCATAGAAATATGATTTGTCATCCCTAGCTTGACCCGTCTGACGGGTCCCAATTAGGGATCCGGCAATTCGATTCTTGCTAGAATTAATTATACCTACACTGTACTTAAAATTCACAGTTTTGACCGGCTTTGTTGCTTAATTCCTCCACTCCTCGTATGATTTAATCATATGAAAAAGGGAGGAAAAATCAACAAAAAGTTAAATAGTTTAAATAAAGCTGTTAAGCAGGATAAGAAAAAGAAAGCTAACAA
>Ga0209728_1000151_pt1 | contig 63543 bp, 108 predicted proteins | sample RifGroD1_FD_183997 | JGI IMG/M metagenome (GOLD analysis project Ga0209728, IMG submission 183997) | Groundwater microbial communities from Rifle, Colorado, USA - Groundwater D1 (SPAdes) (version 2) | ecosystem: Environmental > Aquatic > Deep subsurface > Groundwater | place: Rifle, Colorado... | reverse complement strand
TTTTCAACAGTTCTGCACGACATGTCATCTTCCTGGTGAAAAGAGAAGCAAGAGGTTATACGATGCCGCCAATGTGATACTTCATGGATATGAGGTTCAGAAGCCTTTCTTTATGGCAATGACAGTAACTAAGGAGGGATAAACCTTGCAACAAACAGAAAAGAAGCTCAGACATCCTCCATACCATTATGCCGTGATTAACCGTCTAACGCGCTACAAGCCAAACTGTGACCGCATAGCGTACATTGAGAAAGAGCTTGCTATGATGGGTGTTAAGACAACGGTCACTTACTCTGACATGCCACATGGAAGCGGTACATCGGATAGCACTGGTGATCTGGCATCTAAGATCGGGGACAAGAAAAGGGAACTTCTGCAATTACGTAATGAGGTTGAGCTGATTGATTTAGCGGTTGGGATGTTATCGGATGCCAAGAGGCTAATAATAACTACAAGGTATCTTGAAGACCAACAGGATAAATACGCTCAGTGGTTGTTAAAAAAGAAACATGCAGTAAGGGCGATACAAACATACTACACGATGAAGGATCAGGCGATTGATGAATTGGCCGACAAGATGGGTGAAAAGAAAGGGGAATAATAATGACTAGTACAGGCTTAAGCTTACATCTCTACGCAACAAAAGAGGAATTGGATAACGCTAAAAATGGGGTAAGCACAATTGTTGCGTGGACAAAGGAGCAGAAACAAACTGGAGCCATCTATCACGTAAGTGCATCTATGGATATTTGTGACATATTGGAAAAAGAGGTGCGCGTGAATATATCCAAGAGTGGAGCGCAATTCGAGGAATTTGGTAAAGTATTAGGGGAAGCGATGGGCAAGGAACTAGAGAAGGCATTTAAGAATCTTATAGAATAGATAAATATTAGAATTATAATAGATTGTAATTAATTTCAAATTATGCTTTTAGCATGGTACACTCTAAAGGACAGAATAACTTACAAAATAAGACGCGCATGGCTTAATTATAGCCTTGACGCGTCTTTTCTAATTTTGGGGGTGTAACTTATTGTGGATTGCGGAAATTGTACCAGGCAGAAACGTTGTCCCGATAAGGATAAGCGTCCCAAGAAGTGTGTTAAGTTTGTGAGGTTTGAGGATACGAAGAGGTTTAAGGCTATTGATCGAGAGATGAGGAGTAACAAAGGGGTTTGGATTGGATCGGGATAAGGAAAGAAGCCCTATTACTAGGACTCCTTTGAATTAAATAGATAACCCGATAAAACACCTTTTATCTCTTCTAGCTTAGATGATATTTGATCTTGTTCCATCCACGAGTCTTCGGCGTAATAGGAATTTGCTGAGTAAATTTTGTGTATATTTTGGGTATACTCTTCTGATTTGGATGGAAAAATTCTAACATCAATCGATTTAATGTGTCCTGAAAAATCAACGAACACGCATAGGTCGGTATTTTCATTTACTAGGATAGCTAGGCCGATAATTTCCATTACGAGTTTGTAGTTTTTCATGCTTTTTCCTCCTTTACTAACACAATTTTATGAGTATTGAACCATTCTCTTTCAACTTCTGAAACCTCGCCTGTTGCAACTTCGCGAATGACAAATTCAAAGGTTGGAGTTTCGGGATGTTGAGCGATGAGTTGAAATAATCGGGGGATAGGAGTTAGCTTGTGACTCGTGTAAAACTGTTGGTCTAGTTCTGGCATATGTATTCCTTCTTTCGCTTTATTCTCCGTCAATGCGCCAGCCTTAGTTGACGTATTGACGAGGGATAAAACACCCTCTGAGTTATTTAACTATCTTTGTGATGATCTTCTTTGTGTCAACTCCCCACTGTGATGTTGACGTTGTTCCGGTTTCCGTTGCTTTCCTAACTTGATAGCGCAAAGCTAACTTTTTGGTTTGATTGACTGTCATTTGGCTTACATCTCCTTTTGTTTAGCTTTCCTTTGAGAAATACATTTCTAGTGCCTCAGCAACAACTTTAGCGATGGGCTTACCTGTTGTCTTGGTGTGTGTGTCGAGTTGTTGGCGTAGTTCTAGGGAGATTTTGGTGTTTAGGACTACTTGCATGGTGGTTCCTCCTTGCATTTTAAAAAGTATAATACCGAATATACTAAGCTAGTTACTATGCAGCCAGCAAGAAATGAATTAAGTTCCATTTTACTTCCCTCCTCCTTATGCCGGGTATTGACTCCGGCTGGCCTTGGGCTTATAGATCGTCGATGAAGTTTTTTGCGTCCTGTTCGGTTTCGAATATTCCCTTTGTTCCGGTTGTTACCTTTCCTGTTCGATTGGATGTGCTGGTATAGTGTACAATTAATTCACCTTCGATGTGGGTATAGGTAGTTGTAAAGGTTTTGCTAACTTTTGTGTATGTCATGTGTACTCCTCCTCATTTCTTGATCTTATCTATAGTATATAGCTAGTTAGCTAGTGTGTCAAGGATAGATCAATGGAAATGTTAAGTTTATTTTTAGGGATGCAGCTGCTTTATAGAAGGAAAGTATTTGAGCTGTTGGGTTTGTGCTTTGGTGGGATTGGTGCGGAGGGTGGATTGAGGGGCTTAGAATTGATGTGGTGAGTTGTAGGGGCAAAAGCCAAGACCACCTTATGTGGTGGCCTTGGCTGATTTATTCGGTTTCATCTAGTTGCTCTGAAGTTATTTTTAAATCTTGAGTCCATGCCTCACCCTCATATCCGTCTGGAAAAATTGCATCAATTTCATCTTGCCCATCCTCAACATAAACACTTCGAAAATGTATTTCTGTTTTTAAGACTCCGGTTATCCATTTGCCCATAATTTAAATTTCCTCCTTCGTAATGTTATTAAGGGTCTTTTCTCTAATGTAATCGGATCTATTTTGATTATGTGCTGCTGCTAACTTGCGTATAGTTTCCCATTCTGTGTCAGTGAACTTAATGGAGTGATTCCCGGATACTTCACTTGATCTTGGCTTGGATCCTGCTCCTGGACGTTTTCCGCCTTTAGTCAAAGTACATGACCACCATTCTTAATTTTAATTATCCGTTTCCTCGACCTGTATTTCCGCTCTTTCTGGATTGCCAAGTTGTTCAAATACTAAATCTTCTGCTTCTTGCTCATTTTCGGCATTTATCCAGGTGTGGCCTGAGAAATTAACCTTAAACCTCTTCATTTTTTCACCTCCTTAGAAAGAGGAAGACTGTTACATCTTCCCTAGTTGTTGCGTGAGTACTTTTCCGAGATAGGATAATTGCTCGGTTATCTCTTGTATCTTGATTGCTAGTTCTGATTTAGTTATCCTGTTCAGTCTCCACTTATCAGCTCCGAGTGCGTAAAGCTCTGAGCGATTATTTAACTCATGGAATTCGTTCTTGCCCTCAAAGAATCTGTAATATAAACGATCTCCTGTGTAACGGTCTGTATCTCTAATGTATCCAATTTCCTTGTTGGTTAGTGTCCAAAGTTGTTGATATTCTTTGACTAGTTCAGCTTTTGTCATGGTGGTTTCCTCCTCTGTTTTAGTGTTGACGTAATCATAACACGGCAGAATTAATATGTCAACACGAAATCAAAATAAAGTTTTGATTGATTTTGCATTTATAGAAGGAAGATGTTTTGAGCGTGTTGTTAATGCTTTTGGTAGGTTTGTATTAGAAGTATTAGTAATGGGCTTGGAATGAGGCTGTATGCTGTGTACGAGGATATTAAGGAGGTAATCAGTTATGTCTGTTGTATTAGATAATGGAGTTGCAGCTAAACATGCTGGCGGCTGTCCTCCAAGGTATAAATCTGTTAAGGATATGCAATTAGTTATTGATAAGTATTTCGAGGATAGCAAAGGTGAGATGCTTAAAGATGATGATGGTAAGCATGTATTGGATAAGTATGGCTCGCCTGTAGTTATAGATAGTTATCCTCCAACTATTACCGGCTTAGCTCTAGCGTTAGGGTTTACAAGTAGGCAAGCATTATTGAATTATCAGGATAAGGCAGAGTTCTTTGACGCTGTTACACATGCAAAAGCTAGGGTAGAGGCTTATGCCGAGGCCAGGCTGTTTGATAAAGATGGTGTCAATGGTGCTAAATTCAGCCTGACAAACAACTTCAAAGGCTGGAAGGATACTCAATCTGTGGAGTATTCCGGCCCTAACGGCGGCCCTCTGCTCATCCAGGCTGTCTCTGCCTACTCTGATGAGGATTTACGCTTGATGGCAGAGATTATGGAGAGAGCACAGATTCAAGGGGAGGTAGTAGATATTACAGAGGATTAGCAGCAAAATGATGTCCTTCAGCCATGGAATATGTCCTCTATTCTCAATTAGATTACGTAAGGTAGCTTAACCAATATAGACATAAATCCTGTGATCGTTGGGAGAGTAAGGATGTAGGGTTTTAGTAGTCATCGTAATCTAAATTGTGTGCTTTACATAATGTTAGTTATCGGACTCAATGCAATGTGCATATAGATGTGTCTGTACCTTATGTTGTTATGGCCGGATAGCATTGGCTGCTCTGCGATTGGTGGCATTGACTCTGCTGCGCTGCCGGCTGGCTGTTGCTTCGGCTGTAGTGGCATCGGATGTCTCTGCATGGCTGGGTGCTGTGGTGTGCTGTTGGCCTGTGGTGTGCTGAGATTCTGACCCTACCCCATACCCTGAGCTGTGAGTCGGGTAAAGGGGTGATCTGTGTATGTATTTCTATCCCTACACTCTACTATTTCACCTAAATCAGTGTTTTGGCATAAACCCGAGTACCCAACCCCCCCTCGTCAGAGGTGGCACGAGATTGGGTTCACCAGGCGGTAACCGTCTATATACTACATCCCCTCAATAGACATCAACCATTCCTACAAAAAATAAAATAAAAAATTACAAAAATATTTTAACGCAAAGGAGTTAGCTCCATGAAGGATGAACATAAATGCGGTTTATGCGATGGTTTAGGCCATTACAAATTAAGAGGAAATGACCATGAATTCAAGTGCAACGATTGCAATGGAGATGGCCTAGAAAGAGTGGTAATTACACGCAAGGAATACGACTCTCTCCTCGAATACAAATCCATGCACGAAGGTTTATGTAAATAACTAGCCCCCCATACCCCTAAAATCATCAAGTACTTTTAAGGCAAGGATACTCTTTTTATAAAAAATATTTTACAAACTAAATAACGCAACGAGGCTAGAACGTATATATAAACGAATTACATGAAGAAAACCCTACACTCTTAGGGAGAGTAAGGCTGAGTGCCATTTTTACAACGTGTCGTTTCGACACCTAAGTAATGCCCATTGAAAGGGCTTTTGAGGTGGAATATGGAGAAGAATTTACTTGATTTCCTTAACGGGAATACTAATGTGTTGATTCCGCAAGGGGTTACTATTACTAGGGATAAGGCACCCAATGGACAGGAATACATTACGGTTAAGATTGATAATGACAATAGGGAATTAACACTCTACTCGTTCTGGCACAATCCGAATAAGCCAGCAAGGAAGGATAAAGACCCCCCAAAGCACACAGGAGGAAAGAAGCCTTATATCATGCTCATGGTTGAAGAGATTGATAGGTTAAGAAAAAGTGGAGTCAGGAATGTCGAAGAACTGGCAGGGTACTTAGTATCGTTAGGTAAATACGTTGAGTGGAATACAGGAAAATTGGTTCAACCGCGTACTAAGAATCCTTTGAAATACAAAGAGATACAAACTATATTTGGTTGTGGAAACAAGAAATTAAACCGCCTATTGGGTGAAATGAAGGAAAATGAACTCCTTTATTCAACCGATGGCGGTTATGTTATTTCATCGAGACTTATTAAAAAAGGTAAACCGAATAAGGAGGGCGATTGATTATGCCTAATAGAGTCACTACCTACAGCCAAGCGTTTCTTGGAGTATTAGGTATCCCTATGGATGCCAAGATTAAAGAGTTTATCAAAAAGCTTGAGAGTGAGGGTCATGCGGAAAAGGGAATTAGCTTTAGTATTTGGAGAAGTCAAGATAAGTTAAATGCTTTTAAATATGACCGTAGATTTATGAGCATCTTGGAAAATGAAATAAATAAATGGTCGTGGAAAAAAGATGACCCACGATGGACTGAATACTGGAATAAGAAAAATGAATCATTAAAGGCTTTACGAATTAGAAAAGAAATAGACATGATGTCGGTGGTTAAGCCAGATGCAGTGATTGAGAATGACGTATTAACCATACTCCCTGTTAATCCAAAGGGTTATGTCTACTTTATCCAAGGATTATGCGGAGGGGCCATAAAAATAGGGTATTCAGTAGATCCGGCAAAGAGATTGAAGGCATTGCAAACCGGATACCCCGACACTCTTACTATTCTTTTCATGGTTCCCGGAAACGAGTCTACCGAGAGACAGGTGCATAAGGAATTTGAAACATCAAAATTAAAGGGAGAATGGTTTAGGCCGGATGAGTATGTTATTCAGAAAATAAAAGAGTGGAAGCGCGGGCTTGGTATGGTTGACGAAGCTATGCAAAAAGTAGGAGTAAGGTAAATTTACCTCATTTTTAATGTAAACAATTAAAGGAGATTGAAAAGTATGAAGCTAGAAGATATGGAATCCTGCCCAGTTACAGAAGATGAATTCAAGCCCAGCAGGGGGTTGTGCCGTAAGTGCATGATGTATTTAGTTTGTTCGGCAGCTATGAGTCCTAACGCCAAGGAATTAATTAATAATGCTATGGCCGAATTAGGAATGTAGTTTTCCTAACCCTTTCTTCAAATTCAAAAACCTTACTCCAACCGCATTTCAACCCCTTCAACCGTTAAGTACGAGCAATTATCTAGTAAACATTCATTTAAACGAATTAATAAACGTTAAGGATGAGCTAGTATGAAAAATGGAGAACTTTTATCTGAGGTTCTATTAGAATCCCTAATACAACATGCTTTGGATCAATGGATAAGTGGTGCTGTTTATTCAGGGGAAATACAGGAAGTTAAGTAATGGAGGTAATCCGATTGGGGGAAAATCGCTCATGCACTGAATTTAAAACTCTATCCCCAGAACTTCGCTGTAACTGCGCCAACTGCAAACGCTGGGATTACAGCAAATACAAATGTCGAGAGGAAATATGGGTACGACATTGGGTGACGTATCTGTCCTCATTGAGGTGATAATGTGGTGGTTAAGAAGGATAAGCCTGTAGTAGTTAGCGCAAAGGATTTACCCTCATTAGAGGCAATCCAATGGGAACTAGGAAAAAGAAGCTGCCAATATTTCATAGAGAAGTTCGTTAAGATTGAAGATATGGATGCCGTTGAAATGGGCGGCAACAAGGCAACCCCATTTACTATGTGGCCTAAGCAAGTGGGGGCATTGAATAGCTTTCTTAATAACCGTCTAAATATCGTATTAAAGGCTCGTCAATTAGGATTAACTTGGCTTGCCTTGGCACTTATCGTATGGTACATGATTTATTTCCCTGGTTATTCGGTAGTAGCCTTATCAAAAACAGAGACACCGGACGCAAAGGAATTAGTCAGGCGAATAGAATTTATTCTTTCCAATCTCCCTAAATGGATGATTACTCAAAATGTAAAAGAAAACGCAGCGTATAAGGGGTTAAAATGGGAGTCAACTGTTTTAACTGTGACCGTATTACACAAGCCATATCAAAGTACATTCACCTCATTATCGGCAGGGCCGGACAGTGGGCGTTCGTTTACGGCTAACCTTGTTTTATTGGATGAGTGGGCGTTCCAGCAATGGGCAAAAACTATCTGGTCTGCTGCATACCCCACAATAAATAGACCCTCTGGTGGTAGAGTAATCGGACTATCTACAGCAAAACGCATGACACTGTTTGAAGAGATATGGGTTAAGGCCACTAAGGGTGTAAACACATTCGCAAGAGTATTTCTTCCGTGGGATACCGACCCAAGAAGAACGGCGGAGTGGTATGAGCAGACAAAAAAAGACTTACCGTTGTCTTATCGAGCTGAGTACCCGAACACGCCAGAGGAAGCATTCGAGGCATCTGAAGGAATAGCGTTCCCTGAGTTTAGTTATGACTTGCATGTTGTGGATGCGTTCGAAATACCTGCACATTGGAGAAAGTGGAGAGCTGTAGACAATGGTTATACTGATTCATTCGCGTGGTACTGGTACGCCGTAGATGAGTTTGGAACAGTTTATATTTACAGGGAGTATACAAGGGAGCCGAAGGACGAAAAGGTAAGTTATTCAGAACAGGCAAAGCAAGTTGTTTTCAAGACAGGCAATGAGCGTATCGGATTCACTGTAGCCGGTCATGATGCATGGGCTGTTCACCCACTTACCAAGAGTAGTAATACCCCGCAGGGTAAATCCATTATTGATTTCTACATTGAAGGCGGGGTAAATGATTGTTTAAGGGCTGTTACGGATCGCGTGTTCAGGAAGGCCACATACCATGAGTATTTCAAATCGTATTTTGATGAAAATGCAAAAGTAACGACCAGTAAAGTTAAGATATTTAATACTTGCGAAAAGTTGATTGAGACATTGCCACAACTCCTACAAGACCCTAAGAATCCAGAAAAGGTTATGGAATGCTCATATGACCATTGGTATGATGGCGCAGGCTACGGACTCATTGCTTATCACTCCAATAGGACTGAGCTTGAAGTTACCCGTAACTACAAGGATTTGCCAGATGATATATTGGAAGACCTTGAGAATTGTCGCACTCAAGAAGAACGGGATTATATTCTTAATAAAATAGGCAGATAAACCTAAAATATGGTATAATGTATGTAGCGAATAGATCGGGAAGTCATGAGCCTGATCGACAAAGCACTTCCTCAAAGTGCCTTTCGCTTTCGAATTGATTTGAGGGAAAAAGTAAAACCTTGAGGGGGTTAATTTTAATGCCTAGCTTTAAGAAGTGTAACAAATGTAAGGAATGGTTTATTGCAAATACCCAGTATTTCAAGCCTCAAAAGGGAAACAAAGATGGACTGAGGGGAGAATGTAGGGAGTGCAGGAGGATATATGAAGAACTACGCAAAACTCCTGGGTATAAGGATGCAAGGGCTATAGGGGAATTAGCGCTACTCACTTCGGATACTAAAAAATGTTCTGATTGCGAGAGAGTATTCCCAAAAACTGACGAATACTTTTACGTTAGGACAGATACTAAATATGGATTCAGAAATGAATGTAAAATGTGCACATTTGATAACCATAAAAAGTACACATTAGATAATCCGGAATTAGTTGCTAAAAACAGGAAGCAATACCGTCTAGACAATATAGAAAAGTTCACCGAAAAAGATAAGCAGTACAGGGACAGGAATCATGATGCCGTAGTAGCTCGTAAGAAAAGATATAGCATAGCCAATAAAGAGGTTATTGCCATTAAGCAAAGAAAGTACCACCTTGAAAATGGAGATACGCTTCGCGAAAAAATGCGAGAATATTATAGAAATAATAAGGAATACTTTGCCATAGCTAGTAAACAGTGGAGAACCGACCATCCAGAAGAGCAACGCGTTACTAATGAAAGGCGTAGGTCTAGGGTCAGGAACCTTCCTCATACCTTTACCACTAATCAGTGGAAAGAAGTTAGGGAATACTTTAGTAATAAATGTGTTTTTTGTGACTCAGAAGAACCACTTGCTATGGAACACCTGATTCCAGTAAAAAAATTAGGTGAGTTCACAAGGGATAATATAGTCTGTGCGTGTAAAAGTTGTAACAGTGGTAAGCGCACTCAAGAATGGAAAACATGGTTCCGCAGACAACCCACGTACTCCCTCGCCAAAGAACAAAAAATCCTCTCCTATCTCGGCTACAAAAACGGAATCCAGCAACTATCCCTAGTATAAGGAGTTGATTAAATGCTAGTCATAGAATACCATCCAGATACCGGATCACTGACGCTAGTTACTAAGCCAACTGAATTAACTATCGACCCCAAAACATGGGCCGATAAATTCAAGCTGCCCGAACAAATTAAATAACGAAAATTCAAGGCACTCAATCGAGTGTCTTTTTTCATGCCTAATTTTAGGGGGTGATGCACATTGCTTGAGAAAATAAAGGACTTCGGTGCAAAGGTGGTGGACAAAGTAAAGACTTCCATAAAAAAACAAAAGGAAGAATCTGAACAACAAGAAAAACTAAAAAAGTTCCAGGACAAACTCGCTGAAGCACAAAACTCAGACCTTGACGTATTGCGCGACGAACGAGAAGCCATCTATCTCGGAACTTCAACCGTAGATGCCAATGTTAACCAGCGCACATCGAATGGTAAGAGGAAACAAGCCAACAACGTAGTCAACCTAGTCCTTGAGTTCATCGAAACAGGAGTTGACTCAACCATTCCCCAACCATCAGTCCGGACTAAGCTCCCCGGCTATGAAGCACAAGCCATGATGATAGAAGATTCCCTCACCTCTGACATAACAGAACTCGGCATGACAGCCATCAACGACATAAACGAGCGCATAACTCCAGTACAAGGCTACTCCGCAATGCTTGTAGGCTGGAATCCTGACTTCAAGCATCATCTTTACCGAGGGGAGCTAGAGATTGAGTCTGTTCATCCTAAGAGGATTGTTCCACAGCCCGGGGTGTTCAATCTGCAATTAATGGACTACTTCTTCATTCTCTCATCAGTCACAAAGAACTACATCAAAAAGCGTTACGATGTGGATCTCGAAAACTCAGGTGAACAATTCCCCAACATAAGCACAGTGAACAATACTTCTCAACCGAATAACCCAGACATGGTAACAGAAGTTGTCTGCTGGTATCGCAATGATGATGGAGAGATTAGCAAGCTAACTTGGTGCGAGGACGAAATATTAGAGGATATGAGCAACTTCTATGCGCGAAGGATTGACGGTAAAATCCAGAAGTTCGAGACACTTGCAACAGAAGTTACCCTCTCCCCTGTTAATGGACAACCCGGCGAAGTCCTTCCACCCGGCACAGAGGTTCCTTACTTCACCCCTACGCGCTACCCTCTCATCATCCGCGAAAACATCCCCCTCAACTTCCATTTCGGCGGTCAGTCAGACGTTGACGTTATTCGTGACCAACAAGATGCTTACAAAAAAGTAGTATCCACAATCGAAGAAAAGATACTGCGCGGTTCTGTTGTTGTCACGGCACTCGAAGGGCATAGGTTCAACCTGTCCAACGAGCTATACGGAATTATCAGGGGTAACCAATCTGAATTAGCCGCGCTCAATGTAAAGAATCTGTCCGCAAACATTACCAACGACCTAGCCTTTGCACAACAACAATACAAGGCAGCGCAATCCACTCTCGGAATAACGAATTCATACCAAGGTAAATCAGACTCAACCGCAGTATCAGGCATCGCCAAGCAAATACAAGTACAGCAAGCATCCGGTCGCCTACGCTCAAAGGAAGCAAATAAGTACGCTGCCTACAAACAGCTTTATGAAACTATGTTCGAGTTCAAACTTGCTTTCTATGATGAACTTCGACCGTTCGTAACCAAAGATGCCAATGGTCAAGACAACTATGGCGACTTTAACAAATACGCCTTCCTTGTCAGGGATGCTGCCGGAGAACTTTACTACAACACAGACTTTATATTCCAGGCAGACGCAGGAGCAGGGCTACCAAGAGACAAGATGTGGCTATTCTCCCAAGCGACTGAAATGCTGAAGTATGGAGCGTATAACCCCGGCCCTGCATCTACCGCATTTTGGACACAAATGGTTTCGCAAAAATATCCGAATGCCAAGGCAATCCTCGACAGCCTGACTAAACAGATGGAAGCACAGGCCAAGGCACCACCACCACAGCCAGAGGCTAAGATTTCAATCAACTACGAAGACCTTATGCCTGACGCTCAATCACAGATGTTAGGCAAGATGGGCATTAAGTCTCAAGGAGGTCAACCAGAGCAGATGGGACAATTATTGCAAATGCCACAATCACAACAACAATCCAATCCACAGACAGCAGAACCACAACAACTCAACATGTCGTCAGAGGCCACTCAGCCACCACCACAGCCTCAACAGATGCAGGGTGGCATAAACCCTCAGGATCAAGTTAGACAGGTCGTAGAAGAGGCTTTGGCTAATATGAGTCCAGAGGAACAGGATGCGTTTAAGAGCGCTCCGGATGAGCAGAAGGTACAAATTATCGAGATGTTAATGCAACAGCAAGGAGGGCAACAGTAATGGCAAAAGCTAAGAAAGAATCTCCTGTCAAAGAAAAGGCAGAGCATGGCAAGGGTAAGATGGCTAAAATTGACATGATGTTGATTAAAGCGATGCCGGGGATTGGGATGCCGAAGAAAGGTAAGGGAAAGGGTGGTAAGAAATGCTAGAGATAGATTCGATAATTACTAATGGATACGTCGATATCCAAACCATCGAGAGTTTTACAGCAAGAGGATATACATTTGTTTGTACGGTTCCTGCAAAACCCGCACACCCTCACGCAATGCCAACGGACAAGCTTAGCATATTCTCAAAGTACACCGAACCCGTTATTAATGAATCAATGAGCGCTAAAATTTTATAAACGCCAACTGACGAACCGAAAAGGTTCTTATTTTTTACCAATCTTCATTCAAGGAGGTGAGAACATTGAAAGACAAAATGAAAATCCCTCAAAACAGCGCAGGGTACATCAAGGCAACCAACATGGACAAAAAGAATGCAAAGCCTATGAAGAAAACTGGCAAAGACCTTCGTTCTGGTTCCGGGAAATAGGTAGACCTAGCAAAAGGTTTACTAAGGTATACTCACTTACTTCGAGTATACCTTTTCTCTTTGCCTAATTTGGGGCAAGGGTTCATCCTCCTAATGGATGCAATACGATGGCGATCGGATACGCAAAAGGAGATTGGCAATGTTTATTAAGTTTAGAAATTTACGTCCATTTATGGATGAGGTAGATAGCGGAGGCGGTGAGGTCGCTACATCGCAAGAGGCAAGCGCGGAATCAACAGAATCAACCACAGATACCTCGGAGCAATCGACAGAGTCCACAGAGTCAGTAGACCAAAGTGAAGGAACGACCGAAAAGCCAACCGAGGTAGAAAAGCCTAAGCAAACTCCTGAGCAAGACAGAGCCTATGCAGAACTTCGCAGGAAGGCAGAAGCAGCAGAGCGTCTTGTGGCGGAAACAAAGGCACAGCACCAAAGAGATATCGAGGTAGCAAAGAAGTTCGGACAATACGGAGTGTTCTCGGACGCTGATGTCGCAGAGAAGTATGGGCAAAGTCACGGCATTAGCACTGTACAACAGTTTGAAGAGGCACTACGGCGCGAGGAATACCAAGCTAAAGGCATTGACCCGGACATGGTGAAAAAGCTCGTCGATGAGCATCCGGCCATTCAAAATGCAAAGGCATATGAACAGGCGGTCATCCGGGCGCAGGAGGATAACTTTTTAGTTACCTCATTTAGCGATTTAACAAAGGAATATCCGGATATTAAAGAGGTTGCCGATGTGCCCCCTGATGTTTGGCGTATGTGGAAGAACGGCAGCACGGGCTTGTCGTTACCGCAAGCTTATCTTGTAGTTGAGCATAAGAACATTGAGACGAGGAAGATTGAGGCTGCCAAACAAGCTACCCTCAACAATATTCAGTCGAAGGATCATGTTCGAGGAAACGGCAAGGGTGTCGAAGGGGATACAGTTAGGATTCCGGATGAGGTCATGGAGATGTACAAGAAGTTTAATCCTGGGAAGTCGATGGATGAGTACAAGAAGCATTATAAGGCTTCGCAAAAATAAGGAGTGAGTTGAATTGGCATTTAAAGTAGTTGGAGGCCTTAATGGAACACAGGCACCTTTTGAGTATTTTCTTTTAACTGATAATGAGGGGGCAACCCTTGGCGAAGCGTTGTCGCAAACGAGTGGGAGATTGACTAAGTGTGCAGCTACCGGAGTTCCGGAATTTATTGCGATGTGCGACCGTACCGCAGAGTCAACTTCAGTTACGGATTTACCTGTTATTCGGGTTACTGAGTTACTGGAGTTTTCTACTCAAAGTATGGCCACAGTGGCTGTGACCGTTATCGGTACTAAGGTTACCCTGCATACTGATGGTTTACTGGTAACAGCTACAAGTTCTAGTGGGGTGTTTGAGATTAGCGCAACCGATGGAGCGACAACTACGTCCAACGTGAAGGGATATTTCCGCAGATAAGTTTAGTTGAATTGTGGGGGGACTTCTCGAAATGAGGAGTCCTATTTTTATTGAAATTTAAGGAGTGAAGGAAATGATTTTTAGCAAAGCAAGTGGAGTGAATGATTCGATTTTCGGGAAGTCACAGGAGCCGATTAAAATGATGCTCGAACAGCAAGAGGAAGCGTTCCAGAAGATGAGCATCATTGATAAGGTGTTCTATATGGATGAGACGAAGGATTTTGCCAATAAGTACACCATTGAGACATCACTTGGCAATTTTAGTCCGGTCGGAGAGAATGGTAAATATCCAGAATCCACTTTCCAAGAGGGCTACAGCAAGACCATTGAGCCAGAAACTTGGAAGAATCAATTCTCTGTAACTCAGGAAATGGTTGAAGATGCTAAATTTGGTAAGGTAAAGAGTCGGGCTTCTGCCTTCATGTTGTCTTACAATCGGACAAAGGAACTTTTTGCGGCTGGCATTATCAACAAGGGCAATGCAACCACGATGAGTTTTATGGGCAAGAACTTTGATATTTCCGGGGCAGATGGAAAGGCTATGTTTGCGGTTGACCATCCTTCGATTACAGGTGGGACGGGAGTGCAATCCAATCTTTACAATGCCCCATTCTCCTATGACAACCTTAACTACCTTGAGGAAAAAGCACATTACCTGACCGACGACGATGGCCATATTTTAAGCGTGACTCCCGACACAATTATCATCCCTGACAAAGCATCTATCAAAAAGCTAGTCTTTGAGGCTATTGGCTCCGAATTAAATCCAACAACGGCAAATAATGGAATTAACGTGAACGCATCAAGATGGAACGTAGTGATCTCGCCATATCTCACAGCGTTCGCCGGAACAACTAGCGGCCTTGACACATGGTTTATTATGGATTCTGCATTTAACGAAGCCTATCAAGCATTGATCTGGCTTGATCGTATTCCCTTAACCACAAAGAGTTATATTAATGACAATGATGATTCCAACGTCTTTGCCGGAAGAAGCCGCTACTCAGCAGGTATCAATAATTTCCGGACAATTCTTTGCGGTGCGCCTGGTCTTTCCGGTGCATCGAGTCTCTAGTCAACATGGCGGGTAGAAATACTCGCCTCATCTTTATTTAAGGAGTGATTCATTTTGGGCTACTCAAACGTAGATATAATAGCTGCGGAAAACGGCGTTGCGGTCGGAGCATACGGATCGGAAGTTCTCATCATTGACCCCACCGGAAACATAACCGTACCTGCAAGTAAAACCATCACCCTCACAACCGGACAATTTCCGGTAGGGCAAAAGTTCGTCGTAACGTATCCGCAAGTGGCAGCAGCAGACGTTGCAAAAACTTTCTTCATCGCTCCGGCGGCTTGCAAGATCATAAGTGGTTACGAACGCCATGTAACAGTAGCCGGACAAGCAGGAGTATTGACGGTTGAAAAACTAACCACCGGCGAGGCTCCTAGTGCTGGTGATGACCTGTTCACGACTGGATGGGATTTAACGAGTACAGCAAATACGCCTGTAAGTAAAACGGCAGTAACGACAGCCGCCGGAACACTAGCGGCAGGTGATGCACTTTGCCTCAAAGTCCAATCTGGCGCGGCTACATCCTATGCCTTGGGAACAGTCTCAGTAGTTATGCAGTGGGTATAATTCAAGGGGGGCTTAGCGGCTCCCTTTCTTTTTAAGGAAGTGAACTAATGCAAGAATCGCAACTCGACCTTAGCACAACAGAACGTCAACTACTTTTCGATATTCGATCAGAATCACGCAAAACAAACGAATTACTCACTCAACTTCTCGAAGTTCTCAACCCAATCGCGAAGGGCTTAGGACTCAATGGAGAATCAAAGGAGGAACATAACGATGTCACATTGCCCATTAGCAAAGGAAGTAATAGTGGTGGAAACTCTAGTCGCAACGGCACAAGCAATAGCAGTAAACGGAAGACCCTGCCTAATAAGCAACACAGGAGCGCAACCACTGTACTTTCACCCAACGACGACGGCAACAGCAGCAAACGGGTTTCTAGTGCCCGCAGGAGTGCAAATGTTAACAAAGTTCACGGTGAAGAACAATTTATCAGTGATCTCTAATGCAACAGGTACGAGTTGCGCTGTATTGATTCTGGATATTTAGGGGGGGTTGAATTGAATCTCTCTGAGATAAGAGACTTGGCATTATCCTTAGCTAACTCATTTTCAGCAGATGGAGAACAATTGCCGTTGAGCGATACGGCAGATTTCAGACTTGCATTTAATGCGTTTTTGAATACTGCTCAGAACAAATTTTCCGAAAAAGACAAAATAGAAGCGGTATTTCCTATAACTCAGAACCCTATACCAAACTTGCTCAATGTTTATAGCTCGTTCAATATCGTCCAACACTTGGATGCAGATATAGAAGTTTCCGCAACAGGGGTTAAGTCTTACTACTTCGAGGTAGATGGAAATTGCGTTGTCTATCTTGAGGAAAGCATTAGCGGAGTGTGGACAAATTTAGCCACACTGACTATAACTGGAATCAGCGGATTTACAGAATACAAAGGGCTGGTAGCTCCTTCTAATGTGTCTAATACTGTTAGGATGCGCTTTGCTGGGCCTTATCCTTTTAATATTAGACGAACTGCATTGTATGGCTATACGTTCGCCAGTTCTTCTGATGTGCCTAAATTCCAACCGTATATTAAATACCCTCTCCCGACCGGATATATATCCATGAATAAGGTTGTGCAAAATTCTGACGATCGCTTGCATACGACTTTAATTGACTATTCCATTGAGAAGAAAAACATAGTTATAAATTATTATTACATTGGAAGTTTTGATGTTCTGTATTTTAAGTGTCCCGATAAGTTAGTTCTCGATACGGACGAACCTGAGATACAGGAGCAGAATCACGCCTACCTTGCCTACTTCGCGGCTGGAACTTGGTTGCTGAGTACAGGAAGCCAACAGAATGGGATTATACTCTTGAATCAATTCGATGCCTTTGTCAATGAATCTGCCCATACGATTGACGAGCAAAACGGCACGATCGAAAATGTTAGTAACTGGTAATGGGGTGATAACATCGCACAGATAAAGAGCTTGAAATTTCCTAATACGTCAAGGGAGTTAACGTATTCTGATTTTTCGGGAGGGTTGGATTATCTTAATTCACCTTCTTTAATTGCACCTAAATTTTCCCCCGAGCTTCAAAATGTAAGAATCAGGGATGGTACGGTAGGGAAAAGGCCCGGGTTTAAGCGTTTATACCCCATATCCCTTGGAGTCGGTGGCATCAACGGCTTATTCCAATACAAAAAAGCAAACGGCGATAGCTACAAAATAATCGCACACAGCACAAAACTCTACGAGCAATACGACAACGACCAACCTATCGAGATTAAATCAGGCCTAGCAAATGCTAAGGCTTCTTTTTTTGTCCTCAGTGACAAAATGTACATGCACAACGGAACGGACTTTATAAGATATGATGGCTCAACCCCTGAAGACGTTACGGACACGGCATACAAACCTCTTATCTTAATTGGTCGCTCACCGACAGGCTCCCCCAATGCAGGGACCGTCAATGAAGGTTTTAATTTAATATCTGCAGGATTCCGTGTCGCATTCACCGCAACAGGTACGGCAACAGCCTATACTCTCCCTTACACCTCTCTCGACGCAACGGCCATAACAGCAATCGTCAATGGAGTAGCAATGGTCGAGACAACTAACTTCAGCGTCAACCGTACAACGGGCGTAGTCACCTTCAATGTCGCTCCTGCCATCGGCACAAACAACGTCATCATAACGGCATTCAAGGCATCCCTTGCTCACCCCGAATACATCCTAAATTGTACTATCTCAGAAGTGTTCGGAGGAAAATCAGAAGCGACAGTATTCTTTAGCGGCAACCCTAACTATCCCGACCTAATATGGCACTCTCGTCTATACGGAGAAAACTACAATGCGGACTATTTCCCTGATGATGCAGTTCAAAAGGTGCCAGGAAATGTCGCGGGATTAGCGCATATCTTCGACCTACTCTACGTATCACACTCCAAGGGTCATGGATACCTATCCTATGCAGATGGAGCAACTTATCCTATATTCCCGTATGCGTCCATCAATCTCGAAAAGGGTAGTGACATACCGGGTTCTATTCAAGAGGTTGACAACAGCATTGTATGCGCTTCTACGAGCAATGGGGTATTACAAGTCCTCGGTAACTCAACAGTTAACGACAGGCTATCGGTCAATGAGATAAGCAACCTCATCGACAAGGCGGGAGTTGAACGTCTCGACCTCGGACTACTTAGGGAAGTTGATTTATGGGATGCAATCTCATACAACCACGATGGATATTACGGATTATGCGTCAACGATGTCTGCTACATTTGGGATTACAAACTCAACGCATGGCTGTACGACACAAACGTTCCTGCATCCTGCTTTGCTGAAATAGACAACACTCTCTGCTTTGGTAGTAACACGGATGGCATTGTCTATCAATTTGATGAGCTAATAGCTAATGATGACGGTGTGGCAATTGACGCATGGTACAAGACTAAAGAAGATAATACAGGTACTCCAAGTAGGATTAAAGTCGTTAATCGCGTGGATGTAATCGCAAAACCACAACACAGGTCATCAGTCGAGTTAACGTTTCTTTCACGCCAAAGCAACGGGGTTATTGCCCTAAATATGCAGACAAATGCCTTTAGCTATGTTGGGTTCAGTTACGTTGGTTTCACTTATAATACTTCCTTCTTCCCCGTACTAAAGCGAAAGAGAATGTCAAAACGAGCTAACTATTTTCAGTTTATGTTTAGAAATAACGTGTTGGACGAAGGAATGAGTGTTATATCGCTCGGAGTCCAGTACGATAGCGGAAGCGAGATGAGATAATGGCATTTCCAACAAAGGATACGTTCGCATTTGACCATGAAGCACAATCTGATTATCCCGGTTGGACTCCTGCGGTTGGTAAGGAGAATTTCAACAAGCGTTCTGAGGAAATGAGAGTAGCCCTAAATGCAGTTGTTGCGCTTCTAAACTCTGTAATAGACGGAGCGAGTGGGGCGGACAATACGGCAATGACTCCCATCTCTTCCATCGGGTCACAGTCTAGCGTGCAGAGTATTATAGAAGCTCTAACAGCTATCCTAAAATCCACCGCAGCAGGTTCTAGCGGAGCAAAGTTTGTTGGGGTAGAAACTATAGCTGGGTTAACTGGCAATGATGTACAGACGCTTTTAACTGCTCTCAAGACACTTGCTGACGGATACAATACTTCTCAATCTTCTGCCCTTGGTATTGTCGATTCGGCACATACTACTGCTCTTAATACTCATAAGGGTAGCTCTGATCATGATGGACGATATTACACCGAGACAGAGCTGAATGCAGGACAACTTAATAATCTATACTTCACGGAAACTGAATCTGACGCTAGGTTTGCCACTCATGGAGAGGTTCAGGATGTTGTGTTGGGGCAGATACCTGATAGAAGCCTAGAAGCTATTAAGATTGCATTGGGAACAATTACTACTGCTGAATTGGCGTTTAACCCTGCTACTCAAGATGAGTTGGATGGGCTTGCGGGAGATGGAAGAACGACCGAGACGGTTAAGGGTGTTAACGATGCGCTTGTTGGACATCAGGCAGAAACTGTTCAGTATCGAGCGGACAAACTATACCTAGATTTAAGGGGGTGCAGATACATTGACTAAAACATATACAGACCAAGTTTACTCAGGAACATTGACAACTTCCTCGGTTACGGTTGCCACAATTGCCGCAAGTACAACATTCGTGATGAAGGGATTTGCGATATCAAACGCAAATGCTGCCGACAAGAAAGCAGAACTACTAATCGACGATAAACGGATAGTGCCATACTCTAAGGCAATCCCAACGGGAGATACTTTAATCCGTTCTGACTTAAATATCCCCGTTGCAACTACCAAGACCATTAAGGTTAAGGGGGAAGTAATAGCTGATATGGACTACTATATCTGGGGAGTTAATGAGGTGACGTCATAATGGAGGGGTTATTGAGTAGTAATTTATTAAGTAAGGCTAGTATTTTCGGTAGTGGTGGGAGTAATATCAAAAGCATCCAAGGTGGAACCACCACACTAACTTCAACATCGTTAGACGTAGCCATTTCTTCCGTTGATCCAAATTCCTCTGTTTTACTATTTGGTTTCAAAGGAAATTTGGGATTAGGTTATAAATACTTTGAAACAAAAGGGAAAATAGTAGACGCAACAACGATAAACTTCTCAATATATCAATACTACGGCGCGGCTGGTGATGTGCCAATATATTGGCAAGTTATTGAATTTAATAATGTAAAGAGCATTCAAAAGGGAGACTATTCGCTTGCTTATAACACTGGGGTAAGCTCTGTGGATATCTCAGTAACAAGTCTTAATGTTAATAAAGCAATTCTTTTGCCAGTTTCAAAGCGACTCAATCAGGATAGTACCAATGAGCCTATGATCACCTATGCGATAAAGGACAGTCAAAATATAACTATTTACAAGTGGCACACAAGTTGTCCTGCCCTAGCATTGCATTGGCAACTCGTAGAGTTTAAATAAGGAGTGATTTTATGCCCAGGTTTATCATCTTAGATAACGCGAATAAGGTAATCGCTGAAAGAATTGGCCCCGCTATAACCAAGGATGAAATTCAATCAGATATAGGTGAATGTGGACAAATTATGCAAACAAACGGAACATTTATCACACCTGAACCCGTGATAACCCCTCAACCATATGTCCCGACTAATGCAGAAATTGCACAAATGATAAGCGACCTTCAGGCTGATTTAATTATCGCGGGGGTGATTTAGTTGAGTTGGTATGACAAATATATGATTAATGCCGTGAGTATTGCTACCCTCAATAAACTTGTTGCAGCTGGGAAATTGACACAGACAGAAGTTGACACAATGGTAGCTGATAGGTTAGCACAATTCGGATACTAGGTTATGTCGCAGTAGACGTATTACGTCCACTAAATATCTTTAAACATTAAAGCCAATTGGCTTATTTTTTATGCCCATTTCCCAAAAAGGAGGTTAAATATGGCTACTACCACGACTCAAACGGCTGAAGAAATAAGAAAAGCAAGCATTGCGGCTGCTCAAGGCACAAAGACTGTATACCCCACAGCAGTAAACCAAGATAGCACAAGGAGCCTATACCCCACTACAACAACGGACAGACTAGCTGGTAGCGGATTAGCTGAAGGAGGGCCACCTGCTAGAATCCCAGGTGTACCCAATCCGAACAGCACTCCTACAGCTACTACGCCTGAAACCACCACCCCAACTACAACCCCCACAACTACTACCCCGCCTGCGACTACTCCTACCACAACAACCCCTGAAGTTATTACCCCTCCTACCGTTGACTATGCAGCTCAAATACAAGCTGCCATAGCGGCAATGCAAGCAACATCCAGCCAACAAGCAGAGGCGGCGGCAGCAAGGGAAGCTGCAGCAGAAGCTGCGAGACAACAAGAGGCAGAGGCAATAAGAATACGCCAGGCCCAAGCGCTTGCAAACCTCAAGTCCACTATGGAGGGTCAATTAGCGGCACAAGTTGGAACTTATAACACTGAACGGGCAAAGATACCAGGCCAAACTGAAACAGCGAACAACACAGCATCAGCCACAGGCAAAGTGAACGCTCAACATATCCGCAATGCCTTGACGCAAATGGGGCTATTGCAATCCGGGGAATCCGCAACACAACAACTGGCTAACAATATCGGTACGGCAAGTAATATCAATGCTAATAATCTCGCAGGGCAACAGCTCGACGCTAGTTATGCCGATAAGATAGTTGCTGCTCAGGCTCAGGCTGCGGTCGATTATAATACGGCTGCTTATCAATACGGCAGGGATGCGGTCGCGGATAATCAATGGTTGGTAACATCTGGACAAGCACAACAACAAATCAATAACCAGTCTGCTCAATTCGCTCAATCTCTTGGCTTATCTCAAGCTCAATTAGCAGCACAAATAGCTCAGAACGGAGCGCAGAATTCCCTTGCTCAAGCTGGACTCGACCAAAACGCTAGTCAGTTCGCGGCACAGCTTGGATTGAGTACAGCGCAATACTATTCCGGATTAGCTCAATGGGCGCTGAATTACAATGCTTCTGTTGACCAACAAGAGTTCGAGAACGGTATTCAGGTTGGCAATACAACAGGTAATTACCCAGGGGATGTTAGTAACGGCACTGACAGAGTCGTGGTTAACCCTGATGGAACGATTAGCGTAGTCCCTGTGGACGCTACCGACCCTGTAGAAGAAACTCCGACCACTGATGTTGTTGACGCATCCGGGAATATAACTCCTGACTTAGAAGGCACAACAACAGGCAAGACGGGCACCGAGTGGAAGAATTATGCCATAGTAGGGCCGGGAACTAATGCTCCTGCCACCAATGCCGGAGGTTATGCACTGACTGGCTACAGGTTGACGTACACCTCTCATGGTAAGAAATACTATGCCCCTATCTATGCTGACCAGTTACCAGCAGGAGTTGTTCCAGCAGGTTCTACTAAAATTGGGACGAGGGATGATGGGATACCTCAATATAAGAATGTGTAAAGGAGGAGTGAACTATGCCTACTATTGATCCCAATAGACCGGGATACTATACGGATGGAACACCTGTACAGGCGGTGACTCAATCACCCCAAGGGTATCCGATTGGCACGAATGTTAATGCTTCTGTTCCTGCCTCAGATCCGGCAGTAACTCAACAGGCTAATGCTATTAGGACTGCATCTAGTAGCGTGCAGCCTATCAGTAGGCCGGGTAATCCGTACAATGCTCAGGGGAATAAGGTTACCCATATTACTGCTGCCAACAAGACGACGGATAACGACGCAAGAGGGGCGTACGATTATTATGGGGTTCCCACTTTAGCGTCAAGGGTGCAGGGTAATGAGCAGTATGAGTTTCAGGAGAAGTTGAAGCAATGGGCGGCTGAATTTGAGGAGATGAAGAAGCAGAACCGATTTGGTAACCAAATGGATTGGAATAAATTTGATGGGTTCGCTGCTACTAATCCTATAACCGGTGAGAAGCTGACTAGATCACCATCGAGTTCAGGAGGACAATCGGCAACAATGCTTCCTGCGTCCATTTCAGCATTACATCCCGGAGCAACAAATATAACCAAGTACGCTGACGGGAGTTATACGTTTACTAACTCTAATGGGAGCAGGGGGTACTATTCGGGTTAGGAGTGATTTACTGAAAGGATGATAGCGCATGGCTGTATATGCACTGCAAGCTGACATGGACAGAAATAAAGATAAAGGTGTTCAGTTATATATTCCGGGCCAAACCAAGTTCAACGAAGACGATGTGTTTCTAGGAGGAGTAGGGACGGGCATTACCGATGAAATGCTTGGCCCCTCTGTAACGCGTGTCTTCGGAAATGATGCCGAGGGTACAGCGAGAACATTCGACTCTTTCCAAAAAAGCAACCAGTCGCCATTTCAAACGAACGATATAGCGGCACAAATGAAGTCCGTAATGGCTGCCAATAACGCTCCCCGTCCTGACTCCGACAGGGGTAGACCGTCCATGGATAGACTTCTCATGGAGCAGAAGCAGGTTCAGGATGCGGTGGCGAATGCTTATACCAGGGATAAGTTTACCTATGATCAAGGTCAGGACTCGATAGCCAATAAGTACAAGCAGGACACTCTTGACCATACGATCAAGCAGGATGACTTCACCAACGAGTACAATGTTGGGAAAATGATGGCTAAATATAAAGGTGAAGATACCTATGAGAGAACCGCCGATGCGATTAAGAACGCTCAGTTCATGGCGAATCTTAACTCTAATAATTACAACGATGCTGAAAATAGAAAAATTTCGCAACAGAATGCAGACAATAACGAACTAATTGCGGGCATCACCAGAACAGGCGGAGGAACGGTTACCGGCGGAACTATGCCGCAGGAATATTCAGGTTGGGTAAATGATGCAGCCAGCAAGAACGGAATCCCTCCTGCTGTTCTTGCTGGGCTTATCGAAGCAGAGTCAAGTTGGAATCCGACGATTGTTAATCCAACATCAGGAGCAACGGGCTTAGGTCAATTCTTGTCAACTACAGGTAACGAGGAAGGGGTTAATCGAACTGACCCTAAATCATCTATTTATGGGGCGGCATCCTATCTTGCCAAACGAATCCAATGGGCAGGTGGGGACTTAAATAAAGGTATCATGGGCTACGGAGAAGGAACTCCTGCATATCTAGACAGGGTACTTGGTAAGGCTAAGAATTATTCTGTTAGCGCAGGAACTAAGACGATAGGAACTAAACCGACAGATAAGCTTAACCCTAACGAGCTAATCGGAAGACTGAACACTATGTACACAGCAAAGGATTCTTCTACCGGGGAAGTAACAGTAAATCCTAACACTAAGCCGCAACTTAGGGCGGCTATTATCGGGCAAGGGTTATCAGATCAGGAAACTGATGAACTATTGCTTTACTACGGATTACCGATTAATAACTAAAGGAGGGAGGTTATGGGAAGATACGATGCCGAGAGGCAAATGATCGGTCTTTCTTCAACGGGTAGTGGCTCATCATCGAGATATGCAGCAGAGAGGCAATCGATCCGGAATCCTCCATCCTCTACGGCAGATTGGCGCAGATCAGAGGACGGTGATACCGCATCTTCTTCACCCCCAATCAGTATGGATAACACCTCTACCAATGAACCGATTGAGCAAGAACCATCAACATGGGATCAAATCAAAGCAGGGGATATCAAAGGGTTGGCTAAAGAAGTAGGCCTAGGCTTATCTCACGGCTTATCTCAAGCTGGTTCAGCCGAGCAGGACGTTGACATTGCGAATATGCTGACAAGGAATACTCTTCCCGGCATGGCAGATATAGGTAGAAAGCAATTAGCCGGAATACAGGCTAATAAAGAGTATTTGGATGCGAACCCTGCTGATTCTATCCCTGCGTTACTTGGTAAAGAAATCCCTAGTCTGCCATTGTGGATGACCGGGGAGAAGGCTGTAGTGGGGGCAGCGCAGGGAATTGGAAAACTGGCTCCACGAATTGCCTCGGCAGCAGAGAAAATTCCTAGTTTTGTTAGAGGTGGGTTAACTGATGCTACAGCGTTCGGGACGGTAGTTGCACCAACTCAGAACGTGCAGGAAAATGGTAGCTTTCAGGATCTCATTGAAAAAGAGAAGCAGTTACCCGGGGTATTGCTCGGTGGGGTGGCGGCTAGGGGTGCGCTTAAGGGGATAGGCAAAGGCGTAGAGGGTGCTAGGGATGTCCTTAAACCTCGCGGTGTGCCACTGGAACCAATCACAAGAACTGCTGCCATAGAGCCATCCTTGCGCCCTAGGGAGCCTATTCAGGCATCGCAACTGCAGCAAGAACTTTCTCCCCCGAGGATTGAACTTTCGACAGGTGGCCCACTTAATAGATTTCAGATAAAGCCAGACCAAAGGATTAAGGGAACAGAGATACCTGAGGGTGCGGAAATCCCCAACCTTGGGGATGCTGCTCCGATTGGAGAACCAATTAGGCCTTTAGCTAGCGGAAGTGCTGCAGCTTCGATAGAGAGTCCGGGGGCTACGTTGAGGCTTAAGGGGCCGGATACTGTTAAGAATTTCCCTCAAGGTGATATTCCTGCTGGTCTGAAGGAACGGGGGGTATCGGAAAATATCAGAACTGATGCTAACCGTCCCGATGCGTTGCGAGATAGTTATTCCGTTGATCCTTTGGTTTATAAACAACTCGGAAACAAGGAAACCTTAGCCAAGGCACAAAGTATCTTTGACAAAGGACTTGAACCTGCTATTACTGAACTCGATACCTTAATTAAGGATCTTAAACCTGAAGCCGCGCCATTGGTTAAGATGTTGGCAGACAAATTGACGAACGAAGGAAACATTGTAAGGGCGAGGGAATTAATGTCCAACGCCGCTAACAGGGCTACTGAATCCGGTCAATTCGGTCAAGCGTTTAGGATACTGAGAGATGCCGACCCGGAGACTTTTCTAATGACATTCAGTAAGCAATTGAAAAAGCTAAACAAAGAGGGATTGGAGCAGTACGGCAAGAAGTGGAAAGATGTTGACTTGACTCCTGACGAGCTGACTATGGTTGGAAATATAGAGCGCGGAAATCAAGCGTCTTATGATTCTGCTTTTGAACAGATACAGACAAGGATAGCTGACGAAATGCCAGCAACAGCAATGGAGAAGATAAACGCTTGGCGTCATATTTCGATGCTTTTAAATGTAAAATCAAATGTCCGCAATATTGGTGGGAACGCAATTATGATGGGGATGAGGAAAGCTGCGCAGAGAACATCTGGTGTTATTCAAAAAGTGTTCCTCAAGGAATCCGACAGAACGCAGAGTATCCTTGTCGATAAGGCGTATAAGGATTTAGCCAAGGAATACGTTGAAACAAACGGCAAGGAGATATTAGGAGGGGCGAACAAATTCCAAGAAGGAATAAGCCTCAATATGCCGGATAAGAGGGTATTCCGTAAAAGTCGTATTGGCGAGGCGTTCGGAAAAGATATTGATATCCTTGATAAAACTCGTAAATTCAACTATGCCTTACTGCAAAAAGGTGATACTCCATTCTTCCGTAAAGCATACGAGGATAGGCTCGCCTCATATGCTCAGGCAAAAAAAATAAAGGACTTCTCCGAATTACCACAAGAAGCCTTTGATATTGCGAAAAAAGAAGCCATGGAGGCCACATATAAAGACAGTAGTATTATCGCTGATTTTCTCAACAAGGCCAAACGTCCTGACAAAGATGCAGGGATAGCTAGGAAAGCCGGGGCGGTATTAACAGAGGCTGTTATCCCGTTTGCAAAGACACCCCTAAACGTCTTAAAACGCGGCTTGCAATTTTCGCCTATTGGAGTGGCTAACGGACTAGGGAGTATAAAATCTTCAAAGGGTGCCGCAACCGCAATTGACGAACTTGCTAAGGGATTAACAGGAACTGGTGTATTGGGTCTAGGGTATCTACTAGCTAGTAAGGGTGTGCTAACTGGTAAGGTTTCCAAGGATGCAGATATGAGGGCTTATGATAGCAGTACCGGGCATTCTCCATTTTCAGTGATGGGAAAATACAGTTTTGATTGGGCGGCTCCTTTGTCTATCCCACTGTCGGTAGGTGTTGAAATTTACAATGCAGTTAAGGACAATCCGGAAGATAAGGCGAAGATGGACAATGTTGTACAGAGTAATAATCTTGATAAGCTAGGAAAATTAGCAGCCGACGCATCCGAGGCTATACTGGATGGAATGAATGCATCCGGTGACGTTGTTTTCAATATGTCGGTGTTCAGGGGAGTTAAATTATTACTCGGAGGGCAACAGGGAGTAATGGAAGGCCTTTCTCAACTTCCACAAAATTATGCTACTCAATTTATTCCCACAACATTAAATCAAGCAGCAGGGTCTATTGACCCTCTTGTTAGGCAAACTTATGTCAAGGGCGATATACCTCAGTCATTCAAGAATGCACTAACATCAAGAATTCCGTTAGCTAGCACCAAGCTCCAGGCCAAACAAACACCGTTTGGGGAAGATGTGAAGAAAATAGAGAGCCCAATTGGCAGAGTGTTTTCTCAGTTCGTTAGCCCTGGTATTATAACAAAAGATCAAGGTATAGATCCCAAGATTGATACTGAGTTAAGGAGACTAAACGATGTAGAAGGGTTAAAAACTCAATTCCCTACGATGGTTCCTAATTACATCGAGAAAACTCAAACGCATCCAAGAATCACATTAACCCCTGAAGAAACTATTCGATATCAAAAACGTGTAGGAGAATTAACTTTAAATTCTTTTCAGAAGGTTATGGGCAAAGGTTCGTACATCGGAGCTAGAGGGACAAGATTACAATCGCCGGATGAAATAAAGGCAAAATTATTAGCGGATGCAATAGCAGAATCAAAAGCATTGGCGAAGAAAGAGATATTAAAAAGCAAGGGCTTAAAGTAGTCCTTGCTTAGTTTCTTGTCATTATTTACGTATATGTCTTTTCTTGGAGTAGTGATCTCTTATTAAATCTCCTATATTCGCCAACATCCCAGTAGCCGCAAGTATTCCGAATACAATTATTAGTATAATAGCTAACAGGCTTGAACCTCCGTCCGCGATATAACTTACTGAGAAAAGAAACATTACGAAAAATATAAATATTCCTACTTCCTCAACGTCTTGTCGAAATATTTTCATATTATCAACTCCTTAATTTATACCCAGTAATCCAAGCACAACCACAGAACAACACCACAACAAGACCCTGCCACAATACTAAGTCTATTACCCAACTCAACAAAATGGAACTGGCTAGGATTAACCCGAACAATTATTATCCCCTCCCTGTAAATTTCTGCATTTATCTATTCTAACATTTGTAGTACAATATTTATACCGGGGATAAGCTAAGATATGCATTGCAAGGCTGTCTTAGTGATAGACGCATTTGTCCTGCGTTCTCCGGTTCACAGTGGACAACCCGGGCAAACGGGGTGCTGATATTGCACCTAAGAAGACAGGTATCGTTGATGCCTGTCTTTTCCTATGACTCTTAGGAGGTGGTGCAAGTTGAGCAAGAAAACAATCGCTATATTCATATTCCTATTTACCTTAGTTCTTGGCGTAACAACAGCAACTAGCCATTACTTCGTTCACCCTCCGCCTGGAACATATTTAGGGAACTCAAGTTCTCACATTGTTCACACCATCAATTGTTCATCCGGCGCGAAGATAAAGGATGAAAACAGGGTCTATCTCAATTCCATAACTGAAGCATTATCCAAAAACTATAGACCGTGCAAAGTATGCAATCCAAAATGAGAGGGTGGATTTATGGAAAGTACATTATTGAACTCGGTAGCAACACAAGGCCCATGGGCATTGCTTTTCTTATCTCTATTTTGGTGGACGCTCAAGGAGAACAAGAACCGGGAAAACAAATACATCGAGGTAATATCTCGTCTGAGTGATGAGATTTTCGCAGAGATTAAGGTTATTAAAGAACACATTATGAGATAGGAGGTTATCATGCCAACAATAGTTTTAGACCCCGGCCATCAAAGTAGTGGAGCAGACACCGGAGCAACAGGCAATGGACTTCGAGAACAGGACATAACCCTTGCTATTTGCCGAGAACTCTATGCACTTCTGCAATACAATGGGTTCACCGTGATTACGACTCGCGAGGGTGACTTCGTTAACGGCCCTCATTCCACGCTAAATGAATCCTTGCAAACTAGGGTAAACATTGCCGAAAACGCTAAAGCAGACCTATTCGTTTCGGTTCATGTCAATGCCGGTGGAGGAACGGGGGAAGAAGTTCTCATCGCGGGGACAGGCGGCAGGGCAGAACAGGCGGCTAATAAAGTCTATGCTCAAATCAACAGGATATCAGGTTGGGCTAATCGTGGGATTAAGGTGCAAAACGTCTATGTTCTTAAACAAACGTCAATGCCGGCAATCCTTACCGAAAACGGTTTCATTGACTCCGCTTCTGATTCTGCCAAGTTAAAAGACCCTGCATTCATTAAATCGCTTGCTGTAGCCCACTGTAAGGGCATCTGTGACCACTTTGGCCTTACCTACAAAGAACAAGCTCAGAAGGTGGTTGTAGCGTCTGTGGTGATGGATAACAAGGCCCAGGCGATTATTTTGCTTGAACAGGCAATAGCAATCTTGAGAGGATGATTAACATGTTGGAAAAGCTCCGCAAGCCTATTATTGTCTCTGGCCTTTTGGGGGCCGCAAAACTTGCCGCAAGTGCCTTTGGATACGATATTATCTCTGACGATCAAATCAATGCGATTGCAAACGGTGTATCGGCGTTGGCTGCTGTTATTGCTGCTCTGATTAATAGGGATGCGACCGTTTAACCATTTCTCCCATGCGGGAAATATGATATCTACAGCCTACTCCTTAATTGGGGTAGGCTTTATTTTTATACACAAAAACGCATAAATAACCGTTTCACTCTTTAATGAAGGAAACTATATACAAGCTCTTATTTAACTGATATACTGTAGGTAATTACATATAACAAAGCCCTCCTCGTTGGAACCGAGAAGAGCTTCTGGCGTTAGTCTTGTCTATAGCAAGAAAAACACTTAACTTATTATACTTTACTAAGGGAACTTAGGACAAGGGTAAATTAAGGAATTTTTAGCTACAAGCTGTCAGAAGTTTGTAGCTTTTGTGATTTCTAGTGGAAGTATAAGCACACTATAAACTATACGAGGTTGGTGGCCTCTTCAAGACAAACTACCAGCACGGACTAGACATTACTCGTTGTGTCAATGACTCCGTGTTAGGCGATGACAGCCTTAATGGTCAGGTGTGGTTAGCCGGCAAGGAAGTACATTGATACTATCCCTTAGCCGGCCTCCGTTCGTATGGGGCATATTACATAACATTTTCTTTACTGAAAGTGTAACCTCTTGGGCGATTATAAGAGCGTAGATATGTTGCGAAAGCAAGTGACAACGAGGGCTGGGCGTAATCCGACACCGATTAAACGGATAAAACTTAGTTTTACTCTCCTACTTTGCCTGAAAATGCACAAATTAAAGCGTTCTTAGGTTAAGTAGGGGGGTAACTCTATACGTTTCCTTTACCTCATACCGGATTATGGGAGAACGACGAAGATTATAGCTAATATAAAGGAGTGCTGATAAATGCTACTAAACATCTTTAAAAGTTACAAACAAACAGCAGAAACGAACAAGGCAAAAGTAATAAAGAGAGACGTTAAGAGTTTCAAGAAACTTTGCCTAAAAGAATTCAAACAAAACATAAACAGGGGCATAGATACAACAGTCACGGACTTCTGCTTAAATGTTTCACACGAATTCGAGGAAGAAATATCTGAGATCGTTTTAACCGAATTAAGACAAGAAAATAAGGGCATAGAGTTCTCCTTTAGTTGGAGACATTTTGCGAATAGCTATAAAGGGATAAAAATGGTGGCGATATAATCATTATTACCCCCCCTTTTTTTGCCTGTACAATACGTACAATAAGTGGTACAATAGTACATACAAGGAGGTATTAAATTGAACGACAAAATTAAGTTTTCGCCCGAACAATTAGTATCTAGTACACAGTTAGTCAGAAATCTTTCCCAACAACTTGAGAAGGCATCAAAGTATCCATTGTTCATTCAAAGAAATCAGGAGGTGGATTGGGTTTTACTTAGCATAAAGGAGTACGAGAGGATTGTTATTAGCGAAGGGAGGAAAAAGAAATGAATACTACTATTGACCGCACCAAAAAAACCCAAGATGATTACGACAATGAGTGGCTTGAGAGAAGAAAGCTAAGAAGAGAAAAGATGGCCATTGAACCAAGGGATGACCAATCCGACGAATTATCACTAGAGATACTTAATCATTGGAACTCTAAGGGAATAATAGTCCATCGCAAGTACACGAAGAGAACTCCACTTATATTAACTCGAATTATGAAGGAATTTTCCAAGGAGGAAATACTTAAAGCAATCGACAATTATGTGACAGTCTGCCAAGATTACAGTTATTTCTTCAATCACAGATGGAAGCTTGAAGAATTTCTGCAACACACAAACACGCTTCCCGACTTTGTGGACAACGGCAGTAAATGGTTGAGCTATTTGGAATATGTCGCTCGCCGGCACCAACCCAAAAATAAGCAACCTGTACCCATTGAACCCATAAAAGAAATAGTAATCGCAAGCGCAGACTTCCATGCCATCGAAGAAACATACACAATAATGATAAATACCTTTAAGGCTATGCCATATGACGAATATCTACAAACGGAACACTGGCAACATTTCAAAACAGAAGCATTAAAGGCATCCGGCTATAGATGCAAAATGTGCAATACACCTGACGATACCCTGCATGTCCATCACAATAACTACGGCAATCGTGGTCGAGAAACATTCAATGACATAATCGTACTCTGTGGAGATTGCCACGCTAAGTTTCATGGGAAGTAATTAGAGAAGGAGTGGAGAATAAATGTCAAACTTATTAAAGGAAACAATAGAAAAGTTAAAAGACAACGGCAAGGATGAATCTAATGTGCTATGGGTAGGAGATGATAAATATAAAACTACTTGGGAGAATTTCAAGCAAATAGCTAATGTGGAATATGATTCAGGTTTTGGTGGTCAAGAGATTGCATCAGACTTAATCATAATGGGTGACACATTCTGGCTTGAGCGACATGAATACGATGGTTCTGAGTGGTGGGAATACAAAAGCAAGGATATGTTCAATCCGACCGAGACTAGGAGGATGAAGTCAGTCTTGGAGAATAGATGGCATTCGTCGGGTGATGGTAGTAAGTGGGATAAGCCAAATGAATAGCATCAACCAAACAATGCTCCGCAACACATCCTGCCCTCAATACCACAAAGGCCATTGTAATGAGCTAGATGAGGCTGTAGAGGCAGGTAAAGTATGTAGGGTGGCAAAGGTGTTCGACAAAGAAAGGAAGATAATAAGAATGGATTTTCACCAACATAGAGTAGACGTATTCCGTAAATTGATAAAAGAACATGGCATTGAGTTTAAAGAGGATTTCCCAGTAAACACATTCGTGGATACTCCTGCTAGTACAAAATATCACGGAGCATACGAAGGGGGATTACTTGACCATAGTATTGCGACAATGGAAGCATTACTGAATCTTACAGAAAAGCTAAAACTTAAATGGCAGAGGGAATCTTCACCAGTTATTGTCGGATTATTCCATGACTTATGCAAGATTGACGCCTATGAGGAAGATGGAGCAGGATATAAGCATTCTAATACCAGTATTATTGATGGACATGGTTCTAAATCCATAATCTATCTACAGCGATATATTGACTTAACGGATGAAGAAGTAGCATGCATTCGTTGGCATATGGGAGCATTTGACGATAAGCAGAATTGGGATTATTACTCTAGGGCTATCGAGAAGTATCCTAATGTATTGTACGCGCATACGGCAGATATGATTGCATCGAAGATTGTAGGAGTTTAGGTGGCAAAGGTGTTCGAGGATGATGTGAGAAGGTTGTTGGAGGGAATTAATGAGTTGAGGGGGAGATAGTATGGAAGGTAATGATTGGATTAAGGATTTAAAAGTTGGTGATAAGGTAGTAACGAGTTCCAGTTATCGCAAGTCAATTTCAACGGTAACTACTATTACGCCAAAGGGATTCATCAAGACTGATAGCGGTCATACATTTAATGCAAATGGTGGTCAAAGGGGTGGAGATACTTGGCATAGAACCTCATTATATCAATTAACGGATAAGGTTGTTTCAGAGTTTAAGAAGGTAGAATTAATTGGAAAATGCAATAATATTAAGTTCAGCGAGTTAACAATTGGGCAGCTTGAGCAAATATTGTCAATTGTAGATAAGGAGGATGCTGAATGAACTATCTAGCTAAATACAGACACACTCCCAAGGGCTTACTTACAAATATATATTCAAAAATGAAAGAACGCAGCAGAAAAAGGGGTGGTGGATTTCCGGATTACTCATTAAATGAATTTCATGAAATGTTCATGGATGACCAACTGTTCTTGAAAATTTTCAAACATTGGGAACTAGGGGGATATCAATACTACGATATACCAAGTATTGACCGAAAAGATTCATATAGGGGATACACGAGAGATAATATTCAAATTATGACTTGGAGGGAAAATAGAATAAAGGGAGATAGGGAAAACGCAATTAGATTCACCACGCCAGTAATTATGCAAGATTTGAAGGGGAATAAAATAAAAGAATTTGAGTCAACGAAGGAAGCGGCTATTTACACAGGAATTCCACAAGGGTCGATAACATCTTGTTGCCAAGGTAGGCAGAGAAAGACACATGGATACAGATTTATTTATCGAGGTGACAAGTTCAGAAATACTACAACATACGAGAAGGCGATAAAGTCCTGTTAATTCAATGGCATGATGAGGAAATAATTATTCATAAGAGGTTTGAGTGTTTGTTGGGGATTGAGGGGATTAGCGAGGGCTTGGGGAGTTTTGAGGAGGGAGATAACAAATGACAAAACACGATTACAACGAAAAAATAATACAACTCTATGTGGACAAGAAAAAGGAGATTGATATCGCTGGCGATATTTTTGAAACAGATGGATTCGATGGGACTTTTGAGGATAATGTTAATGCAGGCCAAAGAAATGGTATATCAGTGCGAAAGCCTAAAATCGGTATACGAGGCAGATAGGGAGACACGGGAGGAGGAAAAGAAATAATGGAAAGCATAGACTATATATGAACAATCTGCTTAAAAAGTATGGGAGGAATAGATAAAGATGTCAAATGTAATAATTGACGGGATTGAATACACTCCCGTAAAGCCTGTATATATAAGCCTAAGTATGCCTATAGATTTGGTTTATAAGATGTGTGAGCTAGAGTTAAAGAGGAGAGAGGTTGAGAGGTTGAGGTTAAAGTATGAGCGTATGGGGAGGTGTAGGTAATGGATAAAAAATATATATTCACTGGAATTTGCGCTAGTTTCACATTTGACTTACTCAGGGACTTGGACTTTGATATGGATAAATTAGGCGATACTCTCATTCTTGAGATAAAATCCATGGGTATACTGAATGGTGTTTACAGGATAGTCACAATCAATAGGGCAACAGAGACGGTTAAATGCAGGAAGTTGGAAGAGGTAACGTGTTCAGTTGATGATAACGGCGATTTATCTTCGGAAAAGTTTTTGCTTGACCCTGAAGATTGGAAAACGATAGTCGGTAATAGTAAATAGAGGCATAGGAGGAATAAGAAGTGAAAAGAATTTTAAAATACCCATTAAAGCCTACTGATGTTCAATTTATCAGCATACCTAGCGACACCGTATTGAGCGTTCAGGAGCAAAGAAACGAGGTGGTTATTTACGCAATTACTGATAGTGAGCACCCATTAATCAATCATGAGATTCGCGTGATTGGAACAGGTCATACGATTGACTTCAATGTTGCTAAGTATGGTTTTCTTGGTACAGTTAAATTGTATAATGGTGAGTTGATGTTTCATGTGTTCTGGAGGATATATGATTGCGAATAAAACGAATTGAGGGATGATGAGTGAGACAACAATTAACCGCAGAGGATTTATCCCAACTAACTCCTGAGCAACAGGATAAACTTCGAGCGTGGTGGAAGCCTGAAGAATGGGATATGTGTATTTACCACGATGAGGTATGTCCTGTTTTCATGATTGACGAAAACTATGAGTATAGGGGAAAACGGGGAGTATATCTATGGCTAGATGATGTAGGTTCTGGAAATCCTCCGGTATTGAAGGATGAGTGCTTGCCTATTTTGGGCATAGGACAACTCATCCAACTATTGGAATCCTATGACAAGTGCTTAAATGTTACAAATGTTATACTTGGGGATGAGTATGGTAATAAGTTTACTTGGGAAGTGAAGCTTCGCCATTTAGGAAAGTATATTTACAAAGAAGAGCTTGTGGATGCTCTTTGGCAAGTTGTAAAAGAAATATTGTAGGAGGATGAAGGATGAGTTCACTGAATGACAGTAGAGAAAGAATTATAGAACTGGAAAATGCACTAGAAAGTTTACTAAGGCAATGTAGGCGAACAAGTGATTCGTTGGGGCACAAAAATACATGCAGGTTATTTGCTAGTGATGATTTTATGATGGTGTGGGAAGAAGCTAAGGAAGTGCTTGGGGTTAATTTTGAACTAAAAGAAAAGATAGCGGTTGCAGATAAGTTGCAAAGTGATTTAACTAGGCTAGGTATAAAGTCAGTCATAGATATGACGAACGGGGAACTTGTTATAAATATTGCAGATAATTTGGATTTCAAGGGAATAGAATAGCACAAACAAATACCATCCAACCCGGATGGTATTATCTATTTCAAAGGAATAAACCGATTCATCACCCCCAAGGTAGTCGCTTCTCCATCACCAAAATTCGTCCTATAAACTGTAGCGAAATACAAATTCCTCTCAGTTGTTGTCCCCTCGATTAGTGGATCGGAAAAGAATGAAACTAGGCCGGACGCGCTATGCCCAATGATATTTCCCTTTATATAATCAATGTAGTTACTCTTTGGCGGATTCGTGGCTAGTAAAACTAATGCAAATATTGCTAAGATTAATTTCCTCATTCCTTTGCTCCTCCACTTCTTTGATTTATGTTGCCCCGTTTTGTGGGGAATATGCAAAACCTCTGCCGAATTAATGACAGAGGTTTTATTTTAGATAACGAATATCAATATTTTTCCCAAAAGCATTAGCCCGCCAAGTAGAGTCATGCCTCCTAGTACCTGCATCTTTGCAGCCTGTGATTGTTCCGGCATTGGCTCCGGAGTAACCACAATATCCTTAATGCCCTGCGTTTCCTCCGCATCGGTCGTTAGGTGCTTCTTAACGTTGCTTATCAACTTTTCGATGTTGTCATTATCCCTAAAGTGTTTGCCAATCTCAATCTCCACCTCATCGGTTACTCCCTCTGCCGTGACTGTTCTGCGATACTTGAAGATATCTTTATCATATTTCCCGTTAGTTCCAGCGCCTTTTATCTTTCCTTGTACATACTTCCCGATTCGGTCTAGCCCACCATAGCTGGCTAACTGCATGTTTTCTGGAACCGCAACAATTATTTCGCCTTTTGGTAGCACGCTGCTCCATTCTTTCAATGTTGCATAGCCCAACTTTGGACTTGATTCCAGCCAAAACATTCCGTTGGACATGGGATAAAGATAGAAGATGAACGTAGGAGGGCTGAGTATTGTCTGTGGGGTTGTTGCTTGAGCTTTGAAGGGGTTTATAAGGGATAAGCCGATTATGATCATTAGGAGGGAAATACAGAGGTGTCGCTTGATTGTTGATTTCTTGAGGATAATTAATCGCATGGTTACTCCTCCTTCTATTCGAGATATTTAGTAGGGTTAACACACGTTCCCTTCACTTTAATTTCAAAATGAAGATGTGGGCCGGATGATTTTCCAGAACTGCCAATCATACCGATTGTGTCTCCGTTTAAAATCTCTCTTCCTTCAGTAACGACAATCTCAGAACAATGAGCATAAAGCGTTTCCCATCCGTTGCCGTGATTAATAACAATGAAATGGCCGTAAATTTCATGTTCACCAACCTTACTCACTTTCCCCGGGCGACTAGCCTTAATCTTATCTCCGATATCTCCGGCCAAATCAATGCCATGATGATCCTTGCCATTAAATCCCTGAGTTATCTTTCCCTTAGTCGGCCAATCGAACTTCACATTGCCTAGCCACTTCTCAATTACGCTTTGATAACCTACATCTACTTTAGTCGAATCACCAAGGACGTTGTTAGCCACTTTCTTGGTTCCTACATAGGCAACACTAAGGTCATGTACATCGTCAAGCACACGGGTTAAATATGGGCCTACAGTGCCCAATATAGTGAGTGCTATCCCTGTATAAAAAATATATTTGACTATGATCTTTGATTTAGGCATAGCAATCACTACAAATACTCTGACCAGGACATATAAAGCAGATAACCGGATTAGGTCGGAAATCATTTGGGCCACGTTCCCTTGCTGATGGTTTCGGCAGAGGTCATAAATCCAGCTAATGAGCTAATAACTATCGTTGCCAAAGATGTCAAGATGAGCATATCGACAATCCAGCTATAACGACTAGCATTGAAGATTACTAAGCCAAGTCTAATCACAAACAAAAACGCTGCTGCTTTTAATACCCACATTAGATTACTCATAGCGATTTCGATAGGGTTCATTCCTCCAACTCCTTTCGCCTAGCCTCATCCCTTTTTATTAGCACGATTCTTCGGCACAAATCCACTAGCTTATCGAGTTGGTAAAATTCTACCCGGACGTTTTTCATGCCATGAAGTTCCTTGTATATCTGCTCCTTAATTGAGTCATACGGCCCGGTTGTGACTACCATCAATGAAAGATACTGATTAGTGGCGAAGGTATCAAATAATGCCCGATAATCTTTATTCCATGCGTTCGATGACTCATTGACTTGGAATTCCCCAAAACTGAAGATATCGCCATATACCTTGTGATTGATGACTCCGTAGCAATCCGGGATAGGGAATGATTTGTCTTGCTCATAGAACTTCCTGTTTTCCGGCTTGAAGTAAGCTATCGATTGAATGCCATAAGAATCCAGTGCTTTCATGTGCCATGCGACGTAAATCCAGGACTTACCTAGTCTGTGCTGAATTTGGTCGGGCCTCTTCTCGTCGTAAGGGTAGAACCAATCCGGCATATCAGACCACGACATCTTGACCCGGCGAATGAGTTTGTCTTTTTCTAGCCTCTGAGTACAACGGTGGGACATTTCTTTACTGACATTCCAGAACTCAAGCAAATGGATTTGCTCCTGCGACAAGACGCTGCAAGCTTCGAGATGAGCCAGGACTCGTTGATCGCGCACCCTGCCTCGGACGTGGGTAGTTGGGTTCATAATTGTGTACCTCGCCTTCTATATCGTGATAGGGTAGGGGCATTTGAGAGAGTTGGGACATAAGCTGACTGAATTGCTTGGGGTTCTTTGCTTTTGATGGAAAATAAGGAACCTGAATTTCAGTTTCTTGATCATATTTATAGATGGCGCGACCGGGTATCTTGGGAAGGTGTGCCGCCCGAACACTATCAAGAATAATCATGCTGTTGGTGGGGTCTGCTGTCCTGAAGCATATCCTCGTTTCGAATTGGCTTTTAAACTCGCTGAATTCATTCGCGCTGCCCCATGCCTTTGCTGAAGGTCTTTGTGTTGCTGCCCAAACATAGATACCCTGCGACCGGTACTTGCGAACAGCCTTAATCATGAGCTTTCGACAACGCTTATTTTCTCCAAGGTCGGTAACTTCGTCAGCCACTACGACGACGAATGGAAGCTGATGCCCCGATGCTCGGTATTCGATGATGTTGTTGGCCTTGCCGCCGATAAGATCCTGCCTCCTTTCATTTTCTTCATCAAGCATTATGAGTAGTTGAAGTATTTCATCCATGTCATGCACCCATATAGCTCCGTATTCCTCAAAGTATTTGAATTCCTTAATCTTGGGGTCGATGATGCAGACGATAACGCGAGGGTTGAGGTGGTCTGCATTTAGCCGCAGGAGGCTGTAAATCGCTCCATGGAATAGAACTGACTTACCACTACCCCGAAGGCCACCAGTGAGGATTGTGACGAGTTCTGCGAGGTCAATAACAATTGGGCCATTTGCACTTTTGCCAAGAAGAATGGGGAGGTGCATTTTCTTTAGGTAGGGGAATGGGTCGAAGGAATAAGGGAAAGATTTGTCGATGGAGATATTACTAATTATCATGTAGGTAGCCTCACCGTTATGATCTATTTCGCAAGAACCACCGACTGCCGTGGCAAAATGGGATTCCATGCTTTTGAACTGAGAGTAGTCAATCCCTGGAGGCAAATGAATTACCAAGCACCATGTCTGCTTTAATTTTGGTCTGTGCATTATTTGGTGAACTATTTTCTGAGGATTGATTTTCTTCGGTATCTTAGGAAGCCTGAATTGAATTTTTTCTTTTGGAGTAAGTAGTGTTTTCTCATGAATGAAGGGTTTCATGGGTGAGCTGGAATATAAAATTTGAATACAATCGTAGACAAGACTGGGAATTTCTTCGTCAGGGCCACGGTATAGGGTACGTAGGAATTGTTCCTTCAGATGTACTGCGAAGTCGTTGTCATGCTTCATTGTGTTCCTCCTTTCAACGTCTCAATCAACGTTTGTAATGGTAATAAATATGGCTTTAACGCCCTAAATATGCACAAAAATAAAAAGAATATATTTCCTCATTCAAGTAGATGAGGCCAAATATATTCAAGGGAATGTCCGAGAGCCTTTGCAATTTTAGAGGCGTTGATCAATGTGAGTCTTTCTTTCTTTCCGGCAATAATTTTACTGATGTCTGACTGGTCAATTCCGGTCATTTCTGCTAGTTCTTCTTGGATTAAGTTCTGTTTCTTCATAATTTTCTTGATTCTATTCATTTTTAATGATTCCATTTCATCACCAATGTTGACGTTCTATATAAAAATGGAAAATCCTTCTTGTGTATTATGGTGCATATTATGGGGTTTAGATCATATCTTGACAACTTTATCGACAAAGTTTTGACGAATTCGACTAACTATCAAGTATATACTCATATTAAATGGTTATTAAGAGAATATTTTCTACGGGTTGCAAAGAATGGAGGTTAAGTGCTTAGAGTTAAAAAGACAGCAAGGGAGTGAGGCGTTATGTTTCGAATTGCGCTGTGTGCCATCAGGGAATCATGCGGCTATACCCTTAATGAAGTAGCTGAATATTGCGGCACAACGGTAGAAGCAGTTAAGGAGATGGAGGATAGTCCAGGAGATATTATGGCCAGTATGGCCATGAAGCTAAGAGCACTATACGGGATACCGATTGATTATATAAACATATAAACAGAGATAAGACCATGGTTAAAATCCATGGTCTTATTATTGGGGGTGTATTTTGGGGTGTACGTTATTTTCAGTATGGTGCGGTCGAAGTGATTTGAACACTCACGGAGTTTCCCCCACTAGAACCTGAATCTAGCGAGAGTGTCACTTGAGACACCTGGTATAGGCTAGTCCCTGTTTTCTACTATATAAAGAGTTTTAACTTTTTGGTATTTAGTTTGTTGCATATGATGAAAAGTTTTAACTACTTAAAACCGTCAGGGGTGTAAAATGGGTGTATGGGGTGTAGAGCGAAAGACCGGATTAGGTTCCGGCCTTTTTGTCTTTGGTGTCCTTATCAATAAATATACCTTCAATTGTGCTGGATGCTTCATCATCCATGCTTGGCAAGACGTGCTGATATATCTCTCTTGTAACTTGTACCTGACTGTGGCCGAGTCTCCCTGATGCTATTTTGTCCGGAACCCCATAACGCATCATCAGTGTGGCATTAAAGTGTCGAAGGTCGTGAAATCGAATGTGTGGCAGCTTGTTGTTATACAGTAAATCCTTAAAGTGATGCGAGTAAGACGAGGGTTTGTATTCGGCACATATGCGCTCCGGAACTGTTTTGAGAGTGGTTAGATATTCCTTGATAACCAAGACAACGAATTCCGGTATCTTTATATTCCTCTGGCTAGTTTCTGACTTTGGAGGCTTTATTATCCATTTGCCATTCATTCTTACCATAGTCTCAACTATTGATATTCTGCATTCCTTGAAGTCAATATCTCGAAGTCGTAACCCAAATATCTCTCCCCTACGCAATCCGCAAACCCCGGCCAACAGAATACACACCTCATCGAATGTTCCTTTAGTTATCATGATCAGCTTATTGAAATTCTCTTCGCTGTAGATTGGAGGCTTAAACTTCTTGCTCTTGGGCTTATTAACCCCATCGCAGGGATTGTACTTTATCATTCTGTTTTTCATAGCATCCTTAAGAGCTAGGTTAATGAAAGAGTGTAACTTGGCGACCGATTTCCCTGAAAGACTCTCTGATTTCAAATTATAAAACTCTTGTAATTGAATCGGGAGTATCTTCTTTATCTTGAGCTTTCCAAGCTCGGAAGGAATAATATGCTTATCCACATAAATTTTATAAAGCTCCCTCGTGGTTTCGGCTAAATCAACAGTGTATACCTTGTACCATTCTTTAAAATATTCTTCTAAGGTTAAATCAGACTCATTCATATAGAGATTATTGTCTATCTCGTACTGAAGCGCATTGACTCTGCTCCATAATTCCTTTTCCTGCTTGGAGTCGCTTAGATTGGTATCTCCATAAAACTCCTTCTTTTTCCGTTTGCCATCCCTTCCCCTTGGTAATTCTACCCTTCCGCGCCACCGCCCATCTTTGTCTTGAAATACAGTTCCCATATGATTACTCCTTTTTGCTTTTTACATATTCGATAAATGAGATTACTTCAACCTTTTTGGCCTCGGATAGGTCAGCAAGTGGGTTATCTACATTAATAGGCTTCTTATCCTCCGTGAACCCAAATAGCCAATCGAGGGATACGTTGAAATACTTCACTAAATTAGTAAGCGATTTAAGTCCAGGATCAACAAGACCGCGCTCATACCTAGACAGAAGGGACTTGGATAATCCTGTTTTCTTAGCCACATCTTCTAGCGACTCTTCATTTTCAATTCTTAGCTCTCTGAGTTTTTCGCCGATGATATTAAACTCCTGCACATTAATTCCTCCACAATTAAGGTATAGTACCTATTATATATAATTATCGTAAAGTTTCAAGATGTGAAACATAATCATTAAAAATGTGTCATATAGTATAAATTACCCATTGACAAACTTTAACTAATATAATATGATCAAGGTGTCACATGTGGCACGAAGCGAGGTGAATAAATATAGCATGGCCAATAAAGTAAAAAAAATACCCTATGCAAAAATAAAAGGGTTGAGAGCTGAAAGAGGTATGGGAATGGCTGATATGGCTAAGATTCTCGGCATGTCAGAGGGTTCTTACTTAGCTAGGGAAAACGGAACAAAGGATTGGAAATCATCAGAAATGACTGCCATGGCAAAGTATTTTAAAGAGTCACTGGATGTTCTTTTTTTGAGCTAAAGGTTGCATATGTGGCACGATTGTGAAGAAGAGGGCCAATTAAATTAGGAGAGGATTTTAATGGGCGAACTTGTATTTCTAGAACCGAATTCCATTAAGGCTGTACCGTTTACAACTTCTAAGGTAATAGCCGAATTCACCGGAGTAGGACACAGACATATTAAGAAGCAAATTTCCTTGCATAAATTATCACTCGAAACCTTTGGACTTTTGGTCGCACATGAGACAGAAAGTACAGGAGGTCGCCCGGAGGAAATAACCCTACTTAACGAACAGCAATCAACCCTGCTTGTAACATTTTTAAAAAATACTCCTGTCGTTGTGGATTTTAAGACCGAACTTGTTCGCCAATTCTATGAAATGCGAACAGAACTCCAAAAGCGTCAAATAGGTAAAATGACTCTTAAGCCAACTCGCAAACCCTTAATGGACGGAATTAAGGAAAACCCAAATCGCAGCGAGTGGGATTATAAATTATTTACTGATTTATCCTATAAGATGGCTCTTGGAAAAATTGCTGCCAAGATCAGAAAAGAACGAGGAGCAAGCAAGAAAGCTGTCGCACTTGATTACATGACATCCGAGGAGTTAAATCTCGTAGAAAGTATCACTAATAAAATAGCGGTACTCTATGAAATGGGATTGGATTATTACCAAATCAAGGACATGTTGGAGAGAAGCAGAGAGAGGAATAAGGAGCGTCTCATCGGAGGGGTGTAACTAGGAACTTAATTAATAAGTGGACAAGCCAATAAAAGGAGGACAAGCATATCAGAATCGACATCAACTCAGAAATATGCATCACGTCAGATGCGGATCAAATTATCGTCAACCAAAAGCGCACAGTTTCCAAAAAGGATAGCGAAAACTTTGGCAAGGAAGCCCTTAGCCCTTTGGGATATTTCAGGAACTTGGAGCAAGTCGCTAAATTCCTAGTTGACCGCAAGGTTAGGGTATCAGATGCTACAGGATTTAGGGAGTTACTCGATGAGGTTAGGTTGTTCAAGAATGAACTCATGGAGTTAATTAAGATTTAGGAAAGGGAGGTCAAATGATGGATTACGAAGACTATTGTGAGGACTACGAGCCAACGGATGAATTCTCTGTCAAAATCCACGAACTAATCAACAGTGAGGTTAAAACCAAGATCAAGGAGACCGTAGAAGAGTTGGAATCCCTCAAAAGTGAATACGTATTGCAGTCTCAAGAGTTAAGTAAAGTTCGTGGTGATCTTTGTCTTGCGAATATAAACCACGACAAAGAACTTAAGCAAGCTGTAAAGCAAGCTCAAAGGGAATACTGGTTTGACTGTGCGGTCGGTGACAAGGTTTTTATCCTAGAAGGCCTTCGCAGGACTAAGGAATGCAAAAAGTGCGGAGGAAGTCAAGGGGTAAGTGTAATCATTGACTCAATTGAGGTAAAAGCCGAATGTCCAATATGCGGAACCTATAAAAAACTCCAAGCTATGGAGTTTTGGGAATATAGCATTATTGAGGGAATCGTAAGTAGACTCCAAATTGAATTAACGAGTGACCACAAATGGATAAAACTGTGGGACAAAAATAAAGATCGAGAGTTTTCACTTGAATACAACAAGGTATTTAGGACTAGGGAAGAATGCCAAGTTGCCTACGATGAAGCGATAAAAAAACAAGGAGTGAATCAAATTGGCTAAAACCAACAATCCATCCAACCTACTCAGCCAAGCCGCCAAAGCATCCGGCCTATCCTATTGGGAGTACATCGAATCAACTCAACCCCATCATGTGCAAAGATTCGCTTGGGGAGCTAAGAAGATGACGCGTAAGGACGAGCGCGAGATTATGTCCAAGGTTATCTCTCATCTTGGTAGCTCAGGTAACCCTATGGCGAGGTTGTTCGCTCAAATGCGTAGTTTGATTGGAAGGAGAAGTGCTTATTAGGAGGTAACCATGCACCATCAGAAAGGGGCGGCACTATTGCGAAAAGATCAAGCTCGTAGGCTGAAGTTTCAGGAAGAACAGCGCATCAAGTCTAAAACTAGCTTCAAGGATGTACTTTCATCAGTCAAGTTGAGCGAGGGGCAGATTAAGAACTTTACTAGCAAGTTGGTGAAATGATGTGTAAATGCCTAACAACCTGTCGTGGACAAGCCTGTATATGCCATGAGTGCCCTAAGCTCTTGACTTGTAAATATGTCTACACCGGTGATTGCCGTTTTGTTGAGATTAAGGAGGCCAACAAACGTAAGGAGGTATTCCGATGACCAAACAACAAACTCAAGTTTGCATGTGCGGCAAAACCGTCAATCTACCAGATGGCGAGGTGAAAACAACCTGCACATGTAATCGTGTATGGGAAATCAGCACAGAAGGAGTTCTGTTCACAAACTTGATGTTTACTTTTGAACCTGTCGAGAAGATAATGCCTTTTTTATCAAAGAGAAGGTTTGAGCGTCCGAGGAATAAACGGAAGAGGAAGGCTGGAGGAAGATGATTAACATAACAGCGGTATGTGACAAATGTAAAAAAGAGGAAACCCAATCTAATCGTTCGTATTTTGATGAAAGCGCAAACGGATGGCAAGAAATATTGATTAAGATTTCTCAATATGAAAGCAAGAAGTACTTGCTATGCAAGAAGTGTCGTGGAGAATTAGGCCTAATTAAAGAAGTTGGGGCAAAGGATGTAAAGGTAGAATCTGTCGAAGAAAAACTCTTCGCTGTGATTTGCGAAATAGTGGCTGGAGAGTTGGAAAATAAAGAGTAAGAAAGGTTGATGAAGATGCTAGAAAAATTAAAGAAGTCCATCAAATCCCAAGCATTAAAAATAGGCTGGATCAATCGTGAAATCCAAGCCCATGAAGCTGAGATGGTAAGGCAGCGTATCGAGGCTGAGGAAAAGCGTATCGCCGAACAGATTGAAGCGCAACGCATCTACGATCAGAAAGTTGCACATCATCACAACTGGGAGCGCATTATGCGTGGACAAGCCATGAGGGATGTTGGGACTGAGAAGGATGACAGGATGTTGGCTGTAGGGATGGATACGAGGGGGATGGGGCAGAGGCCGTTTAATCCGGTTTTCACGATGGAGGACAGTATTATGTGGGGCACAAAGAATGGTGGAGAGAGATATTGAGCAGTAAACTTACTCATTTCTCATTATTCACCGGTATAGGTGGTATTGACTTAGCTGCTGAGTGGGCAGGGTTTGAGTCGGTTGGACAGTGTGAGTTCGCAGACTATCCAACTAAAGTATTAGAGAAGCATTGGCCTAACGTGCCTAGATGGAGGGATGTTCGAGATGTCACAGCAGAAAGTGTCAGGGAAAGAGGAATTACAAACATCACTGTTCTTAGTGGAGGATTTCCCTGCCAGCCATTTAGCGTTGCCGGGGAGCAAAGAGGCGAAAATGATGACCGTTACCTCTGGCCGGAAATGCTTAGAGTCATTGAAGAACTCAGGCCCACTTGGGTCATTGGTGAAAATGTTGTTGGTATCGTCAAAATGGCACTCGACAAGGCGTTATTTGACTTGGAAAATAAAAACTACACCGCGATACCGTTTATTATTCCAGCTTGCTCCGTTGGTGCCGAGCATAAAAGGGAAAGAGTTTTTATTATGGCCCACTCCGAATGCAGTGGATTACAAATCGACAGCAAAGAGTCTTCAAACAATAGACTCAAGGCACCAGCTCCATTGGAACATGATTGTTTTGAGGGAACATTACAACAAGACAACAGAATATGGCCGAGTGAATCCAAGCTTCGACGAGTGGCTAATGGGTTTCCCGATTGGATGGACAGAATTAAATGCTTAGGAAATGCCGTAGTTCCTCAACAGGTTTACCCCATACTCAAGTCCATAGCAGATATAGAAAGGAGCAGCCAACATGACCGCATATGAACTAGAGGTCTTAACAACTCTTCAATCCCTCCAAATCCCTTCTCACATGCGCGGTTTTCACCAAATTCAAACCGCAATGACTCTCGTTAACTCCAATCCTCAGTACATCCATAAGATGCTCAAATTATATACCAAGGTCGGAGAACTCCATCACGCTTCACCTCGATGCATAGAGGGGAATATCCGTAATGCTCTGCAATCTGCCAAGACTGATTTTCATGTACAGAAGGAGGTTTTAGGCACGAATAGGGAGTTGGGGGTGCCGGAGTTCCTGGCGACATTGCATCGGGCGGTTGTAATTAGAGTGGCAGATAAGGAGGTGCGAAACTGTTTCCGAATGTCTATAAAACCATAAAAACCCTACTATTTTTTAGTAGAGTTTTCAAGAATGGTAACGATTAAATTGTTCAATGAACGATTCTGCTCTTTCGCTAGTTCCTCAAGTTTCTTCTTTAATGCTTTCGGTATGGTTATATTGGTTCTCGTATTGTCGGCACTGATGGTCATTAATTTCACCTCAAATATATTATATCAGTGGAACGCAGTGTTGTAAAGGTGGTATCACTGTGGTATAATGTTATTGAAGAGGTGAGGAAAATGATAACATCATTAAAGGTTCGATTAGAACCAAATAATGAACAACTCTCGCTACTAGTTAAAAGTTCAGGTACAGCTAGATGGATATACAATTGGACACTAGATAGGCAGGAAAAGAACTATGCCAATGGTGGCAGCTTCCTATCAGACAACGATCTTAGAAAAGAAATCACACAGTTAAAGAAGTTGGAAGAGTTTTCTTGGCTCGGAAGTATGTCAAATAACATCCCGAAACAGGCAGTAAAAGATGCTTGTGAAGCGTATAAGAAGTTCTTTAAAAAACTATCTAAAAAACCTAAGTTCAAAAGCCGTAAGAAATCCAGACCTTCATTTTATCAAGATACCGCAAAGATAAAATTTACGGATACTCATGTAAGACTTGAGAAAATAGGATGGGTAAGGTTGTCTGAGCAAGGCAGAATACCAACCGACACAAAATACACTAATCCCAGAGTAACATACGATGGTGTGCGGTGGTATATTTCCGTAGGAATTGAGATTGCGGTCAAATCCGTTAAATTAACTGGCGTAAGCGTGGGCATTGACTTAGGAATCAAGAATTTGGCGATATGTTCTAATCGAACTGAACCTTATGCGAATATCAACAAGACCAAAGAGATTAAACGACTTGAAAAGAAACTGCGTAGGTTACAACGTATCGTATCAAACAAATACGAAATGAATAAGAAGGGAGTGCGTTACGTTAAAACTTGTAACATTATAAAACTCGAAAAGCTCATTCGTATACTTTACAGGAAACTTGATAACATTAGGACGGATTACAAGCAGAAAATAACTACTGAGATAGTGAGAACAAAGCCATCTCGCATAGTTATGGAGAGTTTGAATGTTCGTGGAATGATGAAGAACAAACACTTGTCAAAAGCAATAGCTCAACAAGGTTGGGGCGAATTAAAATCCATGATCCAGTACAAATGTGATCGAGATGGAATTGAATTTGTAGAAGCAGATAAGTGGTATCCTTCATCAAAAACTTGTAGCGCTTGTGGATATATTAAACCTAAGTTGTCTCTATCGGAAAGAACATTTGTATGCGAATCTTGCGGTTCAATACTAGATAGGGATCAAAATGCAAGTATTAATTTATCAAGATACCAAGCGTCATAGATCACTTTAACGATCTTTAATGCTATGTACTGTGGGTTTACACAGGAATTAAAGCCTTTAGAGTGTTAAATCAAACGAAAGTAGTTCTCGGATGAAATCGGACACGATGAATAAGGAAGCAAACATGAGCTTTTATAGAGTTTTATAAGCTTTGCGTAACGGAATCACAGTGCGAAAACTCACGCTAAATCAAATCGAAGCGATCCAAAACTTAATCATTAATCCGTTAATCGACTCGACAGAAGTTGAGTTCTCTAAAAATGGACTATCACGCATCACGATTAAGTCTGCAGTCAATGCACCTTGGGATGGGCCTAAAGGTGTGGATATGATGATTTCCCTTGCCCTAGATGTCAATTTTCCTGGGCTTGAATATCTCTGCACCCCGGCGAAGTACACGAACCCTGCCGATGGGCTAGAACATGAGTTGTATTTCATCAACTATGAGGGAGAGACGCTTATTAATTTGATTATGCGGAGCGATTCGGAGCAAAAAGAAGGAACCCCAATTGCAGTTGGAGTTCCGGTTGAAAAGGAAGTATCCCATGGTTATATTACCATAAAAATTGATGAAACAGAACTACCAGGGCCATGTGAATCTCTTGTTTAAGGGCAGAGAATGGTATCGCGAATTTCATGAGCAGGATCATGAACACTCTGTAGAAACGCAAGATGATGAGCGAGAATATTCCGGCGACTGCAGGAATTGCAAATGGGACTACCATTGTGAAGGTGGATGTAGGGTTAATCCAAAGAGTGTGTACAAATTTGAGAAGAAGGAAGGGGAAGAGGAATGAATTGGTTAAGCGATGCTGAACTCACCGAAGCAAACGACATGCTTTTTACAGGCGGAACAGAAGAAAAGGAACGATTCAAAATCACAGACCTGGCTACCTTAAATTGGGCTATGCGTAAACTTTCTGTTCTCGACAAAAAACGTGCTGAAGAGGTTGATGTTACCAATGCGGAGATTGAGCGCATACAAACATGGTTCGCAAAGCAGGACAAGCAGTATCAATACAGTAAGGAATATCTTGAAAAACTCATCGAGGATTACGCAAAGTCACAGTGCGAGGAGGATCCAAAATGGAAAGGCAGTAAAACTCCTTACGGAAAGATTAACTTCCACAAACAGAAAGACCAATGGGAGTACGATGAAGCAACATTGGTTGCCTACTTAGAAAAAGAGCGCAAAACATCATTGATCAGGGTTAAGAAAGAACCCATAAAAGAGCTTGTTAAGGATTTATTCACCCTCAGTAATGGTCAATTGGTTAACGAGAATACGGGTGAAATCGTTCCCGGTGTGACTATTACCGAGCGAGAACTAAAACTGTCAATAAAATTGGAGGGGTAGACAATGGCAAGACGAACAGCACAGCGTAGTAAGGCAAAATTACGACTAGGTATCAGTGGCCCGGCAGGTAGCGGTAAAAGTATGAGCTCCCTTTTAATGGCTTATGGCATCACTGGCGATTGGTCAAAGATTAGCGTTATCGACACAGAGAACAACAGCGCAGACCTTTACGCAGATTACAGTCATAACGGAATAGATATAGGGGTATTTAATGTCTGTCCTGTTTCAACTCCTTACACTCCTGAGAAGTATATTTCAGCTATCAAGGAGTGCGAGGATGCAGGGGATATGGTAATTATTATCGACAGCCTAACTCATGCGTGGGCCGGGGAAGGTGGTCTACTCGACAAGAAGGGTCAGATTGAGAAGGCCGGAAAACCCGGAGTTAACTCATGGACAGCATGGAGGGATATAACTCCCATGCACAATAGGTTAGTGGAGTCGATACTTACAAGCAAGTGTCATGTTATTGCAACGCTTAGGGCTAAGATGGAACACGTACAGGAAAAAGACCCAACTACCGGAAGGACTGTTGTTCGAAAAATTGGCATGAATCCAATTCAGAGGGATGGCATGGAGTATGAGTTTACAGTGTTTATAGATGTTGACCAGGATCACAACGCAACGTCATCTAAAGACCGCACATCACTTGTGGACGGGCTAGTATTCAGACCTGGTGTAAATACAGGCAAGTCATTCCTTGAGTGGCTAGAGAAGGGTTCTGACGCTCCTCCTGTGGATAAACCGTATATTAATTGGCCCGCATTTTGGAGCGAATGCAAGAAGCTTGGCTTTACAGAGGGAGAGGTTCACAAACTTGCCAAGGTTGACAGTATCAAAGAGTGGGACAAGTCTCAACTAGATAAATTATACCTCGAACTCAAGGCATCCAGGGCTAATCCTGAAAGCAAGTAAATTCAAAGGGCAGCTCACAACTGCCCAATCAAAGGAGGAAGGAATGGCTTATCAGTATTACATTACTCCTGAAAATTACCTGCAAGCCGAGAGTAATGGCATCAAAAAAACGACACTTGAATACCGCGTACGAAATCTTGCATGGGATACCCATAGGGCGATTACTACTCCACCAAAAAAGCGAATATGCACCGGGGATAAATGGAGAGAGTTAGCAAGGAAAAACGGTATTCCCTACCAAGCATTTCAAAAGAGGGTCAATGTCTACGGATGGGAACATGAAAGGGCCGCAACCGAAGGGCTACAGAATAGACACGAAAACATAAAGAAGGTTATCGCAAAACAAAAAAGATATCAGAAAGTAGAGGTAATGACATGAAGTTAACACTAATTGATTCGAACGCTAGGGGAGTAAATACCATGCTACAAGCCCTCGGAATATGCAGAGGTAAGGAATGTAGCTTAGATACACTAGATAAGGCATTAGAGGCCAAACCTGTCCCTCATATGAGCGTTTTGGAGTTTGGTTGGGTGTGTTTATTGGTTGAGGGCGTGAGCGTGAAGGCGAGGATTCAGGTACTTAGGAGTAGGTTGTTTAGTACGATAGAGAGAAGCACGCGGTCAATTGATATGAGTGATGCGAATTGCATTGTTCCGTCAACCGGATGCGATAAACATACCATGGCAGATGATATGAGTAATGCAAAATACGCATATCATTCATCCATTAACGATAGAGAATCACTTGAGGATTCCGCATACCTACTCCCACTCGGCATCGAAACATCCTTTTTTATGGCCGGAAATCTTCGTATATGGTTTGAATATTTCCAGAAGAGACTATGCAAAAAACATGTCCAGGATGAGCATTACCGGCTTGCAGTTAAGATGTGGCATGAGCTATGTGAGTTATTTCCAATTGTACTAAAGGCGCATCCTTGCAAAGCTTGTGGAGAGTGCAAAACGGAGGTAACTGAATGCAACCACTAGGCATCTCAGTAACAATGGACTCTTTCGGAAGAATTACGATCCCCAAATCACTTAGACTTTCGATGGGATACGAACCGACTACAGCGTTGGAAATGATAGCCGATGGGAAAGGGTTGAGAATACAGAAGCACTCGATAGGCTGCATGTTCTGCGGATCTGACGATAAGGTTGTGGCATGGCACGGGGATAAGGTTTGCAGAGCATGTGCCAGCGACATCCTGGCGAAGGGTGTAAAGGAAGGAGTTGCGGGATGATGAAAATAAACGAGGTATTCGAGGGATTATCTGTTGATAATAGTGGGGTTTATTGGACAAATATTAACGATCGAAGATATGAGTTGTCTGCCGATCACAGTGGGTTTATATCTTTCGAGGTATTTGATCATTCTGGTAAATTGATACCTAGCGCACTTGGATCTGGGGGATTTACTGGAAATATAAAAATTAATAGCGATTGGGAATTAGTTCGCAAGCCAGTGGATTTTATGACCGCATTGAATAGTGGCAAACCAATCAAGGGTGCAGGAAGCTTTATTTTTCGTCCTTATGACTGGTATTTTAAGGTTGGATTATCAATCGATCAAATCAATGGATTGTGGGAAATTGAATAAAGGAGTGGTATTAATGAAAACAGGTGAAATGATCACGTCTTTAACCGATAACCGAGATGCGAAGTTTAAATGTGCAAACGGCTGTATCGTAAACCCAAACAGGGACTTCATAATCGGATGTGACAAAGACGGATACATTAAGTTTTTTGAACATGGTGAATTCAGGGATGCCTATTTCGATATACACAAGAAGCTCGACTGGGAATGGGAATTAATCCGCAACCAGGTGGAGTTTATGACGGCTGTGAATAGCGGCAAAAGGATACGACCGGTTGGTCAGTTGGATTTTATAGACGTAGAGACTGTACTTGGATCTTTTTACCTAACTATTCCGCTAGTCAATGGAAAATGGGAAATTGAATGAAGCTCAAAGTTCGATGCCAACGCTGCAACCGAGCTAAACGAGTGAGGTTGGTACAGGGGTTGTGGCTGTGCAGAGAGTGCGCTAGGTAAAAACAATAAGGCAGGGATGTTATTTATCCCTGCCTCCTGAATCCTTAACCTTATGCTTTTTTAATAAATCTTCTATCGCTTCATCAAGCAAGCGACTAATGGGTATCCGAGTTTCCTTCGCTAATTTCCGCAATTCAGTTAATAAAACCCTATCGTAAGCAGCGCCAAATCGTTCCCTATTCTTTAATTCTCCAGCCATAATAATCACCTCGTTTATTAATATTATACAATCTACACAAATTAATAGCAACTTATACTTATAGATTGTTACTTGTGCCAGTTTGTGTTATAATATTAATATAGAAAGTGAGGAGTTGAAGTTTACATGGTAGCAAAAAGAAAAGCAATTCCAAAGAAAATGAGATTCGAGGTGTTCAAGCGAGATAGTTTTAAATGTCAGTATTGCGGAAAGTCGGCACCGGATGTAATTCTTCACGCAGACCATATAAATCCAGTATTCGAGGGTGGAAAAAATACATTGACCAACTTAATAACATCTTGCGAGGCTTGTAATCTTGGCAAGGGGAAAAGGAAGTTGGATAATTCAACGGCGGTTGAGAAGCAAAAGGCGCAATTAGACGAACTAAACGAACGTCGCGTTCAACTTGAAATGATGATGAAATGGCGAGAAGGACTATCTGATATAGAAGAAACGAAGTTTATGTATGCCAAGGAAAGATGGGACGAACTAGCTAAACCTTATACATTTAACGAGTTAGGTGAAAAGAATCTAAGAAAAACCATTAAGAAGTTCCCACTAGAAATTGTTCTCGACTCAATCGAAATAGCGTGTAGCCAATATCTCGAACCGATTGGCGACGGAAAGTGTACTGAGCTATCTGCACAGATAGCTATGGGTTATATAGGAAAAATATGTCTAACGAAACAAAGGGATCAAGAGAAACCATATCTTAAAGATTTGTATTATATCCGCGGAATCCTTAAGAATCGGCTCAGTTATATAGATTTGCCAAAATCGTTTTCTCTTCTCGAGGAAGCATATAATCACGGAGCAAGTATTGATTCGTTAAAAGTAATGGCTAAAGATGTTAAAAATTGGAGCATGTTTAGAAATGCAATTGAAGACTTTATTAGAGGGTGATGTAATGGCCCGTTCGCGAAACATTAAGCCGGGTTTTTTCTTAAATGACGTTCTGGCTGAAATAGAACCACTAGGAAGATTATTATTCGCCGGGTTATGGACGATAGCGGATAAGGCCGGGAGATTGAGGGATAGTCCAAAGAAAATCAAAGCTTGCGTTCTCCCTTATGATGATTGCGACGTAAATAATTTATTAAATGAATTGTGGAAAAGGAAATTTATAACTCGTTATGTCGTAGAAAATGAGGGATATATCGCTGTACTTAACTGGAAAAAACACCAAAATCCACATATGAAAGAAGTGGAAAGCGAGATACCTGAGCCTGACGAAGAAACTTCTTATTCGGAACAAGAACAGAACGAGCACCATACTAGCACCATGCAAGAACAAGTTTTGCACGAAACTAGCCCTGCTGATTCCCTTAACCTGATTCCCTTAACCCTTAACCTGATTCCTGATTCCAGTACAGGTGCAAGCACCATAATAAAAAAACCTAAGAAACAAAAACCTGACAAGATTCAATTTGGTGAAAAAGTACACCTATCAGAAAAAGAACATCAAACACTGATCGAAAATAACGGAAAGCAAGATACCGAGCAAATGATCTCTATCCTTGATAATTGGTACTTACTCCATGGTAAAAAACCTTATGCCTCCGATTATCAAACAATGGTAACTAATGGATGGGTGTTTAAAAAGATGAATGAAGAGAAGCAAAAACAAGTAAGACAAGCCCCTAAAAATATCAGAGGATTAGCTCAACCAAACCGACCAAAATCTTTTGATGCAATCGATCAATGGTACGACATGACGAAAGGAATGGAAAACAATGACCCAAGATGAGTTCAAGAAATTCTTTAAGTATATTTCATCGGTAACAACAGACACAAACCCTTCACCGGAACGAACGCAAGTATACTGGGATACTCTCAACGACCTTCCTTTTGACATAGCTATGGTAGCAGCCAGAAAAGTAATAGCTACTCTCGAAAATCCATTCCTCCCGATGCCAGCCGTATTCCGAGGTATGGCAGCTCAAATTACCGGGCCAATTATCCCAGCCGCACCGGATGCGTGGGCTGAAGTTCTGAAGTCAATACGTAACTTTGGAATATATCGCGAGTCGGAAGCGTTGGCGAGCCTCAATCCTTTGACAAGAAAAGCGGTCGAAGCAATTGGATTTAAGGACATATGCCTATCCGAAAACATCGACGTTATACGCGGTCAATTCCGAATGGCATACGAAGCATTGGAGAAAAGGGAAACCACGGATGCCAAAACTCCACAATCCTTGAAGCAAATTATAGCGACTATGCAAGGAGAAAAGGCGTTACCTGAACCAAAACAGATAGTAAAAATGAGTCCCGAAAGGGCAAAGGAGTTTTATTTATAAATGGCATACCAATTCTACATCTCACCAACAGCATACGAAACAGCAAAGCAAAACGGAATAAGCGCAAGACTACTCACCGACCGGGTAAGAACGCTTGGATGGAGCGTTGAAAGAGCAACGAAAGATCCGCCACGAAAACAGGGGGACTGGAAGAAATGGGTAGATGTTGCGAAGTCAAATAATATCTCTTCCGGAACCTTTTATCGAAGAATTAGCGAATCAGGAATGGAACCTGAGCAGGCTGCCACAATGCCGATAATGGATACAAAAACAAAAATTAACAACATAGCAATAGCAAAAAGGAAATATCCAAAGGAATATGAGGAGATGGCATTAGCTAATGGGATTAGAAAGAAAACTTTCGTTAGTCGGATGTTTAGGAAATGGGATGTGTTAGAGGCAGCAACAGTACCAGTTAAGAGATAAGGAGGAACCAAAATGCGAACCCTAACATTTAGCGAACCACTAGCCCTAAAACTATACAACTCCGGCAGCAACGACACTAAGATAGCCAAAGCGGTCGGAAAGAACCCTAACACTATAGCTCAATGGCGAAAACGCAAAAACCTTCCGCCTAACATTGGTAGCGTGGAAGACGGAACATACCTGACTGGGGTAAATTACCGAGATGCGTTGGAACCGGAGCAGGTTGACGCGATGAGTGTATTTCTTATTCACTTGTTAAGGGCAGGAAAGCAAGCTGTCAGGGCAGGAGTAAAACCGGACGTTATGGCGTTTATCAATGTTTATACTGGGCGAACTAAATCCGAAGAAGAGCGGAAAGAGGAGAGAAAATGGGCGGCAAGGGAGAGGGTAGCGAGATGAAACTAGAGTGCATCAAGGATGTAATTATGAATGTTGGTAGCGAGAAAATGTTTACCAAGGGGAAATTATACGATAGCCATTACCATTATAGGGAGAATTGGGGTAAACCATACACTAGAATACTTTGCGCTAAAAATGATCTCGGCATTACGCATTGCATAAAAAATACTGATAACTCGACATTGGACGGATTTTTCCATGAACATTTTAGGGAGGATGAAAAATAATGGCACACTGGGTTAATACCTATCCACACACTGTTTACGCGAGCGTTTTACTCAAGGATGGCAAGATAATCGATTGGAAAATCGGACAAAGAAAATGGACTCATATATTTGATATGGCAAGGATGTTTAAACGTCCATTCAATCAAGATGATTACGCCGGGGAAACAGTAGAAAGCATAGGGTTTGATGTAAATAACTCCGAGGGACATAACAGAGTATTTAGTGATCTGGCTAGAGAATGGTTTAAGCAATGGGAGATCAGTGAAAGTCTCGGAAACCCACCGTACAGGATTGAACCTAACTACTTCGATGAGGCCCGAAAACTCCTGCCAAAATCAAACTGTCTAAAACGCCACTACGCCTGTGTAATCGTATCCGAGGGTAGGATTATAGCGACAGGGTACAACAAAAGCCTAGAAGGATGTACTGTGTGCGCTAGATTGGATATTGCTCATAATACCGGAGATTATGCGGAATGTCAGAGTGTGCATGCTGAAACTTCAGCTTTAATTAATGCTCCTAAAAACCGGTTAAAGGGTGCTGAATTGTATCTAGTATGTGCTGATGAGGTTGATCCTATACCGTGTGCGACATGTGCGAAGTTGATTAAATGGGCAGGGGTTAAGGTGATGAGGGAGGTAGAGAGATGAGTGAGGAAAAACCGATCATATTCTCGACTGAAGAGGTTCGGGCGATACCGGATGGCAGGAAGACGATGACGAGGCGAGTGGTTAAGAAAAAATACAGCAATACCAACATTGAAAAACGCGGGGACATATTAATCGAAATCCAAAACGACACCCCACCTGACGTTTATAATCCAGAGACAGAGATGATAACTCACCATCTTAAGATGTGTGTGCCAATAAAAATCCCTTACCGAATTGGCCAAATTCTTTGGGCGAGGGAAACGTGGGCCGATTTAAGGGGAATGGGTTTTGATAAGCAATTTTCGTATCTCTCAGACTGTGTTAACAAAAATGGAGAGGAAGATGGAGAAGGCAAGAGATGTCGCTTGGATTATGGGGTGAAATGGCGACCATCAACCAACATGCCACACACAGCCGCCAGATTATTCCTCAAGGTCAAGAGTGTCCGAGTTGAGAGATTGCAGGATATAACCGAGCAAGACATTCTCTCCGAAGGAACTCCATTCGACCGAGAAATATATGAAATGCCATGCAATATACAAAACGCTGGTGCAACTTATTTAGCCGGATGCTTCATGAGATTTTGGGACAGCATCAACTCCAAACGAGGTTACGGTTGGGATTCAAATCCTTGGGTATGGGTCGTAGAATTCGAGAGAGTGGAGGTGTAAAAGGTGGCCAAGAGCCAAATAGATAAAGAAAAGGCACTACAACTTTGGTTTGACGGACTCCTTGACAAAGAAATAAGCAAGGAGTTGGGATGTAGTGCAAATTCAATATGGGAGTGGCGATACAAGAACGATTTGCCTAGTAATCGAGGTATTTTCAGTTGGGATAAAGGTTGTAGAGAGGAGGGTGGAAAGGTATGTAATGGATAAAAATGAACACCTACCAGGCACGGCAGACGAATTTATTGAGAAAAATCTTGGATTAGCGCGTTATGTAGCGTGGAAATATATTAAGTCTCGTAAAGATTGTGACCCTGATGATATTTTAAGTGTTGCCAATCTAGGTCTAGTTAAGGCATATCAAGGATTTAACCCCGAAGGAAGAATTGATAAAGATGGTAAAGGAATTACATTTGCAACATACGCATCAACTACTATCCATGGTTACATTATGACATTTCTTCGCGTTGATCGTCCTGTGCATCTAGGGAGAAGGGCTATTGATTTAATTGCTAAGATGAATTCAGCCGGATTATTAGGGAATGAAACAATTGAAGAAATAGCAATCAAGGCTGGAATGAGTATTAAAGATGCCACCGAAGCAGTGATGGCAAGCGTAGCGGTTAATATGGATAGCCTAGACCGTGAAATAGATACGGAAGACGGAACTGTAAAGCTTGGAGATATGTTTGGTAAATGCGATGAGGTGAATGAAAACAAAGAAATAGTTGATGATTTTATTGCACAATTACCCCTTAAGCTTAAGGAAATATACAGACTACGCATAGTTGGCGAAAAAAACACAACGAGAAATAGCAGAGATTATGGGGCTTAGTCAATCGTATATCACTAGGCTTGAGGATAAACTCATGAAAACAGCCCAGAAATACGGTCAGATGCAAAAGATATTGGAGGAGGAAGATATGGGCAGAGAAATGTCTCCCGAAACAAAACGTATGAGGGAGGAAATAACAACATTCAAGGAATTCGGCGCAATCGGAACACATGAGGATGTCGCCAATAAATATGGAGTTGGAAAAGGAACAGCTTATGCGTATATGAGAAAACTCCAGGAGGAGGCGAAGGGAGGAAAAAAAGTGGATGGCAGGTTTGCGAAGTTGGAAGCTACCTACAAGAGAATTACAGAGGTTGACGAAGGGGAGGTGTTGCCACGAGAGGGCACAGAACAAGCATTAGAGACGAGCAAAGCTGATGAGGGTGGTAATGTTAGGGGAGGTGGTAATTGTGTAGCTGTAGAAGGACAAAATCACAAATGTTCGCAAGGCGGATTTGGTAATTTCAGAGATGATAAATATTCCGAATGTATGGAAGGGTGCGATCTTAGAGAGGGATGTCGGGAATCCACCATAGAAAACGAGTCAAATGGAATATGGAAATGTTTTGGAAAATTTGACCTTTCTCTTTACTCCTGCTTTAACAATCAGTGTGGAAAAAATGATAAATGCGCTCATATTGCTAGGTGTCTAGAAAAAAATAATGAAGAGACCGATGTTAAACTTAACGATTCCGAACCCTGCGAATCTCTCCTTTGCCAAAGTTGCGAGGAAGGTAAGTGCGTTGGAGAAAATGTTAACGAGTCAAACGATGTAGAATATCATTGTTTTGGGAAATATTGGGATAAATCATTCGCATGTAGGATGAATATTTGCAAAAGAAAAGAGGCGTGTAGAGCTGTGATTAATAATCCTATCGAGGAAGCCAAGGATGATCTCGAAGGATTAGCGGAACCGGAACCTGTATGGACTCCGGAACAAAAAGGCGAGTTTGCTTCTAAGATGTTTTCTCTGCCTAAATCTATGGGCGAATGTCGCGCAGCACCAACTATGGACGAGATAATTGAGAAGAAATGCATAATTATCGAGGAGGGATTATCTATCCTACAGGGGATGTATATCAAGAAGGCAAAGGATGATTTCGCGGGCAGGGTCAGGAAGATGATGGAGGCGTTGTGAATAACGGATTAAAGGAGGAATATAAGTGTGAATGAGTGCGGAACCTGCCTTCATTGGATGATAAAAAGAGAATGCCCAAGGGAAGCTAGAGGGGCTATGGTTCATGCTGGTATGCCGGCTTGCGATAAATATTCAGAGGTATCTTGGTTCACTAAATTAAAATTAGAAAGAGGAATGAAAAATGTATAACAAAGTAGTAGTAGTAGGCCGTCTGACTAAAAGCCCGGAGTTGCGCTATACAACAAATGGAAATGCAACATGCAATTTCACCCTAGCTTGTGACCGGCAAATGAAGGGCGCGGATGGAAACAAAGAGGTTGACTTTTTGAATGTCTCAGTTCCTCCATTTCGAGGCAAGCTTGCTGAATTATGCTCTGAGTACCTTGATAAGGGAAAATTGGCATTAGTTGATGGGGCGATGCAAACACGCAGCTACGATAAGGATGGGCAGAAGGTATATATTACCGAGATTTGCGCGGAAAATGTGAGGTTCTTGAGTCCGAAGGGCGAACAACAGAACAACAACGCAACAGGCAGCGCTCCAACAGGCTCGTTTGGCCATGAAGTCAATCTCGATGATGATATTCCTTTCTAAAATATGGTAATTAAGGAACATAATGGATAAAAAGAGGGGGAAGTTGGATGAGTGAAGTTAAGTTTACGCCAGGGCCATGGGAAGTTGATGTTTGCGGTTCTAATATATACATTCGCCAGGAGGGAAAAGCGGCCTTCCCTATAGCGTATGGTGGAAGAATGCACCACGAGAAAGAAGCGGAAAAAAATGCCCATCTTATTGCGTCTGCTCCTGAGATGTATGAAGCTCTGCAATGGTGTATTTACGAGCTAGAGAGACACAACGGGAACTTTGATTCACAAATGGATGAAACGATGGACTTTGATAAAGAGATTGAAAAGGTAAGGAAAGCTTTATCCAAGGCGGAGGGTAAATGATTAGAAAAAAGCGTCCTGGTGGAAAATATCATGCCAAAAAAACCATCATCGACGGAATAACCTTCGCATCTATCAAGGAATCAGAGAGATATACCGAACTTAAACTCCTGCAAGCTTCAGGGATAATTAAAAGCTTCACTTGTCAGCCGAGGTTTATTCTGCAAGAAAAGTATAAGCGCAAGGATGGAAAGCGAATAAGGGCAATTGAGTATGTTGGAGATTTCGAGGTTGAGTATCTTGATGGTAGAGTGGAAATAGAGGATGTTAAGACAAAGGGAACGTGCAAGATACCGACATTCCTGTTGAAACAAAAGATACTTGAAAAGGTTTATCCTGATATTAATTTTAAGGTGGTAATGAAATGAGCGAAACTAATAACGAAAATAATCCTCCATCCAATTGCGTAGGAATATACTCCCTCAATGGTTATCAAATAGCCGCTATGAGAACTGCAGGGCAAACAAATAAAATTTATCGTTATGGAAACTTTGCATTAGGTATCGCTGGTGAAGCGGGTGAGGTTGCTGATTACATCAAGAAAGTTCTCTACCATGGTCATCCGATAGATAAGGATAAGCTCTGCAAGGAGTTGGGGGATGTTTTGTGGTATATCGCTACGTTGGCAGAGAATGCAGGTCTAACACTTGAAGAAGTGGCTAGGGCTAATATTGACAAACTATGGGCCAGATACCCTGATGGATTCTCGACCGAACGGAGCATTAACCGCGATATCGAACCGATGAAGAAGGAGGAATTAGTATGAGTGATAGCAATGTATGCCCCGAATGCTCTAATCTTTTAAGGAACGAGGGCGGTTGCGTAATATGCCCAGTGTGTTTTTGGTCCCCATGTTCCTAGTGATGGGTAAAATGAAAAGAAGCCCTCTATTTTTCGGGCTTCTCGTACTTCTTTAAAACTAGTTCTATTGCTTCATCTAGTAATTTTGATTGTGGTATTTTTGTATCAATAGATAGATTCCTAAGCTTCTCTATCAGCTCATTATTAAAGGAATTTGTGTACCTTTGCCTATTCTTTAAATCACTCATATCGTCACCCCTATTGAAGTATACAACATACTTAATCTTAGTGCAACTTACGTAAGATTATGGTATAATATACATTAAGGGGAGATGATTATTAATGGTAAAAGACTTAACTGGCGAAAGGTTCGAGAGGCTTCTAGTCACAGGGAGGGCTCCTAGCCGAAAAAGTAGTCCATATTGGAATTGTATATGTGATTGCGGTAACGAGAGGGAAGTTCTTAATTACAACTTAGTCATTGGAAAAACGAGAAGCTGTGGTTGTATCAAAAAGAAGGAAAAATCAATATCACATACTAGGATATACAGTATATGGGCTCATGTTAAGAACAGATGCTTAAATTCTAATAATGATAGGTATTCGTCATATGGAGGTAGGGGTATAACGATATGCGATAAATGGCTATCATTCAGTGGATTCTATGAGGATATGAAGGATGGGTACAGTGATGATCTTTCCATTGATAGAATTGATAACGATAAAGGTTATTCCAAAGAAAATTGCAGATGGGCAACCGATGAACAACAGGCCTACAATAGGCGCAATACCTTAATGTTAACATTTAATAATAAGACAAAAACCTTAAATGAATTCGCTAAGATGTTTAATATAAACAAAGAGGCATTAAGGGGGAGAATAAGGAGAGGATGGAGTATTGAGGAAGCACTAACATCACCTGCTCGAAAGGGAATAACCGGCCTAGCCTACAGAAAAAATAGAGAGGGGTAATTTAATTGAAAGACAAATTTAGCTCTATCCTTGAGCCAATTGCCGAACTGCTTACTAAGAAAAGAAACGACTACGGAGACAATTACGAAGAGGGAAGAGATAAGCGCGGTCCCGTTGCCTTTTATCTCCGCATAGAGGACAAGTTAAACCGCATTGAACAGTTAGACTCTAATCCTGCACAGGTTAAGGAGGAGTCGATAGAGGATACGCTCAATGACATCATAGGTTATTGTACTCTTGAGATTAACTATCGAAGGGGGGTAAAAACAAAACCAACTCCCGCTGTAATTCCTAAATTAGCAAGATGCAGGGGAAGTAGCTGTTATAGCTCGCTAATTAATACAGAAAATGATGTTGAAAAGTGCACAAGGGAGGCCACTACTTTCAATCGGAACTTTAAAATTGAACATTGTAAGTGGAGAGGGGAAATTGTTGAATGCTAATGGATAAAATTCGCGCAAAACTAGACAAGCGATACAACACTGATTTGACGGTCAAACTTGCGGATTGCGGGTTTACAGCAAGAACTTTTCACACGCTGCGGAAAGGAGGAATCGCCAACGTGGGCGATTTGACGAAGATGAGTTGGAAGCAACTTTCAGGGGTCAGGAATTCAACTAGGTCAACCTGTCAGGAAGTGAGTGATAAGTTGGAGGACATGGGTTTGGGGCTGAGAAAGGATGATGCAAAATGAATATCTATACTGCATGGGCGTTGAAAAACATAGCTGTAGTCGTGGTGGTTGGGTTTGCGGTTTGGGTATCAAAAGATCCGTGGGCAATGCTTGGATTAGTGTTCTTGTCCAGCGTTTCATCCAAAGGTGACGATGAGCAGGAGGAAAACCATGAACCTAAAACTACGTCTGAAGTTTAGCGACATCCTGAAGCTAATATTCGGCGCTGATGTGATGGTGTGTTGAACCCATACGCAAACAGCATCTACAGGGTACAAAAGGGCGAGGATACTTATATTTGTAAGGGGTAGAGAGGGGAATAACCTTATGTACGACAAAGAACAAATTTACGACGAGCAAATATCTCCGTTAATGTCACAAATAATTGATATTTGCTCAGATAACGGCATTCAGATATTGGCTAGTTTTTTACTAAAAGAATCTGTAGATGATGAGGGTCAACAGTTCTGCACGACATGTCATCTTCCTGGTGAAAAGAGAAGCAAGAGGTTATACGATGCCGCCAATGTGATACTTCATGGATATGAGGTTCAGAAGCCTTTCTTTATGGCAATGACAGTAAC
>Ga0209728_1000147_pt1 | contig 64360 bp, 95 predicted proteins | sample RifGroD1_FD_183997 | JGI IMG/M metagenome (GOLD analysis project Ga0209728, IMG submission 183997) | Groundwater microbial communities from Rifle, Colorado, USA - Groundwater D1 (SPAdes) (version 2) | ecosystem: Environmental > Aquatic > Deep subsurface > Groundwater | place: Rifle, Colorado... | reverse complement strand
CCAAGCTGGCCGGGTCACGCCGGTCAGCTTGGAGGCCAAGGCCGATAATGGTTCTACGGCTATCATCAACCTCACCATCGCCGGATCTTCCTTCGGGTTCAATTCACCCCAGTCGGCAACCCCGAACCTGGGTGGGCTCGGTGACCTTACCAGCCTGGTACCTGGACTCGATTCGATCCTGCCGCAGGCAAAACCGACTGTCGTACCGCCGCTGGCACCTGTTCCTGAAGTGAAGCCGCCTGCAGCACTTGCTGTAACCGATAGCGACGGCGAGGATGTGCCCAAACCGCTGCCTGGCCAGGGAACGGTCACGGAGGTCGAGTAATGGAGCGGTTGCAGATTTTCTTACTAGGGCTGATTCTTGGGATGATTGGCGGTATGTTGCCGTCTGAGGCGCAGCCTATGGAAATCCCGCAGAGCCTGGGACAATGCACCGCCCTGTGTTCTGAGCTGTTCCCTGGTGGAGGTGGTATCACTCCGCAGCCACCGCCGCCACCGCCGCCACCCGACCCGATTGTGCTGCCGTTCCCTCATGCGATTGAGTACGAACGGTCCACTGATCAAGGTGGTGGATTGCCCGGTATTCTCTTCCGGACACTGCCGGTTGGATCTGTGACTGCAGTCTCGGTGAATGGTGAATGGGCAAGAGTGGGCACTCCTTACAAGGGTTCCCCGGTGTTCATCCTTAGCAAGCCGGACGCACAGTACACAAGGCCGCTGGTCTTTGTGGTCAAGATGTCGGACGGGAAAACCTATTCGGCGGTGAGCAGATCTTCTGGTGGAGGTGGTGGTGCCCCCGGAGTGTATAAAAACTCGGCTACCTACACCAGTTACGGTGTGCGAAATGGTGGCCGACAGGCTTGGCGAATTAACAAACGCGGAGACTCTCTCGGTAGTGGGCCGGTGAAACTTACCTTCGCGTCTGGAAAAACCTTCGTCGTAAAGAGTACGGCAAAAAACTGCAGGGACAGGGAGGATACCTGTAACCGAGATTCAAGGGCCAGCATGTATGGCTTTGTGTTCAAACCCGGCAACGGAAGGCCGAATGGTGACGGGGACAACGATATTGGTACATCCCATGGAGGAATTTACCTACATGCCCCGTTTGGCGATTCAAGTAAAACCGTAAGGATGGAGTGGTAGGATTGGGGTTTATGCAAAAGCCCAAACAGGATTTGATCTTGCTTGGGCTTTTGCTATATGGAGGCTTATGAAGGCAAAAACAAATGAGGAAATGATCGACATGCTGCAGTTTGACTATGATTGGATCATGAAGCATTATCGAGATCCGGGTAGTCCGGCTTATAATCTCCCCGGTGTTAGGAAGATGTTGAGAGATGATCTCCGTGCAATCCTTCATTTGAGGAGGGAAAATGGGTAGTGTCAAGTTTATTGGCTTCCGTGGAATTGGGCTGCTATCGAAGGCGATCCGCTTCGTAACGCGTAGCCCATTCTACAGCCATATCGGATATCTCGATAAGTACGGCAGGGTTATCGAATGCTGGCCCATGCCTGGTAATAAATTCCAGGCATGGGGGTTTTCAAAACTGGAATACCATCACAAGGGAACCCCATACGAGATATGGGAGATGGAAGTTCCTCCGGAGGTGGAGAAGTACACCGATTGGACTATGTATCGATTTGCCTCCATGAAGATCAAGTACGACTGGGCAGGTTGTATCGGGTTTGTCTTCAAGCTCGTTAAGGGCAATCGAAACCGGCTGTTCTGCTCAGAGGGGGCAATAACGCCACTGATACAATATCTCAATTGGAAGACTATCACTGCCGAGCATGTGAGCCCCCAGAATTTCATCAATATTATTGAGGCTTACGGTGCCAAGATTATTAAAAGGGGGGTGGTTGGCGATGGAACAACACTGTAGCCTGACGCAGGAGAGACTTAAGGAGGTGCTGGACTACAACCCTGATACTGGTTTTTTTACATGGATCGAGTCTTTGGCCAATAGGGCTTTGGAGGGTTCAAGGGCTGGCACCCGTGACGGGGATGGCTATATCCAGATCGGGATCGACGGTAGGCGCTATTTTGCCCACCGCCTTGCAATTCTCTATACAGACGGCTATCTTCCCGAGAACACCGTAGACCACATCGACAGGGTGCCTTGGCATAACTGGAGGTTGAATTTACGCGAAGCCTCATATCAGTGTCAGCAGAGAAATTGCAAAATGAGGAGCGATAACACGTCTGGGGTAAAGGGGATTTACTGGCATAAACTGACAAGAAAATGGATAGCAAGAATCTGTGTGAATGGTAAGATGCGGAACCTGGGTCTTTACACTTCAATCCTTGATGCCGCTTTCGCCAGGTTTGCAGCAGAGCAGTGCCTGGGGTTCCCAGAGTGCGATATCCACTCCAGCGCAAAGCAGTATATTGACTCCAGGGGAGGGTGGAAATGGAGTTGTCTTTAGATCTCGGTATAAGGAATACGGGGTGGTCGATATTCCGGGATGGAATGCTCTTGGATTTTGGGGTCTGGAGAACAAAGCCTGTTAAGGCCGTTATTGGTCAGATTTCCGAGCAGGCCGCTTTTGATGCCTTCGTGATCGCCTGTGGTTTTAGGGCGGTTTTCGATGACTATCCAGAGATTACCCAGGTAATAGCTGAGTTGCCGGGTGGTTCCAAGTCGGCCAAGGCCGCAGCCTCAATGAAGATGGCTACCGGTGTTGCTATAGGGGCTTGCGGGGTAAAGGGTTTCTATATAAAATGGATCTCTCCCCGTAACGTCAAGTTATATGCGCTTGGAAATCCAGAGGCGACCAAGAGGGATATCATGGGTTGGGTTCGGGACAGGTATGGGGCATGGGCTCCAAAGGCATTCCCCAAAGCAGCTGGGGAAATGGAACACATCGCGGACAGTATCGCGGCGTATAATGCCTACAAACAGCTGCACGGGGAGTCATTGCGTGGCGAAGCGAAAAATGCGACCATCGGATCTGTACCGGGAAGAAGTGGAAGAAGCTGCGCCGGTAAAAAAGCGATACTTCGCGGACGAGTTCTCCCTTCATGCATTCGTCATAAAGCACCGCGTCCGGCAGGGCCTGTGGGGCGTAACGTGGTCACCGGAATGGATCAAGGTGCGCGGCTTCGGCTGAAGAAAACAGGCGGACGAATGTCTCGCCGCGCTTCAGGAAGAAGCGGATCGCACCGGATCTGAATACGAATACAAACTTTTTACGAGGTGATTATGGAAGACTGGGAAGCACTGGACTGGAACGAGGAGCAGTGGGGCACCGACCTCGAGGTTGGCCATGACCCGAAAATGACCGAGTGTATGTGTGAAACCTGTATGGCTATTAGGATGATCCAGGGTCGACCGAAGCCACCCCCTATCCCTAAGCTGGATGATCAGCCGATTGGCAATGCGGGGATGCTTCGCGGGATATGGAAGCGGGATCTTCTTTATGCCAAGGAGGAAATCATCGCCCGGCAGCTGGAGGATTTTATGAACGAATTTCCAGAGGTCGATATCCGTAAGATCCGGGTCCGTCCCGACAAGGAACATATTGGCCGGTTGGTGGTTACGATCAAGATGAAGGAGCGTAAATGATCACGCAAGAACGGCTCAAGGAGGTGTTGGATTATAATCCGGAAACGGGGCTTTTTACGTGGCGGGTGGCTGTGGCGAGGCGCGTAAAAGTTGGTGACGTTGCCGGGTGTATTTCCAGAATATCGGGTTATCGGCTTATGTGTGTTGATTCTATCATGTACAGCGCTGGCAGTTTGGCGGTTCTGTACATGAAGGGTTATATGCCAATGGAGACTGTAGATCACGCCAACAGGGTTCGGAGTGACAATAGGTGGAGCAACCTTAGAGAGGCATCCCCATTTGAGCAGTCCATGAATCGGGGAAATAGGAGTGATAATTCTTCAGGTGTACAGGGGGTGAGCTTTCGCAAGTGCAACGGGAGGTGGGCTGCATATATCCATCATCGTGGTAGTTTTCGCCACCTTGGTCATTATGAATTGTTCGTGGAGGCCGTATGCGCCCGCTATGCCGCCGAACAGTGTCTTGGCTTTGATGACTGGGATCATGGTTCAAGTGCAAAGAAATTTGTCAATGCAGTTGCTTTCTCTGCCCCCCTATAAGAATACCGCCAGCTCGGTAGTAGGCAAGGAGAAGCTGGTCAAGAGCCTTGCCGCCCTGTCCGTAGCTATTTCCGGGGAGTGAAGCCCATTCGTTTCGGCACCTCCATATTGCCTCCTCGATAAACCCTTGCAGGATGTATGGCATTGCACCGCGTCGCTCGGCAAGCTTCAGGCCCATAGCGTCCTGTGTGGCTGGCGAAAAGTCACTAAGTCCAGTGGCTTTTACCATGTCCAAATATGTGTCATACAGTATCTGATACCGCCCTGCAGCCGACGATATAATGTGGGCTGAGAACTTCATGTATCTGCGAGGGTGTTTGCTATAATCGAAAAATAGATACGGATGTGCTGCCGTTGAAGACACCAGCACGTTGTACCCGTTATCTGAGACATCCAACAGGGCATAGCCACATTCAGCATAGGCTATCATTTCAAGCCACGCTTTCTGATTCCGTGTCATTTTTTGAGGCCTATGCTTTGCAGGATAAGTATCAGGTCGTTATGACGCTGTTCACTCCGCTCATCGTTCTTGGCAATCATCTCCTTGAGGTTGACAATTTCCGCCTTGACAATCAGCGCCTCTGTCGCGGCAAGCTGCGCCTCCAGGCCATGCTGCAGATCACTGTACTCCCTGGTCACCAGCTTGGCAGTATCCAGCTTATGGACTTTCATTTCCAGCCGCCCGAGCCATAAAAATCCCAAAGCAATGGAGAGAAACATGCCCCATAGATCCTTGAAAAAATCCCACATAACTCTCCTTTTATATTACTGTATCGTCACACTCCCAGCCCCACCCAACCCCGCGCCTTGCGGGCCGCTGAGGGATGCTGCGCCTGCTGCGGGAGGGATGGGCGGCTCGCCGGGGACGTTAATCGCAACCCCAGGTGATACCGCCCCATCATCATCAATCACGTACAGATACAGAGTTGCCCCTGGGTCAAAACTGCCAAGGTTTGCGGAGACAACTATCTCCGTATTGCTCCATGATAACGGAATTTGTATCTCCTTGTGTGTCTGCGCTGTTTCATCCCATGTAGCGCTTTCTGAGATTTCAACCCTGGCCTGAGTAAGATTGGCAAAAGCATCATCCATGTATTGAAACCACGTATAAGTATCGTCTCCTGCAAACTGGTACATCAACCAGGATAGATAATTGAATCCGTTTATCACCCCAGCAGAAGTAAGGTTTGCGTCAGCGTTATAAAACTCATGAACGCGCGGAAGTTTTTTACCGTCAACGTACCAGTTATGGATTTTTTGGCCTTCAGGCTTGGTGAGATCAACGTAAATATCGAATCTATGCCATGTCCCCATTGGGGAATAATTGAAAAGCGGGTCGTCATTTCCTTCTGACAGATAACCGTCCTCGGTTTCTGTGCGGAGTGGAATATCTACTAAATCTTGCCTAGTCTGAAAATATGTTTTCGCCCCATCACTCCCACTGAGAGTACCAATCGGAGTCATACATAAAAACTTTGTTTGATCAGCGTCACCCCACTGGTAATTTATCCCTGTACCAAAACCTTCGGGGAACATATACCATCCCGAGATGAAAATCTTTTTCTGAAACGTCGCAAGCGGCAAGTGAAAACCATACATTGTTTCGGTATTTTTAGCCTGCCCCCACACATTAGTATATGCGTGAGGTGTGGCCCAACGATATCCTCTAGCCGCATAGTTGCTGTTGGCTTTTTGTAGAGCCGTATTCGTCTCCAACTCAGGGCCATAGTTGGCTGTAAATATCGAATCAGCAGCACCTGTTTCAAAGTTTTCCCAGCCAGCCGCCAAGTATGGCCGAGCATCATTATGATCCGCGTGAGAGCCAAAACCTATTCCGGCGATTGTCACCTGATTTCCCTGCGACATTGATTCAGATACACTTGTTACACTCGGTTCGGCCCACGATACTGCCGCCCATAGAGATATTACGATCGCTAGTAGTATGCTCATTCGATCACCACATCATCTACATAGATAGGGCCAATAGGTGCAGTGGCATTGGTTGTGCCCACGTCTACCCGGACAGGGGTAATACCTGAGTTCCACAGATTCGCGGTTGAGCCTGAGCCTGCCGCAGACCCGTTGACTGTCAGTGACCAGTCTGTTGCGCCGCCGTTTTGGGCGTAGGTGAATACTACATCATTCCATTGGCCGGGGAGCATCACACTGTTGCTTGAGGTGGCATAGACATTTGCGCCGGATAATCTATGGTAAAACGTCACCCTGTTGGTTGTATTGTGATGCACCTCAATATTGTTGCTCGCGTCTCCGTATACCGCCATCGCCCTGGCTTGGGAGCCTACGGCTGTATAGTTCCCGTACATTTTAAGACGGATCGTGCCACCTGTGGGATCATAGGCATTTGCAGTGAATCGGTAGTAATCGCTGCCCCCCGTAGCCTTGAGTGACTGTGTAGGCGATGCCGCGTAGTCCGTGGATAGCATTGGGTCGCCGGTGACTGTCCCCGTAACGGTGCCGGAGCTGAGGTTCGCAGTAGTTGTTTCAGCGTCCCAAGAGAACAGATATCCGCCAGCGATAACCTCGCTGTTGTTTGTCACATCCCCATTTGTGATAGATGCCAACTCAACACTCGCCCCATTTACAAGGCCATCCCCAGGCTGCTCAAAATCGACAGTACAAGTATCACCGTCAAATGGTGTCGAGCCGAGGGTATATGCGAGTGTGGATGTGGTGAGTCCTGAGTCGTAGGTCATAGAGATCGGCACGCTGTCGCAGATCATCGACCATCCAACCGGTCCGCCGATCCCAGCGGATATCGCGGTATTGAACAGGATATCAGCGGAGAGGCCAAGTGTTCCTACGGTCACGGAGGTTACTGTCGGTGCCGCTGGGGATGGATCAAGGGTGTCGGTCAGTGCAGTGGTCAACCATTTGCTTGAGGCCGTGTCATATACTGCCAGGGCCGTGCTGTTCCAGGCTATCCCTGAGGTGTGCGCCGAATCCTCGTAAGCCGGGAACGCATCAGGCGTGAATGTTCCGCCGCCACCGGCAGTAATCAAATCAACAACCCTATCAGCACTCAGCAGCTTATCAACATCCCCATCCCCGGCAGTGTCGTCAATCAGCCCGGCAACCGAGGAGGTAGGCTCCCAAGAATCCCCGTCCCATTGCAGGATCATGTTGGCTATCGTTCCATCTGGGATGGTTCCGCTACCCCCTAAGGCTTCAATCGCCTGCTTGACCCGTTCTGCAGTCCACACCCTTTCCGTGGTTGCCGTCCCCCCCTCCGCTTCAGCCTGAGATGGTACGGCGAGGTCGGGTTGGAAAATTGCCGGATCGACAAAGCCCATCTGGCCATCCTCGTCCATATTCATCAGCCGCGTTGTCCCTGGAGTAGGCGGGGCGGCTAGGGGTAATCGCCAGGACCGATTTGCTACTGCATTGCCAGCCTGTAGCGCGGTCCAGAAACCTCCGGGGCCGTAGAGTTTAATCAGGTCACCGCCATCGCTCGTACCGTCGAGGCATGGTCCCACAGTACAAGAGCCAGCCAAGGTTGAAGCTGTAGCAGGAACCCCCAGGTTTGTCCTGGCACCCGCTGCAGTAGTGGAGTTTGTTCCGCCCTTACCGACATCAGTGGCTCCGTTACTGTCTGCGTCAAGCTCAACAGCGCCAAATACCGGAGTGGTAAAACATAAAAATAATGCAAAAAATAACGACCAATATCTCATAACTCCCTCCCGAAGTACACATCTTGATCACCGCCAAAGGTTACATCTATATCGCCGCCAAATGTCACATCCGCTCGATTACCTAATAATTCTGCAGGCTCCTGAGAAAAAGCATCCCCCGCAGAGTCACCGGAAAAACTACCAAATGGGCTCCCCATATTATCCCATCTCGATTAGCGAAACGCCAACCGCTTCTGCGCCAGTATCAGGCTTTACGAGTGCGATACTGCACGGTCCATAGATGGTAATGATGGTTTTGGTTGCTGAAAAGGCCAGGGCTACACCAGCGTCATTATAGGCGGCTGTGTCAATGTTCCCATCAATGCCAACCAACATCACCGGGATCGTATTTGCCCCAAGAACCCCATCAAGCTGTAATGTTTTTGGGAAAAACCCCTTATCAAAATCCCTAGTGATCGTTCGTGCTGCGGCTACTTTGGCGATAACTGTCCTTTTTGACATACTTCCTCCTATAAAATACGTTTATAAAAACTATAACTCATATTGATACATCGGTCAACGTCCGGTCGCCTTATTGTACTTGGCGTTGAACTCCACTTGGAGCTTGGAAATTCTTTTATCAATGACATCGGTGTCTTGTCCTTTCTCCACCAATGCCTTCTTCTGTTTCGTCAAAACCCGCAGCGAAGACTCCAGCTGTTTGTATGGCCCCAGGAGTTTATAGAGCGGGTCTTTAATCATGGCCCGGCGCTCTGCGGGAGTGGCGACCTTCAGCTCCTGTTCAAAGATCTCAAGATCCTCACGGTTTTCGTAGAAAATACCAATGTTAACGCGCAAATTCATCGTCCCGTAGATCTTCCTGACAAGCGGTGTATTTCTGGGGGTAAGCTCACCAGTGGCTGCGTTGATCGGCAGGCTCATGGTGTCGGCGATGAATTTGCCAGCACCACCGCCATAAGTGCCGATCAGCATCTCGATTGTCTCTGGGGAGATATCGATCCACCCGGACTTGAACTGGCTACCACCGGTCACATCGTTCAGCCATTGCATCGTCTCCTTGACGGTCGGGTTGACGTTCTTCCAGTGCCGCCAGCTGTCGGCCTTATAACCGAACGGGTTCTCTTTCGGCATCAGCGGGCCGCCGTGCCAGGCCTTGTTCTCTGCTACCTGTGCGAGTGGATCACCGATTGTCGGAGTGACCATCTGCAGTGCGGAAGACGCGGCCAATGGATTGAAGGAATTCATCAGGGCGGTGACGACTCGCACCGATCCCTCACCCCAGCGCCCGGTCTTCATGGCGCTTGCGGCCTCATCGCCCAGCGTGTAGAAGGTGTTCCAGAAATAGGCCATCGGGATCTTGAAGTGCTTCCCGCCGCCGCCCGGCTGCATGATGACGATATTCCGCTGGAAGAGATCCGGCTGTTCCCGTTTCATCTTCTCGTAGAATTCCTCGCCGTCCTCGTCCTCGCCGCCCATCCAGCCGCCCAGGAAGTTCATCATCATCCCGAAGCCGACGATACTGGCTGCAACACCCTGGACCTTATGAGAGGTCAGCAGGGCCTGCCCGCCGCGCACCGTACCCTGAATGGCCGCGTTGGCGAAAATGAACAGGCTGTTGATTGCCGGGCCTGCGGTTCCGTGCTTGGTGAAGTCCACGGTCAGGTTCGATACGGTCTGTGCTGCGATCCGTTTGTCGATCCCGCGATCAACCATGGCCTTATAGGTTGCGACACGGACACCATTCTCGATTGCCATATTCAGGTCGTTGACATACTTCCCAATGGCCTCCAGTTTATGGCGGGTCCAGTGCTGCCCTTGAGCCGTCTCAAAGTCCATCTTTAATTCCTTGGAAAGCTCTTTTACGTCCTCATAGTTGGTCATCCACCCCATGAGTCCACCGGTCATCCTGGCTTCCTTGTAGGCAGCACCATAGACTCCGGATGGTTTGCCGCGCTCCTCCAGCCAGATTCCACGGATTGCCTTACCGACGTTCTTAAGTACCGTGGTCTGCAGGCCCTTGGCCTCTGTGGCCGTCATGTTGACCATGGCGGTTTGGATATCGCGGGCGAAGTTGGGCAGCATGAATTCCGGGGTCCAGCTGGTGTACAACCTGGCCAGTACGCGGTTGACTGAACCGAGAGCCTGGTAGACCGGACCCATCTGGGTAACCTGCCGGTTGATCGCTTCCATGAAACGGACCATGGTGGGGCTGTTCTTGTTGATCTGGATCACGTACTTCTTGCCGTCCACCTTGACATAGGTCTGGGTCTTGTCGTCCAGGCGCTGATCAGTGTAATAGCGGATATTGCCCTCATTGTCCTCATAAGGGCTTTTTTTGAGCGGAACGATGGCCCACATCTCTTCATTCGGGTTTGCCCTGATCATGTCGTACAGTGCCCTTCCTGCGATTAATTTCTGCTCTCTCGCAACGGAGCCCTGCCAGCGATCCACCACGTTGGCGAAGATATCGACAACCTTGCGGGTGGAACCGGCTGCTGTTTTGAACGGACGGCTGATCGGCCCGAGCCCTTTTCGACCCTGCGCCAGGCCAGCGTTATCCTGATCCTCACGCATCAAGGGCACGTAATACTGATACATTCGCTTTAGGTTGATATACTCTTCCGGATCGAATTCCCCGGCTCGGAACATCCGGTCGAGTGCTTCGTCGGACCAACCACGGATCTCTGCCGTTGCGTCAAAGGCGGAAGCGTTGCCATTGTACTCCTGAATGATGGCTGCAGCCTCACTATCTGTCATGCCAGAAAGCATACCTTTCTCAGCTTCCCACTGATCTATCAGGCGTTTACGCTCGGCAAGGTCTTCCCACCGCTTGTCGATTTTGGCCTGAAACCAGTCCGGTGTTCCCTTGGAAACCTCCTGCGGAGTGAACACGCGGGCATCGAGATCCCGCTGCATTTGTTCAATTGCTGCAGTCCAAATCGGAATTTCTCCGATCATCTGGTCCATCATGGCCACATTCTGGTCCCGCTTCTCGTTCAGGGTTTGGCCCTGCATGATGAACTCTTCCTGGATGTCGCCCAGCTGATCCTCGTATGGCTTGGCCTCGGTGCCGGTCATAAAGCCGATCACCGCATCGACATACCGGCGTGGTTCACTCGGCGCATCTGCAGGTTCCGCTCGGGGGCGTGCTGTGCCCAACCCAGGCGCTCGACATCGTCAATGGTCAGGCCATTGGCCACCAGAGACTTCAGGTATGGCTGCAGCTTCTCGCTGTCGAAGATCTGAACCTGCCCGGCGATAGCCTTCCCGGCCAGCCCGCGCAGGAGATTATAGTCACGCTCAACCGGTTGGTCAGGGATTTGCTTCTGCACCGTCTCGATTGCCTTGTCCGCATTCCACCCCCAGATGCCGAATTTTTCGAACTTCTCACCGAGCCAGGACTTCTCAAGCACGGTCTGGATCGGCAGGATCGGCCCAGTATGGGGCGCGGCTGCACGACCCATGGGAACCTGTGCGTGCCTTGCTGGTTGCGCTGCTACTGTGACCATATTTCGGCTGGAGCCGTCAGCGTTCTTCGCGACCATCCATTCTTTGGAAGAGGCCTTGATCGCCATATCTGCCATGGCCTTGAAATCGTCCACGGTGAACAGCTTCATATCAAAGCCTGCCTTCACCATGGCCATCTTGACCTTGGTGATCAGGCGGCGGATGATGCCGATATCACCCTCCTGGCCAGCGAGGTATGCGATGATCTCTTCCCGGTAGTATTGGGATTCGGTGTCTGCGGGAATCAGCTTCATGGCAGCGCGGATCGCCTCGCCGGTTGTGCTTTTTTCATCGCGACGGCCCCAGACGCTATCCTTCATCATCTGGAATTCCTTATCGGACTGCAGGAGAAAACCGACATGGACACCGACTTCGTGCCGGATGGTGCTCCAGATCTGATCAGCCGGGATGTTCTCGGCGGCGATAAATGCCGGTCCGTCCCAAACCACACCTGCGATCCTGACGTTCTGGCTGGCAAAATCAACCCCGTCTCGCTGCTTGATCATTTTCAAGATCCGGTCGTTGGTGACGAAATTCAGCACGCCGGATCGTTCAAGGTGTTTTACTATTTCTTGCTGTCGGACTGGCAGTGACGATATGTGGTTTACCCTGGCAGTCTCCGAGTCAGCGGAGGCTGCGACAGTGCCTCGCCTGAACTTCGGGAAGGTGCTGGGCGTGTTCTGGGTGATGGGGATAAACGGCATGGTTGCGGTTCCGCCGCGCTCTACCGACACGGGCGAATCTTCATATTTGCCGGTGTCTTTAGCCGCCCTATCAGCATCGCTTTTGTTGTCGTGAGAACTCAGAACATGCCGCGATCCTTCGATGTCATACCCAACAACCTCCCATGAGGATTGGCTTGTCGCGACGGCAGCCTCCCCTATTGCCTCCTTGCCCCATGCTTTAAAGATGTTGGGGAGGTCTACGTCATAGAGTTGCTTCAGGCCGGAGCCACCAACGCGAAGATCAAGGCCGGAAAGTTGATAATGGCTGTCGTCTCCGCCCTCAACAAACGTCCCATCCTTTTTGTCCATTTTTACGGCCATATCTTTGCCAAGATAGTCGGCCACTTCGTTCTGGCTCAACCCATTCCGCTGCATGGCTTCGTTCCCGTCTAGTCCTGTGGCGGAAAAGTCGTATGTGATTTCCCCAAAATCATCATGCCTTGTATAATTTATCTCCCTGATCTGCTTCTCAAGCGAATACCGGTCAGCCTGAGTCTCCCCGGCAGTCCGCCCCGGCTTCGTAGCCAGCGCCACCCCGTCGAACCCGTTCTCCTTGGCATAGGCGAGGACGCGCTTGACACCGGTCTGGTAGATATTGTCCTTCAGGTGCTTGGGCATCTTCTGCTGGTTCGCGTCGGACGGTCCCTGCATCTCTTCAACGCGGAGAATTGTTCTGCCCTCAGAATCCTTGACGGTGTTGAACCGTATGCGGACTATGGGGTTTTGGATCTCTGAGTATTGGGAGTGGCCGTCGTTCCATGTTCTCCTTACTTTCCTCGCGTCAGCAAGCGCCTCCTCTTTGGTTTGCCGTATTGACAAAGAAATAGGGTGTCCATTGGTATCAATAACACGATACCCACCTGATCTATCTATCCCCCTTTCTTTTAGTTTTCTCTTTACCTCGGCATTAAGTTCAATATATTTTACTTCCCACCCAGACTCATCAACCTTATTCCCCGGCGCAGTAACGAACATCTCCCGGTAGCTGCCTTCCTCGGCTCCTGGCTCGGTGTACTGGTCGAAGTGGGTAGGCCATCCTATCGCATCGCGCAATTTCCTTATTAGATCAATCGCCAGTTCTTTATCTTCGGCGTCGTTCCATTCTACATTATTTGGGTCCAGCTTATTGTCTCGCAAATCAGAAACGGCCTCCCCGGTTGTATCGTAACCCAAGTCATCATTGGCCTTTACGACAGCCCTAAGCTTTTTCGCGATAGGTGCAACCTTGGCCTGATCTCTGGCCCCCATCACCACATCCTCAAACTCAACGGTGTTCGCCTGCACGAAGTCGCTCAACTGCTCCTTCGTTACCTTGTCGGTAGGCTTCATCGCGCCCAGCCATTCCCGCAGACCGGTCGATTCGATCTCGGCCTTCTTGACACCCTGCTTCAAGAGGAAGTTCTCGACACCTTGCGCCTTCATGCCGGTGAATTTATCGGACGCTACCTGCTGGATCTTGGAGTAAAAGGCCTTGGCGTTGGAAATATCACTTGGCCAAGTGGTTATAGCCCTGCGTGACACCGGTTGCTTTTCAAAGACGGCAGCAACATACCCCATATCACTTTTACTGATATATCCGGCGTATCCTGCCTCCTTGATTTTTCGCTCATAGAGATTGGCTTGATTGATAAAGGGATCGCCAGCCTTCTCCTTACGAACAGCGTCCATCAGATTGTCAGGGTCTTTCTGAAAATCGTACAGTCTCATAAATGGAATTGATGTATCGTACCTCTGCCCGCCCAGACCTGGCTCCTTGGTGTATCCACCTCCTTCCACTCCATAGTAGGTCCGGTTGACCCAGTTTGCCGGGTCGTTCTGTTTGCGGCGAAGCTCTGCACCCTTGATGCCGGTGCCATACTTCCCAGGATCGAGTTCTGTGAGATCGGATTTTGCTGACCAATGAAATAAGGGAACAGTTCCGTCCGGGTTTACCGGGAGCCCTGACTCTGTTTGAATTCCCTTGCCAGCGTCTTCGATACGAAATCGGCCCCTTCCTGCTGCGACTTGTCGTTCGCGCTCTCGGAGGGCTTCTCCGGAGAACTCTGTGACAAGCTCTTCGTATTCTGCTCTCCAAGCACGTACCCTGTTGAGAAGTCCGGGGATTCCTGTGATAATTCTGTCATCGGTAAGCGCCTTACCTTCCTTGTCTTTCGTCCAGTCATGGTAGCCATATCGTCCCTCGGCCCAGAAGCCTTTCTGTGATTCAATGCCGGTGATATCATCGGTGATATCACGCAGGCCTTCTATAAAATCCTCATCCTCCATTTCGGGGATTTTGGTGTCATCATCCCTGAAATTGACAACCGCGACTTGTCGGTTATTCAGCCTGGTAAACCCCCCACCGTTGCCGAACTTCGCGTCAAGCGCCACAGACAATGCAGCTTCCTGCTCGGGGGTAATGTCGCTCCCGTAGGTCAACATCATACCACGGGCATAAGGCCCGCCCTTTACGGCATACCCGGAGCCCTTCTCGGCGGCGACCGCACGGGCCTCTGCGATGGTGGGGAAGGTCCGGTAGGTCTTATCGTTCTTGTCGATGACGCGGTATTTATTCTCGTTCGCTTCACCCTTGTTTAGCGCCTGTGGGTTTACCTGGAACCATGGCACTGCGTCCTGTTTAAACACGTACTGCAGGATCTTAGTGTAGGCGTTGACGGTATGCTTTGACAGCGGGGAAACGGTCGGCGTAAGGTGCGACAGGGTATTCGGGGAGACAGTTCCAGCATAAGCCCCTGAGCCCTTTTTATCGTATGTGAGCCCTATCCCGAGAGCGGAGGACACAAGGTTCTCGCCCTCCTCCCCGGTGATGATCTGCTGCGCCATGGACTGGAACTCTTCCTTGATGGCCCTGGATGCATCATTGATCTCATGCTTAAAGACTGTGCTCGGGTTGGCTTCCCAGGTTGCGACGGCGGTGCGCTTGGTCAGGTGGGTTGCGAAGTCTGCACCCCATTCCTCTGCATTATTCCTGGCTTGCTCTGGTGTGACCATTGACATGGCGTTCTGATACCAGATTTCCATGTGCCCTTCTTTCGACACCTTATCCGTCTTGCGAAGGAGTGCGGGGTTTCCCTTCTTGTCGGTTCCCATGTAGGAGAAGCCAGCGTCCAGGGACATCTGGTTCGTCTTGGCCTTGACTGCCGGATCTTCATACCGGGCCTTCATGGCGGTCCAGACTGCAGCCTGATACTGGTATGGGGTCCATTTGGGTTCACCCTCGGGGAGGTTCGCGTTAGCCTCGTCCACCAGCCGCAGGAGCGAATTCTCTACGAACGAGTAAGCGCCATTACCAAGGTCATTGGGGGTTCCTGCCCGGCGATAGTGAAACGAACGGAGCATCCAAACATCGACCGTGCTCTTAATACCGAGCTTCTCCATATCCTCTGCACTTAAGGTCATCTCAACGATGGCTTCCGGGTGCTCATAAATGATCTGGGTCAGCAGGTTGTAATAGAAGGATTCGGTCTTGCGTCCCTCAAAGTGACCATCATGGTACAGGACGTTCCTTGCCTTTGCATCCTGGGCTGTGGTCTTCGTCTTCAGCATCGGCTCGGGTACACCATTGAGCCACTGATTGAAGGCCTTGATCCCCATGGTGGTGTTGGAGCCGACAGCGGACTGCGGTGAGTAGATCGCCAGGATCTTGATGAACTTCTCGGCCAGGAGCGGGTTTCCCTGCATAGCCTCCCAGATGTAGCGGGCCGACTGCTCGTACCAGTAGCGCCCGGAAACACCTTCATCGCGGAGGCCTGTGACGAACTTCAGCTTGTTTTCAAAATCCTCCATGGTATTGATGTCTTCCGGGGAACCGAAGATCCGGCCGGTGCCAGCGACCTCGGGTTGCCAATCGATATGGGAACCGGCCTTGCGGGTTTCGCCGTCGAATGCCGGATGTTTGGAGACGATCTTGAACGTATCCACCAGATACTTCTCGCTGACATCCTTGTGGGTTTCCCGCATCTTCTTTGCCCATGCGGTGAATTCCCTAGCACCCTTTTCGAAGTAGGCACCGCCGATCAGAATGAGATCCTTCAGGAGGGTAATATCGAATCCAGAAGAAAGGGTTTTGCTGCTGGCGGCGATCCGATCCCTGGCCCCTTTGACCACGGCTGCGGTGAAAAACTTATTGCCCTTGAACTTGGCAAGTTCCGGGTCTTTCAGGGCCTCCTCGGCATCAACCACGTTATCGGTCGGCTTGGTGGCTTTCCCTTGAACCTGTGCAACCATGGCCTCGTATTCGCCACGCAGGTTATTGATCAGATCCTTGACTGCGCCCTCGTTCGCGGCCTGGGCATCGAAACCCTCACTGCGATACTCGGCGGATTTGCTTTTGATGAACTCAGCTTCTGTGGTAGGAATCTTGTGGACAGACAGACAATTTGAGAGAGAACTCATTCACTTACCTCTTTATGATTGGAGACATCCTAACAGTGTGCTGTACTTTTCGATCAGTTCTCCGTGCTCTTTCAGTGCCGCACGGGCATTTCTGGTGACGGGCTGCTCCTTACCGTCCTTGGTAATTTCTTTAACCTGTACCATAAGATCGCTCGGGATACTTTCAAGGTCTACAGATGGTAGGGCCTTCGGTGCTTTGGGGGCCTTGGGCAGATCAGCCAGCTTCACTTCTCCCTTCTTCGGTGCTTCAGAGCGCGACCAAGAGGAGAACTGTTCCTGGGTCATCGGTACTACCGACTTCCCGCCCGGCCAGCCCTTCTCGTAATTCGACTCGTAGATCTCCATGGCCTCGTCTTCGGTCTTCGCGCCCATGACGACCTTGTGCTCATCGAACTTGCCGGTTTCCGGGTCCACCTGATTGACGACGAATACCGGCCCGTCGCCGCCACGGTATTTCGGCTTGATAAAAACGTCAAGGTGGTCCTTGTCATTGCCGGTTGTGCCCTTGATATACCCATAGTCCGCTTTCATCGGTGTCTGCCACTCAGAGCCATCTGGAGCGATTCCTGTGCGGGTGGAGCCGATAGGGTTCTCGATGGAGATTTCCAGGCCGTTGATCCGAACATGGGCCTTCTTGTAGTTCCCGGCTTCCTTCTGGGGCTGGGTGGCATCCAGATCGACTGTTTGACCCTTAGCCGTTGATTTGTCGCCGTTGATCTCCCAGTGCCCGTTTTCCAGTTTGACCGCAGCGTCGTGCCGTACAGGCGCTTTTTCGGCTGCTTTCGACACGGCGATGACACCGCCCTTGTACGGGACGATGGCCATCCCTTCCAGGGAGACTTTGCGCTGGGCTGCAGACCACTTCAGTGTCTTCTCGTTGCTGAACGGTTTACCGTTGCTGGCGGTGAAGTCTGCGGGCTTGGACTCAAAGACCTCCTGGCGCTCCAGGGTTTCGGTTGCGATTTCCGGGCGTGCTGTTCCCACGGCACGCCGGGCATCGAGATCCTCCTCGACCTTGGCCATCTTCCGGTCTAGCGGAGTCTCTTCCTTATTGGCAAGCGTCTCGTAGGTTTCTGCTTTCGTAGATCTGCGCTGCTCTTCCCTTGTCGGCAGTGCGAAGGTTTCCTCCAGTTCCGCCTGCTTTTTGAGCCGGTCGCCGTCAACTGACGGAGTGTATGTAGTTCCGGCTTTTCCCCGGATCTCTTCCTCTGTCAGCTCGGAGTATTTAATGACGGCCCGTCGTTCCTCGGGGCTCTCGTATTCGGGCTCGTCAGGCCTCTCTGATACCTCATACGCGAACTCTCTATCTGCCTGTTTTTTAAGGCGATCGCCGTCGACAGACGGGATATATTCAGCCCCTGCCTTACCACGGATTTCCTCATCGGTCAGTGGAGATGATTCGATTGCCGCCTTGCGCTCTTCGATTGATTCAACCGGCGCGGAGACTGTTGGCTCGTCGTTGATGGTGTAGTCGTAGGCCGGGCCGTAGGTCTGCGGATCTACCGGAACCTGGCTAGATGTCAAGATCGATTCAATATCCCGCTCTGCTACGCGCTGGTCGCCGGTACGGACGTTGCTTTTGAATTCGTCAATGGCTTGGTCGACAGGGGCCTGCACGCCAAGCTCTTCGGTGGGCATAGCCGGTGTCTCGACTGCGGTCTTGAATGTCTCGATTGCCTCATCGACGGACTCGGTTGCAAGGATTCCCTGCGTTGCTGCTCCGATAGGCTTTTCAGGAACTGCTGGTTTGCCTGGGGCCTTGATTGCCTGGAAGGCTTTCTGGCCAGCAAACACACCGGCTGAGGTGCCCAGGGAGAAGATCCCCTCCAGGAATGCCTCGCGCATATCCTGCTTGCCGGTGGACCACTTCTCACCCATGTACTCGCCAAAGGCCTCACCGGCAGGCTCAAGAGCGGCTGCACCGACGTTGCGGGAGAGCTTATTGACACCAGTGAGTGTTTTCTGGAACGGCTCGTCAGCGGCCATCAGGGCCTTATACTGCGGGCTGGATTTTGCGGCTTTCACCATGTCCGGACTTGCGGCATCCACACCCATTTTTGCAAGGGTACGGTTCGACGCAGCGAGAGCCGGGCCAGCGAGGATCTTCGCACCAGCTGCCAATGTGAGAGCATCAACTACTGATATTACTGCTGATTTCTGGGCTGTGTCAGTGATGATCTGGGCCTGGTTCTCGGCGACCCATTTTGATACGGCATCGCGATCAACCGGGTTTATTTTTGCTTCCTGCAGGCCCTGGAGGATTTTACCGCGCATCTCCACGATTGAATTACCGACAGTGCCACCACCGATACTCCCCAGGATTGCACCGATTGGTCCGCCACTGGCCCAACCTGCAGCGCCACCGGCCAGCGTGCCGGTCATACCCGGTGCTGAATTCGGAAGCTGCTCAAGGTTGGCGTTGGCGAATGCGGCCAGGTTATCCCAGGCGGCTTTTGTGCCGGTCCAGATATCTGGCGCTTCAACAACATCCTTCTTGAATTCCCGGCCGACACCCAGAATACCGCCTGCGACGTTCTTGATGCCGCCGATCACACCAGGCCGGTCACCGCCAGATTGAAACGCTTTCTCCATCTCTCCGCCTGCGCGGGTGCCAGGATTATTCCGCTCGTATTCGTCCTGTTTGGCAACCTCTTCTGCCACCATATCGGCGTTGCCGGTGACGACACCGTAGGCCTGCTTGGCACCAGACTTCAGCCCCTCCCAGCCCTTCTTAATGCCGGTATCCTGGCCCTCAAGCTCGGCGCGGATATACCTGCCGGTCGGGAACATACTGTCGAACTGATCACGAACCTGCTGCCACTCGGGCGCATCGTGGTTGCTGGCGTATTCGGGATCTGACATGACCTCTTTCCAGAAGTCGGTGGCATAGGTTTCCATAACCAGCGGTCGGGCCTCTTCATTTGCATAAAGAAATTCCGGCGACTGGAGGAATTCATCGTATGATATCATGGCTTATTCTCCCGCCCTGAATGCTCCGCTTCTGATCCTGGCCTCTTTTTCACCGAGGCTTTCCTTTCTGACCATGTTCTTCACGAACCCTTCGGCCTTCTTGGCTGCTGCTATCAGCTTCTTCGCGGTTGCACCCTCGGCACGCGTAGATGCATCGACCAGTGCTTCGGCCAATCCAGGCATAGCCTTGACCATATCAACCGTAACCTCCCCACCGGCAACGATAACCTTTACCGCCTCACCAAGCTCTGTGCCCACATCTGTGGACCCACCAACTGGCGATTTCTTTTTCGGGATATCATCATTCAAACTGATAGTTGTCCCATTTACCTTAGCCGGTTGTCCCTCTGTTTTCGTGGTCAGCATTGCACTGAACTTATTGGCACCGCTGCCTTTTACTGTATCACCCGCGCCTTCTTTTGGCAAGTCAGTAGAAGGGTTTTCATCAGTTTTTTTGATAGCAACTGACTGCCTGAATTCGGACTCCTCTTCCTGGCCACCGAAGCCCAAGATCCCTCCCTTCTTGGCTGGCTTCTTGATGACCTTTTCATAGGGCGGTTCACCAACTGCAGCCAGATATCGATTCAGGCTTGGGAGGTTTTCGTCGGTGATCCCACCAGCGGTGATCTCATCGATCTTGTCGTAGATCTTCAGCTGGTCAGTCTGGTTCATACCACCACTACCACCGGCTTTCGACTTCGCGCCAAGGTACTGCTTTGCCTCGTCCTCGGTCCATTCCCCAGACTCCACCATATCCCTGGCTATCTCTATCTTCCTTTCTGCAGCGGACATTTTCCCAGATCCACCACCAGAACCACCCTTCGCGTCTAAACGAGCGGCCAAGATGGAATTCTGCTGTTCGAATCGTGCTGTGTCTCGCTTATCCTGCTGTTCAAACTGCTTATTCTGGCGCTCATCCTTGCGGTCTTCGACCATCATCTTCCATTTTTCCATGGCGATTTCTTTGGCATATTGCGCCCGCTCCTTGCGGTCAGCAAGCTCTCGCTCCATCTGCAGCTTCTGCTGCTCTGCCTTCCGCGCACCGTATTGATCGGCCTCTTCCGACACCGCACCTAACAATCCAGCTGTAGCTCCAGCCCAATTGAACCCCATGTTACATACCTCCGGTAAGTATACCACCACCCTGTTGAGGCGGTGCTTGCTGTGGTGTGGATCTGCCAAACCCACTCGGCGGCGGTGTCTTTAGGAGCTTGTTCTGCTCCGCGTGTCCCTCGCCAAAGGCCCGCTGTTCCTGGTTCATCAGCGGCTCGATCTCCTGCTGCAGCTTCACCGGATCGATTGAGCCGTTCTTAAGCCCTGTCTCAAAGTATTTCATCGCGGCATGACGAAAGGCTTCCGCCCTCTCTCCTGGTTCCATGGTGAAAAGCCCTGCGGCCTCAGCCAGGACGATAAGCTCGGTGACGAGGTGCGCGGCTCCAAGGACCAGGGTCACCTCGGTCATCTGTTCACCAGTCTGCTTCAGGCTCTCCTCCAGTTGCCGGTGAATGGTGTAGGCTGTAGAGGCAACCCCATCAATAGGGTTTTCGCCAACCTGCAGCTGTTGTAGGATAGCGGGCTGGGAGTCTTCCGAGAAAACGACGATGGTAGCGTTGTCGCGATAGGCATCCAGCTGCAGCTGCTGTGCCTCACCAAGCTCCATCTCACCCTCTTCGTTTACCAGCTCATTCTCCATCTGCTCGGATGCTTCCGGATCAGGTTGGATCGATCCTTCCTGTGGGGCTTCCTGCGGCATGGGCTCCTGGGGAGGGGCTTGCTGCATTGCCGGATCTTGAGGCATCTCTTCTTCCATCATCATTTGCTGTGCCATTTATGCCACCTTGCCTGTTTTTTGGAGGACTCCACTCGCAAGCAGAGAACTGATTGTCTCTTTTGCGGCAAGACTGCCAGATGCAAAAAAGCCCTGCCTGTCTGCCAGCATCTGCCCCCACCGGCCAATGACCTGGCTGATTGTCTGGTTTGCAAAACCGAGCTGCTGATCGCGGTTCAGGTATGCCTGATTTACTTGCGAATTAACACCCTGCTGGGCGGCATTAACCTGCGCGTCGATCATTGCGTTCTGGGCTCTAGCCTGTTCGTCATAGAGCTTGTCGTATTCGCCTAATTGCTGCGTTCCCTCCCGCAGGGCATCATGCAGCTCCTGTCCACGGGTGTATCCGTGCTTCGTCCGGACGGAGACGTTGAACGAACCGTCGTCGTTTTTTCCAGAGACGAATTCCTGCTGCTCGGCGATCTGTCTGGCAACATCCTCGGGGAGCATGTACGTCCCCTCTATGGTATTACCATCCGCGCCCACGACTCTGATCGGGATCAGCTTGGGCCTGGGGTCTTTTATTCCTCCCCTGGCCTTATCCTCGTAGGAGCCGATTTTACTCTCAGCTTCCGACCTGGCCTGACCAATCAGAGAATTCTGGCTCTCCTCGTATTCTTTCATCCGCTGGCGCTGTTCGGCGACGGCAGAATCCATTTTGCTCTTGTAGTTGAGCATAGCCTCTTCCTCTTCAGGATGGACCAGTAGGCCACCAAGCTGTTCACTCGCATACCGAACCCGCTTGCTGTTTTTCTTGGAAACCGGGTCGTATTCCATTTTGAGCGGATCGTTTTTAAGCCGGTCGCCCTTGAGAACGTCTGACGAAAGTGTTAGTAATCCTGCCATGTTATGCTGCCCCCAAGATGGATTGTTGTTGCGGTGCTTGCTGCGGTGCCGGGGCCGATATAGGTGCCGGTGCCTGTTGGGCTACCTGCTGCTGCGGTGCCGGTTGAGGCTGCTGCTGGCCGGGCTGCGTACTGCCAGCCCATGACGGTCCAGGGAGGCCCTTGCGTTTCAGGGTTGACTCGACAAGGTTAACAACCTTTGTGCTACCAGCGACGTAGGCTGCAGCGCCATGGATGCCCTCATTCACGCGGACCCGCTGGCGTTCAGTCTCGGCCCTGCCCTCACGGTCGCGCCACTGCGATTCACCGAATTCCAACCCGAACTGCCTGGCGTTTTCGTCCCTGTTTTTATCAGCGGTTCGTTCCTGGGCTGAAATCCCTTCAAGCTGGGCCTCGACCTGGGCGGCGTTCATTTCCCGTTGGGCCAGTAGGCTCTCTTCCTGCATTTTCTTATCGGCTTCCAGCTTCTTATAGAACTGCTCGTTCTGCTGTTTCCGGTCAGCGCCCGCTGCATCACCAGCAGCACCACCGGCCAGGAATTTACTCCCAAGGTTGGAGATGGCCCCGACCGCAAGGTAGTTCTCGGCGGTGAACCAGCCCTTTGCGGAGATAGCTTTTTCGCCACCCTCCGCGATGAGCCCGCCAGTGCCACCAGAAACACCGCTGATTTCAGTAGCACCAGTGGTCATCTTCGCTGCAGCCATGGCTCCGGTGACGTTTTCACCCATCCCCACAGAGGTGGCACCAGCCAGGCTTTCCGTGGAAACAACCCCGTATCCGCCGAAGCCCATTGCGTAGGCACCGGCACCAAGGGCCGCGCCACCCACCGCTCCGTAGAGAACTCCCTTTAGGATGTTCCCGCCAGTGAAGGCCGAATACAGCCCGCCGACTGCGGCCCCGACAACCAGCCCGCCGATAACCATGGCGGAAATTCCTGTGGCGGCAAGGCTAACCCCGAAGGCACCGGCAGCCGCTATTCCAATTGGTGCAAGAAATGGCATATCTTATCTCCTCATTACCAAGTCAATTTGATGCCGACCACGTTGCCTGCGGTCGTAATCTGGGCCTGATATCTCTGCAGCAGGGCTGCGATAGCAGGCTGCTTTTCTGTGATTCCGGGATCGCGGAAGATCCGCTCCAGGCTCCCCTGGAACTCCGTGCCGATCTCTGCGACAACACCCATTAGGGCCTTCTTCTGGTCGGTCTGCAGGGCATCGATATTCATCGCGTCTTTCCACTGATTTTCGACCTCAGCGATCCGCATCTGGGCCTGCGACTGCATCATCTGGATCTGCATGTCGTTCTTCGACCGCTGGGTCTGCAGAGCACCCTCCTGACCGTAGGTGTTGATGCCTTTCTTGCGCTCGATATCAGCCAGCTGATTGTTCAGCGAGGCATCCCCGTATAGCTTGGCATCCGGAGCGGCGATCTGTAGGGCTTTATCGATGACAGCGCCAGTGCCAGCCTGAACCCCACCAGCAGACATTAGCAGGCCTTTGGCGTTATAGGCCCGATCCGCCCCAGCCCTAGCCGCCTGCAGCAACTCAGAGTCTTGGCTCAGGATGCCCGGCAATCTCCCCTCGATGGTTGCCTTCTTAGGGTCCGCGTCTAGTTGGGACTTTGTGTCGATTGTGTCAGGATCTTGATAACCCTGTGCTGTGCCGTAGAATTCCGGTGAAACAGGCTTCGGCATATCACCGGGGTACACTCCGGGTGCCGGTTTCGACGGATCAGGCAATGGCGGTGCAGGTGTCGCCGGTGTGGAGCCAGTCCCATTTTCACCAAGTAATAAAAGTGACATATCTTTTTTCTCCTTATCTTGAAACCCTTGTCAGAGCTATCCAGCCGACCCATAAACCGCCAATAGCACCCTTCACTGTGAACCCGCTTGTGGTGATATCATATACGCATGTAAAATAAGTTGAGCTTGAGATTGGACACACAACAACACCACCTATTGGGATACCTGAACACGTATGGGGGAAATTAACAGTTAATGGCGTACCAGCGGTCGCTGGCAATTGGACTGCCCCAAATTGAAGACACATATCGCCAGTAAAATATTGACTTGAAGCATTACCATCGAGAATATCCTTAATCGACTCTGTGTTTAAGACCTCATAGCCAGCGTCCCATGGATATGTTACACTGGGGACTGTAGGACTTCCGGTAAAAACCGGGCTATCCACTGTGGTAATCGCTGCAGTATCTGCGGTATCAAGAAGCGTTCCGCTTGCATCTGGAAGGGTCCATATTCTACCTATTGCAGAATTATGTTCCAGAAGAGATTTATAGGTTCCGGCATCGTTATAGAGGTTCGCCTTACTGCCGGTCTTTCCTATATGGCCATTATGTATATCCCTGTTAGCCATCATCTCAATACCAAGAGTACCAGAAAGGTTAGCCGCAGGGACTGCCTCAAGTCGCGAACCGCCAGTGTTAATACGGACCAGCTCGCCGTCGTGTCCTTGGAGCTGTGGCATCTTATTGAAACCTGCCTCTATCGCATCAAACTCTGCCCTTATAAGTCGTGGGCTCAAAGAAGAGCCTTGCGATGGAACCCCGGAACTGTCATAATATTCATTCGTCGGCATGAGATCTCCTTATGATGCCGCAATCGGACCAAAGACTATAAAATGGATCTTCCCGTTCGCCACACCAGTTGCTCCACCAATTTGCGTTGCTGAGATGGTAGTAATAGATGCACGACTCAATGATGCACCTCCGTTTAAACCGAAACCAGCCATAATAAGGTTGGGGGTTGAAGTGAACGGTATTGTGAAAGTCCACAGGTATTGCGTATTGACAAGCGGGGTTGAGATTGTCCCTACTTGAATCGCATAATTATCGTTAATCTTAACATAGTATGTGTTGTCTGTGGAGAATACAGAACGCATCCAGTGTCCGTTTATAACTTCATTACCAGTCACAGTATCCGCTGGTGTCGGTACTGTAGGGGCACCAGTCAATGCCGGGCTTGCGATAGGTGCCAAGAGAGCAGTATCTGCAGAGGTCAACAGGGTTCCATTGCGATCCTGCATAGTATATGTTCTTGCTGCAGTATTGGCGTTACCAAGCGTTGATGTGACATTTCCAAGAAGATTCTTAAGGGCCAGTTTATGACCTATCTTCCCACAATAACCATCGGCTGCGTTCTTGTTTGTAATTATTTCGATATCCTCAAGCTCAAGGAGATGGCCTGGGGGTACAGTATTAAATCCATCCCCACCGAAGTTCACCTCCAAGATCTTCCCATTATTTCCAGCAAGGCTTGGCATTTTGCCAAAACCCGCTTCAATGGCGTTGAATTCTGCGCGGAGTGCTGCAGATAATTTAGGGCCACTTTGCGCCGGAACTCCAGTGCTATCATAATATTCGTTGGCTGGCATCTCTTCTCCTTATGCGGCAGTTGTTCCGATACACCACCAGTAAACCCATTGCGATGCATTGCTTGCGTAGACGGTAATCTGTGTTGTAGTTCTATTACCAGCGGTCGACGTTGCGCCGGTTCCACCATACCCGCAAGTACCCAAGATCCATGAATTGGTAAACGCTGTAAGGAATGTGTCTGTTGCCTGATATGGAGGCACAGCAGATACCTGTATTTTCCCCCATTGCAAGGTGACTCCAGTGTGAAACCGGATGCGCCCTTTTGTGGCATTGGTGTACGTGACCATGCTTTTCACAAATGCCGCCGACGCAATTTTTTTGCTGTCGTCAGTAGCTGCCTGTGTCGGTGCCTGCGGTGAACCGGTAAAGGCCTGGCCAGCGAGAACTGCCTTACCGGTCAGATCCGCACTATCAGCCAGGGTTCCGCTCTTGTCTGGCAGTACCCATGCCCTTGCGGCGGTCGCCTGGTTCCGTAGGAGGGAAATACCAGATCCGGCATTATCCAGCAGCTTGAGACGGAAGGCATCAAGGCCGCAATAGCCGTCAACCTGATCCTTTTGTGTCATGTCTTCATAAGCGATAGCGCCAATAATGGTCGCCAGTGCTGCAGTGTCCAGAGCGGTTCCAACGGGGTTTACACGAACAATTTCCCCGGCATGGCCAGCCAGGATTGGAAATTTAGAGAAGGCATTCTGTATCAGATCGAACTCGGCCCGCATGCCAGCAGACGTGAAAGGACCACTCTGCGGGATACCAGTGCTGTCGTAGAAGTCGTTATTGGCCATTATCTGAGCTCCCTTGTCGGTGTATATTGAATAATCACCCCAGAGAAGTGCATCTGCGAGAAGTAGTTTCCAGCTCCACTCAGCTGCAGGATGATGTTCGTTTCCGATCCCATAAGATCGAACCCGGATGGTAGTAATTCAACTGCATCCCAAGAACCAGAGTCCCACGTGCCGCCATCATCCCAGTTGTTGGAGATAAGTTCCAGCACATCCGATTCACTGCTGGGCTGCGGAAATGAGTCGGCGGTGTAACCTAACTGGTACGAGAAATGGAACTCAGCGTAGCCCTCGCCGCCAACTTCAAACCGTGCCTTCCTATAGCGTTTCGTTGTGGTCGGTGATTTAAAGAAGTCAGGTACGAGGTACATCGACCAGTCGATACTCGCACCGTTAAAGTTCAAACCACGGTACAGCTCATGCACAAACCCGTTCTCATCTCCAAACATGATTCGTTCATCTCCGGTCTGGTCTTCAGTAGCACAGACAACATGCATCTTGTTCGGAAAATACATCGGGCAGATCGCTTTCATCTTGCCACCGTTGATCGTACAGAAGATGGCGGTATTGTCGTTGAACGATATCACATAGAGGTTGTGTTCCGCGCTCACGAAAGAGGCAAGAACCTGCGCCTTCTTGGTCGCCATGTATTTCGATACGTGCTGGCTTACGGATGCGTCAGTGAAATTGCCGTAGACCATGGACGCTTTAATGTCCATTATACCCCGGTCGTCAAGCATGAACGTGCTGCCAATGAACTGAGCCGTATGTTCGATTGCACCTACGCCATTCTTGTACAGCTGCAGGTTGAAATCATCATGGTTCGTGCCATACAGAATACCTATCGATTGCCGGTTTAGGATAGCAAGGGTGGCGCTCGTCTCTGTACCAGGCATTGAGACGAAGCCGGTGATATAATCCGACATGCCGATCTCGTCAGCGCCCATCCACAAAACCCAATTATAAGGATCTCCTGTTACCGCGTGCTGAACAGAGCTTCCGAACGCCAGGAAGAGGTGGTATTTGTGCTCTATAATATGCGATGGATATCGGGGCTCCATGCCAGTATTCAGCGGAACGAATACGGTTCCGTCAAATTCAAAAGCCCTGTTTACACCATCGCATCCGTACATCCGGAGCGTGTCCACGTTGCCGGTGAAGTTGGCGTTGATGAATTCACACCGGCCATTGGGGTTCGTGAAGGTGATTGCCATTGCATCCCCGGCGATGGTACAGATGTTATTCACGACCGGCAGCGGCAGGGTCTTGTTAAGGTTCTCGGCGACAAGGACACCTGTCTTGCTTGCCAGGATCAACCGGCCTGCGGCGGTGCCAGCGCCGAATGAACCGCTATTCACTATCACGCGGGTGACGACAAACGAGAATCCGGAGGTTGCACCCACCAGTGTCTGGCCCTCTTCAATAGCCTCACCAGCGCCACCACCGCCACTTGTGAACGACAGTTCAAATCCCAGTGGCACCAGGGTCCAGCCGGAAGAGGTTGACTTGTACATGGCCATTGCGGTATTGGTAGCGTTGTTCCGGATGCCGTAATAGACCTGGTTGTAATACCAGATTCCGCGCACTGGTCCGTCACCGGGAATAGCCTCTATGAAGGCACGCTGGTAGTCGGCGGCGAGAGCCAGGTATTCAGCCCGGAGTGCAGCCGTAGGCCCGCCATCGATCTGCAGGCCGTCAGCGTCAACCACTCCAACGACCACAGCGGCGACCTCGGCATTCCCATCCTCCCAGGTGCCGGTCGAGGCCGTGATGATGACATAGTCAGCGCCAACTGCCAGGACATAGCCTGTCGCGCCGGTCAGGGGAGCTACCTGTTCAATTGTGTCGCCAACGGAGATCGAGCCGGAAATGACGATTGGCAGCAGGGTATAGGTCTGGTCGCTCGGGGCGCTCTGGCCGTCGAAGGCCTCATACGGGGGTGCTGTCCAGTAACCGCCTGTTATTCCTTCATATACGTTGACAGAGCCACGGAGTAGGCCGGGCTTCGCCATCAAAATAGGCGTGTCCGTGTCAAGACCGCCCGTGAAGGGGATGAACTGCGGGACCACTTTAACCTTCGGCATTCCACGGTTTATCGAACTCATGCCAATGTCTTCCCGTATCTGAGCTTGGGCAGGTATTTGCGCTCCATATTCCTGAGTACCTTCTTGAACTCCTGCATTCCCACGGTGTACCTATCGCTCTCGGCAAACGCCAGGCCGTAATACATCAGCGCCCGCCAGACGATCCCCATATGGTAGTCTTCATGGTAGATCGGTACATCCCCATCCTGGGTCATTACATCGTTCTTCTGGAAGTATTCACCCCTCAGGATGTATGCCTTATCCGGAATGCGGTACAGCTTCAAATTATCGTCCGGGTCATTGGTCCAGAAACCGGGCCTGCCCGTCAGAATCGTGTTGTTCCCCACCCCGAAATTCAATTGAAAATCCTCCCACTCCAGCCAGTGGAGGGGAGCCTCGTCTGCGAGGTTTTCATAGAGAGAAACCCCGTCCGGAATCCAGTGCTTGAAGTCGGTGATGTCAAGATCGGCGGGTGCATAGAGCCCATCGTCCATCGACAGGGCTTTACTGAACGGGGCCTTATGAAAGCGCCACGTATCGTGTACTCCCTGGATGGCCGCGTAGGCTTCATCGATCCACTCTACCAGCTGAAGGTAAGTTCCGACCTGTCCTTCACTGGAGATGGGGCCGACCTTATTGACACCTGATTCTCTACTCAACCTCTTCACCAGTTCCAGACGGGTCATGGGCTCTCCTTAGTTTTTCTCTGCGATGATTGCCTCAAGCCATGCACGGCCTGCCGGGTTCGGGTCATGGATAACCGTGAACGGATATGTCTGGTTCGACATCGGGATCATCTCCAGGCTCGACCGGTCAGACGGGTCACGCTGCACCTGATCATAGGCTGTGGAGATTGTCCGGGCCAGAGCCTCGACATATTTCCGTTTAACCTTGGTCTTCACTCCGCGAAGGATCGGCTGGCAGAGGCCATTGACCTCGGGCCGGATCACACGCAGGGCACCTTCACTCCGATCCGGGAAGACCAGGATCACCAGGCGCTCGTTCATGAATTTTTCCATGTCAGCTATGTACTTCAAATCGAACTCGGAAACCTGCTCAATTCCACCGGCGATGTTCAGTTCATCCAGGCCAAGACCCTCGCCGATCTCGTCTTCTTTGGCCACGTCAAGCTGTCCGTATTTACTCATTTTTCCTCCTTAGATAGTACAAAAGCCGCCTCCCGATATGAAAGGCGGCTTCGTTACTGTTTCACCAGCGATCAGCTATTAGCTGGCCAGCGGTTTGATCGGAACACCACCAACGATATTGTAGTAGGTGTCGGTGATATTGGCAGCGTCCAAGGCGGTCGTGCCGGGGGTGAAGGTTGTGGCTGCGCCGGTTTCGATCTTGACTGCGCCGATTGCTACCTTGTTGGCCGGTACTTCGGGCCATTCCAGTACATCGTTACCGGCCACCAGATCGGCCACCAGAACCTCACGGCCTTTCACACTGGTGAAAGCAACATCAGCGTCAACGCAGATCAGGTACAGGCATTTAGTCAGCGCAGCCTGTGCAGTGTCGGCGGACAGGGGTTTATTGGTTGCGGCTGCAGTGGTAGCATAGCCAATACCGTCAATGGCATAATCGATAACGGTAGTGGGTACGGCCACGCCGGTCTTTGCGCCGTCGCCAATAGCGAGGGCTCCTTTCGTGAAACACATGGTCCCGCCTCGGGCTCCATCAGACAGGTTGTTCATTCTTATCTCCTTAAAATCAATAGGTTATGCTTCCAGGGCCAGTACTGCCGGGGTCGTGGCGGTCATCGCGCCAGGATCGATTGCACTTCCCATGAAAGAGAAATAATAGTCGGTTGCGGTGCCTGCATCGAGATCCGTGGTCCCGCCGACGAACGTCGCGCCTGCGGTCGATACGAACAGATAACCGATCAGGGCCTTGTTTTCCGGGACGGCGACAGCGGTCAGGTAGGTCACAGCAGTGGCCAGGTCATCAGCGTCGGCGGTCTTTGCGCTGGTGGTGATGTTTGCATCGCCGTCAACGTAGAAGGCCCAGCCAGCGGTCTTGTTGTCCGCGATGGTGCCGACAAGGGCCGACATATCCTGACCAGCCGGTTTATAACCAAAGAACTGACCGATCCGATAGAAGAAACCGGTTGTCGATTCTGCGGTCTTTTTGCCACCGGCAATAGTAAGGGTTGGGTTGGTAAGGATCTTATTCCTCGCGTCTGCGGTCAGATCCGTCGCGTCGGCAACCAGAGCAGCCACTCGCGTGCGAAGCTCGGTCAAGTCAGCGAGGACCGCATCCAGCAGTTTCCTCAGTTCAAACGCGTCGTTCTTATTGGCTATACCATTGATCCGACGCTTCACACTTTGTCCCATAATATCCTCCGAAAAAGGGCAGGCTGTTACCCCTGCCCCGTTAGTGTTTAGGCCTCAAGATCCGTTACACAGCACTCGATCCGAACGAACCAGTTCTCGTTCAATCTGATCGGCGCGTACCAGAAGTCAGCACCAACATAACCGAAAGTACCACTCGGGTTGGCATGGGTCTTCTGGCTGGGCGGCAGGTAGGTCGGGCTGATCGAAGTCTTGCCATGACCCTTCAGGCTGACATGACCCCAGGACTCAGCGGCGATTACCATCAGAGGATAAACGTCGGTGTTGGTGTCGTCAGCGGCAACCATACCATTCAGGGTTGCGGAACCAGCGGCCAAGAAGGGACGGAACAAGGGGCTCGATACGAACCTGAACTCCTCACAAGCGCCGAACTCACGGTCATGGACCGGGCGAACTGCGGTGCCGTAGTCAACGCGATCACGGAAATGCGGGAGATCCCGGATGTCCGAGCTTACGTCGGTGTGGCAGAATACGATATAACCAGCCGGGAAACCAGCGGTGGCGAACTTCAAGCCAGGCTGAATCCAGGTGGTGACCTTCTTGCCCAGGTTGTTCTCCAGGGTACGAGCGGCCATACGGAGTTTCTGGATGGAGAGCGCGGTGTTCAGGCCAGCGCGGGTCGAGCCGTTGGCGTAAATAACCGAACTTCCAGCTTTAAACTCGCCATAAGCGACAAGCTCTGCGACCTCACCAAGGGTCTGGCCGGTGGTGATTTTCATATCGCCGGGGATGTCGTCTTCGTACATCAGCTCGGACTTACTGGTCAATTTGAACAGTACGGCGTAATGCTTCAGGGTAACCGAAACGTCGGTATAGCTGATCGTTCCGGGGGTCGGGGTCGTACCTTCCGACAGCTGGAAATCAGCGGGATTGATAACTGCAACACCATTCGAACCCATTGCATAGGGGTCCAAACGACGGAACACGACGGTGTCCGTTTTATTGAGCGGCTGCTCCATTTGCTTTCCGAAGGTGCCGATAACCATTACAGGCTCGGCGTGAGAAAGCATTTCCAATTCAGCGCGAATCAGGTTCCGAGACGGAACCAGTGAATATGTCTGCTGGGCCATTATTGTTTCCCCCATATCTTCTTGGCTTCGTAATCATAAAGCTCTGCTTCATTCATCTCAGCCACTGTTTTTTGTCGTACCGGTTTGTTCCGGCTGGTGTTCCGAGTGTCGGCAGCAGCAGAATCCAAACGGGCCTCTCGTTCGCCCGTGATATCGGGCAGATCGTTCTTCGCTTTACGGCTCTCAAAAAACCTGTCGAGAACCTCAATACCATCCAGGGCGTTCCATCCGCCTGCCTTCGTCTTTGTCTCTTCATCCTGTGTCTCGATCCAGCCGGTAAACTCGGGTGAAAGGGCGATCTCACGATGATTTTTGTACTTGGACTTAAGCAGCTTCAGTTCGTAACCCTTTTGGGCAGTGTCAAGTTTCTGGTCGAAGTCGGTTTGCAACTCGGCCCGCATTCGCTCGATCTCTTCCACCGGAACCCCAGTCCCCTGGGCCTGCAGCTTCTTGTTGATCAGAGCTTGAATGCCTTCTGCATGGACCGGGAAGTCACGCAAAAACTCCTGCAGTTTCTCATCGGATTCTGCAGCCTGTGCGATTTCTTCGGCGGTCGGTGCTTTGGGCATTGCGGGTGCTGCGGAGAGCTTGTTGTTGAGACTTCCAACCCTGCGCTCTGCCTGCTTCAACCTGTCGTTCATTGCATCCAGGTCGGCCATCCTGTTACTGATCCCTTCCATCATTTGCCGTAAGGCTGGGCTCGTTCCTGCCCATGGATCGATGACTTCGGTGCTGGCCTCGGGCGTAACGACCGGGGGTAACTCATCGGTTACACCTTCCGTTACTTCCTGTTGACCGTAGATCTCAGCGTTGACCTCTGCGTACAATTCACGCTCTTCGCGTTCTGCCTTGTCCTGCTCGTTTTCTACTGCCATTCACTACTCCTTTCCAGCCTTCCGGGTGGACAGTCTACGGGCGGTTATTTCCCGGCCAATTTTTCTGGTAATGCAAGTATTTCCTTCAGTCTTTTGATCTCTCCGCGAAGAACTGCGGTGTCTTTATCAGTTCTAATGATACTATCATTCAATTTCCTTGATTTGTCAAGTTCCTCGGTGGCCCAAATTACGATCCATTGCCAGGTCGGGGAATTTGTATCAAGTACCGGAATTGTTGGATTACCAATAATGAGGGGCTTCTCGGCCTCAAGCATCTGGGTGACCTTGGCATAGTCTTTGTCGGCCATGGCTACTTGGGCCAGGGAGATCTTTTCCTCTAGGACTTTGGCCATCGACTCCAGGCCGTGCTTCTTTGCCAGGGCTACGAGATCCGGGACGGGATGGTTGGCGACGGGCGGCGTGTCAGTGATGTCGCCAGGCCTCGGGGTCGTGCCCTCGATCAGGGGTTCGGTTGAAGGCGGGATCTCGGTGATCTCTTCCTTGTTGGCTGGCCTGAAAAAGTCTGCAATAAACTCTGGTAATCCCATAATATCTCCTTATCTCGGGTATGCCTGCCCGGCTGGTGCTCTACCTGCTGGCTCAGTGGGTGGAGTGGCTACCTGTTTTGCTACGATCTGCCGCGCCTGCTGCTCTCCCTGCTTGTCCATCTTCCGTTCATCGCGTTCAGACTGCTTGTCGCCCTGGATGTCGCTATGGGCCTTATCCCTGGCATCCAGCTCGTCGGTCTGCGCTGCGCTCTTCTCAGACAGGTTCTGCTGCAGGTTCATCCCTTCAGCGGAGATGGCCAGCTGCACTTTCAGTTTTGAAAGCTCTATCTTGGATTTCTCGGAATATTCCATCATGCGGATCTGAAGGTCCATCTCTTTCATCTTCAGATCATGGCCCCGTTCCATCTCTGCCTGCTGGGCCTTGAACTGCAGCTCCTGCATGGTTGCATCCTGGACCAGCTTGGCCTTGTCCATCTCAGTGGCCTGGCGGATCTTGGCAACCTCGATTGCGGCCTGCTGCTGGGCCTGCTTGGCGGCTGCTGCCGGATCTGCCGGTGCCTGCGGCTGGCCTTCGCCCTGCTCTTCCTTCGGCTTCAGGATATCCAAATGGGCGCTGGCATAGAGCTGTTCGACAGCCTTATCCCAGTCGGTCCTGCGGAGGATGTCCGGATCTGCCTTCATCTGCCAGACCGTGAGGAGCATCTGCCGCATCTGGTCCTTTTCGAAGAGAATAGACGCTCCGCGTGGGTCAACGTCGAAGTCTCCTTTCGCTTTGTGATCAGGATGATACTGCATGTTGTAGTCGTAATACCGTCTCAGGTGGGGAACGGTGACACGATCATCCCACAGTTTGACCTTGGAACGATAGGTGATGTTGGAACTGTCAACCACGATGTTCGTGGCTCCCAACGTCTCAGGGGCTTCTTGAGCTTCCCCCTGGAAGATGGTTGGAGTTGCAGTCATGAGATCCACAAATCGCAAGGCCAGCTCCAACATATTCTGTAAGTCTGCCTGGTTATTGGTGGTCTGGAACGAGGTGATCGCCTTCCTGATGTCATCGAAGTCGGTGTCGCCGTCCCACTTCCACAGCTTCTTGCCTGTCAATTCCCAGATGCCGTCAGCCGGTTCAATGCCCTTGATGGCGACGTTGCTGCCGGATGAATCACCAGCATTATCCAGCATCTGCCTCCATGCGGCGTTGATGATCCGTTGAGCCCAGGCCATCTTCATGGGTTCGCCTGCACCCCATGGCAATCCATCTATGGGCGACCAAGGGAAGAAATCATAGAGGTTGTCACCAGTGTCCAGCAGGTTGAGATCTGCCTTGACCGGGTGATCATTAATGAAGATGACGCGGGCGCTGACCGGCTTGTCGCCTGTGCATTTGCAGTTCAGGATCTCCAGGAAGTCGGGCCGGACGTTGCCGTTGTACTCCCATACCTCATACAGCTCACCGCGCTGGGCGTTCTCGACCCGGACTTTGAAAGCATTCGCGTGCTGATCCTGGGCCACGTTCAGGCGCTTCGGCTGCTCTCCCAGGACCAGCTCAAGCTGCCGGGCTGAGTACCCAGGCTGACCGATAAGGCGCTGCACCTCGGCAACACGCATGGTGTCCTTCTCCCAGAAGTACGCTGCCTTCTGCGGGTCGTCGCCACAGTCAGGGCTTGGGTACAGGTTCCAGGGATCGATCTCCTTGGAGATGGGCCTGTTGTCCTGCTTGTACTCAAGGATGTGGACCAGCTTGCCCTTCTTGTCCTTGGTGGGGTTCCAGATCCTGCGGAGCTTCTTCGAAGCGCACGGGCCTTTGATGATGCCGGTGCCCATACGGACGGCTCGGGAGATGACCTTCCTGGCCTCTTCGTTGTACTGACACTCTGTGAGCTGATCATCCACGATCTGTTCCATCTTGGCCATGGCCCCGGTGGCTCGTACCATCAGCTCATTGTAGACATCATTCAGGGCTGCAGGCTGTCCGTTCGTGAACTGGATCGGCTCTCCCTTGGGTCCGACTGCCGGGCTCATGTCGCCCTTCATCTGGGCTACTTCAGGCCTCGGCGTGACCTTGAAACCGTAGTTCTTTGCGAACACCGGGAAGAGGATATCTTCGATCCTGCCCTGCGCTACCTCGCACCGGCCCCGGATGATGTTCATGACGGCCTTGCTGCGGGCTACCTCGCCGGTCTGCTTGATCGGTGCGTTGCCGGACACATAGTCCATCATCGTGCTGTAGGCCGGGAGATCTGTGGTATAGTCCAGCAGCTCCTCGCTGATCCTCCACCACAGTTCGACCCCGGACATGGCCCGCCACTCGACTGCCTCGCTGCGTGTCGTGAGGATCGATTGAGCTACGGTCATGACGGCCTCTTCCTCGATCATGGCCAGCTCGGCCTCATCAGCTTCGCTCAGTACGGAGTGGATCGCGCCTTCCGGAGCGCCCTCTGTCGCATCGTCCTCCAGTACGTTCTTACCGGACACAACCGAGTCGAGATCTTCCTCGCTTGCCAGGAGGCTCGCTTCCTCTTCCTCGTACATGCGGTCTTCGGTGTCCCGCTCCACATCAGTCTGCTTCCTAGCCATCAATTACCTCCACAGTATGCTCCATTTTGCTGCCTAGCAAATAAATTAACCAACCAGCAATCACGGGGCTTCCGTGTCGCGGTGTCTCCAAAAATACGGGCTCAGTACAAACCATGCCTAACATCAGTACCCCACGCCTCGATCCAGCGGGACACGCGGCGGCATGACGGCCTGGTTCTTCTTGACCTTCTTCACGATTGCACCGAAAAGCTCTGTGAATGCCCACACATAGGCATCAGCACGGTTCGGGCTGTTCGGGCCTTGGTAGCCGTTGGTGGTGAACTGCACCAGCTCGTCCTCCAGCAATGGGTAATAGCCTACGTGCCGGATCTTCCCCAGCTCTACCAGTGCGGCGATGGGTTCGGCCCTGACCTGTTTACCTCGGGATGCAGTGACGGCCTTATATGGTGTTCTTGGCCTGGTGACCTGGATCACGCGTTCGACCATAGCGCCACCGAAGTTCTGCTCTGCTACGATGGTATTGGCTTCGAAGCGTTCGAACGAATCAGTGGCCACCTTGCCCCATGTAGCAGGCCCTGCCTTGACAGTACAGTCCGCCAGGAGATATCCAAGGCCATCGATCCCGAGCCCGGCCACGACAATACCGATCTCGTCGTTCTTCGCGTTTTCCTCGTCGCCAGATCCGGACGGGTCAACCGCCACTACGATCCTGACCATGTCGGGTACATCGATGTCATTAACCACCCTGTATGTCTCGATCTTCACATCGTCAAAGAGCTGGTTCTCTACGATCTCGCTGAACACACCATCCCTGAACCGCAGGCGCATCCTGGCTGTCATGGCATCCAGCTTCTCCATGAAGTCGGGCGACAGATTGGCCAGGTTGTCTTTCGGGTTCATCTGCATGACGGCGTAACGCTCCGGATGTGCGAGTGTTTCCCGCTTGTCAGCCTTCATCTTCTGAATGAACATCTTGTAAGACCAATGGCCTTTCGAAGGTGGGTTCTCGTCGTAGAACATCTTCGGCACCAGCAACCGCAGGCCTTTCCCCTCGACCTCCTGATAGACCTTCTGGGCAAGCCGGGTGATCATCGTCTCACGGGCCTGTAGTGATATCTGGCTGCACTCATTCAGGAATATGGTTACATACTCCATACCCAGGAGCTTCTCCAGGCGCTCGCCCTCGTCCAGGCCACCAAACCATACCTGTGCTCCGTTCGGGAACTGCGCGTACCAGTCGGACTTATCGATATGACACTTGACACCGGGGAAGCACAGCCGCATCATCTTCGGCCATGTATCCAGGATGATTGACTGCTTGACATGGTTGAACCGGTAGCGCATGATCGCGTGCCGGGAGAAGGGCGATTTCATGGCCCGGATGGCGATGGTCCGGCAGATCAGAAACGTCTTGGCGCTACGAGCTCCACCATAGAGAAGGATGTCCGAAATGCCCGGTGTGGCGATCAGGTGCTGTGCTTCGACTTGCTTCGGCGTGAGCCTGAAGTCGGGATTCTCGGCTGAAGGTGCGTCGTAGGTCTTGATCACAGGTTAGCCTCGTCTTCGGTCAACCGCACGGTCCAGACTCCCTTGTCACCATCGGCCTTATCAATGCCGTAGATCCGTGCTTCGGCCTCGGCCAGCTTGATCCAGAGCTCCATCAGCTTCTTCAGAATGTCAACCATCTCGCCAAGTGCAATGAGCTTTTCGAATTGCCTGGTCACCAGCACGTAGTCAGGATGCTCTTCGTTAATCATTCCAACCAGTTCAACCAGCTTCTCAGGCTCATGATATGCTTTCTTAACCTCGGCCAGGACATCGGAAATGAAGCGTCGGTTATCGGTTGCATCATCCTCTTGTTCCGTGCGAATTCGGGCAATTACGTCGCTACGTGCTTCGACAATATCCTTGTCTGTCAACTTACGACGGGCCTTTGTCACCTTGGCCTCGACCTCTGTCAACTTACGTTTAGCTTCGACCACTTTCCGTTCAGTCGCTGCTTTAATTTTCTTCGCAAGATCGCGAGGTTGATCCCTGAAGTGCTTCTGGATCGCATTGCGCGATATCTTCTTACCTGTCAACCTGAGATAGTCCTCTGCCATCTGGGCCAGGCTCTTCTCGTTTCTTCTCCAGTCCTCCTCAAGTAATTGCCAGTCGTGTCTTGCGCCTGCCATCTTAATCGAGTCCTTCGAAGTGATTGATATCGAGAACCCAGCTCTCCATCAGTGGCTTGGTATCGATATTCTCTACACAGACCTCAGTCTTTTCGATGAACCTGGCCTTTACCCATGAACCTGGATCAGTGATCTCTTCGTTGGTGATAGCGTAGACCTTCTCTTCAGTCCATTCACCATCACGCAGGGCAACGAAGTCTGCCAGGTGGAAGTGCTTGTTCAGCTCTTCCTTGGTGTATGAGTTTACATCTCTCAGGCTATCCAAGAGAGAAGGGATCTCGCTATTCCGCTCAAGCTCATCAGTTGCAGTTCTCATTTTCTCCAAAAGAGTGGGCTTCTTGAACGTGCGCTCGTATCCATCTCGATAGGCCTTATTTGTAACCTGAATACCTTTGCCTTTCATTTTACTCCCTCCAGCAGAACACAATCCAGCCTCAATTGATACTGCCGGTGGAAGTCGGATGCATCCATCGCCTTAACGTCTGCCGGGTCGTTCTGATAGCAGTACACAACGAGTTTATCGCCGGTATTGGTATGCTCTGCTTCGCACAACCAGCGTACCAGCGTACCAGTTTTTCTGTCATCATAGATATCGAGCATCAGTGATCTCCTTTGAAGTCATAATACCGTCCTTCTTGGCCGCATCTTCCTACAATGCGTGAGAGGAATGCACCGAATTCCCGCTCAACTTCGCACAGTGGATATGTGTGATAGCCATTGACAAGGCAGACGGTATCTGCGCCAGGCCTTCGGCATCTCGTCAGCTCATAATGTACACACTGGTAGCAGAGCTTGTTCATCATTGCACTGTGGTTTTTTGAGGTTGAATACCATAGTCCTGCATGAACTGCAGTCCCAATAATTGAGCGCACGTAAGATCTGCAGCAGCGACAGCACCAGGGATCGGTGGGTCATATTCCATCCGGACTCTCACCAGTTCATCACCTTCACAATCCTCGACAACAATCGTCACTTTTGCCATTGCTTCTCCTGATCAGCTTCAGATTCCATGGTGCGGAGCTTATCCCAGCGATTGAGGATCATGGTTCTCATATGCCGGGCCAGCGCCCTTATGTTCGGATTATAGGCTTGCCAATGATTGAGATGGCCAAGGAACAGGTGGCACGGGCCACATAATGTAATCAGATTGGTGATGGCCAGTTCCAACCAGGGGAACAGGTGAACGGGGAGGACATGGTGAACCTGCAGGTTGCGGGTCCGACCACATGCCTGACATTTACTTCCGTCGCCTTTGATACGAGCCCTGCGGACTTTATTCCAGCCAGGGCTCCTAACAAATAACTTCTTCAGCTCATGAAGGACACCGGTCATGCGTTCTGCTCCATAAAATCGACCAAGTCGAGGATATCACTGTCATTATCGACCATTGCGGCGTGTTTTGACTTGTCAAGTGCCAAAAGGACGGCATCATGGATGGCGCGATGCATGGGAGAGTCAGCGTCTTTTGTCACTGTCCACAGGGCTTTAGCTATGTCAGAAAAAAATGCATCCCAGTCTGTGACCTCCACCGTCATGCCCATTTCTCCGACAGCCGGGTGGTTTTTGATCAGATGCTTAAGCAGCCGAACTCCCAGGTAAACTTGTAATCCTTTTTTTGTCGCCTCCATGATAATCACCCAAAAAGAGCCAATCGCCAGGCCCGCCCCATACTATTATGGAGACTCCTGGTCGCATGTTTACTAATATAAAGCATCAATTCTTTTTATGCAACCATACTCCACCGATTTCACTCGATATTAAAAATATTACAAAATACCCTTGACTCCCTGGTGTTTTGGTATTACGATATAGGTGAAGGCAGAGGACGACCCGGAGAGAGGCCGGAAGCAACAGGGGGAGGTTAATCGAGAACCCTTAAGGCGGAGCAGGCAATCAGGCCCCTTCGCCAGGCGATATGTGTTCCGGTGCTTCTTCGCACCGCTGACGATGACCACAGAGAATGGTCGAAAACACAAGATATGCTCCCGACACCTTGAGGCAGTTCAAAGGGGTCTGCCGTTGGCTTAGTAGGCCATTGGATGCAGGTTCGAATCCTGCCGGGAGTAGCAATTTTTGGAGGGCATCATGTTTACATTCTTTATTGAATTCGCCATCGCTTTGGCAATGATGGCTGTTGTATGGTTCTGTTGCTGGTTATGGGACAGATGGGAAATGAATAGAAAGTAACGGAGGGGATTATGGATAAGATCGCGATCAGGCACCTGAAGAAGGGCGAATTCATCAAGCGCAAAGAGAACAGCCAGATGGTCTTTACCAAGGGCCATTACGACAGGGCAACGAAGAGCTTTTCCTGTACCTGCTGGTTCGACCACAACACGGAGATCTTCATCAAGGCCGACAAGGAAGTCTACTTCGGATTCACCTTCTAAGGAGCGAAATTATGATGATGCATGAATTCACAGCACGGGCAAAAATAGCCAGCGTCTCGGAAGAGGATTACAAGGTTATCGAGAAGGTTTACACGTTTCACCCGGCAATGAAGTATAAACAGGACATAGCCGACATCTACACCCGCTTCGGTATGACGGTAATTCACGACATGCTCCCTCGGGCGGAAAAAGTCGAGGAGCTTGAGAGGATGATCTACTTAAAGCAGATGGACATTGTCGATCTGAAGAAGCAAATTGATGAACTCAGTTAATGGAGGACACCATGGCGAAATTCAAGAAAGGACAGAAGGTCTACAGGGCCTCGGGGAACATCTCAATGATCTACAAGACCGGCGAAGACGACATCGCACTCTGCATGGTTGTTGAGCGGACAATTGACTCATGCGGAGAAAAACGGATGACCTTCGTGGATTACGGTAGCGACTTCACCTTCGGGAGATCGGTCGATATGAAGTATGCAGAAAACTACTTCAGCACTCCGGAGGAGGCCTTCGAATATCTCAAATCCTATTCCGGTTACCGGACCTGTTATGAGATCCATCCGGAGGTTGTGAGCGACCGTGACGACAAGTGGTATCACTTGGCACAGGAGTGGAAGGAAAGCCACAGTGTAAAGGAAAAATTTCCAAGGAGATAACCATGGATAACGAACAGTGGTTAAGAGGACAGCTGATCAGTATGTGTCACGCGGAAATCGAGCGCGTGACACGATATTTTGAGAATAAATACTGCCGGATGATTCCCCGGCCAGCGATCACTTTCGACAAGCGCGGCAAATGTGCTGGCCAGGCGAACGGCAGGGAAATAAAATTGAACCGCGACCTTCTCTTTCAGGAAGGCGAGAAATTCGTCAAAAGGACACCCGGCCATGAGGCAGTGCATCACGTAGAAGCCTGTATCTTCGGCACCAGCAACCACGGTCACCGCTGGCAGTGCATGATGATGGACGCGGGCCTCTCACCCGAGCGGACCCATCATTACGATGTCAGCAAGGTTCAGGTATGTGAGAAGAAGCGCCACACCTACAAGTGCTCCTGCAGGACTGTCGAGCTCACCTCGATCCGGCACAACCGGGTGGTGGCTGGCAAGCAGGAATACAAATGCACTCGCTGCGGCGAGAGGCTGATTGCAGTATAACACTATGGGCGGCAGCATAATCGGTAATGCGCCGACTGGCCCGAGCGACTGCAGACGCGGAGGACCGGAAGGAGATCTCAGGGACACGGACCTGGGACCGCCCATTCATCTTAAGGAGAGCATCATGGAAAAGACAGAATATCAACCGAAGAGGATGTGCTACGGACGGACTGGTTGGCCCGAGCGTTTCTGGTCATACGTAATAGCCGAAACCCCGGAAGCAGAAGAACGGCTCCGGAGACATGGCTACGTGACCTGTAATATTCAACCCAAAAAGGAGCAGGCATCATGAGAACCTATCTTAGAAGTAAGACCAGTATCGAGATCGCACGGTTTGTATCCATGGAAATCGAATTCCCTGGCTATCAGGTTTACTACGATACCAAGGTCAGCAAGGAAGGGGTCCAGGTTACCTGCTGGGCTCACCCCGAGATCTCCGGGTCCGGGCCGTCCTTCTATGGCATGGGCTCAACCTGGAACATCGCCTTTCGCCGCATCAAGGAAAAGGCAGCACGGAGTTAACTCTCGATGGCTTGGCCTCACGGGGCCTTGCCATGGGCAATTAAACCTATGGAGGTTCAATATGGAAATCAAGCCACCACCATACAACAGGATTGACTTTATCTTGTATGTCAAGAAACACTGGCAGAGATATGCCGACAAAGAAGCTGATCTGGAAGAGGTTATTCACTTCATCATGAACGCTTCTGAGAGGGCGCTGAAGATACGTTTTTCATTCTAGGAGGTTATTATGGCATGTGAATTCTATGTATTAATGGTCAAGAGGGCGGATGGAAACACTTACTGCGATCTACACAAAACCACTGGCAAGATCTACGCAACACGCGAAGATGCGGAAAAAGGTTTTGGGGTAAACGCAGGCCGGAAGTATTATAAAGTCGTCAAAATCATCGGTATGCTCGGTGCTGAATACGACGACCTCACTCATGGTAGGAGGTAGAGATATGTCAAGAAGCGTAGCGTATCCAATGGATAGCCTGGTAGCCTTTCAGATCTGGTCCGACTGGGCCGACGAAGAGTCCGAAGATGATATCAGCGACCGGTTTGACGACCTGATCGATTTCATCCAGGCCGAAACCCTGCACCGCTGGCCGTCGTTCATCAAGGTGAATCGGTGGCTGGGCCGGGAGTATCATGCACTGGCCCAGAATAAGCTCTGCTGGGTTGGGATCAGCGAATACTGCGGACAGATCGCGATCTGGATGACCCCTGTCGGCGGTCGCAATACCCCAATGGCAGTCAAGTTTATGGAACGGGTCGAAGAGAATTTCCTCAAGGTCTTCGGAACCCACCGGCTGATTGGTCACTTTTCTAATGGAGAGGCAGTATTTGAGGAGCTGCCGGAACCGGTATGGAAATCGAAAAAGAACTCACGACGTTGATATCATACTACGAAAATGGTATGATGGACGAAGATGAAATCACCGCCCTGTTCCAGATGCTTGTTGACACCGGCCTGGTCTGGAACATGGGGCGGGAATATGTCCACGTAGCAGAGGCCTATATCGGCTGCGATCTGATCAGGAGGTAACCATGACTTTCGCAATGATGGTGTGGCAATGGGAACGGTCTGGTAAATCTGGTAATGGGCTCTACGAATGGATGATTGCCAGCGCCATTCGTAAGCTCAATTACAAGAAATTCATCAGGCTCACAAGAATTCTCGGGGAGGGACCGGTATGATGATGCTTATGATGTTGACAATGTGGACTGAGGCTGGTGTTTCGATAGGTCTTGAAACCAGCTTCTTCATGATGGATGTGGCCTTGGATCTCGGAGAGAATCACCCGGATCGCCTGGTCGCACTCTATCGCGGGCCTTGGGGAGATATGATTAACGAGTATTGACCTTCGATAGCCGGGCCTTACGGGGCTCGGTTATGGGCAGTCAAACGATTCAATTCCATATATGGAGGACACCATGATTACCTTGACACCGGCCTACGGGCGCGACTACAAAAGCAGAAAAGAGGTTGTTGAAGCATGGGAGCAGGGCAAAGACTTCATCATCAATGATTACTCCAGCCCTTGGGATGGGCGACCAATGAATAAGGATTCGAAGGAGCATGGCCTGGTGACATTCCGCTTTGCTCAGAACCGTAAAGCATTCAACATGGGGATCTGATCATGAAACGCTTCCTGAAAAGCCAGTCGGCGCTGGCCATCTTCGCCGTCAACACGCAGCTCGGTAAGAAGGAACAGGAGTATGTAGAGAAGCAGATCGGCGCTCCTGTAAAGAAAGTCCTGGGCTCCTACAAGGGCCAGCAGGAAACCAGCTATGTGGCGCTCTGGGGCGGCTCCTACAGCGCGGATGTCGCCGCTCTCTGCCGGAAGCATAATCAGGAATCGATCCTGATCCTGAACCGGCCCAAGAACCACAAGAGGACCGCCAACCTGTTCTTCCTGGCTGGCGAAAAATTGGAGGCCATTGGCACCCTGAAGCACGTTACTGTCGACCAGGCCATGTTGCACGACGGCTGGACGAAGGATGGAGGCGACTATTATGTGGTCGAATGAAATCATCGAGATCCTGGGCAGGCGATTCAGGGCTGAGGCCCCAGTCTGGCCAGGATCATGTCGTAACTGTGTCGGTCGAGAGACTATCACCCTGTGTGAGATGCTCCCGGCATGTACCAAGGATCAGGGGGATGGCTCCCTGGTAACCATCATCTATGTGGAGGTCAAATGAGAAGATACTACGGGACTTACTACCAGGCCCTGATCACCCTTGTGTCTAAATTCGACTGCGACGCGGCAAACTACCTGCTGCACGTTGCCCCGATCATGAGCCGCAGACACACCGGCAACCACTATACCGCCCTGTGTGAGAATGCCCCCTTGTGTGCAGCGTTTGTTTGGTGCAAAACCCCACAGGGCCACAAATACTGGCTTGAAATCGAACGGAAGCTGTATAGGAGGAAAAAATGAGAAGATATTATGAAGGCTACCAGCGGCTGATCGACCGGGTCGCACAGATCGATCCAGACGCGTCTGTATGGCTCCTGCACGAAGCGCCGGTTATTCCCCGGTCACAAAATAGGCTCATCGGGTTTTACCCTCACCTGGACCTCTCTGCCTGCTTCTGCTGGTCGCAAACCCCGCAGGGCTTTCCCTACTGGCAGGCGATCGATCGCATTCTTAACCCGAATGAATACGGATGGGAGGACGACGATGAATGATCTACCGGTAAGGCGACCGCCAGCCTTTGAGGCGAGGAGTATGAAACCAGAGCACCTGAAAGACCTGTGTAGCGAGCTATCGGACGGCCTGGTGCCGATCCGGTTGCTGCCGCATGTCCAGGCCTATGTCGGGATGGAGAAATTCTACCAGCGTACCCCCAACACGAATTTCCAGACACCGGGAGATCCGGCTGATCTGGATCTGGTGACTGAGAAGCTGGCATCCCTCGGGCTGGTCCTGGGGATGCTGATCGGAGGTGGAGGATTCCCTTTCATCTTTAAAAAATAACCTGGCTGCAATTCCATGAGGTGTGAGATGAATTATATTGAAAGAACGCTTGTACCGTACAGGTCAACGAGGATCTTGTGGAATTGCATCTTCACAATGAAGCTCGGGGAATTCACTGAGTACAGCACCGTCTGGTTCCACCGCTCCGGTGAAGCCTCGGTGGTACAGAAGACCGTCCACATGGACATGACCAAGGGGAGGACCAAATGACTCTGCACAGGCACATCCACATGATGCGCCACATACCGTTCATCTATATCAAAATCCATCACAGATGGCTGGCCAGGTTCATCGCCTGGCTATTCTAATAAAAAGGCCCGTGCTGGGATCGAACCGGCACGGGCCTTTCTTCTGCTATACTACTTCCTGCTTACAGCCTACTCAATACAATCACACCCATCACAGATCTCGTCAACAGCTTCATCCGGATCAAGATCACCATCTGCTACCTGCTCCAAGATCTCCAGCAATTCGTCCCGCGTCATACACCCTCCTACTGTTGGTTCATTTCGCGCATGGCCTGCCAATAGGCCAGCGCCTCTCTTGCGGCTTCTACCAATTCCTCAGCAGCAGCCACCCTCTCATAATGGCCTCTGGCTCTTTGCCAAACCCCGAAAATACCACCTATGCACTCGCCATCGGCTATTCCATCACCGCGCCAGAACCCGCCCATCGGACATCTCTCACAGTCCTTTGTGTCGAATTCGCAGCATGGGCAGCGGGCAATATAATGTTCCATGCCAAGCATACCGCAGGCGTGAGTCTTCAGCTCAAATCTACGGTACGCACCCAGGACATCGAGATCCCTGATCAGGGTCCACAACTCGATCACCTGCTTACAGGCGCTGATCTCACTTCCTACTGTCCGCACTTCTCACCTCCGCAGGAAAAATACCGTGCGTGCTCTCCAGGAAAATCTGGATTCACCATCTCAATATAGCGCCAGCCCGCTGGTAAATCCTTACCCACCATCTGGCTGCGCTGGCGGCACCACCAACAACAAATCCGATCTGGTTCAGGCGCTGCCCCCATCATCGGCTTGGGAGGTTTATTTTTTACCTTCAAACTTCACCTCCTGTTCCACTACAAAAAGATCGCACATCTTCATACTGAGATCCCTGGCCATGACATCCACTATAACCTCGCCAGAATATGCACACCAAGCCTTTCTCGCTTTCGCCCAGGAGGCTAAAAATTGCCCAGCAGTGCATTTTCCTTGCTGGTCCATATATCGACATAGGTCAAGGTCAAAACGATCAGCCAGTGTGCGGAGAAGATGATCAGTTGGCAGTTTATCATGATCTGCCCGCGCACGCATCAATTTTCCCAGGTTAGACTTCAGGTTCTTCACAATCCGACCCCTCCCTCAGATCCAAGGTTATCTGGCCGCGCTTGAGCGCCCGCTTAACCATTCCCTTCTCGTTCGGCTCCAGCTGTAGATCCGTAGTCACGAATTTCAAGACCTGATGAATGTTGAAAAGGGCTTTCCAGAGGACAAGATAATCATCATACCTAACCAGCTCTCCATCGGTTACCGGCACAGCCTTTACAGGGGCATCATGCCATTTTGCGGTCAATCTCTCGATCATATCCCACTCCTTACCGATTTATTGTAACATCAAAAAGGAACGTCTTCGCCTGTGCCAGTCATGCCTGGGGGCGGTTCGGGGAATGAATCATCCGGGGAAGATCCGCCAGGATTGTGCTGGCCTTCAGACTTCCGGCGCGACAGGGCCTTCATCTCCTTGGCGACGACCTCTGTGGTGTATTTCTTCACATCATTCTGGTCGGTCCACTCGCGGGTCTGGTTCTTGCCCTCGATATAAACCTTGGACCCCTTCTCCAGGATCTCGCCGCAGATCTCACCGAGTCGGCCCCACACGATCACGCGGTGCCATTCGGTGTGCTCTTTTTTCTCGCCGTCCTTATCCTTCCACTGCTCGGTTGTTGCCACCCGCAGGGTTGCGACTGCAGTACCGCCTGCAGTGTAACGGATTTCCGGATCTGCACCAAGGTTTCCCAACAAGATTACTTTATTGATCATAACTCACTCCTTTTTTTGTCTTATATTACTAAAGCCCCAAAAACTCACACAAAATACCACAATCTCCAATAATTGGAGGTTCATTGCGCCCCCTTTCTGGATCTAACTCATCCAGATATACACCCTTGATACAGGTGGCCCGAATCACTCGCTCCATTCTTGCCCGAGCCTCAAATACTGCCGGGAAATCCCTACGGATGTGATTCCAATATCCCATGCCTCCTTTCACACAGCCAATGCAGTTATTGTTCCGATATCCCAACTCGTACATCTTCGGCCTCACTATTCCGCTGGCTTTCAGGATCTTGTGGGCGTCTTCCTTGCTCAACTCCCGCTCTACCAGTGGAAAAACGTGCTCTTGCTGGGACATCCCCCCCCTTATCCGGTCACAGCGACCCCTCTCTTTGAAATCCATACCCCACACATACCTTAATTGTTCTGTCTGGCCCATCTCCCACTCTTTTCTGACTCGTCGCTTCAGAAATTTGGTACAGGCCGCGCCGCCCGGCCCGTTAATATAACCACGACCACCAGACATCCTGCAGGCGTTCTCGACATTCTTGTAAGGGGACTGTAGGATCTCGATAGGCCTTCCGAACCACGCCTCGCAGTCAGCAACAAATCTCAAAGTATCGGGATGTTGGTCATCAATATGAGTATAAATAACTCTGTCAACCCGCCCAATCATCAGCTTTGTTGCCACAGCAGAAGACACACCAGCGCTAAACCATGACACTGTAATCATCTCTCTCTCCTCACACGAACGTGATTAGGTCCACCGGGTAAAGCGGGATATCCGCTTCCGGTATTTGCTTGCCAGCCAGGAAGAAGATATCCCGACCGAACTGCCCCCCCGTCTGGGCATTGCGCCAGACACCAGTTTCCGACGCGGTATAACCGTTAGCCTCAAGCCAGAGACAGATATCGGATGCCTTCTTCAGGAACGCGATAGGGCCTACCACGATAACCGAGAATTTCCAAACATCGATCCCCTTTAGCGTGTTGTCTTTATAATCCTGATTAGGCTGGCATACGATCCTCTTCGCCCCACTCTCCCGAGTATAGAGATAGCGCCAAACTTCATTCTGCAAAAGAGCATCCTCTTCTGAGGTGTTACTCACCTTCACCTTGTCACCCAGAATCATTTATGTCTCCCCCTTAAGGCCATGCCGATTGCTATCGGCCAAAAGACTACCGTTAAAAGCAGGCTGATCAGCATGTCACGAAAATTCTCATGACTACCGTCCTCGATTGTGGTGCCTACCGCGATCCCGATCCCCACCAGATTCACCAGCACCACGTTAAAAAGAAAATCCAGTACACATTCAGGTATCATTCTGCCTCCCCCGCGATATAGTCCCACTTCCATCGATCTTCGCTCTGCTCACGGGCCACGATTGTCCCATGCTCCGACAACGGCAGTGATAACTGGCGACGCTCACCAAAACCACCGGGACCGATCAAGGTCATTTTCATAAGCTCGATCTCGCGCCTGGCCAGAGCCCTTGCTGCTGCAGCCGGGTCTATTTCCTTGGTCGCGATAATCTCCCGGTCGTACCTGGCACAGTCGAGCCGACGAAGCGCCAGTAATTCATGGGCAACCTCCTTTGCCTTCGCTGTCGGGAAGAGGCCGTCAGTGTTACGGGCAAGCCGGGCCAGCCGGTAGAGGATCTTCTCGGCAGCGGCAAGCTCCCTTTTCAACCTACCAACTTCTGAATCCCTGTCAAGGACAATCGCTTTCAGATCTTGTTCGTAATCACCTCTCATCGCAAGGCTCCTTTTGTAGGTGGCGGATTATTGCACCGCACAACATGGATCAGGTCGTCGTTCATAATTGTGCCGAACGCTTTTTGCAACTCCTCTTTTACCATAAGAATGAAGACTTCGTCAAGTTCTAATTCCTCAAAGCCTTCGATTTCTACGATAGCCCGGTTTTTCCTTACGTGCCGGTGTCCTTTGCCAACCTCGCTCCACAAGATCATCTTAATGGCCATAGGCCTCCTTGATTGCCTCACCGTATTTATCAAGCTCTGTGAGCGAATACACGACCGGGATGCCGATCTGCTTCGCATGAAAGGCCTCGCGGTCAGCGCCAGGAGAATATCCCGGCAGGCGAAGGACAATGTCGCACACCTCAACCCAGGCCAGGCAACACTTCATCCAGTCCTCGTAAGGACGGGGCCTAACCATGTGCTGGAAGTGTGACAGCGTCGGCGCGAACGGGACATGGCCAAGGGTCATCAGATTGTCTGCGGCCAGGATCTGTTTCCGGACGTTTTCAGCCTGGTCACCCTGCGTGTATGGCGAAGCGATATACACTCTCATTTGCTCTCCTCCACCGGCACCCACTCAGCGTAAAGCCATTCGTCCAGCCAGGACCATTCATAAGACGGCCTCTCTTTCCCGCAATAAAACCACATGGGAGAGGCGAACGCACAAGCCATGCCGTTATGCCAGTAACCCTTCTCGTCAGGCCTATAACCCTCACGAAGGAGGTATTGCATAATCTCGTTCGCCTTCTTGACCATGATCACCTTTTTCATCTTGGGTATTTCCACAGGGATCTCCTTGATATAGGTATACGGCCTACACATGGAGGGCAGATCGCCATTATTCCAACCAAGGTTCGTCTGACAGATATAAAGGCCAAGAACATTCCTGTAAAGAAAAACCCTCGTAACCCAAGTTGCACCATTATGACTGACCTTGTATTCCTTACCGACGACCGGGACGATTTCCGAAGATGACATAGCCAACCTCCTTACCCCATTTTTTATTGTAGTCATCCAGGGTCAGCTCATAGATAACCTCTGGCCTGAAGTCGCCACCCTTCTTGTGCGTGCCAATGGTAGCGCCGATACGATGGAACCCGAGCTGAATCGTAAAGAACTGGGCTGTCCGGTTCTCGACCGGGATGAACGCCAGGACGGTCCTACAGAGCGTGTTCCGGAATACCATGGCGCCGGCAGCGGCTGCACTCCGCAGCGTCTCAGGACCACGGCGGTCCTTCCGGACAGCAACATGACAGATATAGGTCGTGAGGTTGTGCAACGGGCTCATGATATAGGCCTCATGTCGCGGATCGCGGCCCATAATCCAGATCGACGGCGACGACAGGCAGTTGTCGATGAACCGCTGTACGTATCGTGCGTCGGTGTAATCATCCGAAGATGGGATATACACATCCTCCGACCGGCACAGGCGCGATAACTGCCCGGCCTCCAGGTTGCCGTACCTATAAACGGGTTTTGTAATCATTGCCTTTCCCCTTGTAACCATAAAAGCGCATCAACATTTTCCAGTCCTCTCGCCACATCCGGCTGAAATCCCTTCTCGCCTTGGCCGCGACCTTCTTCTTGATTGCATCGACCTTGAGGTCTACCACTCGTCACCTCTATCGATAGTCAGGTGCCGGATCTCGCCGCGCTCCAGGGCGACAATAACACCCACCGCCAGGAAGGTACTTAAGCCAAGGGCCTTGAGGTCATGCAGAATATCATTCAGCACCTGATCGTTTTCATCCAGGGCCTTGGGTTCGGCGGGGGCATCCGGCTCCTTCTCCCACTTAAGGGTTTCCGCGTATTCGACAGCTGCCTTGACAGATGGCTCCGGGGCCTTACGGGCCGCTTCGATGACCATTTCCTGGGCCAACCGCTGGGCTTTCTGTTGGATGGCCAGCTCTTCCTCCTGCTTCTTGATTGCTGCCTCACGCTGGGTCAATTCTAGGCGCTGGTCGAACACTTCGTTGTCGATGAGGGCTTGGGCATGGTCGGCCTCGATCTGGATCTCCAGGGCTATCCTGGCCTTTTCTGCAGCCTGGTCCTTTTCCCACTGGGTCAGCGGAGCCCGGACCTCGTCGCGCAGGGCATCAAGCTCGGTCTTGATCTTGTTACGGCTGGCATTGATCCCGTCAATACGTTTCAGGCGGGCCGCAATCAACTCCTTCTCGCCATCAACCAGGCCCTTCCCCAGCTTCTCAAGGACCACCTTCGAAGAGGAAACCTTGCCGGACATACTGGCGATCTCCTGCCGGGACTTGCCGGTGGAGAGGTCCGGAACCAGAATCGCGGCCTCACGGACCCTCTTGATCAAGAGATCAATCCCGGTGCCGGTGACGAAGTCCAGCTTCACACCGTTAATAGTAAGGACATCACCATTTCTATCTTCGTCAAAAACCACCAGTGCTTTTTCTTCAGCCATATCTCACTCCTTTATAGTCCAGCCTTTTTCGATAGCCCGCTTCATAAACGGGACGGTCGTTGTGACCAGTTCATCACCGTCGATAGAAATAGTGATATCAAAATTCATCGAAGGCCCGAAGACCAGCTTAATGCACATCCCGTGATGGGTTGTGGTTACCGGTCGGTGGGTTTTCCGCATCTTGACCTCCAGTGGAGTGTCACAGAAACGGCGCAACGTGGAAAGCAGGAATTCTTGTCGTGTCATAGCTGGCTCCTTTTGTATTACCATTTACTCTACCACTTTTTGCAGGGGAGTCAAGCATAAAAAACAATCTAATAGATTATTCCGTCCTGTATTTTATGGAGCCTGGCCTTGAAGTGACCATTGCCCTGATAGACGATGGTCGCGAACCCCTGGCTCCACTGATTCAGCCGGGCATATTCAAGCGGTCCTGCCAGGTAGCCACAAGATCCGCACCAGAGAGTCGATCCGTCGATCCGCTTAAAGACCTTCTCCTGCACCCGGTGGTGGTGACCAAAGATGGTGTGATCCAGGGTCTGCCGGAAGGTCACGTTCGCCACGTACTCGGCCATTCCACCGCCTGTCTTCTCGTCGCCATGCATATACCAGAGCTTACCAATGGAGAAGAAGTTGACACGGTAATCGATATCCAATTCGCGAAGGCACAGCTTCGAAACCAGTAGGTCATCCACCAGATCCGCGATCTCAGGGGCATTCTCAAGGATATATCTCTCCATATGCATCTCATGATTACCCTCCTTGTAGATTATCTCGGCTTTCGGGAACCGCTCCCGCAGCATCCGCAGGAAGGCAGCGCACTGCTTCAGCTCCTGCTTGACGCTCTTCCTGCCGATCTTCTTCATGAACCTGGATAGCTTATAAAAGTCCATGACATCACCCAAGAGGACCAGTGTGTCCGGACGGAATTCATCAAGGTAAGCAAGGGCCGCTTCGACGGCGACGTTGTCCTGAAACGGGATATGGATATCAGCAATCAACCCAACCCGCTGGCCATCGAATGTCTGCTCCCGGTCCTCGCTTCGTATGATCTCTTTCGCTTTTAGGAAGGCATCATAGAGCCTCGCTTGCCCTGCCGACACCTTCATTGCATCTTGTATTTTTGGTCTGGAAAATACCTCCCCTCGCTTTTCAAATTCATGCTCCAGCTTAAGCAGCTGGAGCCATGTGGATCTTTTCAAATTTTTCCTCCTTGCTCTTTGATATACTTCTTGGCGCTTGAGTTTTTATCGCAATCTTGAAACCCAAGACACTGTTCGGCAGCATAGCGGGTATAGGCTGCCTCAAGGAGATTATCGAAACGACCGAGATTACTCATTACACCACCAACCCTAACATAAGCAGCCCACCTGCCTGTCGTTTTGTCCCAATAAACCCCTTTAACGCCAGACCTATTGTCTTTTCTCATCCCACAATTCCTAACCTGACATTGGTGTGAAGCCTCGCGCAGGTTTAATCGCCAATTGTGCCATGGAATTCTATCTTTATGGTCAACCGTGTTTTCTGGGAGATAACCGTCTGTGTAGAGGATAGCTAAACGGTGGGCAAGATAAAGTCTTCCATCGACCCTGATCTTGAGATAGCCATCATCATCTGGAGATCCAGCAGTAGAACCAGCCACAGCTCTATTACTAGCGGTAACCCTCCACCGAAAAATTCCAGTGTCTGGATCGTAATCAAGCACCTCCTTAAGCCGCTCCTGCGTGATCACTGGCCATACCCACGAACAAAACGCTCCACAGCGTCCAGCTCTTCACAGAACTCCACCAGTGCGCTACTGAGCCCTACGATATATTTTTCATCTCGCTCAACCCGCTTAATGAACATCTTCACACCAGGGAAATATGATACAAAAAACCAGTGATCAGCACCAGTGACAAACATTCCGCCCTGCACCTGGGCCGTGTGCTGGGTTGGCATCTTGTCACTCTTAAGGCACTCGACATGAAGGGCAAGATTTTTGCATTTTATTTCGACACCACCATTAGGGATAATAAGCCCATCAGGAGAACATCCCCACCGCTCACCGTCTTCCAAACAGAAGCCGACCTTTTTGACCTCCACCCCTTCAATAAACTCAAAGGTGCTGCGGGCTTCCTCCTCCATCTCGTTACCGCGACTCATATAACCGTTCTTATACCCTACGTCCATCTGGCCCGAGATCCGCTCCCCTGCCAGTTCATAGAGGTACTTGTTTTTAGATTGACTCGCCTTCCCCGTATTAGTGTAGATCTCAGCGAACCTGCTTGCGGACGGCCGTCCAAGGCGACAAGAAAACCAGTCTGGTGTTCCTTGCTCACAGTCAATAATGATCATTGGATCTCCCCATAGAAAAACCCCGGCTTTCTGGGCCGGGGCTCAAGTTGATTACTTCTTTTTGGCCTGCTTAATGACCGTCTCTGCCTGGGAGAACAGCCCTACCGGGATCTCTTCCAAAGTATCGCCGTGTTTGAAGTGCTTACAGAAGGCCTCCTCAGTCTTCCCCTTGCCCTTCAGTAGGTTCCGGAGGATGGTCACCTGTTCCGGGGAGATGAACGGGCTGATCCCGGCATCAGGCGGCTCGTCATTGGTGGACTCGGGGATGGCCTCGGGCAGAGTGCTAAGAGGCATCTCACCCTTGAACCACAGATCGAGCGCACAGCCGAAGCGCATTGCAGCGTTCCGCAGGGCATCGCCAATGATCTCCTTAATGGCATCGCCACCGGTTTTTCCACCGGCATGGCCATAACCCCTGCGGGTCACCCCACAGATCGTCAGGTAGATCCACAGGCCACCCCCCTTGTCATAGATCGGCAGGCCAGTCGCGTCGTCGGTTGCCATCGGCCTCCAATCCCACAGCGGGTCAACCTCAAGGAGCCGGGCCGTCAGGGCCGCATGGCCGACATAGGGGAGATGGATTACATCCGGGTGATGCCATGCACCGCAGATCTTGCACCGAATACCGGCCTTGAAATCCTTTTTCACCGCCTCGGTCTGGGATGCTGTCGGTTTTGGCAGCATCGAAATGGCCGACTCGGGGAACGGGACAGCCAGTTTCTTCAGGGCTTCCCTCTGGATTTCCTCCACCGTCCTCTCCTCTCTTTTGATCTCACTTTTTTCTTCTGACATTTTTTTCTCCCTGGATTATGAGCAATCCCTGATAATATAAGGACTGTTGAGTGCGAAAGATACCCTCATAGAAGTATCTCAGCACCATTTCCCACGATAGGCTCGACGGAGCCCCATCGATCACCGCATGGCAGGTAGAGCAGCAGTAGGCGGCAAGGAAATCATGCTCCTTCAGCGCCATACCTGCGCCATTCATGTGTGCCAGGACGACCGTCTCGGGTTTCCAGTTTCAGATCCCCGGCAGGCGGACCAGGCACATCTGTCCTTTCGCTGACTCGCGGATCTTACCCATGGTAAACCCGGAGCCGCCTCACACACTGACAACGAACCTTCTTTTTGAACCGCTGGACTGAGGTCTTTTTAATATCCTTGTAAAGGAGTATCCGGTCGTCAAAGGCCCAACAGCCGTTTTCTTGAAACCGCTTCATGGTATTGGTGATTGAGGTGTCAACGTCAACCACCCAAACGCCATCAGCAATTATGTCATTCCCACTGATAGCCACGCGATACGAATCAAAAAGAGCAGCACCATAAACATCCAAGGTGAACATTTTCCCATTCACATCCTCAAAGTCCAGCCGCGCCCAGGAGATCTCGTATTCACCATCGGCAATCACAAACTCATATTCCTTCTTCTCTTTACCAGGCGGCGGGCCTTGCGGCGGCCTGGGATGCCCAAATCCAATCATAGCTTCCTCCGTTTTTCTTCTTCTTCAACCATCTTGAGCAGTTGCCACATCTCTTCCTCATTGGGTTCGGGCACATAGATCCCGAGATCCTCGGCGGCGAACGCAATGATATTACGATAATACTCGATGAATTCTGTCGTTGTCAAGTCCGTTGTGGAACGAGTATGACGAAAATCAATCACCTCACTGGTCCCATCCGGCTTATGCATTGTCCGGTATACGATTGTTGATATAAACTTCTCCTTGAAATACTCATGTAAATCCTTGGAGTCGTTACCGGTTTCATCGGAGATCGTCTTGTACACAACCCCCCAGAGGTAGTTGTTCTGTAAGGTGCTGCGAACCCTGGTACGCGGGCCGATCTTGACCGACACCTGTTTCCCCTCAAGGATCTTCATGGCAGTGTCCCAATTCCTTGGGCTGTCCGGAACAATCTCCCCTTCGAAAACCTTAGCCAACAGCGTGACCGTCTTCATACTCCCTCCTGGGTTGAATTTCCCTCAGTTCAGCCTCATATTATAGACTACAAAAAGAATAATGCAAGGATAAAAGAAAATATTGACATCTTTTTTTCCCAGGTGTATAACCCCCATCATAGGCAGTACATTTATTAACCACCACAGGAGGCACTATGGAAGAGAGGAACCCGACCAGGCTGATAGAAAAACCCATTAAAAACGGGCAGAGATGGCCAAAATTTTTGATGACCGACGAAGGCCCCATGACCATTCAGGAGATCGCTAATGCCAAGAACGTCAGGATCGCCGCCATGTATAAGCGCCTGGAGGTATTGGAGTGGGATGACCCCAAGATCATGCTGCAGCGTAGGACTCCGAAGTCACAGCGGTATGAAATGGGGGTCGGTAACGATGCCTGGCGGGCTCTGGGTGACGACGACCGGAAGCGTCCCAAGGAGGTCCGGGTTGGCTGGTGGGAGTATCAGCAATGATGTTACCGTTTGGTAACAGTTACCGTTTGGTAACATGCCTAACACTGGGAGCAACTCAATACAGGGCTCGCCTTAAGCTCGCCTTCAACAGCGTCTCAGTAAGCAGCGTCTCAGTAGGTAGCCAGACTGTACAGCGGCTGACCAATGAAAGAAAAGGATCAGATAGCAGTAGCAGGCGTGCAAGCCGTAGCCTATTCAACGGCCTGTTTTTTCAAAAGCGTTCTAAGGGAGACGGAGGTTATTGTAGCACGGGTCATTTTGACCTGTCAAACCATAAAAGAAGAAAAGCGGTTTCTCAAAGTACCGGAAACTATTACACTTCTTCATTGGACAGCCTATAACCACCTGATTTAACATTAAAACCGCATCGAATGCGGAAAGTGGGGAAAATGTTCACTCCATACGACTTTCAAGACAAGGCGGTCGCGGATGCCAGAGCGGCAATTGCTTCGGGAAAACGCAGGGTTATCATCGTAGCTCCGACCGGCAGCGGCAAGACGGTGATGGCTGCAATGATCACTGGGTTAGCTAGGGGTAAAGATAAGCAGGTGTTATTCCTTGCGAATAGGCGTGAATTGGTCTTCCAGGCCAAGCGTACAATCGAGTCCACCGGCTTGACCACTGGGATCGTTATGGCTGGGGAGGCGTGCGACCATGAGGCTGCAATCCAGATCGCGTCGATGCAGACGTACTCAAGGCGCATGGATCTGGAGGAGTTTGCGCTTAATAGATGGTGGCATGATGCCGATATTATTTTCGTGGACGAGGCTCACTCCTCTATATCTCCATCATACCAGAAGATCCTGAAGGCCTACGACCAATCGAAAGTTGTCATCGGTCTAACTGCAACCCCATGCCGCCAAGATGGCCGTGGTTTGGGAGAATTCTACGATGCGATCATTCCCACGGTCGGGATCGCGGAGCTGATAGATAAGGGGAAATTGGTCCCGTTCCGCTACTTCGCGCCTGGAGAACCTGATCTCGACAATATGCCCCCACTTGTGGCTGGAGACTATAACTTGGGAGAGCTTGAGCGCCGGACCAATAAACCGAAGCTGGTCGGTGATATCTATCAGAACTGGTCCGAGATCTGCCCGGAACGGTCGACCATCGTATTCGCCACCAGCGTTGCACATTCGATTGCCCTGGAAAGCCAGTTCAGGAATAATGGGATCGAGGCAATGCACATCGACGCGAAGACTGATCATGAAACCCGGAGTGCTGCGTTCGACGCGTTCACTGATGGTGAACTGCAGGTACTCGTGAACGTCGGGATCGCCTGCGAAGGTACGGACCTTCCTATAGCCTCTTGTATAGTGCTTGCCAGGCCTACAAAAAGCCTTGGGCGGTTCATCCAGATGGGTGGTCGCGGCTCCCGGCTGTACCCCGGCAAGCACGACTGTATAATCCTCGATCACGCTGGATGCCTTGAAGAACATGGGCTTCTGGAGTGGCCGCACGAATGGTCGCTCGATGGCAAAGCCCGAGTCTGGTCAAAGGCGGAGCGGGCGAAAAAGGAGAAGGGCGTGTTGAAGTGCCAGGTTTGCAATCGGGTTCTAGAGGAAGGGATCACCTGTCCGGACTGCGGGTCTGTTCTTAAGCGCCATGGGAAAAAGGTCGAGGTCAAGGAGGGCACCTTGAAAGAGATCGGTAAAGTCGATTCAGTTGTTGACAAAAGAATTTTCCTTGGTATGTTAAAAAGGTGGGCTCGGTTTAAGGGATACTCTGCTGGATGGTGCTCTCACAAATATAATGAGAAGTTTAAAGAGTGGCCGCGAGGGATGGATAATGTCACTGAGGTTGAGCCAGATCAGGCGTTTATGAATTATCTTAAACACTTGAATATAAAGTATCATCATAGGAGGCGTTGATGGGTGAAGTAAAATACATTGAAAATGGTAAGTTGAAACCCGAGTACGTAGGGATGAAGTTTGGGATTATTCACATCTGCAATAATTCATTCCGTCGCATTCCATATGGAAACCACGGGGGGCATTACGGTATAGTCAGGGCGGAATGTGACCACTGTGGGTTTAGGTTCGACGTTGACCTGTATCACCTTATTCGCAAGGGTGACCGTAAACACTGCCCAAGCTGCGCTCCGCGCCGGTTTGGCACCACGGAGGACCGGGCCGCGAGGTTCCGCACTTTTAGGCGGAAATACCCGGAGGTCACCTACTCCGACTCGTCATTGGATCAGTTTTTTACACAAAGAATGTCTGATAAGCAAATTGTGGAGAGGTTTTATAAGACCCAGAAAAAATATGCCGCCACCATTATCACCCAGTGTGGGCCTTACCGTGAAACCCCTGGTGGTTGGAAAAAGACGAAGGTTTTTAATTATGCACCACGGGAATACCCAATAACCCCAGGAATGGAGGAGCTATGATGAATGTCACGCCAAATCATACGGAAATGGTATCTTGTATTATCTGTGGCGATCAGATATCTGTTGGCACAATCCCAGCTGTTTGTTCTGATCGGTGCCTCGCCAAGTACGAGTATCTGATTGAACTTGAAAAGGAATCCTGGAAAGAGAAGGAGGGTAAGTGATTACACAGGAACGGCTTAAGGAGGTGTTGGACTACAATTCAGAAACTGGGATTTTTACGTGGATAGAGGCCGGATCTGGCAGGAACGTCGGTGATATAGCTGGGTGTTTAGACAATAGTGCATACGTTGTGATAAGAATAAACGGAAAGAATCATTATGCCCACCGACTGGCGATCCTCTATACCGATGGTTATCTACCCGAAACTACGGTAGATCATATTGACCGCGTGCGTTGGCATAACTGGCGGTTGAATCTGCGTGAAGCCTCAAGGCAGTGCCAAACCAGGAACAGCGGAATGAACAAAAGGAATACATCGGGAATCAAGGGTGTTTCCCCTAATCAGCAGCGGGGGAAAAAATGGAAGGTGGGTATGCGCGTTGACAATTCACACAGACACCTGGGGTATTATGATTCACTACTGGAGGCAGCATACGCCCGCTATGCAGCAGAGCAATGCCTTGGATATCCAGATTGCGACACAAGCTCAAGTGCGAAGCAATATATCGACGCACAGGGGAGGGGCAATGTCACAGTTTGATTATCTCAAATCGGACTGTATTGGGCGCTGGGTTGACATTTTTTCCAACCTCGGTATTGATGTTGGTGATGGTCGCCATGTTGACTGCCCCTTGTGCAAGAAACCGGGTAAGTCAAAGCCATTTCGGTTCGATGATCTGGAAGGAACCGGGTCGTGGATCTGTACATACTGCGGAGGTGGTGACGGTTGGGGGATGGTGATGAAATTCTTCAATTTAACCTTGCCAGAGGCCGCTTATGAGGTTCGAAAAATAATCCACAAGTGTGAAATTCGTACAGCGTCGGTTCAGGCGAAGGCATCACCAGAAAACCTGCGGGCGTTATTTCTCAATTCAGCGCCGGTAAAGCCGGGAGATCCGGCATGGAAGTATTTGGTTGGTCGTGGCATCACCAAAATTCCATCATCTCTGCGCTACACAAGCCAGTGCTGGTGTACTGAAACAAGAAAAAAAGAACATGCCATGTTGGGTGTTTTTATGGGGCCTGACAACCAAGGAATCACTATTCATGAAACGTTTATCACGGAAGATGGAAAGAAAATGGACCTGGAAGAACCAAAGCGGTTTCTACCGGCCCTGAAAAAGATGCTCGGCGGGGCTATCCGATTACACCCTGCGGACAACAGGCTCGGAATTGGGGAGGGAGTAGAGACGATGTTGGCGGCAAGTGAGCAGGCAGGTATCCCAACCTGGGCAACGCTGACATCTTCCCTGTTGGTTGGATTTGAACCACCGCCTGGGGTTGTTCATCTCTATATCTTCGGCGACAATGATAAAAATTACGCTGGTCAACGTGCAGCGTACACTCTGGCAAACAGGATAATGACATCGCCAAAGCACCGCGACCTTCTGGTGTCAGTTTATATTCCCGACAAGGATGGCCTTGATTGGGCCGATGTTCTGGTATTAGAAAATACTGCCAAGATTTTTAAAGGGAGAAAGTGATGGAGCGACCAAGGATTAAGAATCTATCGTGCGTCTGTAGTGAAGCGAAGTCCGGGTGTGAACATACCTGTATCCGGTGGAAGGATAAGGACTTCCTGCCAGAGCATGTTTGTGCATGGCCAAAGTGGCCACTGGTCCACAGGTGACAAAAGGAAGAGGACCGAAGTTTTCGGCCTTCCCATAATTTAGATTGAATAAAAAAGGCGGCTCGGGAATCAAACCAAGCCGCCTTTTTCTTCGCCCTCAAGTCGTTTTCGACTTCTTCGTGGGCTATGTCTCTTTCGACCTATTCCCAGAGTACCCGGTTCTGGAAAAAATCCCCTGCCAACGGCTTCATGATCTCCTGCATGGATGGATCACAGGCTTTGTTGTTTCTCATTTTGAACACATGCCGCCATTCGGCTACTGTGGCATACATAGCCAGTTCTGTCTTACAGGAATTCGGCAGGACGATCCGTGCCGCCTGTGGCGTGCTGCTCTTCAAAAGCTCCAGGTAGATCTTCTCGGTGCCGCGCATGGCCTTTTCCCAGAGCATATAATCTCGGGTTCCTTCTTTATAGAAAGCAGTCGGCTTAATAAAGGTAACACCTTCCCCAAAACGCTCCTGATTGTACCGGCAATAACGCTGACTCTCCTGCAGGAAGGAACACGGGCGATGGCGGACCAGCTCATGGGTGACGGCCCGGTTGACGACGAACCTGACCATGACCATCAGGTGCTTGTCAGGGTATGCCGATAGATCCACTACTGCTGCGGGCGGAACAGAGATGACATCAGTCCTGCTCTTCTCGACACTGTATCCGTCGCCGGGGAAATTCGGGAACAGGAGCGGGTCGAATTCATGGAGAAAATACTGCAGCCTCATGCCTATACCGGTGTCGCCGTTGATCCACTCCTGCAGGGCGCGAACGGTGCCGGTGATCAGCAGGCCCCCGCTCTTCAGGGACTCGATCATGAGGTATTTCCGGTCGGTCGCCGTCAGGAAATAGGAGATTTCCTCGGCATAGTCTGAGAAAACAAGCAGATGCATACAGGCACCTTCGAAGGTGGACCGGTGCGCGGCGTGCTTCTCACAGAATCGCCGGTCGCTGTCATCGTCCATCTTATCCCAGGATTGATAGGCTGTCCTGCCGAACATCTCGATACGACGGGAGAGTGTCATCCCCCTCCTGTCTTGAATCTGGTACTCCGGGTTCACTGTGTACATAAATCCTCCAATGGTTTTTCGGTGCCCTATGCACCTCTGATTTGTCATAGTATAGCCGGTAATCCGGAAATTGCAAGAATCGAATTCTAATATTGCATTATTTCACAAGTGGTGTATAAGTATCAGGAGGATGATTTTTTCTCTCAATTCAACGGAGGTGATATGCGGGTAGAACCGGGGTACGAACCGCTGGCAGAGGTGCTGCAGCAGGCTCTCGATCAGTCTCAGATCGGGAAGGGTAAAGAGTGTCACGCCAACGGGCTCCCGTTCCTGGACCAGCCCATCGTGACAGAGGGTCGAGTGGTTGGGCCGGGGTTCCATGTCGGCCAGGCCAGGAAGAAAGTCCTGGAGGCGATGAACTGCGAGGATGACGACCGGGCGATCTGTGACTACCTGGGGGCCATCGTTTATATTGCCGCCCTGGTGATCCTGCGCCGGGAGAAGAAGCTATCCAGGGAAAAGGAATTGGCTGCACGGTTCTCCGAGATGGTCTTTCCCGAGGAACGCAAGTCTCGCGGCCAGATCCTCTGTGAGCAGGACCAGCGGATCAAGGCCCAGGCCCAACAGGCAGACCAGATGAAGGTGTTCAGTGATATCATCTCCCAGTTGAACCAGTATGGCACCGGCATCCTTAAGACTGACGGCAAAACCCTGGAGCAGCGGGTTTTTGAATGGGAGAAGTGGGCTGAATTTGAGGAAGAGGCCAGGGAGCGCCAAGATGCCGCCGCCAAGGAGCAGGACATCCGTGAATGGGCCTGTGGTAGTGCTTATTGTGAGGCAGATACTGCGATTGAGCTTGACGAGGAGGGTATAGTGGGTGATTGTGCTTTATTGAAATTCAACAGGGGAATCCTATGAAAAAAAAGCAAGTGTGGTTCACTGACGGTATTCTCTACGCACAAATGGCCTACTGTCTTTGTACTTCTCGGAAGATGTTTAAAAAACGTCTCAAGGAAATAGGTGCTGCTGACTATGACATTCCATTTATTAGTTCAGGGATGGACGGCTGTGCCCATTTTATCGATGGCGAAGATGGCCTAAACGCTATTGTGTGCATTCCTTTAGAGGCTGAGGTACTTAACCAGATAGGCTTAATTATCCATGAGTCAACGCATATCTGGCAAGTGAATTTGGAGATGATCGGGGAAAAGAATGTTGGCGACGAGACGGCTGCTTATAGCATCCAGCATATCGCTCAGAGGCTGATCACTGAGTGGTTTGAGAGGCAAGAGAAGTGATCACACAAGAACGACTCAAGGAGGTGCTTGACTACAACCCAGAGACTGGGATTTTCACGTGGAACAAAACCCTACCCAATGGGATTTCCGCTGGGGCTAAGGCTGGTGGCGTTGATTCTCATGGGTATATTCAGATTAAAGTATGTGGGGTTGCATACCTTGCGAGTCGCCTAGCCATTCTCTACACCGATGGGTATTGGCCCGAAAACACCGTTGACCACGGTAATCGCGTGAGGACAGACAACCGCCGTATTAATCTGCGAGAGGCGTCCCATCGGTGTCAGGCTAGAAATCGCAGTACAAGTATTGGGAATGTCTGTGGCGTAAAAGGCATACGATGGAGGGTTGATAGGGGTAGGTGGGAGGCCAGGATCGCAATAAACAGATGTCATGAGCATTTGGGTTATTACGACAACCTTCTCGATGCTGCCTATGCCCGCTATGCAGCGGAGCAGTGCCTCGGTTTTCAAGACTGTGACACAAATTCAAGCGCGAAAAAGTACATCATAAAACAAGGAGGGGTATGCTGATAGAGAGGATATGCGCTGTATCGGGAACGACGAACATTTTATCGGGGTCGAACATATTCGAAGCGGTGATGGCGTTGATAATCACAGCGCTATACCTGACGGCTTGTGTGATTGTCCTTGTGATGTTTGTCGTAATTGGGTGGTTGATTGCCGCCATTGTCAAAAAAATATTCTTACGGGGGTTCGGAAAATGAATGAGGAGAAGGACGTTTGTTCCTGTAATAAAGGGGATGATTGCTGTAAAAAAACCGGTGACCATAGCCAGTGCTGCGGCCACCAGGTTGACCATGGCGAGTTTATTAACGAAGAAATGAAGGAAGGAGTTTGTGAGGACCCTATTGATTTGATCTGCCGTCAGCACCAATTCCCTCTCCCGGATGCCCCAGTAATGGCAAATGAGTCTATGCTCGACATGATCCTGGCGGGGAAGGAGGTAGAATTATCTGTCGACTTCTTCACAAAGCCCGAGGAGACGGGTGTCGCCTATACCGAGAGGGTGCGCGGGGAGATCCGGATTATTGAGAACAGCTCGGGCGAGAAGCTGGTCTTGATTTATTGTGAGGATGTTATGCCGGTTGGTATGTTACTTGAGCACGTGGAGCGGGGATTGTTCAGTATTGAGATTGAATTCCGCAAACTTGCCCAGTCGTACCTGAACAACAAATACGGGATGCTCCCGCTGAAGAAGGAAGTTTCTGGGTAATCGTTTTTTACAGTTGACAATTATTGTAAAACAATATACAATATAGATATTGTTTTTTCGGTAACTGTCAATTCAACTGGAGGAGCCTATGGCCGACAAAAAAAGGGGAGCCCCACGGAAACCCGAGGGGATTAAAAAGATCGGGATCTGCATTCGTCTTGATCCGGAGCTTGTGCTCTGGCTCAAACGGCAGGGCGGTTCCAGATCTAAACTGGTCAACACGCTGGTAAGATCCGCGATGTTGATCGACAAGCGCAATCGCGAATTCACGGGGGAAGCATGAGAGCAGTCAAAACGGATGAACTGATTAAGGCCCTCGACCATGGGAAGATTATTGCCAATCCCGAGTCGTGGAAGAATAACACTGCAGCCGTCACCGCAGTTTCCTCGCTTCTCACGTTGATCGTGGGAATCCTGGAGATTTTCGGGATCTCGATCCCCATGGATGATGGCGTGAAGGTCGGCATGGCAACGGCCCTGTGGTCGTGTGTCGGCGCGTTGAACGTGTTCGCTACGTTCGCCACCAGCGCCAAGGTCGGAATCACCAGTAGTATCGCTGCCAAAAGAGCGGCCAAGAAGGAGGTGAAGGATGCTTAAGGATTTTTGCGAAATATTCGTTGGGTTTGTTTTCTGCCTGGTAGTTGCGGTATTCATGTCATCGCTTTCCGGCTGCGCTGGCCGGGTCACGCCGGTCAGCTTGGAGGCCAAGGCCGATAATGGTTCTACGGCTATCATCAACCTCACCATCGCCGGATCTTCCTTCGGGTTCAATTCACCCCAGTCGGCAACCCCGAACCTG